>ERZ773136.1832-NODE-1832-length-19416-cov-3.946490_pt1 | contig 19416 bp, 15 predicted proteins | sample MGYA00580855_ERZ773136 | MGnify/ENA primary metagenome ERZ773136 (study PRJEB29015, sample SAMEA2737860) | human gut metagenome | biome: human gut; feature: human-associated habitat; material: faeces | place: China | collected 2012 ... | reverse complement strand
GTGCGTACGGTTTGTTCCAAGAGGCGGAAATTATCAAATTGCGCACTCAATGCATTCGTAGAGAAGTGTTTTCGTGACTCAGATTCTGACTTTTGAGCATTCTCCGTTTGAGCTGCATGCGGAGTTCGATCCCGCGGGGGATCAGCCCACGGCCATCGCCCAACTGACCGAAGGACTGCGCGAGGGGTACAGCGCACAGACGCTTTTGGGCGTGACGGGGTCGGGCAAGACCTTTACCATGGCCAACATCATTGCGCGTCTGGGGGTGCCCGCCATCGTGATGGCGCCCAACAAGACGCTCGCCGCGCAGCTCTACAGCGAAATGCGCGAGTTCTTCCCGAACAACGCCGTCGAATACTTCGTTTCGTACTACGACTACTATCAGCCGGAGGCCTATATTCCCGGCAAAGACGTGTATATCGAAAAGGATTCCTCGATAAACGATGAGATCGATAAGCTGCGCCACAGCGCAACAAGCGCTCTTTTCGAGCGGCGCGATGTCATCATCGTTTCTTCGGTTTCCTGTATCTATACGCTCGGCGACCCGGAGGAGTATAAGAGCATGACCGTTTCGGCCTCTCCCGGGCTTCAGATCAGCCGTGAGGCTTTTATTGCCGCTCTTGTGCGCATTCAGTACGAACGGAATGATTTAGCGCTCGAACGCAACAAGTTCCGCGTGCGCGGCGACACCGTCGAGCTGCTGCCGGCCAACAACGACAAGACTGCGCTGCGCGTCGAATTTTTCGGCGATGAGATCGATAACGTGTCGGAGATCGATATTGTTACCGGCGAGGTGTTACACCGCTTGACGCGTGCGGTGGTATACCCGGCGACGCACTATGTCACCTCGGCCGAAAAGCGGCAGAAGGCCATCGATGAAATACTTGCCGAAATGACCGAACGCGCCGCTTTTTTCAAGAGTGAGAACAAGTTTATCGAAGCCCAGCGCATTGAGGAGCGCACACGCTACGATATGGAAATGCTTGCCGAGATCGGCTATTGTTCGGGCGTGGAAAATTATTCGCGCGTGCTGTCGGGAAGACCGGCAGGCAGCACGCCGTATACGCTGCTTGACTATTTCCCGAAAGATTTTCTTTTGTTTGTGGACGAATCGCATGTAACGCTTCCGCAGGTGCGCGGCATGAGCGGCGGCGACCGTGCGCGAAAGAAAAATTTGGTGGACTACGGCTTCCGGCTTCCGTCGGCGCTCGATAACCGGCCGTTGTTTTTCGACGAATTCGAAGAACGTATCAATCAGGCCGTTTTTGTCAGCGCCACGCCGCAGGACTACGAAAAAACGCACTCCGAACAGATCGTCGAGCAGCTGATCCGCCCGACGGGGCTTCTCGACCCGGAGGTCGAGGTGCGCCCGGTAAAGGGACAGATCGACGACCTTATCAGCGAGATAAACAAGCGCGTCGAAAAGAGCGAACGCGTTCTTGTCACGACGCTGACCAAAAAAATGGCGGAGGATCTGACCGAGTATCTCGGCAATTACGGCATCAAGTGCCGCTATATGCATTTTTCCATTGAGACCATCGAGCGCATGGAGCTGCTTCGCGACTTACGCCTCGGCGTGTTCGATGTGCTTATCGGCATTAACCTCTTACGCGAGGGTCTTGACCTGCCGGAGGTGTCGCTTGTCGCGATTCTCGACGCTGACAAAGAGGGATTTCTTCGCAGCGAGACCTCCCTTATTCAGACCATCGGACGCGCTGCGCGAAACGCGGACGGCAAGGTCATCATGTATGCCGATAACATCACCGGCTCTATGCGTGCCGCGATTTCCGAAACCAATCGCCGCCGCAAGATTCAGAAAGAATATAACGACGAACACGGTATCGTGCCGCAGACCGTCAAGAAGGATGTGCGCGATATCATCGAGCTTGCCGTCAAGGATAAAGATAAGGACGGTAAGGGCAAGGCGAGAAAGATGTCCAAGGCTGAGCTTGACCGGACGGTGGCTGAGCTTACCGAGCAGATGAAGGCTGCCGCCGCTACTCTCAACTTCGAGCTTGCCGCTGCTCTTCGCGATAAGATCGCAGGACTCAAACGGAGCAAAAAGTAAGTTTGCGCGTTTTTTGATTGGGTTCACAGAATTTACACATAGCGCGCGTATAATGCTTAAAAATATAAGATTCATTTAAATTAAGGACGTGAACGTATGTACAAGCTTTTAGTCGTGGACGACGAACAGAAGATTCGTGAAATTATCTCCAAATATGCCCAGTTTGAGGGTTACAGCGTTGAGGAAGCGCCCGACGGCATGACGGCTATCGACATGTTCAAGGAAAAGGACTACGACCTCGTCATTTTAGACGTGATGCTTCCGGATCTGGACGGCTTTTCGGTATGCCGCGAGCTTCGCAAGACGAGCCGCACGCCGGTCATTATGCTGTCCGCACGCGGCGAGGAATACGACCGCATACATGGCTTTGAGGTGGGAATCGACGATTATGTCGTCAAGCCTTTTTCGCCGAAGGAGCTTATGCTCCGCGTTTCGGCCGTGTTAAAGCGCACCAACAGCATTTCCGACGATACCTTTGAATACGAGGGCTTAAAGGTGGATTTTGCCGGCAGAATCGTATACATCGACGGTCAAAAGACTGACCTGACGCCCAAGGAATACGACCTCCTTTTCTATCTTATCAAGAACAAGGGCATTGCGCTGACGCGTGAAAAGCTCATCAGCAATGTCTGGGGTTACGACTTTTTCGGCGACGACCGGACGCTTGATACGCATATCAAGCTGCTTCGGAAAAATCTCGGCGAATATGCGCGTCTTATCGTGACGTTAAGAGGGGTCGGGTACCGTTTTGAAGCAAAGTGATTTGAAAAAAAACGAAAAAAACAGCGGTATGCACATCCGCTGGAAGCTGTTTATCAGCTTTTTCTTTGTTTCCATGATGATCCTTCTCATACTGTGGAGCTGTCAGGTGCTGTTTATCAGCAGCTTCTATCAGTATGTCAAGACGGGAGAACTCAAAAACGCGACCAACGAGGTCATTGCCAACCTTGACAGCGATGACAGCGAGGCCATTTTCAACCGCATTATCTTACAGGGTGATATCAATGTGCGCATTATCAACACGTCGGATTTCCAAAACGTCTATTCCGGCGGCGACGGCGTGACCTCTGCTACGCACGATATCGGCGATTTTGAGATGCTTCGCTTGTATGACCTTGCCAAAGCCAACGGCGGCGAGGTGTCGCAGTACTATACGTATGACCGCGAAAACGAGGATTTTCTCCGGGATATCCATGTGACCTTCCATAAATCCGAAAGCGTTAACAGCACGCAAAGCGGCGAAAATTCCTCCGAGAAAACGGATGGAAATACCGATACCGATACCGGTGCCGCCCGCAAAGAGATCGGCGTGCAGTTTTTTACGGGACGTCCCGGCTTTTTCCGCAACGAGCGCTATGTGGATGATTTTCTGTATGCAAAGCTTGCTACTCTTGACGACGGGACCGAGCTTATGGTCATAAGCGACGTACAGGTCACGCCGCTCGATTCGACTATCTCCATTTTAAAGGGACAGCTTGAGGTCACTTCGGTGTTGGCGCTTATCTTTTCGCTCATTGTTTCCTTTATCATTTCGCGCAACATTTCCCGTCCGATCGTGAAACTAAACGACGCGGCCTTGGAGCTTGCGCGCGGAAAGTTCGATACCGAGTTTTCCGGCAAAGGCTATCGCGAGATCGAAGAGTTAAGCGATACGCTCAACTACACGGCGCGAGAGCTTGGCAAGGCCAACGAATTTCAGCGTGAGCTGCTTGCCAACGTTTCGCACGATTTGCGCACGCCGCTTACCATGATTGGCGGCTATGCCGAGGTCATGCGCGATATTCCGGGCGAAAACACGCCGGAAAACGTCCAGGTCATCATCGACGAGACCAAACGGCTTACCGCGTTTGTCAACAATATTCTCGACCTTTCCAAATTGCAGAGCGGCTTTGAAACGCTCAAATACGACGCTGTCTGCATTACCGATATGCTTGAAAGCATCCGCACGCGCTATTTCAATCTCACCAAAAACGACGGTTATACCGTGGAGATCCAAGCCGATGACGACGCGTATGTCCGCTGCGACGAAGCCAAGATCTCCCAGGCGTTCTATAATCTGATGGACAACGCCGTCAACCATACCGGCGAGGATAAAACCGTTGTGATTCGCCAGATCGTGACCGACAAAAAGGTGCGTATCGAGATATCCGACTCCGGAGAGGGCATTGCTCCCGAGGAGCTGCCGTATATCTGGGATCGCTATTACCGCGCAAAAAAGACGGCGCATAAGCGCGCCGTGGTCGGTTCGGGAATCGGGCTTTCCATCGTCAAAAGCATTTTCGAGCTGCATAAGTTATTATACGGCGTCGAAAGCGAGATCGGCAAGGGCACGACGTTTTGGGTGGAATTTGACCGCGTGAAGGTTTGAAAACGAGTCCGCCATTTGACAAAAAAACCTTGATTTTTCGGTTGCTTTGATGTATAATGAGAGCAAAAGAAAAAGCGGAGGTGTCGGTATGTTCCCGATAGGACTTTCTTCCTGCGGTAAAATCTTGAATGAGGCACTGTTTCGTGCATACCGGGAAAGCGGAATTTCACATATGGAGATTTCGCCGAAAACGGAGGCTTACGATACGCTCGATTACAAATCGATTGCGGCGTGGGCGAAAGAATACGGCGTCACGCTCTGGTCGTTTCATCTGCCGTTTTTGCCGTTTGACCGGCTGGAACTGTCAAAGAGTTCTCTCTGCAAGGCGACGGCGGCCTATTTTAAGGAGCTTATCGCAAAAGCCTCGGATATCGGAATCGCACATTTTGTGGTTCATCCGAGCGGCGAGCCGATAGAGGATACCGAACGCGCCGAGCGCATGAAATGCGCCAAGAATACGCTTGCTGAACTTGCCGAGGCGGCAAAGCCTTATGGAGCGGTCATTGCCGTGGAGGATTTGCCGCGTACCTGCTTGGGACGGGATTCGTCGGATATACGGGAATTGATCTCGCTTCACGACGGGCTTCGCGTCTGCTTTGACACCAATCATCTGTTAAACGAAAAAATCGTGGATTTTGTGAAAGCTGTCGGTGATAAGATCATAACGACGCATATTTCCGACTACGATTTTGTCAACGAGCGGCATTGGCTGCCGGGCGAGGGAAAGATCGACTGGCAGGAATTGGCGGGTGCGTTAGAAAGTGTAAATTACAACGGCCCGTGGCTGTATGAGATCGGCTTTACCTGTCCGGATACGATCTTGCGCGACCGTGACCTTACCTGTGCGGATTTCGCACGCAATGCCAAAGAGATCTTTGAAAACCGTCCGTTAAGCGTCTTTTCAAAGCCGAAACCGAATCTCGGCTTTTGGAGCTGATTCAAAATCACAATATAAGGAGAGAATTTCTGCACATGACAAAAAAGAACTATTTACCGGTCTATACGCTCAGTGAAGAGTTAATAAACTCGATATCGCACGGCGTAGGCACTTGTCTTTCGATTGCGGCGCTTGTGCTTTGTATCGTACAGGCGGCGGTCAACGGAACGGCGGCCGGCGTTGTTTCGGCCTGCATTTACGGCGTGTCGCTCACCATGTTATATACCATGTCCACGCTGTATCACGCCATTACCAACCGCACGGCGCGCAAGGTGTTCCGCGTGTTCGACCACACGTCCATTTTCTTCTTAATTGCCGGAACGTACACGCCGATCACGCTTGTGACGCTCGGCGGAGCGCTCGGCTGGACGTTGTTCGGCATCGTTTGGGCGGCGGCCATTGTTGGAATCGTGCTCAACGCGGTAAGTATTGAAAAATTCAAGAAATTCTCCATGATCTGCTATGTCTGCATGGGTTGGGCGGCGCTTATCGGAATCAAGACTATCTATGAAAATCTGCCGGGCAACGGATTTCTGTTTCTCATCTTAGGCGGTCTTTTCTATACGGTCGGAATCGTGTTCTATGCGCTGAAAAAGTATAAGTATATGCACTGTGTATGGCATTTCTTTGTCATGGCAGGAAGCATTATGCATTTCTTCTGCGTCTATCTGTATGTGCTGCCGACGAAGTTATATATGTGAGTGATTTTTGCAAAAGCTCCGAAAACCGGAAATTTCGGTTTTCGGAGCTTTTCTGTTTCCCGACAAAAACGCTTTGCCGATCGTTATATAAACAGAAGGAGATATACCATGCCGGACGCGATAAAGGATCAACGCGGCTTTGGGGCTTTCTACGAGCGTCATTACCGCCTTGTCTACCGCATTTGCTATACCTATATGAAAAACGCGCTGGAGGCGGAGGATTGCACCGAGGACGTTTTTGTCAAGGTTCTTTCGGGCGAATACGCCTTTCAGGATGAGACTCATGAGAAAAAATGGCTGACCGTAACGGCTATCAATCTTTACAAAGACCGTTTGAAGCATTGGTTTCGGCGCATGGTCTCTCCGATCGAGGACGCCGAACAAGTCGAAAGCGGGCTGCCTGCCGAACCGGATGAAACGCTTGAGGCCGTGAAAAAGCTTCCGACCAAGTACAAGGACGTCATCTACTTACACTACTATATGGATTATAAGACCGATGAAATTGCCGCTATGCTCCATATGACAAAAAGACCGACGATACAAAGGCCGATGACAAAAAAACGGACGATAAGTCCGACGATTCCAAGCCGTCGGATTCCACGGATGTAAACAAGCCGGATGACGCAAAATCAGACGACAAAAAGCCGGACGATAAAAAGGCGCAGACCGACGATACAAAGACGGACGATACAAACAAAAATTCCGGAAAAGACACGCCGGCTCCGCGGCCGGAACCCCAGCCGACGCCCGAACCGCAGCCCGAAACGACCATAAATGTCGCTGCGATTGAAAAGACGATTGCCGACGCAGTCGGTGCGGACAATTATCTGTGCAACACGGATATCGAGGAAAACTGGTTGAAGAATTATTATGGGTTCGACATGAGCAAAATCGAAGAGTTCATAGCGAAGCAGAACGCTATTTCCAGTGTCAATCTCGATACGGTGCTTGTTTTAAAGGTGTCGGACGACTATGCCGATACGGCAGTCGAGCTTTTAAATAAATCCTACGACCAAACGGTAGGGTACATCCGGCAGTATGCGTTCGGCGTTTCCAAGGTGTTGAACGCGCGCATCTATAAAGAGGGCAATTATGTCATGTTCATTTTAACCGCTGCAAGCTATGACGGTGAGGATGCCGAAGAGGAGGAAAAGTTAGCGGTAAGCGAATATGCCAAAATAGACGCGGCGCTTGCAAAGCTGTTCGGTTCGACGCCGGTAAATCTTGCGGTCGTTCCGGAGGATGACGGCAATAACGGCGGTTTTAACGGCGGCCTTTTAATAGACGAGGATATGGATGACGATATTCCGATGCTTGGAGGAAACTAATCCATGGTCTTCTCAAGCATGACGTTTTTGCTCTTTTATCGCCCGGCAGTATTAGCCGTCTACTATCTCGCGCCGAATAAGCTCAAAAATCTTGTGCTTTTCGTGTTCAGCCTTCTTTTCTACGCTTGGGGCGAGCCGGTATATGTGGGACTCATGATTTTCTCGACGGTTCTCGATTATACTTGCGGTCTGACTGCGGAACGGTTTCGCGGCACGCGAAAGGCAAAGATTGCGCTGCTTGTATCGGTAGTCGTCAATCTTAGCTTATTGGGTGTGTTCAAATACGCGGATTTTCTCATTGCGACGGTAAACTCTGTTTTTGGCTGTGCGCTGCCGCTTCTCGGACTGCCGCTGCCGATAGGCATTTCGTTTTACACGTTCCAAACCATGAGCTATACGATCGATGTTTATCGCGGCGATACCAAAGCGCAAAGGAACATTGTCTCGTTCGGGGCGTATGTTTCGCTGTTTCCGCAGCTCATTGCCGGTCCGATCGTTCGCTATCAGACCATTGCCGAACAAATGGATTGCCGCACGCATTCCTCGGATCAGTTTTCCTTGGGAGTCAGGCGCTTTGTCTGCGGACTTGCCAAAAAAGTGCTTCTTGCCAACAACATCGGACTTTTGTGGAACACGATTTCTCAAACCGATGCCGCTAATTTAACGGTGCTTTCGGCTTGGCTTGGCCTTATCGCTTTCTCGTTCCAGATCTATTTTGATTTTTCGGGATATTCGGATATGGCGATCGGCCTTGGCAGCATGTTTGGCTTTTCGTTCTGCGAAAACTTCAACTACCCGTATATTTCGGCAAGCGTCACGGAATTTTGGCGGCGCTGGCACATTTCCATGGGGACGTGGTTCCGCGATTATGTGTACATTCCGCTTGGCGGCAACCGGTGCGGACTTGCCGTTCAGCTTCGCAACATTGCCGTTGTTTGGCTGCTTACCGGCTTTTGGCACGGCGCGTCGTGGAATTATGTGCTGTGGGGTGTCTATTTCGGAGCTTTGCTGATTGCGGAAAAGTTTTTCCTGTTGGAAAAGCTAAAAAAGGTGCCCCTTGTCGGACACTTTTATACGGTTTTTTGCATTCTCATAAGCTGGGTCTTGTTCTCGTTTGAAGATATGGCAAAGGGCGCGGCCTACTTTAAGGCAATGTTTGGCTTTGGCGCCGGCCTTTGCAACAGTACCGCGCTCTATGAGCTGGCGTCCTATCTGCCGCTTTTGGGCATTTGCGCGGTTGCGGCCACACCGCTTGCGGCGCGGCTTTACCGGAAACTGAACGAAAAATGCGCGTCTGCGGTCATGACGCTTGCCGATGCGTCGGGTATCGCGTGCGGTATGCTTCTTTCGACGGCCTATCTTATCAGCGGCTCTTACAATCCGTTTTTATACTTCCGATTCTGAGGTGAGCTTATGAATATTCGAAATACTGTGACAGCCGGTCTTTTCTGCGCACTGCTTCTTGCCGGAACGGCAGGCGGCATACTTGTTTCCGATAAGACCTATTCGGCGCATGAAAAGAGAAAGCTTGCGCAAAGACCGGCTTTTACTGCTCAAAACGTGTTTTCCGGTAAGTTCGGCAGCGATTTGGAGACCTACCTTGCCGACCAGTTCCCGGCACGCGACGCTTGGGTCAGCGTCAAGACCTTTGCCGAGCTTGCCGGCGGCAAACGGGAAAGCGGCGGCGTGTATTTTGCGTCGGACGGCTATCTTATTGATAAGTTTACCTCTTATTCTGCCGCGCAGTTTAAGAAAAACATCTCGGCTTTAGCGGCGCTTGACCAAAACATTTCCGTTCCGATGAAAGTCATGCTTGTGCCGACGGCAGTGGAAATACTGTCGGACAAGCTTCCGCTTTTTGCGCCGAATCTCGATCAAAAGAAGTTCATTGACTATGCGGCGGCGAAGGGATTGGATACCGTAAATGTCTTTGATCTATTAACGGAGCATAAGAAGGAGTACATCTACTACAAAACCGACCACCATTTTACAAGTCTTGGCGCTTACTATTGCTATGCGGCATGGAAAGGCGCAAAAGGGGAGACGGCCGAGCCTCTTTCGGCTTGGCAAAGCGAGGTTTTGTGCGATACGTTCCGCGGCACGATCTATGCCAAAGTCAATTATCCGCTTGCACCCTGCGATACGATTACCGCGTGTTACAAAAAGCAGCATACGGTAGACTATAACGGCGGCGCTTATACGGCGGATTCGATCTATGAACGAAAATATCTTACCGGCAGCGACCCGTATGCCGCCTTTCTTAATTCCAATCAAGCGCAGACCGTCATCCATGGAGACGGAGAGAGGAAACTGCTTCTCATAAAAGACTCGTATGCCAATACCCTTGCTCAGTTTGTTGCCGATGAGTATGCGGAGGTCCATCTTATCGATCCGCGTTTCTATCGCGCCAGCCTTTCGGACTATGTGAAGGACAACGGAATCGACGAGGTGCTTGTCGTATACAATATTCCGAATTTTACGGAGGACACGGCGCTAAGCGTACTTGTGCAGGCAGACAACGGATGACCGAAATTGCCGGTATCGTAAAAATGTATTTACAAAACTGTTTCTTGGTGCTACAATACTGTTATAGAAGCATCGGGAGGGATCAATATGAAAGCGATCAACAGCTGGAGCTTTCGGCCGTATGCCGAGCTGCACCGTCCGCAGCGCGGACTTGCTCCATACATTTGCCGTCTTGCACCGGATGAAAACGGCTTCACAGTGGATTTTATCGATAACGGCACAGCGGATGATGAATATCTTGTCTGTTTTCGTAAACGCGGCGAGGGAAGCTTTGAGAGCGTGAAGCCGATCCGAAAAAGCGATTTTTTTACAGCGCGGATAGAGTGCGGCGCTCCGTTTGACTACGAAGTTTATGTAAACAGAGCGGATGGCGCGCGTTCATCGGTGCGCTTAGTGCGTACTGGCGGCGTACCCGGCACAGTCATTAACTATCTTCATCCGGAGGATGAGGAATGTGCCTTTTCCGGCAGGTATCTTTGTTCGCCGTCCTTATTAAAGCTGCCGGACGGGACGATACTTGCTTCCATGGACGTGTATTCCGGCGATTCTGCACAAAATCTGACGCTTTTGTACCGTTCTTTAGATGGCGGCGAAAGCTTTGAATATCTGGCCGAGCTGTTCCCGTGCTTTTGGGGCAAATTGTTTTTAGACGGCGGAAAGCTGTATATGCTTGGCGTTTCGCGCGAATATGGCGATCTGCTTATCGGGCGCTCCGAAGATGGCGGAAGGAACTGGGGCATGCCGACCGTGCTGTTTCGCGGTTCGGGTTTTGCAAAGGAGTGCGGCATACACCGCGCACCAATGCATGTGGAGCATTCGCACGGTCTTGTGATGACGGATGTACAGTACGGCACATGGAGCAAATGCTTTGGCGATTTTGTCTTGTCGGCAAAGGAGGGAACGGACTTACTAAAGCCGGAAAATTGGACGGCAAGCCGGGTGTGGCTTCCGAAAGATTCCGGAGATCCCGAGGTAAGCCGTTCTTATGGCGGTATCGAGGGGTGCATCGTGACCGCACCCGACGGCCGGGTCTACGATATTCTGCGCTATGCGTCCGGCAAGCTTTTAAAGTTAGGCTTTGACCCGGAAGACCGCGAAGGAGAGCTGACGTTTGAAGGGTTTATTCCGTGCCCGATCAACGAATCGAAAGCGGATATTCTGTATGATGAAAAATCCGGCTATTATTGGATGATTGCAAGCTTTAAAGCGAAACAGCCGGCGACTAACCGCAATCTGCTGTCGCTCTTGTATTCGAAAGACCTGGAAGATTGGCAGCTTGCAGAGCATCTTATCGACTTTCGTGACAGTGACCCGGAAAAGATAGGTTTTCAGTATGTGAGCTTTATCATAGACGGCGACGATATACTTTACGAATCGCGGACGGCCTTTAACGGCGCACACAGCTTTCACGACAGTAACTATGCAACCTTTCATTGCGTGAAGGCGTTCAGACGGTTTGCGGAAAAGTAAAATAAAAAAGCACTTCGAAAGAAGTGCTTTTTTGGTGGAGACAGAGGGACTCGAACCTTCGACCTCACGGATGTGAACCGTACGCTCTAACCAGCTGAGCTATGCCTCCATGAAGCGTTCCAAAGAACGCTTTTTTATTTACTCGTACAGTATAACAGAAACAAAACAAAAAGTCAATGCCATTTTATGAATTTTTTGACTTTTCTTCGCCGATATCCTCCGTTTTTTCTTTCATTTCCTCTTGAGTATCGTCTTCCGTATCATATTCTGCGTCCGCTTTTTCTGCTTTCTCGGCCTGTACCAACTCTTGGATCTCGTTTTCCGTGAATTCTCCTGGTGAGAACATGCGCCGGTATTCCGACGGCGTTACATTGCGTTCGGCTAAAAATGCCCGATTAAAGGTGCGCAGCGTGTCAAAACCAACCGAAAAGGCGATCTGCGTAATCGAATCCGCACTGGAGATCAGCTTATGTGCCGCTTCGTCAATGCGTAAGCTGTTGATATACTTGCGGAAATTCTGATGGAAATTGGCTGTAAAAATGCGCGTAACGGCATGCGGACTCACGTCTAACGCGTCTGCAACCGACTGAATCGAAATATCCGTTTTATAGTGTTCGGCACAGTATTCCAAGATCTGGCGCATGATATCAGGCGTGACCGATTGCTTTTTCGACCATTCGATATGATCCATGAAAATGGCAATGGCTGCTTTTACCATGCTGCGAGCCGTTAAAACGCGCTCCGGCTTTAAGCGGGGTCTTTGGCTGACATGGGCATGTGGCGATTGAAACAAGTCCCATAGGTAATGCAAGACCGCCCGAACTGTTTCGACCTCCTCCGGCAGCTCTAAATGAACGATAGGACTGGCCGGAAGGCTTTCAGCCATGCGTTCGGCATAGTCGTTAAAGGTGGCAAGCTCGATAAACAGGATGAAAATGGAGATCATATGTGAGCTTTTGAAGCTGTGGATCTGATGCGGCGCGATAAAAATAGCTTCATCGCGTATGGCCTTGTAGGTGACGCCGTCTACCATAACATCGACTTCGCCGTCTAATACATACATGATTTCGCAGTGTGTATGAAAATGTGCCGGATAGGTTGCGTCATTGTTATTGTAAATATACAGTGAGGAGTATTCTTGAAATTCATACATAGCCGGTTGTTCCCCTTTCTGGTTTGGTACAGGTAAAGGTATTATGGCTTATTTGGCTGTATTATGCCGGAATTCGCCGGGCGACTGTCCCACGACGCGCCGGAATGTGGCATAAAAGAAATTGGTGTCCGAGTAGCCGACATCGGCGGAAATATCTGAAATTTTCTTGTTGGTATTTGCAAGAAGCCGGCATGCTTCATCTATGCGGATCTTGATAAGATATTCCTTGAAGCCCATGCCGGTCTCTGCTTTGAAGCGTCCCGAAAGATAGGGCATACTGTATCCTAACTGCTTGGAAAGCACGGAAAGCGGCTGGGGCGAGGCATAGTTTTTTGCCGCATAGTCGGCTAAAAACTGAATGGCGTCGCTGTCAAATCCGACGTCGGAAATGCGGCGCATGGTAGATAGGATGATCTCAATTAAGGTGCAGCGCATCATTTCCAGATAGCCGGGCAGTTTGTTTTCGTACTCGGTGCGCATTTTCTTCATGTAAGCGCCGATAGAACCGTCATCATCGAAAAACATGACGCCGGAGGGATTCATGCGCAAATTTTCAACGCGCACCTTTAACAGGTAGTGGTTGAGTAGCGTCCGGAACGAGCGGCAGCTTTCAAAGCTGTTATCTAAAAATTGCGGCTTAAAACGGCAGTTGATGACTTCAATGGTTCCGGAAAGGCTTTTATAGGAATGAACGGTATGGTAATCGACGAAAAAATACTGACCGCGGCTGATGTTGTAGCTTTTGTTGCCGATGATATGCACGGCATTGCCGTAAGCAACATAGGCAAGCTCTAAATAATTGTGTTCATGCGGTTCGACGCTCGTATGATTGCTGACGGAGATCGATAGAACCTCGTCTGAAGAAAAAATCAAGCCGTTTCACTTCCTTAAGCCGCGTTTTTGCCGATGCCGAAAGAGCGGCCACAGAGGTCGGATATCGCCCGGTAACCTTAAAACGGCCATGCAAAAACCTTAAAAAACTCATGGTTCACTTTGTGTTTACCACTTGATTTTATTATACAGTTGTGTTATCATAATGTCAAGTATTAAACCGAAATTTACCAATATTTCCCGAAGTAAAACGGTTTTTTTAGAATGTGCCGAAAGGGGTTTTTATATGTTTTACAAGAAAAATAAAAAAGAAAGCTTAGAGGACAGTCTGTTCCAAAATCCGACAAGCGAATACCGCGGTGCGCCATTCTGGGCGTGGAACACAAAGCTTGATAAGAACGAGCTTCTCTGGCAGATCGAAGAACTGCGTAAAATGGGCTTCGGCGGCTTCCATATGCATTCGCGTTCCGGTATGGCGACCGAATATCTGAGCGAAGATTTCATGGATTTGGTGAAAGCGTGCTGTGAAAAGGCCAAAAAAGAAGATATGCTCGCGTATCTGTACGACGAGGATCGTTGGCCGAGTGGCTTTGCCGGCGGCTATGTGACCAAAAATCCGAAATACCGCCGCAAGAATCTGTTGTTTACCGTAAATCCGAAGGAAAATACGGTCGATAAAGAAACCGGCGTTGCTACCGGCGCGCCGTATTTTCTCAGCGCCTATGACGTGGCGCTGAACGAGGACGGCACATTAAAGAGCTATGACCGAATCGGCGAGAACGACTCTGCCGCCGGGACGAAATGGTATGTCTATGTCTGCACCATGGGAAAAACCGGCCGCTTTAACGGCGAGACCTATGTCGATACGCTCGACCCCGAAGCCATCGGCGAATTTATCCGAGTGACCTACGACGCTTACGAAAAAGCCGTAGGCGGCGAATTCGGCAAGACCGTGCCGTCCATTTTCACCGACGAGCCGCAGTTTATCCAAAAGAAGGCGCTCCCGTTTGCCGCAAGTAAAAACGATATCGAGCTGCCTTTTACCACCAACCTTGCAGAGACCTTCAAAGCGGCCTACGGCATCGACCTTCTCGACCATCTGCCGGAGCTTTTGTGGGATAAGCCGGAGGGCAAGCCGTCGCGCGTGCGATACTTGTATCACGACCACATCTGCGAACGCTTTACAGAGGCCTTTTCCGACCAGTGCGGCGCATGGTGCGATAAGCACGGAATCTATCTCACAGGTCACATGATGTGCGAGGATACGCTGGAATCCCAGACCAACTGCCTTGGCGAAGCCATGCGCGCATACCGCTCATTCGGCATTCCGGGTATCGACGTGTTATGCGATTCTGATTTGTACGCCACGGCCAAGCAGTGCCAGTCGGCGGTTCATCAGTATGCACGCGAGGGCATGGTGTCCGAGCTTTACGGCGTTACCGGCTGGAGCTATGATTTCCGTGGACATAAATACCAAGGCGATTGGCAGGAGGCGTTAGGCGTTACCGTCCGTGTGCCGCACCTTGCATGGGTCAGCATGAAAGGCTCGGCCAAACGCGACTATCCGGCAAGCATCAGCTATCAGTCGTCGTGGCACAAGGAATATCCGTATATCGAAAACCATTTTGCACGCGTCAATACTGCTTTAACACGCGGAAAGCCGTCGGTCAAGGTAGCCGTTCTGCATCCGATCGAAAGCTATTGGCTGCACTATGGCCCGCAGGAAAACACCGCGGCTTACCGCAGAGAATTGCAGCACAATTTTGACAGCGTGACCGAATGGCTGCTCTTTGGCACGGTCGATTTTGACTACATCAGCGAGGGACTTCTGCCGTCGCAGAAGCCGCATGCGGAAAACGGACTTCTTTCGGTCGGTGCCATGGAATATGCCGCCGTCGTTATTCCGGGCGTAGAGACCATGCGCGAAACCACCTTAAAGGTTCTCGAAGAATTCGCGGCAGCCGGCGGAAAGGTCATTTTCATGGGCGATTGCCCGAAATATATTGACGCGGTGGAATCGGATAAGCCGCGTGCGCTTTACGAAAAATCGCAGCGTATCACGTTTTCGTCTCGGTCGCTGCTTTCGGCGCTCGAAGAGGTGCGCGAGGTCTCTATCCGCAATCAGAACGGCGAGCCGACCGGAAATCTGCTCTATCAGCTGCGAAACGACGGCAAGGAGCGGTATCTCTTCATCGCGCATGGCAGAAAGCCGAATTCCGTTCCGTGGAATACGCCCGGAAGCGCTTCCGCCCAAGATATCACCATTACGGTCAAGGGCGAGTATTTCGTAAAAATTTACGATACGCTCACCGGTGAGATAAGACCGGCAAGCTTCGCCCATAAAAACGGCAATACGGTCATCCGCTATCGCTTATACGAGCTTGACAGCCTGTTGTTGAAGCTTTCGGAGGAATCTCCTGCAATCGGCGTGATCCCGGCGGCAGAGCCGGAAAAAGAGCGGGTGCAGACCATCGATTTCCGCGCCGGCGTGGATTATACGCTTGACGAACCGAACGTATTTGTTCTCGATATGGCGCGCATCTCGGAGGACGGCGGCAAGACCTATTCAGGACTGGACGAAATGCTGCGGCTCGACATCTATATGCGCCGCAAGTTAAATTATCCCATGGCGAACGGTTACGATAAGCAGCCGTGGCAGATCCCCGAAGAAACCATTACCGTTTTTCCGCTCTTGAAGTTTGAATTTGAGAGCGAGGTCGAGGTTCCGTGTAAGCTTGCTTACGAGGAAGCCTGCGAGGTCACGCTCAACGGCGAGACCGTTCCGGTCGTAAAGGACGGCTATTTCACCGACAAGGCCATTCATACCATGCCGCTTCCGGCTTTGAAAAAGGGCAGAAACGAGCTGCTTGTCAAAGCGCCTATCGGCAAGCGCGTCAGCCTTGAAAACTACTTCCTTCTCGGCGATTTCGGCGTGCGCGTTACCGGATGCGAAGCGGTCATTACGAAAAAGCCGGAAAAGCTTGCGTTCGGCTCGGTCGTTTCCCAAGGACTGCCGTTCTATGGCGCAAATATCACCTATAAGCTGCCGCTTGACGTAACAAGCGACGGTGATCTGGTAGTTCGCAGCGAGCTTTACCGCGGCGCGCTCATCGGCGCGCGTCTCGACGGCGAAGAGGTCGGTCATATCGTATTCTCACCGTATATTTTAAAGATTCCGGATGTCAAAAAAGGTGCGCACACCTTAGAGCTTACGCTGTTCGGTACGCGTCAGAATTCGTTCGGCGCACTGCACAACTGCTCGCACGCCAAATGGCAAGGCCCGGATTATTGGTATTCCGGCGGCATTTCGTGGGCGTATGAATATCAGCTTTCCGATATGGGTATTCTCAAATCGCCGTTTATCGAAGTGTATGCCGAAAAGAAAAAGGAGCATAATGCATGAGTACTGCCAAATGGATATGGTATCCCGGCGATTTTGAGGTATACCATAATCTGAAATTGCATCTGCGCCGTGAGGAATACGGTTTTTCGCACCCGGCGCATTGGCCGTATTCGGCCGTGTATCCGTATCTGGAGTTTTCCCGTACCTTTGAAGTGCCGGAGGACACGTCCTTTGTTGTCCGCGCACACGGAAAAGCGCATATCCGCGTGGACAACTTGCCGTTTTATCCGACGGACGCGGAAATTCCGCTTTCTGCCGGAAAGCATAAGGTGACTGTTTTTGTCGGCACGGATAAAGGACTTCCCAGCATTTACATCAACAGTCCCTATCTTGTGACCGATGAGAAATTTCATGCACATCGATACGACTTAAAAGACTATCCGGCTGCCTGCGAACCGGCGTACACCAAGGAAACCGATGACCCCGAAATCTTCCCGTTTGCCTACGAGCGCATCGACGCTGTGTCAAAAACAGCGTGCGACGGCGGCATTCTGTACGATTTCGGCAAAGAGACCTTTGCAAAGCTTGAGCTTTCGGGACTGGAAAAGTCTGCCGAAACCGGCGTGTTTTACGGCGAAAGCCGCGAAGAAGCGCTTGCCGACAAAAAGAAATGCTATCTTTGGGAAACCGTGAGCGGCAAAACCGAAGCGTCTCTTGTGCCGCGCGCGTTCCGGTTTGTGCATTTGCGTGCCGAGGATCCGAAAGATTTGGAAAATGTGAAAGTCCACGCACTGTACGAATATCTGCCGATTGCGGAAAAGGGCAGCTTTTCCTGCGACGACCCGACCGTCAGAAAAATATGGGACACCTGTGCGTATACGTTTCACCTGTGTTCGCGCGAATTCTTCATCGACGGCATTAAGCGCGATCGTTGGGTGTGGGGCGGCGACGCAAGACAGTCGTTCATGATAAGCAACTATCTGTTTGCCGACCGCGAGATATGCAAACGGACGATCACGGCACTTATCCCAAAGGAAACGCCGGTTCGCCACGTCAATACCATAAACGATTATACCATGTATATGCTCATCTCGGTTTGGGAGTATTATCACTCGTTCGGCGACAAGGCGTTTGTCGAATTTATGTGGGACAGAATCATGGCGCTGTATACGTTCCTTGTGAATCGTTTGGACGAAAACGGTTTTGTCGTACAGAGAACGGGCGATTGGATCTTCATCGATTGGTCGGATATCGACAAGGACGGTCCGCTTTGCGCCGAGCAGATCCTGTTATGGCAGACGGAACAAACCATGGCGAAGCTGTGCGAGCTGCTGGATAAGCCGAAAGAGGAGCATATGGCCCGAGCTGACGCTTTGAAAGCCAAAATCATGCAAAACTTTTGGGATGACGGCCGCTCGGCGTTTATCGACAGCTTTACCTCCGGCAAAAAACATATTTCGCGCCACGCAAATATCTTTGCTATTCTGTTTGACTTTGTAGACGCGCCGACAAAAGCACGCATTTTGCAGCAGGTGCTGTTGAACGATGAAATCACGCCGATCACGACGCCGTATTTCAAGCTGTATGAGCTTATGGCGCTTTGCAGCATGGGACAGCTCGAATACGCGCAGAATATGCTCGATTCCTATTGGGGCAAAATGCTCGACCTTGGCGCTACCAGCATTTGGGAGGAATACGACCCGAACTACGGTATTCCCGAATGCTATGGGATGTACGGCGGCGCGTTCCAAAAATCGCTTTGCCACGCATGGTCGTGCGGCCCGATCTATTTCTTGGGACGCTATTGTCTCGGCGTTCGCGCCGAAAAGCCGGCTTACGAAGCTTATACCGTCGAACCGAATCCCGGAAAATACAAGCGCTTTTCCGGCGTTGTTCCTACCGAAAAGGGGAATATCCGCGTTTCCTATGAAAACGGAAGCGTTACGGTGCTTTCCGAGTTGGACGGCGGAACGCTGATTTGGAACGGCAAACAAGCAAGTATCCCCAAAGGCGAACCGGTTACGCTGTAAACATAAAATCCGAAGGGCGGAACACGCCGCTCTTCGGATTCCTAAGACGGTCGCAAAAGCCTTGCAGGATATCGCCGAAGTGAGAATTTTCAGCATTCCTCTTGACAAATATTTTTTCGCGTGCTATACTGAAAGCACCGAAGAGGATCTCTTCGTTTTCATTTGAAGAATGAGTTAGCGAAAGCTAACTGAATAGAGGAATTTGTTATGGGAACTGCCATTATTGTCGCCGCATTGGTGATCATAGCCATTATTGCCGTAAGAAGCTATATGAAAAAACTGACCTCCGGCTGCTGTGGAGCAGGAGATAAAGAGAAAAACATCCGTGTAGCCGATACCGACGCGTCGCATTATCCGTATCATGCCGCGGTTTCGGTCTCCGGCATGACCTGCAAGCACTGTGTGCAGCACGTCGAAAACGCTTTCAATAAGCATGACGGCGTTTGGGCCGTGGTTGACCTTAAAAAAGGACTTGCCGATGTGCGAGCCAAAAAGGCCATGACCGATTTTGAAGTGCGCGATATCGTAAGCGGCGCAGGGTATACAGCGACGGACATCAAGGTGCTCTCGCAGGCCTGAAAAACACTTAAAGCTTTCGGCAGGCAAACATACGGTTTGTTCGCCTGAGCGTGTCGTAAAACTACGTTTTACGACACGGAAA
>ERZ773136.1814-NODE-1814-length-19542-cov-4.370760_pt1 | contig 19542 bp, 19 predicted proteins | sample MGYA00580855_ERZ773136 | MGnify/ENA primary metagenome ERZ773136 (study PRJEB29015, sample SAMEA2737860) | human gut metagenome | biome: human gut; feature: human-associated habitat; material: faeces | place: China | collected 2012 ... | reverse complement strand
GAAAAACTGCCATCTCGTCGTCCACTCCTTTCACTTGAAATTTCCCCGCGCCGTCAAGGGCGGTGAGCTTGCCCGGCTGGTAGGGACATTCCTCATACACACAAAACTGGTACTTCCAGTGCGGGCGGTAGAAACGGCAGGTGCCGCAGTCCTCCGGCGCTCCGGCCTCGCCGTTGTCAAAATGATCTGCGCCCGGCCTCGTCTGCATGAGCTGTTCAAAGGCCCGGTCGCTGCCGGAAGTAAAGTACATAGGTGGTCGCCTCCTTTCTGTTTTTGGGCGCAAAAAAGCGGCGTCCTGATCTCCCCAAAGGGGAAAGGAGAACGCCGCTGTCTGCGGTGTCGTATTCAATTTTCGATGTGTCACTATTTGGGCGCTGGGCTTCACGGGAAGCAGAAGCGTGTCAAAGCTCAATCCGAAAGTAGTAAATCGGTAGTAAATTCAGTTCTTATATCCCGTGAAATGCCCGTATTTCCGGGCTTTTTGGAGATAATCAGAGTTGTTGATATAAATTTTTATATCAGAAATACAATTAAATGTTAATGTCTCAATATTATAAGGTGTCTCAAATTCTATTTCCACTAGATTATTCTGTTTTTGCCGAATGATTGCCTGCGATAGAACATCGTAAGAATTAGAGTAATCGATACACTGCGATTGTTTGGAAGATAAATATCGAATAATCTCTGCTATTACTTGTTTTTCACTATGATATATATCAAACAAACTACGCTGAATTTTCTGGTTGAATTCGTTTATGGAAAAAGTGATATTGTTATTATATAATAGGAGCATTTTCATGAATACTAATCGTATTGTCATATGTTTCTGCGTAATATTTTTATATTGTTCAAGAAGCTTTTCATATTCCGTCGAATCACAAGCAAAGCGTTTACCGATATACTGAAAACGTTCTAATAACATAGTGGAATGCTCATATAGAAAATGGACCCTGCGAAAATCCACAAAGGTGTAGTCTTTTGGATCAAGGTTGTTGAAAAAGTTGGCGGTTCGCTTAATAACTTCCATACCAAAGCTACAGTCAAAATCTTGACAAAAAAATGTGTGAGGCATATTATGTTGAACATAATGTAGGTTTTTAGGTATGCACCCGTTTACGTACTCTGACAAAGTATAAAGTACATGGGAGAGATTCAGTTTGTGAGAAAAATCCGGACGAATTTTAAAAAATACCGCTCCGAAAGTATCGTTTTTCGTTTCTGGAGCACACTTGAATGCCTCGCTATATGCAATGATTATTTCGTCGTATTTATATTCGAGTTTAGCAAAGTGACCGCTTTTATCAAATGCAATTGCGTGTAGAATCTGTTGTTCATCATCAAATCCATAAATCAGTGACTGATGATGAAAATGATAATTCATATAGGCTTTTTTACAAGAAATGTAGTATTCATCTACATATAGATAAGCATAGTTCTGCTCATCCAATAGCTCATGACGCACACGATCCACAATATTTGAATGTACTGTGTCCTCGTATTTGGAGACTGAATAGTCAAACACCGTGGTATACCGGCAAAGCATCCCGAAGCTCATTTCCGTAAAGCAGATATTGTTATGTCTTTCCATGTAAATATTGATGAAGTTTTCGTAATACCATTCCTTTGTTTCTTTATGAGCTAAAATAACACCAAGCTGTAGAGATAATGCAAAATAAGAACTGGTGGGAATATTGATTGTTATAGGTAGAATTACTTTATTCATGGCTTTTCCTCTCTTTGGGAGAATCATTGTCAGATTGATATTGCTTAAACTCACAATCGGTAATCGACCATCCGCTATAATAATTTCCTAGTTCAATGCTTGCCCATTCATCATTGACTAACCAAGCAACATAATAACCTGCGTTTTGTGCAAAATATTGATAGGTTCGTTCAATGGCATGGAGAATGGTTGCATCACTGGGAGTTGGTTCTTTTGGAAAGTTTGTATATTTCCAGCCATTTCCTGACAGGCCATTAAATAGCTGTCTTAATGCTTGGGGACGAAAAACAAACATGGTTCCGAAAGGACAAATTGGGGGCGCTTTTTTAGATAATGGTAAATGAATATTAAATTCTTTTAAAAGCTTGGCTGATGGTTCAAAGGAATCGGACCATTCCGTCCCCATAAATTTTTTGAAGTGATTTTGAGGACAGTAGGGGGGAGGAGGAAAGGCAAGTCCCAATCGCGGCTCCTTTTCAAACATATGAAGAATATTTTCAATGTAGATGGTCGACCCTAACAAGTTTTCAAAACACTTTTTTTGCCATGATATACCAATAGATGACGGGGTTAAGTAACTTCCAGATTTTTTATCGTGCAGGAAGAACACCAGATCATATCCGAAAACATACCTTTTGGCGCCGATGAGCAACGCCGAGATATCCCGTCCGCGGTTCTCGATGATTTCGACGAACAACTTGTTAGGAATGCCGCGCTTTTGGGCTTCGGTTAAGATGATTTCCTTGGATTTCTCAAAAGGTGTTGTGATCAGAATATCGCAGTATGACGGCATATTGACAATGTAGGAGAGAATATAGCCGATATAGTCCTCATAATAGGAGTGGACAACCAACAGTGTTTTTAATTTCGGAGATTCCGTGGAGGTTGCTGCGTGTTTCGGCAAAACTCTGTTTAATTGTGCGTTGCGGTGCAGGTCGGCGAGATTGGTAAGTCGTAAGGCATTCTGCCACACCCATTCCATTTTGTAGCTGGTTTGATTCTCAACGATCCGAATAACCTCAACTGTTTGTTCTCCAAAAGTGTGAGAGGTAAAATCGCTAACTTCACCAGAAAGAAATAGCTGTCGGGCGAAAAAGGGATATTGTTTCTTTTGAATTAATTCTGCGGCTGCATAGCGCAGTGGTTCAGCATAGATGTTTTCCAAGTATTTTGTATCGACATATGCCGCGCTAACATACCCTTTTTTCTCAAAATATTTGGTTGGATTATGATATAAAAAAGTTGATGATGTATCATCCAGATCGCTCAATGTATTCCAAAATGTAGCATGGTCTTCTGTATGTAGTAGGCTTTTACGGATTACAAAAAAGCTATGAGAAATGTGCTCTGGGATAGAATTATATTGCGTGACTGCAAAGAAAATTTCATTTCCATAGTAATAATGCCGCACCATGCCCCAAAAGTCTGCGCCGCTTGTTTCTGCCCAGGAGAAAGCCTCTTCTAACGGATACACTGGCCCATACATGGAATCGTTCATCAACACCAGTTCATCATATTGCATAAGTGTATTCTGTCCCAAAAACTCAATCCCCTTTTGATATGGGATAAGCTCTGCCTCGGTTTTATCGATTTGTAAGATATGATTCGCTGACTTTGCCACCGCTTCTTTGCTTTGGCTGGTAATATCGCCGACTGCGGCAAACAGGATGGTTTCGGCGTGTTTTCGTAATTCTTGTAACTGATACAGCACATAATCGTCCACGATCCCGTCCGGATCGGAAAAACTGTATATGGCAATGCGTTTGGTCGGTTGTGTCATTGTTTTACCGTTCCTTCCATAATTTGCTTGATTTTATCGGCATCGCCCCATAAAGCGGGACTATCATAGCTTCGTTCCGGAAAGATGTTGTATTGCAGACGAATGTCCCATCCGTGCTCGTCAATATACTCTTTCAGCTTTTCGGCAAGGGGAATTGGTTTACCGGAACAACAGTGGATAATTCCGTCCACCTTGTTTTGTAACACACATGCTGTAAGTTGCTCTGCCAACATGGAAACTGGCAAAAAATCACATTTTCCCTTGCCAGAATTGATGGGGAATAATTTTTCTCCACGTTCAAAGCTCTCAGATAATTTGGAAAATACGGAATGGGACGCTTTATCATCCCCGTAAACATAGAACGCCCGTAACCACATCAGATGGATCGTATCGTTTAATGATGCAAACAGCGCCTGCCGCAGTGCGTTTTTTGCAATGCCATATAGCGTTTGCGGATAGCAAAGTGTGTTTTCGTCCACTTTGCCCACATGATACCCGATTTCGTGTATGGTGCCCATTACTGCTAAGGTTTTGATTCCGGATTTCACCATGCGCTGGCAAAAGCGGAAATGGTGCGGTAAATTGTCCAAGTGCGCCAACGATTGATGGATAAAGCCATCTTGCCATGCAAGATGCAGAACTGCGTCCGGATATCCCGTCAGGTGGCATAAATCGATGCTTTCGTCAAAAATATTGGTTTGATATGTGTCTGCTCCTGTCGGGATACAGTCGGTACGTAAATCCACAGCGGCAACTGATACTCCCCTGTGTAACAGCGCAGTGACTGCGTGCCGCCCGATATATCCGTTCGCGCCAGTGACAAGTACTCTCATGTTACACCCCCTCCGGCAATCGACAAAAATCCAGCTTGATGTTCTTGAACCATGGTAAGCGGCTGTCCTTTTCGCTGAGAATGGGGGAGCCTCCCGTTTCAAGTTGCCATGCGATTCCGATTTCCGGGTCATCCCATCGAATGCCGCCCTCATCCTCCGGCGCATAGTAGCGTGTGCATTTGTAGGCAAATTCCGCGCCGTCGCTGAGTGTCTGAAAACCGTGGGCGAACCCTTCCGGTATATATAGCTGCAATCGATTTTGGCTGCTTAACTCTATGCCGAACCACTTTCCGAAAGTCTTACTATTCGGTCGGAGGTCTACGACAACGTCAAAAACCGCACCAGATAGCACCCGCACTAGCTTCCCCTGTGGGTTCTTCTTCTGAAAGTGTAGTCCGCGAATCACGTTTTTTCGGCTAAAGGACTGATTGTCCTGCACGAAGTTCGCTATGATGCCGCTCTCCTCAAAATCTTTCTTGCAATATGTTTCGGTAAAATACCCACGGGAGTCCGTAAAAACATTTGGTTTGACAAGCACCAATCCCGCTATATCAGTCTGTATAAATCGAAAATTTCCCATCGTTTTTCCCTTTTGATTTCAAAAAACTTGTGTTGGTTGCATAATTTCTGCTAACCATGTTGTCTGTTTCAAATACCACTGGACGGTCTCCTTAAGCCCCTTGGAAAAAGCGATTTCGGGTTTCCAGCCAAGCTCATTTTCCAACTTAGAGGAATCTACCGCATACCGTCGGTCATGCCCCGGACGATCCTTGATATAAGTGATGAGCGTCTTCGGCTTATCCATTGCCCGAAGAATGGCTTTTACTACATCAATATTCCGCACTTCGCTGCCGCCGCCGATGTTGTAGATCTGTCCCTTTGCACCATCATGGTGCAAAATCAAGTCTACCGCCCGGCAATGATCCTCCACATGAATCCAGTCGCGGACATTTTTTCCTGTTCCGTAAACCGGCAATGTTTTATCCTCTTTGGCGTGCAGAATCATGAGAGGAATTAGTTTTTCAGGATGCTGAAAAGTCCCATAATTGTTGGAGCAGCGAGAGATTGAGATAGGCACACTGTATGTCCGCGCATAGGCAAGGGTGAAAAGATCAGCGGACGCTTTGCTGGCGGAATAAGGATTGGACGGTTTTAACGGTGAACTTTCTGTAAAGCGCAAGTCTGGTCGATTGGTTGGCAGATCGCCGTACACCTCGTCGGTAGAAATTTGATGAAACCTTCTGACGCTGTATTTCTTGCAAGCTTCCAACAATACTTGTGTTCCATACACATTAGTTTTCAAAAACGCTTGTGAATCCTGTATGCTGCGATCCACATGGCTTTCCGCCGCGAAGTTGATGACCATATCCGGGCGTTCCCGTTCAAAAACGGTGTTTACGTCTTTCTCGCATGCAATATCGCCCTTGATAAAGGTAAACTGATCGTTTTCAAATGCTCCTACTAGCGAATTCAGATTCCCGGCATAGGTTAGAGCATCCAAGCATATGATGTTATCCTGTGGGTGTTCTCTTAGCATGTAATGGATAAAGTTGGAGCCGATAAACCCGGCACCGCCTGTGATAAGATAGGTCAAAACGTTCTTTCCTTTCTGTTATTGTCAGCAATCCACCCGTTCCGATGTGCGATTTCCACGGGAGTAGGACACATGCCGCTGTTTTTTGCTTTCTGCGCCCGCACAAACAGACCTGCGTCCAAAAGGCTGTCCGGTGTGCCTGCGTCGTACCAAACCGTACCGTCATCCAACAGTTGCATTTCTAAAACGCTGTCTTTCAAGCAGAGATTGTTGAGATCGGTAATTTCTAATTCGCCCCGTGGTGACGGCTTCAATCGCTTTGCCATGTTAAGTGCCTGATGTGCATAAACGTACAGTCCCACGACGGCATACCGTGACTTGGGACACGCTGGCTTTTCCTCGATGGAAAGCAACTTCCCGTCTTTGTCTAGCTCTGCTACGCCGAACCGATAGGGATCATCTACCGGGTATCCGAACACGGTGTTTGTCCCGGTCTGCGTTTTACGAAGCGCATCTGCTATTTTTTTACCCATATTTTTTCCGAAAAACAGGTTGTCCCCTAAAATCAACACAAATGCCTCGCTACCGACAAAGTTTTCGCCAAGTTGCAATGCTTCCGCAATTCCACCGGCTTTTTCCTGTGTTTTGTATTGGAGGGTAATACCCAATTGTGCTCCGTCACCCAAAAGCGCTTGATACATGGGCAAATCGCGAGCTGTTGTGATCAGCAGAACTTCTCGCAAACCAGCACTCATTAAAGTGGCAAGGGGATAGTACACCATCGGCTGGTTGTAGATTGGCAAAAGTTGTTTGGAGATAACCTTGGTAATGGGTGCCAGCCTTGTTCCCGTTCCGCCAGATAAAATGATTCCACGCATAATTCATACTATTTGTATGATAAAATATCATACTTTTTTATTAAAAACGGCTCTTCTTTTTTGTTCAACTCCATATTAAATAACTCTCCTAACGATACCATTGTTCCTGCGCCGTATATAATTTTTTATATTCTCCATCCTTTTTAATGAGATCGCTGTGCTTACCTGACTCACAAATTTGTCCATCTTTCATTACTATAATTCTATCGGCCAATTTGCATAACCCTACCCGATGAGATATAATCACTGCTGTTTTATTTTTAGCAATCTCAATAAATTGTTGTAGGATTTCCGTTTCAATTAATGGATCTAACGCACTGGTAGGCTCATCGAGAATAATAAACTCGCTTGCTCTGTATAAGCCTCGGGCAATCGCAAGTTTTTGCCACTGTCCACCTGAGAGTTCTTTGCCTCCAAATTCGCGGCCTAATTGTTCGTCCAATCCACTGACTTCATCCAACAAAGACACCAGACCAGCTAACTCCAATGTCTGTCTTATGGATGAATCGTCGTGTAAACGTTTTAAGTCGGAAATCGTAACATTCTCTCTTAAAGTTAAATTGTAGGACATAAAGTTTTGAGGTATAACAGAAATTTGGGAATAAAACGAGTCCTTCTCTATGTTTGATGATAATATATTATCGTACCGTATTTCTCCCTGTACGGGCGAATAAAGAGCAAGAAGTACTTTCGACAGCGTCGTCTTTCCGCTACCGTTTACTCCTAAAACGACAAGCTTTTCACCTCTATGAATCGTTAGGGAAACATTTTTCAAAACGTAATTATCGCTATTAGGATAAGCAAAACTAATATTAGATAGTGTTATTTCTTTTATTCCAATGACTTTTTCGTTTCCATTCTTATCCTCATCTAAATCAAGAAATTCAAAATAGTCGTTGGCAAACGCTATTTTTTCCGGCATATTTCCAAGGTCAATCAAAAAGGCTTTAGTTGCTTCCTGCATTGATTTAAACGCGGCTATACAGGCTCCGAATACGCCCATTGATATTTTCCCGTTTACAACAAGAAACAGAGCCAATAGGATACTCGCGCCATAGCCCAGGATTTTTAGTGAATCACAAAATAGTAGCGACTTTCCGTCTCTGACATTCTGTTGCCATAATTCTTCGTTTACCTCATCTCTCGTTTCTGTCCATTTCTTTGCAAGATATTCGCTAAAACCCATCACACGCATTTCTTTGATAGCTTGCTTGTTAGAAAATAATCCCCAGAGATAATTTAATCGCCGTGTTTTCTTTGACTGAGCTTTTTTCAATAGATAAAATTCTTTTCCTCTTAGAATTCTTGCAACAAAATAAGGAAAAACACTAAAAATCGAGATTGGTACAAACCATATATTATAAGTAGCCAAAACAGCAATGGTTGATACAACACTAATGCCGCTGGTAATAAACACGGTTGAGGACATATAAATCTGACTTAAGATTTCTCGTCCGATACAATCTTTTGCTCTATTTTGCAGATTCAACACATTTGCATTTTCAAAAGAGATCAAAGGTAGTTTCGATGTCTTTTCAGCGATTTTCATATTGTAATAACTAGTGCAGCGCTCGTAAATCCCGGCATTTATCGTAATACTAGAAATAAATTGAAAGATATAAACGATGGCATATGCGCTAACGAATAAAACTCCATAAAGTATTACTGCGTTTAACATATCAACACCTTGGGTCAAAGAATAGGCATCATCAAACAACTGCACTTGAATTAGTGAAATAAAGGCGGGAAATAGACCTTGTGCAAGATAATTAATCACCCCTGATATGCCTGAAAACGGAACTGCTTTTAAGGTCTGTTTATATACCTTACCTAGTATCTGGAGAGCATTATACTTATTCTTCATCATTTACCTTCCTGTCCGTATCTTCCATGTGATACCAGCCACTTTGAGCGTTAAACATATATTCGTATAATCCCTTTTGATCCATAAGGTTTTCATGTGTACCTTTTTCTGCCACAATACCGTCTTTTAAAACAAAAATAGTGTCAGCTAATTTTGCGCTAGCAAGACGATGAGAAATCATGATACATCCCCTCTTAGCCAACAATGCAGAAAAAGCCTGATACATTTCGTTCTCAGCAATCGGATCCAATGCTGCTGTTGGCTCATCCAAAATCACAAATGCGCTATTCGAAAGACACGCCCTTGAAATAGCAATGCGTTGCCACTGTCCCCCAGATAGATCAACTCCATCTTCTTCGAGCTTGCCTAAATTGGCATCCAAATTATACTTTAAATTTTCCAGTATTTCGGTTGATAATCCATCCCGTATAGCCTCAATGATTGCATTGTCATCATCCAGCTTTTCAACATCACCAAAAGCGATATTTTCCCTCAGTGATAAAGAATAAGTTGCATAATCTTGAAAAACTACACTATACACTTTTTTTAATTCAGTAACGGACAATTCGCGGATATTTGTCCCGTTAATCATAATTCTTCCACTGTCGGGTTCATATAATTTACAGAGAAGTTTAATAATAGTCGATTTACCTGCGCCGTTTTCTCCCACCAAGGAAACGCGTTGATGCGGGTGGAATTCCATAGATACCCCTTTTAAAATTTCTTTATCAGTATTTGGGTAGGTGAAATGGACATTGTCAAAAACGATACAAGGTTCGGTTATATCCGTCTCATTATTAACGATTTTAATTTCCGGCAGCGAAAGAAACTTATCATAATGTTTCATCGTCAAATGCGCCTGAGACAGGGAAGAAAATGTTCTGGATAGTGATTCGCTCAGTCCCAATATCGTACCCGTAGATCCGATTAATGCCACAAAAACCCCGAGACTAATCATAGCATGATAGAACTGCCCAATCAGAACAGTGACAACAAAGCCCGACCAAAGGATAATAAGCACCGTACTGACCGCAAAATATTTCTGAGATCGAACTGTCGTTTTTACCCTCTCGTCAAGAACCTGTTTATTGAGTACTTTCCACTTGGTCAGGATATAATCGACAGCTCCAAAGATTTTCAGTTCCAACAATGAATTCTTCGAATTTAGAAGACCGCTTAAATAACCAAGTTTTCTTTCCTGTTCCGATTGATCATTGAACATGGTATTCATCATGTTCATGGCTTTAAAATCCAGCCATAGCATAGGTATAAGCATGGCAAGAAACAGAACCGAAAACCATATAGAAACTTGTGCAAATACAATTGCCGTGCCCAAAATGGCAATGAAAAGTGTTAAGGTACTGAGAGTATTTAAAAAAATATTGAGTATATTAGTTTGCGGTGCTCCCCCCATACGATTTATTGTGTCCGCTATATCTCTGTCTTCGAAAAAACGGTAATCTATTTTCAGAAATTTTTGTACAATTATCGTCGTAAGATTTTGGTTGACCTTTCTCAGCAGCGATATATTGATAAGGCTGTCAAAAAAACCAGAGCCTGCCAAGAATAAAAAGGATAGCAATAGCAAACCCAGTAATCCAATTATACAAAATAGGTTGGCCGAGCCATTAACGTAAAGCTCAATACTGTCAATAAGTAGTTGTGTAAAATAGATGCTCATTGGCGTTAAAATAGCAGTGAGTATATTCTGAATGATTTTCAATGTCACTGCCGATTTTGCACACTTCCAAATAACGGCGATTGATTTAAGCGATTCTTTAAACATTTACTCTCCACCTCATCTAAAAAATTACAAGAAGCACATATATCATCCATACTAACATTATTTTGTTTATTATCAAAAATGCTTTGGATGCCTATGTCCCGAAGTAAAGAACTTCGTTTCTCAATTATAATATCAAGCAATTTATCCTTAAATGTTACCAAACACATTTTTAAATCCATATAACATGGCAACAAAACATTTCCATTGGAATGGATTGCATAATCCGTGTCGGTAAATACACATTTTTGAGTGTGCTTTAAATCAAAACCTTTTAATTCCTCTGGTGGAATAATTTTAGCGTGTCAAAATCTTTTTACTACTTTATAGTCAGAACCGCCGATCGATACATTTTCAAATATCCCCATTTCGTTGGCGATCCTAGCTAATCTTTCCGGTATATCTTTATCCATTTGCTCAAAGTGAAAGATATCATTAAATGTAATATCAATCTCATTGACTCCATGTCTATAAAATGACGCTAAAGATTTTACGGCTTCTTGTTTGGGTTTCGTAAAGTTCCCATTTGTTTGAACATTGGGGAACCCATATTTGGATTTCTTATCTTTGGCATACTGCAGACCTTAGAGCAATTTGTCTATGATCAATATAGGTTTACCGCCCGAAAACCATGTGCGTTCTACATTTTTAAAACTATTGTTTATAGCGATCATTATTTGATTGATGGTCATTTCTTCAGTCCTATGCGGCCTGGCAGCAACAAAACAGTGTCTGCATATTAGATCACATTTAAATGTCAGACATAAACACACGCTATTGATCATAAAGCTCCCTCCTGCGTTATACAAAAAGTCTTAATTTCATCGCAAATTTCTTTGAGCCTAGTCTCTTTTTTATTGGTTCGGAAATATCGAAAAGAAATTGCGCTTCCGGAAAGAGATTTTAATCTTTTCATATATAGTTGTTTTTGTAATGAACTGAATTTCTCTGAGATTGATAAACGAATTAATTCCAGCCATGCGGATTTCGCCGATACAATCTCAAGTAATTCCTGATCATCTTCAGATAATGTAGGAAATATTATAATAAAGGGGTTGACTTTTTGATAATGACAAATTAATGAAGCCTGAACATTGACGATATGCTTACGGGTCATATCATTAAAAGTATCGTGATAACTATCAGTATTAAAGCAGTTGTTAAGAATATCTCCTGTGTTTTTTGAGTATGCAACCACCTGTTCTCCACTACTGTAAATAAAGTTATCTTGAGTAAGAAAAGCAATATCATCAGAAAAAAATTGGAAACCGCTACCCAGAAGCGATAATTCAAGTGTTGTTTTTCCCGAACCGGAATCTCCAAAAAGGAGAAGAGCTTTATCGCCATATGTCACGACAGAAGTATGTAGTGGAATAATATCAAAATCAAGCATGATCAGGTATATAAACTGTAATAGAGTATCTACTACTACTTCAAAGCTATCATACGGATATTCATCCGTATTGATATAAGATATATCTAGTGTTTTTTCTTTTCTTCTATATTTAAAAATACCCAAATCAAATATTTCTCTATAATAAAATTGATCTTCGATATCTGGTTCTTGTTGATGCAAAAATTTGGTATCAGTAAAAGATAACTTTTCTTGTTTATTACAAATGATCTTTACATCGGGCGTTTTGGATAATTTCTTTTCAATCTTGGGTACTCGTTTATAAAAATATCGGGCGATACACTCATCAAGAAACAGACCAAATGTTATATTTGCAATTTTTATATCAGTTCTCATCTATATAAACCTCATAATTTTAATAGATAGCTCCCAAGTGGTATAAATACATAGCCACTTGGGAGTCGGCAAAGGTTACGAGATATAAGTAATCTTGCAATTACCCATACCACTTCGGCTTGCCGCAACCATAACAGCTTTATCAATTTTGACAGCTTTTACGGTCGGCTTTGTATAGGTTTTTTTGGTAGTTGTCATGTAATTATCCTCCTTTCTTTATCCTTGGCCTATATTAAAAGCAATTGCTAGACCAGCTAATGGAGTTATGTAGTTACCGAATAAAGGCGGATAGCTGTTTCGCACAATTTATCATAATCATTGTAGCATATGGCACATCCGCTACAGCAATTGTTGAACTGACATGCCTTACACGCGCTTCCGGATAATGAATATTGTTCTATTCGACTATGAATGCCTTCCTCGATTCCGGGTAATTGTTGGACGCATTGATCATTAAAAATATTTATGACAAGTTCTGAGCCAGGGAATTCATGGGCAAAAGGACCGCACGGATAAATATTGCCTTTATAATCCATAAAAAGAATCTTTTGGCCAGCGCTACAACTTGAAAATCCGGAGCCATTATAATTAGCTTTAAAACCGTACTTTAAGCTCAGTAGTTCTAAAACTTTTGGCTTGCAATCAAATTGTGCAAATATTTGATTTCTATAGGATTCAACCATTAGTTTTCCCAATGCGACCAAGTAATCTTCATTGCTGATCTGTAGTGCAGTATCATTGGAAATAGCATTACCACACTTATAAAGCTTTAAAACATCTAAATACTGTACACTAAGAGAATGCAGGATTCGTGGGAGCCTATGTATTGATTGAATATTCTGTTTGGTAATAACTGTGGCCACTTGAACTATCATATTTGATTTTGCTTGAGTAATATAAGAAGTTGTTTGCTTAATATTTTCAACGACTTTTTTATAACTTCCAGTACCCCTGATCCTATCGTTGGTTTCTTCTGTTGCACCGTCCAAACTGATCGTTAATTGAGCAACATTTGACTTTACTAATTTTTCTATCATTTCTTTTGATAAAAGGGTTCCATTCGTGTTAATAGAAACCATAATGCCTTTTATTTGAGCATAATTTAGTAATTCAAAAAGCCCTTTTACCATAAGCGGCTCCCCACCCAACAAATGAATATGCTTGATTTCCATTAGTCCAATCATATCAACGATAATTTTATAATCGTGCTGTATATCTATCTCCTGTCCAATAGCTTTATTACCGGAATTATAACAATGCGTACAGTTTAGATTACATCGACGTGTTATATCCCATAGTATACTTTTATCGATATAGCTTTCACATTTCATTACTTTTCCTCAACCCGGCAAATCAACTGTTTATCAGCCAAATCATTAATAAAATTTGTTACATCTTCTAATGCCGTTTCTGGTTCGACATCATATTCATTACAAACTTTTTGGGCAAGAACTGTCAAATCTACATTTTCCATAATGTTCCAAAGAAAACTTCCCACCCCGTCAAATTCATAAAACTGTTCTTTATCTGTATCAAAAATAATTACCTCATCATCGATTTGTTCGCATACTAGATTTTCTTTCTTTCTATAATTCATATAATCATCCTCCTGATTCAAAATAATAATTTTATTATTTTTTAACATAAATAAAAATGAGGCAATATCATATTTCAATATATTTTTATTCACATCGTATTCCTGTATAAGTTGCTGGAATATAACATTAGCAGTTTTACCTTGTAGAATTAAATCCCAAATTTCAATCGAAATATCCGCATCCAAAATTAATAAGGGTTCTCCGGCTTTTAATATAGTGTTGTTTTTTTTGTCAAATTCAACTTCACAACAGATATGAATTATATTGTCCGATATTGTGTCAAATAATATTTGTTCTTTTCTTTTTGCCCATTCACATTCCAAAACAGGAACAGAATATGTTCCATAATCCAAGAAACACGGCTGGCATTCATCAATGTATTGACATCCATTGCATGTAGGAATCTTCTCTGTTTTAAAACGATGCTTTGCCTGAATAAAGGTATTCCAATATTGAGAATCCCTAATACTTTCTATTTTCGTCGATGTGACATTGATTGTTTCTTTTTTGTAAACATTGTGCTGTAATGCCACTTTTCCAGATTCCAACTGAAAAATCAAGCAAGGATGGACATCTCCATTGGCCTCTAAGTACCACACATCCTCTCCTGCACAGCATAAACTATTTTTTATGTTATATACTACAGGAGCACCATAAGTATTGGAGAGATATTCACAAAATCTTGGACGCATATCAATTTGAAGCGGCACTCGATGTTTTATCAATTCTTTTGACACCATTAGGTCGATAGCGTTGCAAATTGCATTAAAATCAATTTGGAACTCTTCAAGGTTTTTTTTGCCTTGACCACTTTCAATAAATGTTGTAAGTACAATAAGGTCAACTCCAAGTTCTTCAGCCAAAGAAGGGAGCAAGATTAGTTCCTCAAGGTTTTTCTTAGTTAAAGTAAACACCAATGCTGTCTCAAGTGAAGAATGATTTCTTTTCTTTAGTTCGTTAAATTGTTTCATGTTTGAAATCACTTTTTCGAATGTGCCGTTTCCACGAATTGAATCATTCACCGATGCAGTACAGCCATCCAAGCTTGCCGCAAATTGATCTACGCCTAAATCTATTAACTTTTGCTGAGTATTAGCAGTTAGCAAACAAGCATTTGAATTAATCGTTATAATCATATCCAGTTTTTTCGCGTATTTTATGACATCAAATATATATGGTGATGCTAATGGTTCTCCACCTAAAAAATGAATATGCTCGAAGCCTGCACCAGAAAAGCACTCAACTGTACGTATGCATTGCTCTAAATTCATATCATTTTCTATATATACCTCTGATTGTTCGTTAAAATATTTTTCCGCGTTATAACAATGATTGCAACGAAGGTTACAATTTTTAGTAATGTCCCAATGAATAGACTTAATTATGTCCATTTCACTAATCCCTTTCTCTATTAACAATACCGATAATTTCGCTGTTTAACACTTTATATCCGTCTTCTTCTGCGTTGTTGTCGCCTTTGGTTTCGCAATAAAAACGAGTTGAACTCAGTGTAATGATATTTTGTATTCGATGAACTGTTAAGTGATCATAAAATTTTTTATACACAATTATATCTCCAATTTTTAAAGAATTCTTTTTATAAGGAATAACTCTAACATAATCACCACTTTTTATAGCAGGAGCCATGCTATCACCATTTATACATAATATAAATGGCTTTTTAAATGATTTTATATGGTCAAAAATAAAAGATTGTTTTTCCATCTGCCTCACCTTTCTGTTAATAAATAAAATTTGCTCTCTTTCGGGTGTCTCGCATCATTTGGCAACATGATCATGTTTTTCGGGCTTATTACCTGAAAAGGCAATACGAAAGCAAGCACTACTATGTTATCTTTGGATACATTCAAAAGAAAGTGACTCGTGTTATTTATTCCGTTCTCAAAAAAGACACTACATACATAACAAATTTTGCTTGATTTCGCCTATATCTTGATACCTTCATTTGGCTATCCTTCGGTAGTCTGTTTTGATGTGTCTGTTTTCGTATTATTCGCTGTGTGATTTCTTTTCTTCTTTCTTTTATTTTCCTATTGACTTTTTATAGTTGGCTTATTTTAATAGCATTATTTTCAATGCTTACTCTTTTAGGTATCTACATAACATGAAACATCACAAACTCAATGTTTTGTCACCTGATATATGACAATTCAGCAGCGACATCCAACAACACAGCTTCCACACGAAATTAAACGACAAATCAATCAAAGTCCCTCGTATCTGAAACTTAAACAGTACTCTTGATCTTCGTTTACGTATTTGTAAATATAGAAAGTGATATATGTGTGCGTAAAACAAGGCAGTTCATTAAAAAGTTGGAACATGAATCAAATTTTTGATAACATTGTCAATATAAATATCTTTCAAATTGCCAGAATCAAATGTTTCTCCTTACAATGTTTTTTAAAATGAATTGTTCCTTTTTGCCGTAGTTGATAAATTTCAACCATATTCGACATATTTAATTCTTTGATTACATTATAATACCAATATTTCTGTTTGTCAATATATATATTATTATATATACTAAAAAATAATAGTTTTTTCCTCTTATTTTTGTATCTTATTTCATTTGCCCTGAAATTTTATATTTGATAATAATATTTGTAATGAAAATGCAAAGTTAAAAAATAAATCGCGGTAGATTACTAGCATCTGTCCGCGATTTATATCTTAGATTTAATTTTAATACTAGCGGAATACTCCAACCCAGCAATTAGATCTTGCTGCCGCTTTGATGTGTACAGATAGTTCTTTTGCTTTCATGCTGATAATTATGGGTTTTTTCCATTTTTTCATGTTCATTCTCCTTTCTTCAAATATTTGCTTAACACACCAATAATGGAATCAAAGTATTTCTCATTAATGCTGTACAAAACAGTCCGTCCTTGATTGCGTGTTTTTACCATGCGAATGCGCATCATCATGGTCAGATGATAATAAGCCGTGGAGCCGGTAAAGCTCAAAAGTCGTTCAAGGTCTTTAATGGTAATTTCTTCCCGTTCTAACATTAAGTCGAGAATATCGATTCGGTTTTGTTCGGTAAGCACATCGCCGAATTCCTTTAAGGAGGGAAGCTCCTTTTGCGCATTGTAACTGATTATACTTTCTTTATAATCATATCCCAGTAATAATACCGGAGTCTCTTTGCAATACATTAAGTTTAAACAATTCTTGTTGATAAGACAAACCGACACGAAAATGCTTTCACAATCTTTTTCTAAAAACTCATTTTTGTAAAAAGAGCATAAATCGTTCTTAAGCAAATCAAAACTCATGTCGTTCTGCACATCAAGAATGGCTGCATAGTTCTTTTCATAATATTCTTCGAGCAAGACCTTTTTGGACATGAGTTCATAAATCAATTTCCGGATAACAGGCTCCGGATTGATAAAGAAGGAGTAGAGCTTACGCTTGATAAGCTCTTCATAGTCCGAAGCGTCAATCAATTTACCGAGTTCAACAATCGAATTTTTATATTTTAAAATATCCCCGCTACTCAAATCCGGAAAGTAAAAATCAATCAGGTTTGCTATCAGCTGCTCGTGATCGGACAGCTGGTTCAAAAGAAATTCAAACGAATAATCGGTGGTAAACGCGTCTTTATAAGGCGTAAAATAGTAAGATGTTATAAAACCTCTGCCGTTTTTCTTCAACCGGAAAAACAGCAACAAGTCATCGGAAAAGGGTGAAAAATCCTGAACGGTTTTTTTGAAAAAATTAGTATCCGTTTCCGCTTTCCCGGAAACCAAATCATGAGCTATATGGTAATCCATATTGAAATACAGGCTGAATACATAAAATAAGTCATATATGAATCCGGGTTCTTTAATTAACTTCAAGTTTTGCATATTCTCGCCCTCTTTTATTTCAAGTATATCATATGATCATTGAAAAGTCAATATTTACTTTTAATATTATTAAAAGCATCCCAAACATAAAGGAAATTTAATGAAACCAACTGAGCAAACACGTATATAACTCGGTAAATGTTATAATTATATTTTTACAAAAATTGAAAATTACTATGGAAATTTTCACTAGTATATGATATAATAGAATTGAAAAGGAGGGAGATGATTGATATGACTGTATTATATATTGACGCACCGTTTCAAACAAAATATTCCATCGAAACCAACTGTGACAAATTGGTTTCGTTCCTGCGCCTGAAATACGGGAAATATGTTTCAACGAATGAGAGCAAGGAAAAACAAACTATCTTAGTAAATAGAGAAAAAAGCCGATATATAATACTTTACCAAACGAATGAATACCAAACTCAATACCCCTTACAGGAAATCGACCGCATTATGTTTGATAACACCATATATGACGAATCCATCTTCGCCCTTCATGGTGCAGCGGTGGAATGGAGCGGAAAGGCGTATTTGTTTTTAGCATCTACGACCGGCGGCAAGACAACACTCGCAAGCTATCTTACAAGCATGGGATTTGGCTACATCACTGATGACTGCATTTTATTAGACCGAAAGAGTTTTGAAATTCATCCGTATTGCTCGCCCATGCACCTGCGTGGCGGGGGACTTGCGGTTTTGAAAAAACACAAGATTGATATTCCGAATTTGCAGCATTTAGAGGATCCTGCGATTGACCGTTATGTTTATACACCGGACAACTGTACCACAAAACCAATTCCGTTGTCAAAGATATTTTTTATCTCAAGAACCGAAAACGATAATCGGTTAGTCAAATTAAATTCAATAGAAAAGATGACGCGGCTGATGAAAGCACCTATCACAGATTACAAAGTGAACAGCGAATACATAAGGTTTCTGTCACGGATGGCTTCAACCGAATGCTACGAACTTTTTTACAGCGACATGGAATATGCCGCGCAGGTGATCCGCAATGAATAATGGCTTGATGTATAAGCTGCTTATAGCGCAGATGAAAACTTTCGGGAAGGCCGAAGTCAGCGTTATCGGAGTTAGCATGAATCCGAATTTGTTTGAGGGGGATTTGATAACAGTTTCTTCGTGCGAAGAGTATATCCCTGGAGACATCCTGATTTTCAATTACAAGCAGGAAGGGTTGCTTGTACATAGGTTGTTGCATGTAAAGGAAGAAAAATATTTTTGTAAAGGCGACAATTCTTTTCGTTTGGAAGATATCACCAAAGATCAAATTATCGGCAAAGTTATCCTTGTGGACGGAAATAAACTTGTACCTTGTACTGACAGAATACTACAATTTTCATATCTTGTCAACCGTGAATTTGTTAAATGCCGATATGATACGGCAAAGACAAAACAAAGTGATATTTATCAATTATACCAAAAAGTTATATTAGGGAAAGAAGATGACATTATGATTTACAAGAAGAACGAAACCATGGACTACATTCAGAGCGACGAAACCTCGCTTGCGGTATTTGATCCCGATACCGGTGATACGCACTTTTTTGACGAAACCGGCATTGATATTTTAGATTTACTGTCTGAGCCGCGTGATCTTGATTCACTTCTTGAAAAGCTTTGTGAGATTTACAACGTAACCAAGGAGGATATCCAGGCGGACGTGGAAGAATTTTTGGCGGACGCCGTTTCTAAAAAGGTCGTTGAAGAAATATGAGGGTCAAAAGCGCATATTTTGAGATCACCAACCGTTGCAATTTAAACTGCAAAACCTGTTACAACCGTTCCGGGGTGAATACCGAAAGAAAAGAAATATCCAAGGCACAGTTACAAAAGGCGATTGACTTGCTAATTCCTTTTGGGGTACGGCGCATATTGCTTTCCGGCGGGGAGCCGACGG
>ERZ773136.1813-NODE-1813-length-19560-cov-14.307665_pt1 | contig 19560 bp, 18 predicted proteins | sample MGYA00580855_ERZ773136 | MGnify/ENA primary metagenome ERZ773136 (study PRJEB29015, sample SAMEA2737860) | human gut metagenome | biome: human gut; feature: human-associated habitat; material: faeces | place: China | collected 2012 ... | reverse complement strand
ATGCGACTTTCTTATTTTCAATTTCTTCCTTTATCAGACTTCCTACACTTGAAAAATGTGAACATAAAAATAGTTTCATCAATATTCTCCTTTATAAATTCCGATTTTGCGCGCTCCCGGCGGGGCGGCAAGCCGGAGTCCCTATTCCCGCCGCCACAGCATTTCGCACTCCGCTTCGCCGGTGGCCGCATCCAGCCCGCTGCGCAGGATTTGAAACCCCTCTCGTTGGTAAAAACGAATCGCCCGCACATTCTTCTGATACGCGTTCAGGCGCAATGCCGACTTTCTGCCTTTTGCATGATTCAGCAAAAGTTTCCCGATGCCGCGCGATTGTGCTTCCTCCGAAACGAAAATGCCCTCGATGTATTCGCCGTTCAGACCGAGAAAGCCTTGTATCCCCTTATCCGTTTCATACACATAGACTTCCGCCTGCGGCAGCATTTCTTTCACAGAGGCGAAATTGCGCTCCCAGTAGGACACGGGAATAAAAGCGTGTGCCTTGCGATTGGTGTCCAACCATATCTCGGCAACGCTGTTGATATCTGCTTTTCGTAATTCTCGAATCATGATGATGCTCCACAACTCCCGCTTTTGCGCGCCGGCAAGCGCTCAGTGGTTTTCCGCGCTGAAGGGGCAGCGCTTTCCGATGCACTGATTGTTCTGCGCGGCGTAGCGGCACACGACCTCCGGCTTTTGCAGCGCGATGCCGAAGTGCTCCTTCACAAAATCGATCGCCGTGAGAATGGACAGGAAGGAGTCGCGCTTGCAGCAGCGCGGGCCGCCGATCTCACCGATCTGCCCGAGCGCGGCCGCCGTCATTTTGTGCGACAGCGCAAACGGCTCGTCGGTCAGCGGTGTTGACCGGGAGATGATCGAGACGAACATCCCCGTGCTGATCCCCGCGCCGCACGCGCCCCAGAAGCCGCACGCGCCGCCGGGCACGCTTTTGCCGCGGCGCAGCATCTCCATGAGCGTGTCGGAAAGGGCAATGTCTCCGCCGGCGTTGTGATACGCCGTCAGCAGCGCCGCGCCGACCATCACATGGTGCTCCGGCCCGTGCATATGGCAGCTCGGCAGCGCCATCATCCGCTCGACAATGGCGATCGGATCGCACGCGGTCTCCCGCAGGCACAGCTCCACGATGCTGTCAAGCCCCTGCATATGGCAGTCGCTGCACACGTAGTGCCCGTTTACGCAGCGCGTCTTGGCGAGCTCTTTTTTGCGGCAGATCTCGCACTGCATCTGCACATCCGTCTCCAGATATTCCAGCGGTGCGCCGCAGATCAGGCATTCCTCTTTCATTCGCGTTTCTCCTCTCCGGCTTCGGGGTGTGTGTGCGCATAGCGCGTCTCCCACAGGATCAGCCCGCGGGCGGGAGCCGTGGGGCCGGCGGCGCTGCGGTCGCGCGCGGCAAGGATAGCCGGCATCGTGTCCGCGTCCCGCTGCCCGAGCCCGACCTCGAGCAGCGTGCCCGTGAGAATGCGCACCATGTGGTACAAGAATCCGTCGCCCGAGAACGTCAGGCGCACCTCCTCACCCAGCCGCTCGACGGTGATGGCATCGACCGTGCGCACGGCGGATTTTTTCATGCGCCGGTTGGCGCAGAACGACGTGTAGTCGTGCGTGCCGCACAGCAGCGCCGCCGCGCGCTGCATGGCCGCCGTATCGAGCGGCTGCGGCAGGGCGTAGACATAGCGGCGCTCGAACACGTTCGGCGTCTCGCTGTTCCAGATGCGGTAGACATACATCTTGCCGCGGCAGGACAGGCGCGCGTGAAAGCGGGGCGCGGTTTCCTCGAGCGTGAGCACGCCGATGTCCCCCGGAAGCTGCGCGCGCAGCCGGCGCAGCAGCTCCGGCGCGGGCAGGTTGGTTTTCGCGCGAAACGACACCGTCTGCATCCGGGCGTGTACGCCCGCGTCCGTGCGGCCGGAGCCTGCGACCTCGACCGGCTGCGCCAGCAGGTCGCTGAGCACGGCTTCGAGCCGCCCCTGAATGGTGTCCGGCGTGTTGCCCTGCCGCTGCCAGCCGTTGTAGCGCGTGCCGTCGTAGCTGAGCGTCATGCGAAAATTCGGCATGGCGCGCCTCCTCTCCAAATCAAATCACAAGTCGTAAAAACACGACCCCGCAAGAAACCTGCGGGGCCGTGCGTGTATGTACTGCGGAAATTATGCCTTCGGCATCTTCTTGCCGGCCTTGCCGAAGTGGAGCTCCTTGAGGCCCTCGACCTCGTCGCACACGGGCTTGAAGCTGCAGCTCGCGCAGTCGAGATCCTCGGGCATGCCCTCGAGGATGGTGTTCATGGTCTTGGTCACGTCGTCGATCTTCTTGGCCGTGTCGTGCAGGGTCTTGAAGTCGACATTCTTCGTGATGAAGATCACGCGCACATTCGTGATGTTCGGGTTTTTCTTATACTGCTTGATGAAATCGCAGCCGACCTTGTAGAACGAGATGCCCTTCTTGATGGCCTTCTTGCTCACGCGGATCTGCTCGCGGCTGCTTTCGGGCGAAACGCGCATCATGTACCCGTCCGGGAAGACGTGGTACTTCACGAACTCGATATTGCGGATGGCAGCGTAAGTCGCGTCCTTGTTCTCGACGTCGATGTCCTTAACGCCGAGGATCACGAGGCGGGCAAACGGCACGTCGCCCTTGATCTCCTTCATATCCGGGCCATAGAGCAGCACCTCGTCCGCCGGGACAAGACTGCTGTCAGACGTGACGCAGGTGAAGTTCACGGCGTCGTTCGCGCCGCCGCCGAGCTCATACGCAGCGTCGCGCAGCAGCACCAGCTCGCTCTCGCCGTTGTCCTTCCATGCATCGCGCTCTTTGTAGGCCCACTTCTGCGTCGGCGCGCCGAGCAGATCGGTCGTCTCGCGAATAAAGCTGTCGTACAGTTCCATATCCTTCATGTCGTTCCCTCCTCAAAAAATGCCCAGGTTGTGCAGCGCCTGATGGACACCGACCATGATGTTGGAGTCCTCCGGCAGCTCGAACACGCTCTTACCGTGGATGTCGTTGGCGGCGTGGATCGGATCGGTGGGGATGTAGGCGAGCACCTCCACACCGTCGAGCCTGACGAGATCGTTCATGCTCGGGTCAACGACGCGGTTGACGATCATGCCAATGCGCTCGTAGGTGATGAGGTCGTCGGCGGCCTCCTTGATCTCACGGCAGACGTTCACGCCCTTAGCGCTCTGGTCCGTGACGAGAACCAGGTGCGAGACCTGCTCCATGACGCGGCGGCTGATCTGCTCGATGCCGGCCTCACCATCGATGACCACGTAATCGAAGTCGTTGGCGAGCATGCTGATGACCTCCTTAAGGTAGGAGTTGACCGAGCAGTAGCATCCGGCGGCCTCCGGACGGCCGATGGCAAGGAAGGCAAAGCCGTCACACTCGACCATGGTGTCGAAGATGCGGAAGCGCGCCTCGTTGAGCACCTCGATGGCCTGACGGTACTCGCCGCGCTCCGAGGTCTCGATCACTTCGTTGCGGATGTCGTCGATCGTGTGCTCGACATGGACGCCCAGCGCCGTGGACAGGCCAACGGCCGGGTCTGCGTCGATGGCGAGGATGCGCTTGCCGGGGAAGGCCTCCACCAGCTCGCGCACGATCGCCGAGCACAGAGAGGTCTTGCCGACGCCGCCCTTACCGGCAACGGCGATGATCTTGGCTTTCGTTTTGTTTTCTTCCATAGTGCGTTCCCTCCTGACGGCTGAAAAATTTGCGGAAGCTGTGGCTTTCATTGCATCCATCCTACCACAGACAGGCAGATCTTTCTGTGTCCAGGTCACAGACCGACCCCCAGTGCGGGTCTATGTTCCCGGACATATGTGCCGTTTTCTTTGATTTTTCGACAAAATTGGAGCTAAGCGTTACTTTTTTGTCCAGATTGCAAAAAAAGAATTGCGAAATTTATCACGTATTAGTATAATGTTTTGCGTGACCTCGCGTCAAGTGCTTGTTGCAAATTTCACGAGCCAGAATTCACTTTTTATTCCCAAAGGAGAACCTTATGCGCGGCATTGAAACCGGAAAAGCACGAATCCGTCACGAAGTGTTCACGGAGATCGCCCGAATGGCCTATGAGGGCGGCGACTACGCAAAGCGGCTCGAAGAGCTGCCGTTCAAGATCATCCCCGGTGAGATCGGCTCCTACCGGGACAGTCTGTTTCTCGAGCGCGCCGTCGTCGGCGAACGGCTGCGGCTGGCCATGGGGCTGCCGCTGCGCAAGTTTTCGGAGTTCTCCCTGCTATCGGACGGCGTGGAAAAGGCGCTCGACCCGGATATCTATTACGAAAAGCCGCTCATCAACGTCATCAAGTTCGCGTGCAACCGCTGCCCGGACAACGTTGTGAAGATCACGAACGTATGCCAGGGCTGTCTGGAGCATCCGTGCATGGCCGTCTGCCCGCGGCAGGCCATCACGCGGCAAAACGGTCAGGCCCACATCGACCAGGATAAGTGCATCCGCTGCGGGCGCTGCCTGAAAGAGTGCAAGTTCAACGCCATCGTGCGTCTCGAGCGCCCGTGCCGCAAGGCCTGCGGCATGGACTGCATCCATTCCGACGGGCTCGGCCGCGCCGACATCGACTACTCCAAGTGCACCTCCTGCGGCCAGTGTATGGTCAGCTGCCCGTTCGGCGCCATCTCGGACAAGAGCCAGATCTTCCAGACCATTCAGGCCGTCAAAAGCAACACGCCCGTGTACGTGGCGCTCGCGCCGGCGTTCGTGGGGCAGTTCGGCCCCGAGGGCGTGCCCGAGCGGATGCGCAAGGCGTTCCAGCGTCTGGGCTTTGCCGACGTATACGAGGTCGCCATCGGTGCAGACCTGTGCGTGATCGAGGAGGCGGCGGACTTTTTGGAGGAAGTGCCCGAAAAGCACAAGTTCATGGTCACATCCTGCTGCCCGTCGTGGAGCGACATGGTCAAAAAACTCTTCCCGCAGTTTGAGAAAAACATTTCCGTGGCCTTCACGCCCATGGTGCTCACCGCGCGCATGATCAAGCGCGACCACCCGGACTGCAAGGTCGTGTTCGTCGGCCCGTGCGACTCGAAAAAGCTCGAGGCGCGGCGCCAGAGCGTGCGCAGCGACGTGGACTTCGTGCTCACGTTCGAGGAGGCGCTCGGCATCTTTGCGGCCAAGGGCATGGACAAGGCGTTTCTGCCCGAGGACGAGGAGGAGCTGCCGGCCAATTCCAGCCGCGACGCGCGCCGCTTTGCCTACTCCGGCGGCGTGGCGCAGGCAGTCGTCAACGCCATCCACGACATGGATCCCGACCGGGAGGTCAAGGTCGCCGCGGCGACCGGTCTGGCTGACTGCCGCAAGCTGCTGATGATGGCCAAGGCCGGCAAGTACGACGGCTACCTGCTCGAGGGCATGGCCTGCCCGGGCGGCTGCATCGCTGGCGCGGGCACGCTGCGCCCGATCGAGCAGTCCCACAAAGAGGTCGAGGCGTTCAGCTCCGAGGCAAAGTTCTCCTGTGCCAACGACACACCGTACATGGAGTACCTGCCCCTCATCGAGGAGAAGGACAAGATCCGCAAACTGTGATCTCCTGCGCACCGCCCGGCGGCGGTGCGCAGTTTTTTATATATTTTATAAAAAAGGCGCGCGCGTATGCGCGATTTTTTCCATACTTCGGGGTGGACAAGCGCGCCCGTTCGCGGTACAATAGCAAAAATCATTTTTCCGGCGGCGCACGGCGCCGTTTTCTTACACCGTATATTGTTATAAGGAGGTCTTTCCCATGGCTTACTTCTTTTCTGGCCAGTCGCACACGTTTAATGAGTATCTGCTGGTGCCCGGCTACTCCTCGAGCGAGTGCATTCCGGACAACGTTTCTCTGCGCACGCCGCTGACGCGCTTTCGCGCGGGCGAGGAACCGGCCCTGTCGCTGAACGTGCCGATGGTCTCGGCCGTGATGCAGTCCGTGTCCGGCGACCGGCTGGCTGTCGCGCTGGCGCAGGAGGGCGGCGTGTCGTTCCTGTACGGCTCGCAGTCGATCGAGGACGAGGCCGCGATGGTCGCCCGCGTCAAGAGCTACAAGGCGGGCTTTGTCCAGAGCGATTCGAACATCAGCCCCGACGCAACGCTGGCGGACATTCTGGCCCTGCGCGAGAAGACCGGCCACTCCACCGTCGCCGTCACGGAAGACGGCACGGCCGGCGGCCGTCTGGTCGGCATCGTCACGAGCCGCGACTACCGCGTGAGCCGCATGGCGCCCGAGACGCCGGTGCGCGCATTCATGACGCCGCGCGAGAAGATGATCACCGCGCCCGACGGCACGTCCCTGAAGGAAGCCAACAACATCATCTGGGAGCACAAGCTCAACTCCCTGCCCATCGTCAATGACGAGGGCCGCCTGTGCGCGTTCGTGTTCCGCAAGGACTATGACCTGCACAAGCAGAAGCCGAACGAACTGCTCGACAGCCAGAAGCGCTACCTCGTCGGTGCCGGCATCAACACCCGCGACTATGCCGAGCGTGTGCCCGCGCTGGTCGAGGCCGGTGTGGATGTGCTCGTCATCGACTCGTCCGAGGGCTACTCCGAGTGGCAGAAGCGCACGCTCGAGTGGATCCGCGAGCGCTACGGCGACAGCGTCAAGGTCGGTGCCGGCAACGTCGTGGACGCGGACGGCTTCCGCTTCCTGGCCGACTGCGGCGCGGACTTCGTGAAGGTCGGCATCGGCGGCGGCTCCATCTGCATCACGCGCGAGACCAAGGGTATCGGCCGCGGCCAGGCGACCGCCGTCATCGAGGTCTGCCGCGCACGCGACGAGTACTTCCGCGAGACCGGCATCTACGTGCCCGTCTGCTCCGACGGCGGCATCGTGCACGACCACCACATCACGCTCGCGCTGGCCATGGGCGCGGACTTCGTGATGCTCGGCCGCTACTTCGCCCGCTTCGACGAGAGCCCGTCGGACAAGGTCAACGTCAACGGCACGCTCATGAAAGAGTACTGGGGCGAGGGCTCCAACCGCGCGCGCAACTGGCAGCGCTACGATCTCGGCGGCAGCAAGAAGCTGTCCTTCGAGGAGGGCGTGGATTCCTACGTGCCCTACGCCGGCAAGCTCTCGGACAACGTGCAGCAGACGCTGGCGAAGGTGCGCTCGACCATGTGCAACTGCGGCGCGCTGACCATCCGCGAACTGCAGGAGAAGGCGCGGCTGACGCTCGTGTCCTCGGTGAGCATCGTCGAGGGCGGCGCGCACGATGTCGTGCTCAAGACCTCGAACAAGCCCGTGTGAGCCGCAGGTAAAAAAACAGACGGTGCCCGGCATCCCCGCCGGGCACCGTTTTTCTATCCCCGCGCGGAGGCGGAAAAATATGCGTGGGTTTTTTGGTTGGGGCGTGTATAATGAAGTAGAGACAGAGCCGGGAGGAGGCGAGGGCGTGCAGGAGCAGGAGATGATCGCGCAGCTGCTGCAAAAAGACGAGCGCGGCATGGAGGCCCTGCTGCAGCACTACGGGCCGCTGATGCGCTACATCATTGCGCCGATCCTGTCGAACCCGCAGGACCGGGAGGAGTGCCTGTCGGAGGCGTCGCTGCGCGTGTGGAACAAGATCGCGCAGTTTGACCCGGCGCGTGGGAGCTGGAATGCGTGGCTGACGGCGATCACCCGAAACACGGCGCGAAACTATCAGCGCAGCGCGCAGCACCACAGCAGCGTACAATCCATCCCGGAGGGCACACCGGCGCCGGGCGCCTCCCCCGAGGAAGCGATGCTGCGGGCCGAGCGCAGCGCCGCGCTGCACGATGCGCTCGCACGGCTCGGGCAGAATGACCGGGCGCTGTTTTACCGAAAGTACTATTACTTACAGTCCACCGCGCAGATCGCGGCCGAGCTGGGCATGACGGCCCGGGCGGTCGAGGGCAGGCTCTATCGCCTGAAAAAGCAGCTGCGCAGGATGTTGGGAGGTGAGGGCCATGTGTGACCGCCCGTGGGAGACCATGACGGACGCGGACTTTGAGGCCATGCTGGCCCAGAGCGTCCCCGACACGCCGCCGGAGGAGATCGTGGCCGAGGTGACGCCGTGGCGGCGCGCCATGAACCGCATCCTCTTCGGCATGGCGCTGTGCGCGATCACCCTGAACTTTCTGTGCCTGAACTACATCCTCCCCGCCGTCGGCACGGTGCTGCTGCTGTTGGGCTTTCGCACCCTGCGGCGGGAAAATCGTTGGCTCGGCGGCTGCTTTGCCATCACTGTGATCCGCGCGGTGTACTTCTTTGCGACGCTGGTCCTGAATACAACGATTTTGCAAAGCGCCATGTTCACGCCCGCCGTCACGACCGCGCTCACCGCTGTGAACGCGGTGCTGCTCCTCGCCCTGTACTTCTGCTTCTGGCGAGGGCTGCTGGCGGTGCAGAAAAAGGCGGGCCTGCCCGCGCAGACCGGCGGCGCGCTCGCGCTGATCGTGTGGTACGCGCTCGTGTGCGTCCTCGCCGCCGTCCACTACACGGGCTGGATCGTGCCGATCGCCATGCTCGTGGGCTACGGGTGCATCCTCCGCAGCCTTTACCGGCTGTCCGGCGCGCTGGACGAGGCCGGATACGCCATCGCGCCGGGGCCGGTGCGGGTAACGGACCGGTGCCTCGTGCTCGTGATTGCTGCGGTGCTGGGCATCGGCTGCACGCTCGGGTATCTCTTCGGCGGCAGCTATCGGATGGACTGGCAGCCCGTGGACGCGTCAACGCAGGCGCAGACGGCGGCGATCCGGCAGCAGCTGCTCGGCCTCGGCTTCCCGGAGGAGGTGCTCAACGATCTCGCGCCGGAGGACATCGCCGCCTGCGACGGCGCGCTGCGCGTCGTGACCGAGGCAGAAGACTATCCCGTCAACGACGGCAGAAACGTGCTGTGGGAAGCATACAACGAGAAAAACGAGCGCTATTACGTACAGGACACGGTCTACGATGTCAAGGAGCTGCGCCTGACCGGCGTGGCCGTGCAGCTCCCCGGCGAGCGGGAGACGTGGATGGTGTTCCACCACTTTCTCTGGACGACCGATCCCGGCTTCTACGGCACGGAGGCGATCCAGATCCGCCCGGCCTGCCGGAGCATCCCGGAGGGATGGGCCGCTGCTGGGGACGCGACCGGGCGCGTGCTGTATGACCGCGGCGGGCAGACATTCGCCGCGCCCTACGCCTCGCTGGGTGCGCGGACGTTCACCGCGAACACCGTCCTCTGGGGCGAGCAGACGAATACCGACCTTTTCGCCGCTTTTTCCCTGCCGCGGCATGGGGAGCATTGCCGCGGCTATGTCGCCTACTCCACCACAGAGGCGTGCGACGGCTATATCCTCAGCAGCGGAGTGTATTATACCCACCAGCAGAGCTGGCTGCAGTACCCCGTCGTAACGGCGATGGAAAAACGCCTGACGACCACGTGGGGAGACTCGGGTGCATTTCGGACCGTACAGCACGCGCTGCAGTTTTTCCCCGCGGACGGACAGCTGCTGCGATGAGCGCAAAAAAACCGACCCGAACGCTTGTTCGGGTCGGTTTTTCTATGCACCGGGTCAGGGGTGCGGCTTGTTCTCGCGGTAGGCCGCCATGATGTCGCGGAAGATCTCGCCGTTGGACGGCGGCGTCCACGTGATGGCGTTGGCGCCGGCCCGAATGGTCTCGAGGATGCTCTCATCCGTCGGGCCGCCGGTGGCGATGATGGGCACGTCGGGGTGCTGCTCGCGGATGCAGCGCACGACGGCGGGCGTCTCCGCCGCGGCGGAGACGTTGAAGATGTCGGCACCGGCTTTGATGCGTTCGTCAAAGTCCGTGTCCGCGCGCGCGACCGTGAGCACGACGGGGATGTCGATCATCTCGGCCACGTGCGAGACGACGGCGCTGGCCGTCGGCGCATTGAGCACGACGCCGGTCGCACCCTGCATCTCGGCGAACATGGCGAGATTGACCACGCGCTGCCCCTGCGTGAGGCCGCCGCCGACGCCGGCAAACACCGGAATATCGGCCGCGAGCAGCAGCGCCTGCGTGATGATCGGCTGCGGCGTGAACGGGTAGACCGCGATGATGGCGTCGGCGTTCACGTTTTTGATGATGGACAGGTCGGTCGAGAACACGAGCGACTTGATGCGCTTGCCAAAGACCATAATGCCGCTGCACTGATAGATGACCTCCGGCACGCGCAGGGCGAACTTGCGCAGCGTGCCGTCCACGGCCTGCGGCATGGACTTTTTCGGGGGGATTATTTTTTCTTCGTACATTTTGACTCACACTCCAGTATCCGTTTGAACGTTTCGACGCCGGTCAGCAGGACGCGCTCGTCGAAATTGAAATGACTGCTGTGCAGCGGGGCGGTACCGGTCGGCTCCTGCACGCCGAGGAAGAAAAACAGGCCCGGGATCTCCTGCTGGTATTCGGCAAAATCCTCCGCCGCCATGACGGGCTCCACCAGGACCGTGTCGTCCATGGAATCGAGCACGGTGTAAAACTGCTCCACCAGCTCGCGCGGGTTGCGCACGCTGGGGTAACGGACCTTGCGGTCCATGTCGATCTGCGCGCCGGTGGCCGTCTCGAGGCCCTGCATGAGCGCGGTAATCTTGTGGCTGAGGGTACGGTAGAGATCGTTGCTGAACACGCGCAGCGTGCCGCTGATCGTGACCTCTTCAGCGATGACGTTGTGCGACGTGCCGCCCTGGATCTTGCCGAGCGTGAGCAGCGCGTCCTGATGCGGATCCACATCGCGTGTGATGACGGTCTGCACCATCGTGACAAGCTCCGCCGCGACGACGATGGCGTCGATGCCCATCTGCGGCGTGGAGGCGTGGGCGCTCTTGCCGTGGACGGTAATCTCAAAATCGCTCGTCTGCGCCATGAGATAGTCCCAGCGCACGCCGATCTTGCCCTTCGGCACGGTCGGCCACAGGTGCAGGCCATAGATGCGGTCGACCTTCGGGTTTTTGAGCGCGCCGTCATCGATCATGCGCCGCGCACCGGCCCAGCCCTCTTCGCCGGGCTGAAACAGCAGGACAATATTACAATGAATATGGGCGCGGTTTTTGGCGATCCAGCGCGCAAAGAGCAAAAGAATCGTCATATGCCCGTCGTGGCCGCATCCGTGCATGTTGCCGGGGCGCTGCGAGCAGTAGGGCACGTTATTGGCCTCGTCATTGTGGATGCCGTCCATATCGGCGCGAAAGGCGATGGTCGTCTCGGCGTCCCTGGCGAAAAACACGGCCTTCACACCGCAGACGGCCGGCGTCTCGATGCGGTCAGGACTGCACTGCCGGAGCTCGCGCAGGACATAAGCCTGCGTATCGCGCAGCTGAAAGCCGATTTCGGGAATGCGGTGCAGGTCTTGGCGGATGCGCACCGCGTCGTCATACATGGATTCGATTTGTTTACTCAGATGCATACTTTCTCCCACGGCGCCAGGTGGGCCCGCGCCGCCTGATTTGTCTATATTTTTCTGCACACAGTATACCCAAAATCCGGCCGTGCGTCAATGGGCACGGGGACGGACTGTGACCGAGGTCAAGAAAAGTTCACAAGTTGTCCCTTGCAATTTCTCAACAGGTTTGATAGAATACTTAAAAAGTTCAAAGAAAACGAAGGCGATCTCCATGGCATCCACCACCGAAGCACGTGTAGCCGTCATCACCGGCGGCAGTTCGGGCATCGGCCTGCACGCCGCGCGCGCCCTGCGCGGCCGCGGCCTGAAAGTGTATGAGCTCAGCCGCCGCGCCGAAAACGCGGAGCCGGGCGTGATGCACCTGCAGGCGGATGTGACGGACGAAGCGCAGGTGGACGCCGCCGTGGCGGAGGTCCTGCACCGCGAGGGGCGCATTGACATTCTCATCAACAACGCGGGCTTCGGCATCTCGGGCGCGATCGAATTCACGCCGACGCAGGAGGCCCGGAGGCAGTTCGATGTGAACTTTTTCGGCATGGTGAACATGAACCGCGCCGTTCTGCCCGTCATGCGGCAGCAGGGCGGCGGCCGCATCGTGAACATGAGCTCCGTTGCCGCGCCGATCGCCATTCCGTTTCAGGCGTACTATTCGGCCTCCAAGGCCGCCGTTCGCACGTATTCGCTCGCGCTCGCGAGTGAGGTGCGTCCCTTCGGCATCGAGGTCTGCGTCATCATGCCGGGCGACATTGCCACCGGCTTCACCTCCGCGCGGCGCAAGAGCTGCGACGGTGACGATGTCTATCACGGCCGCATCGCGCGCTCCGTCGCCGTGATGGAGCACGACGAGCAGACCGGCATGACCGCCGAATTTGCCGGGCAGTTCGTAGCCCGGTGCTCCACGCAAAAGCGCGCGAAACTCATCTGCACGATGGGCCATAAATATGCCCTGTTCGTGTTTCTCATGCGCATTTTGCCGATCGGGCTCACGACCCGGATCGTCGGCAGGATCTACGCATCCTGACCAAACTGCTTTCTTCCCTGCGGCGCAAGATCCCATTGCCCCCATCCAGGCAACTTCCTTCCATCCTTCTCCACCCTGTGCGCCGCGTTTCCCCCCTTCCCGCAGCAGCGGGTCTGCCTCCGGTCCCATCTCAGCCGGGGGCAGTATTTTTATGCGAAGCATAAAAATACTGCCAGATTCTATCCGAGGCTGCCATATTCCATCCGAGGCGGGTCTTGTCATTTTTGCTCGCACCGGTTTCTTTCTGAATGCAACACAAAACGTCACCCGTGTCGTTGTGCCCGGCGGGCATCTGCCGTATCATGGCAACACCACAGAAAGGGGACGAACACCATGAACACAGATAAAATCTACGCGGAACAACTCGCCAACGAATACGCACCGAAGGATACTTCCAAGGTCGTCGCCCTGCGCAAGCTTGACGCTAGAGCCAAGCGTCCGGCCTCGATTTTTACCTACACATTCGGCATTTTTGCCGCCCTGCTCCTCGGGCTGGGGATGTGCCTTTCCATGAAGGTGATCGGCAGCGGCGCCATCGGCGCGGTCATTCTGGGAATCTTCGGCATCAGCGTCAACTACCCGACTTACAAAAAGCTGCTCGAGCGCGGCAAACAGAAATACGCCTTTGAGATCATGGAGCTGGCAAAGGAGATCAGCGAACAGTAACGCATCGCCCGCCCCGGAAGAAAGGAGTCTGCGGTGAACCGATCGGAAAGCAAATATTTTCACACGGCCGCGCGCATGGACGAGGCACTTTTGGCCCTGCTGGAAACCAAGGATCTTGCCTACATCACCGTCAAGGAGATCTGTGCACAAGCCGGTGTGAATCGCTCTACCTTCTACCTGCACTATGAGACCATTGCAGATCTGCTGGAGGAAAGCGTCGAGCACATGAACGCCCAGTTTCTCTCCTATATGCAGCAGCACGACCCCGTCACATTTTTATCCCGTCTGCGCGATTGTCCGCTCGAGGAGCTGTATCTGATCACGCCCGAGTATCTGACGCCCTATCTCAGCTACGTCCGTGAACACAGGCGCCTGTTCCGAACGGCAGTGGAAAATGCCGCCTCGCTCCGGCTGGAGCGCAGCTATCGCGCACTGCTGCAGCACGTGCTGACGCCCATTCTGGAGCGATTTCATGTAGCGGAAGCGGATCGGGACTATCTGCTGTCGTTCTACATTCACGGCCTGATGGCAGTCATCAACACATGGCTCAAGCAGGACTGTGCCGACTCTGTCGAGCACATTGCCTCCGTCATGAAGCAAAGCGTCCAACAGCCGCACAACCTTACAGAAACAGAGAAAAACGGCCTGTAAACAGGCCGTTTTTCGTTTTTTCATATCTTTTACGCCAGAAACGGCGAGCGCATATACCGCTTGCGCAGGAAGATGTTGCCGCCCTTCGGCGGGCCGATCTGCGTGAAGCCGGCCGACTCGAACATGGCCAGTGCGATGCGGTTGGTATGATATACATGCGTGACGACCTGCTCAAACGACTGCGCGGCCGCCAGCTCCTCCACGGCGCGGAGCATCGCGTTGCCCCAGCCATGGCCGCGGCAGGCCGGATAGACAAAAAAGTCGTTGATGAACACCGTCTCCGGCTCGGTCGTGTCGCACCAGAGCTCACCGACGGTCTCGCCGCCGGACTCCGCCGCGAGCAGGTAGTTGCGCGGCGTGTCCGCGCCCTGCGGCAGCATCTCGTCAAGCGCGCCCTGCGCCTCGGTGAGCGCGTGCTCCTCCGTATCCGTGGCACGGGCGAAGAGCAGCTCCTGCGCGTAGCGCGCGATGTTGCGCTGCCGGAACGGCCCGAATTCCTCCGCGGTGAGCACGCGGAGATCTACACTTTGTCCCATATCGTCCTCCTGTTTATGCCTCCGGCTGGATCATGCGCCGCGCGTTGACCGGCGGCAGCAGATCGCCATACAAATCCCGCAGCAGCAGCTGCGCCACGGGCGTGATGTCCTCCGTGCTCTGGCAGGGGCGCAGATACAGCGCCGCCGGCTGCCCGTCCCAGCGGAAGCGGAAGCCCGTGTCACGGTAGCCGTTTTTCGCGAGCAGCCGCTTGCGCTCCGTCAGCGCCACGCACGTGCGGCTCAGGCAGTAGAGGATGCCCTTCTTACCGGCGTAGCAGCGCGCGATGAGCTCTATGGCCACGCGGCCAAGCAGCTGCCCGCGCAGGAACGGATAGATCGTGAGCGCGTGCACGAGCACGTAGCCGTACGGCGAGCAGACCGTCACGAGCGCGTAGCCCGCCTCGCGCTTGTCGTCCGAGCGAAACAGCAGCAGCTCCATGCGCCGGCGCACCATGGCGCTGGCGATGACAGCCTCGGACAGCAGCTCGGGCGCGTCAAATGTGCGCTTCATGTCCGGATACAGGCGCACGAGATCCGTGAGCTTGCCCTTTTCCAGATGCAGCTTGCGGATCGGCGGCAGCTGCTGCAGCAGCTCCTCGAGGCCAAACAGCTGCTCATCCGGCTCCCAGTTGCCGGCCGGTTCCTGCGCCGGGGATTGCGCCCGCGGTGGAAAATGGACGATCTTCGGTTCCTTCGGCTCTGTCATGCAAACTTCTCCCTTTCCGCGACGGCCAGGGCGTCACAGCGGTTGTTGTACACATTGTCGGCGTGACCCTTGACCCAGAAAAACTGTACCTTGTGCATCTGGAGCAGACCGTCGAGCGTCTGCCAGAGGTCGGCGTTTTTCAGCTCGCCGTCCTTGCGGCGCCAGCCCTTCTGCTTCCAGCCGCGCAGCCAGCCGAGATTGACGGCATTGGCGAGATACTGACTGTCCGTATACAGCGATACCTGGCACGGCTCGTGCAGGCTCTGCAGCGCCGTGATCGCGCCGAGCAGCTCCATGCGGTTGTTCGTCGTGGATGGCTCGCCGCCGGAGAGCTCCTTTTCATGCGCGCCGTATCTCAGGATGGCACCCCAGCCGCCGGGGCCGGGGTTGCCGGAGCAGGCCCCGTCGGTATAGATGGTGACCTGCTTCATGCCTCGGTCTCCCCGGCAGTGGCGGCGTCCTCGCTCTCCGCGCGGTCGGTGAGTGCGACGGAGATGACGCGCGCGCCCTCGGACAGGCGCATGATGCGCACACCCTGCGTCGCGCGGCCAAGCTCGGAGATGCCGGCAGCCTCCATGCGGATGATGACGCCATCGTCCGAGACGACGAGCACGTCGTCGGTATCGTATACGACCTTGACGGCCGCGACCGGGCCGGTCTTATCGGTGATGTTGTAGTTTTTCATGCCGGAACCGCCGCGGTGCTGCGGTTCCTCGCCGCCGCGGATGTAGTCGGCAGCCGGGGTACGTTTTCCGTAGCCGTTTTCGGTGATGGACAGCACGCCCGCGTCCGGCTGCGCGATCTCGGCACCGACGACCCAGTCACCGTCCTTGAGGCGGATGCCGCGCACGCCGACGGCCTCGCGGCCCATGGGGCGCACGTCCGTCTCGGCAAAACAGATGGCCTGCCCATTGTGGGTCGCCATGAGGATGTTCCGGCTGCCGTCGGTGCGCATGACGTTGATGAGCTCGTCGCCCTCGTCGAGCGTGAGTGCGCGGATCCCGCTTGTGCGGATGTTGCGCAGGGCCGAGAGCGGCATGCGCTTGACGGTGCCGTTGCGCGTGGCAAAGACGAGGAACGAATCGTCGTCCATCTCGCGCACGTGCAGCATGGCGTTGACCTTTTCGTCTTTCTCCACCTGGATGAAGTTGACGATGTTCACGCCGCGCGCGGTGCGCCCGGCCTCGGGGATGAGATAGCCCTTCTTGCGGTAGCAGCGGCCGCGGTTGGTGAAGAAGAGAATGTAATCATGCGTTGAGGCGGTGAACACGGTGTCCACATAGTCCTCGTCGCGCAGCGTGGCCGCGCGCACGCCCTTGCCGCCGCGCTTTTGCGCGGTATACTCGTCGACGGGCACGCGCTTGATGTTGCCGCCGTGCGAGAGCGTGAACACGCACTGCTCCTCCTCGATGAGATCCTCAATATCAATATCGTCCTCGATGTCCTGAATTTCCGTTTTGCGCGCGTCGCCGTATTTGTCGCGGATGGCAATGAGCTCGTCGCGCAGCACGGCCTTGACCTTTTCGGGATCGGCCAGCAGCTCGCGGAAGTAGGCAATGCGCTTTTCGAGTTCGTCATACTCGTTTTGCAGCTTCTCGCGCTCGAGCCCCTGCAGAGCCTTGAGGCGCATATCGAGAATGGCCTGCGCCTGCACGTCGGACAGGCTGAAGCGCTGCATGAGGTTTTCCTTCGCGTCGTCATAGCTCTCGCGGATGATACGGATGACCTCGTCGATATTCTCCTCGGCGATGAGCAGACCCTCGAGCAGATGGGCGCGCTCAAGCGCTTTCTTGAGGTCGAACTTCGTGCGGCGCACGATGATCTCTTCCTGGAAGGTGAGGTACTCGTCGAGAATGTGCCGCAGGGACAGGATCTTCGGCTGCGACTGGTTATCGACCAGGGCGAGCATGTTCACGGCGAACGTGGTCTGCATCTGCGTCTGGGCAAACAGCCGGTTGAGCACGACCTGGGTGTTGGCGTCCTTCTTGAGCTCGATGACGATGCGCATGCCGTTGCGGTCGGACTCGTCGCGCAGGCCGGAGATGCCGTCGAGCTTCTTATCACGCACCTGCTCGGAAATGTTCTGGATGAGCTGGCGCTTGTTGACCTGATAGGGCAGCTCCGTCACGATGATGCGGATGCGGTCGTGGCCCCAGGTCTCGGTCTCGGTGCGGGCGCGCACGACGATGCGGCCGCGGCCGGTGGCGTAGGCCGCGCGGATGCCGCTGCGGCCGACGATGATGCCTCTGGTCGGGAAGTCCGGGCCCGTGACATGCTGCATGAGGTCCGAGAGCGTGGCGTCCGGGTTTTCGAGCACGCAGACACAGGCATTGATGACCTCGGTGAGGTTGTGCGGCGGGATGTTCGTTGCCATGCCGACGGCGATGCCGGAGCTGCCGTTGACCAGCAGGTTCGGGAACCGGCACGGGAGCACGCGCGGCTCGCGGCGCGTTTCGTCAAAGTTCGGGTCCCAGTCGACGGTGTCCTTGTCGATGTCGCGCAGCATTTCGTTGGCGATCTTAGACAGGCGCGCCTCGGTGTATCGATAGGCGGCCGGGGGGTCGCCGTCCACGGAACCGAAGTTGCCGTGACCGTCGACGAGCATGTAGCGCATGGAAAAGTCCTGCGCCAGACGCACCATCGCGTCGTACACGGACGCGTCGCCGTGGGGATGATACCGGCCGAGCACGTCGCCGACACAGGTGGCGGATTTTTTGAACGGTTTGTCCGAGGTCAGATTGTCCTCATACATGGCGTAGAGGATGCGGCGGTGCACGGGCTTGAGACCGTCGCGCACATCCGGCAGCGCACGCCCGACGATGACGGACATGGCATACTCGATGTAAGAGGTCTGCATCTCATGGACGAGCTCGCTTTGAATGATCTTCTGGTCGGGATAGAGAATGTCCTCCCGTTTATAATCCTTGGCCATGGCTGCACACCTCCTTAAATGTCAATATTGACCGCGTACTTGGCGTTTTGCTCGATGAACGCCTTGCGCGGCTCGACCTTCTCGCCCATGAGCACGGTGAATACCTCGTCGGCGTGCACGGCGTCCTCGAGCGTGATCTGCTTGAGCGTGCGGGTCTCGGGGTTCATGGTCGTCTCCCAGAGCTCGTGCGGGTCCATCTCGCCGAGGCCCTTGAAGCGGTTGATGTCGATCTTCGCGTTCGGATTGTCGCCGCGCATCTCGGCCGAGATCTTATCGCGCTCCTCGTCGGAAAAAGCCACGCGCGTGGTCTTGCCGCGGTTGAGCTTATACAGCGGCGGAATGGCGGAGTAGACATAGCCGCCGTCGATGAGCGGGCGCATGAAGCGGAAGAAGAACGTCAGCAGCAGCGTGCGGATGTGGCTGCCGTCGACATCGGCATCGGCCATGATGATGACCTTGTGATAGCGGAGCTTATTGATGTCAAACTCCTCGCCCAGTCCGGCGCCGAGCGCCGTGATGACGGGCGTGAGCTTGTCGTTGCCGTAGACCTTGTCGGCGCGGGCCTTTTCGACGTTGAGCATCTTGCCCCAGAGCGGCAGGATGGCCTGAAAGCGCGAGTCGCGCCCCTGCGTGGCAGAGCCGCCGGCGCTGTCGCCCTCGACGATGTAGAGCTCGGTCAGCGAGGGGTCACGGTCGTTACAGTCGCGCAGCTTGTCGGGCATGTTGAAGCCTTCAAGCCCGTTTTTGCGGCGGATATTTTCGCGTGCGCGGCGCGCGGCTTCGCGGGCGCGCGAGGCCGTGAGCGCTTTTTCGATGATCATGCGGCCGACGGCGGGGTTTTCCTCCAGAAACTGCGACAGGCGGTCGAACACGACGGAGTCGACGAGCGTGCGCATCTCGGAGTTGCCGAGCTTGGCCTTCGTCTGGCCCTCGAACTGGGGGTTCGTGAGCTTGACGGAGATGACCGCCGTAAGGCCCTCGCGGCTGTCCTCGCCGGAGATGCTGTCGCCCTCCTTGAGGATGCCGGACTTCTTGCCGTAGGCATTGAGCGCGCGGGTAAGTGCGGCCTTGAAGCCGGTCTCGTGCATGCCGCCCTCCGGCGTGTGGATGTTGTTGGCGAAGGAGACGATGACTTCGTTATAGCCGTCGTTATACTGCAGCGCGATCTCGCACATGGAGTCGCTGCGCTCACCGGACATATAGATGGCTTCAGGGTGCAGCGCGGTCTTGTTTTTGTTGATGAAGTCGACAAATTCGCGGATGCCGCCCTCGTAGCACATTGACTCGCTCACGGGCTCCTCGCCGCGCTGATCGGTGATGGTGATGCGCAGGCCGGCGTTCAAAAACGCCTGCTCGCGCATACGCACGTGCAGCGTCTCATAGTCGTAGACCGTGTCCTCGAACATGACAGGGTCGGGCTTGAAGCGCACAGTCGTGCCGGTGTGGTCCGTCTCGCCGACGACGGTCATGGGCTGCGTGATATCGCCGCGGGAGAATTTCATCTGATAGATCTTCCCGTTTTTGTGCACGTTCACTTCCAGCCACTCGGACAGGGCGTTGACGACCGAGGCGCCGACGCCGTGCAGGCCGCCGGAGACCTTATAGCCCCCGCCGCCGAATTTGCCGCCCGCGTGCAGCACGGTGAATACGACCTCGAGCGCGGACTTGCCGGTCT
>ERZ773136.1803-NODE-1803-length-19671-cov-2.902783_pt1 | contig 19671 bp, 14 predicted proteins | sample MGYA00580855_ERZ773136 | MGnify/ENA primary metagenome ERZ773136 (study PRJEB29015, sample SAMEA2737860) | human gut metagenome | biome: human gut; feature: human-associated habitat; material: faeces | place: China | collected 2012 ... | reverse complement strand
CATGATCATTATAGAAAGGATATTTTTAATCTGAGAAAGCATTTCAGGGAGATCCGGTATGTTCTGTCATCTGATATCGAGATAAAAGCAGAAAAAGATATCGTTCAGATGCAGCCAAATGAGAAGAAGGAAGTGATGGGAGCAGAGATCAGAACACTTCGATCCACGGATGAGGGAGTAGCCTTTGTTGTTCATTATGCAGGCAAGACGATCTACCATGCTGGGGATCTGAACTGGTGGCACTGGGAAGGGGAACCGGATGAAAAAAATACAGAGATGCGTCGAGCTTATCAGGCAGAAATCAACCGTCTGATGGATGAGAAGATCGATATAGCTTTTGTCCCGGTAGACCCAAGACTGGGAGAACAGTATTGCTGGGGACTTGACTGTTTTATGAAGAGGACAGAAACAAAAGTAGTATTCCCAATGCATTTTTGGGGAAACTACAGTATTTTTAACCGGCTGGCACTGGAAAAATGTGCGAAAGATTATGAAGACCGTATTGTCAGGATTGAAAAGCCAGGGCAGGTATTTCTGTTGGATGAGATGGATGAAAATGACAGGATCCGAGTGAGGTACAGCAGCATTTTACAGCAATAGATAAAAGAAGGAGGAGCGGATAAATGCTTGTAAAAGTTTATACAGATGGTGCAGCAAGGGGAAATCCGGACGGACCGGGAGGTTATGGAGCTGTACTGGAGTATGTGGACGGAAAAGGACAGTTGCATACAAAAGAACTGTCGCAGGGCTATACGAAGACAACGAATAACCGGATGGAACTGATGGCTGTAATCGCAGGACTGGAAGCATTGAATCTGCCATGTACGGTTGAGGTTTATTCAGATTCACAATATGTGGTGAATGCATTTAACCAGCACTGGGTTGACGGATGGATCAAAAAAAGCTGGAAACGTGGAAAGAATGAACCGGTGAAAAATGTGGATCTCTGGAAAAGGCTTCTGGAAGTGAAAAGCCGACATCAGGTTACTTTCCATTGGGTAAAAGGACATGACGGACATCCTCAGAATGAAAGGTGTGACCAGCTTGCAACAACTGCGGCAGACGGGAATGAACTGATCGTGGATGAAGGATTGGAATAAAAAGATAGAAAAAGGGCGTGTGAAAAACTTTCGTTTGTTTCACACGCCCTTTCTGACGGGATCTAAAAGATCTTACTGTTCTTTTTTCTTTTTCAGAATCACGACAGCACTTCCAGATGCAAGCATCAGGAGCATATAAGGAAGAGCAGTGGATGCATCTCCGGTCTTTGCAGCTTTTGATGCAGTATCTTTCTTATCAGCTTTTCCATTTGTGGATGAAGAATTATCGTTCGTTCCATCCTCTTTTTTGCTGTCATCTTTTTTATTGTCGTCTTTCTTATCATCGTTTTTCTTATCGTCGTCTTTCTTGTCATCATCTTTCTTGCCATCATCTGGCTTTGTTATTGTTGTATCATCTTTCTTCCCGTCATCCGGCTTTACAGAAGCATCTGCATAAGCAAGTGCATATGTTGAGAATTTATCTGTTGCAAATGTTATCTTGCCACTTTCAACCTCTGCCTGGCTTGCTGTTGCAATAACCTCAGCCTTATTATCATGCATTCTTATAATATAGTAAGTTCTTGATACATTCTTATCAGTATTCTTCATTGTTTCTGGTATATCAACAGTGAAGCTGATTTTCTTAGCTGTTTCTTTTACATCTGTTGGTTTTTCTCCACCTACTGTCTTCTTAATAGATATATCAAGATACTGTCCAACCTTAACAGATGCATTCTTGTCTGCTGCTGCCTTAAGTGCATCTTCTATTGCTGCTTTAGCATCTGATGATACTTTATTAGCGGCATCTGTTACACTAATCTTTACATCTACATTCTTACCAGCTTCAATAGCTTTCTTATCATCATCTGTAAGTATAGCATCATTTACCTTATCACTGTCTACAGATACTGCTGGTGCATCCTTATCGCTGTCAAGCTTTGTATCTATCTTGCCTGGCTCTGGCTTATAATTTTCAACAGTTGTGCTAAGACCCTTGTTAGTCCAGTTAAAGCCTGCCATCTTATCGAAAGCTCCCATAGTAGTTTCTGCCTTCCACCATGTATCTCCTGCCTGGATTGTTACTGTGTGGGCATCTGATGCCTTAAAGCCTTCTGGAAGATTTTCTTTCTTAATTGTATAAGTTGTCTCTTCTGTTGTCTTTGCTCCATTAACTGGATTAAAGTACTTATCAGAACCATAAGCTATGCCATCAAGGTATACACGGTATCCACCAACCTTTGTATCATCCTTCGCTGCATCCCATGTTATAACGATGTCTCCAGCTTCATTTTCCTTAGCTGTAAGCTTAGCATCGCTGCCCCATACAGGTGCCTTGTAGTCATAGTTTTCAAGTGTCTTAACTGTTGCCTCTGGATACTTGTATTCTACTCCTGCATCTGTAAATGCAACTATCTGAACCTTGTTATCAATACCAGGTGTAAGACGACCTACCTGATTACTTATATTATTAGCTGTCTTATAGTTATTTATCTGATAGTTATACAGTGTCTTAACAAGCTTGCCATTAGCATATATCTTATATCCACGTACTCTTGTATCATTTTTTGATATTCCTGTCCATGTTGCCTGTGCACATGTATATATAGCACTTGCAAGCTTAACCTCTGTGTTATCGCCAGCTGCAATAGCTGATGTATCTTTGTTTCCATCTGTTGTGAATACTGCTTTACCAAGATATGTCTTATTGTTACCTGCCTTTAAGCTGTTAGCTGTATTGGCCTTTTCACTTACATATACCATAAATGTGTATTCAACACCTGATGATAATCTGTCAATAACAACGGATGTATCTTTAATTCCGTCAATCATATCAACCTTTACACCATCAACATATGTATCTACTCCATAATACACTTCCGTGTCGTTATCAACGGCTGTCCATGTAAGCTTAACTGACTTGTCTGAAGCTTCCTGTGTATCACTACCTGAACCACCTGTTGCTGTTTCTTCCTTAAGTAGAGAATCTGCGTTAGCTACTGGTGCGTTTAAGTATATACCATATACCATTGGCTTAGAACCCTGGCAGTAATAGTAATATGTCTTACCTGCCTTTAAGTTAAATGTCATAATATCATCTACTGTTGTTCCTGTTGCCTTATTTGTTACATTTGCTCCATCAGGTGATTCTACAAACCACCATACCTTTCCAGTTGCTCTGTTATGTAATGTAACTGAACAGTCAGTCTTTGCCTTAAATACATATGTTGCTGTACCCTTACCAGGAACCTCTCCACCTGCGTTAGCTGGTGTAGATGCCTGTACAAACTGTGTATATTTAACACCATCTATAGTTACTGGCTGTTCTGGTGTTGATAACTCTGAAAGTACATTAACACCTGCTGTTTCAAGTGTAGAAACTGTAGCATATGCGCTGTCTTTGTTATATTCTGTTCCTTCTGTAAGACCTTTTGTAAGGTCTACTGACTCCTTAGCTGCTGCTCTGCTGTCTGCTGCCTTTGCTGTTGCTGTCTTAATACCCTTAAGATCTCTTACATTGGCAATATAGTTGGCTGTGTTACCTGTTGATGTAAATACTACGAATATCTTATGAGGCTTAGTTGTATCTGTTCCTTCTGGAAGTGTTACATCCATCTCATAATCTATATAACCATCTGCCTTAGTACCTTTAAGTGTTGCCTTTGCAATCTCTGCACCATTCTTAGAATCAAGACGTACTGAAATATTCTGCGTTCCTGCATCTGTCTGTCTGTTTACTGGTAATACAAGCTTAGTAAGTCCTGCTATATCGCAGTTAGTATAAGCATAACCCTGTTCTAATCCAGGATATGAAGTTTTTCCCTTGTTATGTTCATTATCATAAAGATAACCAATGTTATGAGGTGTGTTCTTTGTTTCTAGCTTAGGTACTGTTGTGATAGCATCTGTCTTTCCTTCTGTTGCAGCTACTGCATCATTAAAGAAATCTGCACATTCATCAACACTTGCTGTCCACTCTGTTGTTATACCAGCATCCGGTTTGTTATCGCCTGCATCCGGCTTATCTGGTGTTTCTGGTGTTTCTTTATAATTCTCAGCCTTTACTGTGTTATCCCTTACAGTTATTCCACTCATAGCAGCTTTCATATTATCTTTACATGCATTAAGTGAATCCCATGTAGTTCCCTGGAATATAAGATTATTACAATACTGGATGTTATTCCATGCCTTGTCAGTCTTCTTACTCTCTGCTTTCTTGTTATATGATACTGTCTTTACATTGTAAAATACTGAATTGTCACAGCCTATAAGTGTTTCCCAGCCATTCTTGTTCTTGTAAGAACCATTAGAACCTACATTACCAAATGTAATATCCTGGAAATACATATTGTGGTGTGAATGTAATGGCTTGCTTGTATTGCCTACTGGGTCAATATCTGCAAGTACCTGTATTGTATTATGGTTAGCACCATATACAGAAACATTGTATGATGCAAAGTTATAGAACTCACCGATTTCAGCATGTTCTGTAGATGATGCTGAGTTAGGATCACCATAGCTTGTTGTGAATACCCAGCCCTGATTAGTATCAGCTACTGCACAGTCACGCATAGTTATGTTAGCACCGAAACCTCCGTTAGTAGGTGCTGACTTGAATCTGAATGCCATATCAATATGGTTCATAACTGTATCTTCAAAAAGAACATCCTGAATACCATTACCTGTGTGACTTCCTGCTGCAAGACCACCATGGCCTTCACGAAGGAAGTTATCAAACATCCATACTTCTGAGTTTGTCTGGATTTCTGAATCTCTTGCCCCCATACCTACTGATGAACCAAAACCTAAGTTATCATCACCTGTATCTGTAAAGTTACCCCAGCAGATTACATTCTGTGAACAGCCATATCCAAGACCGTCACCGTTGTTGCCATCATATGAGAATACTTTTACATTAGTTGTTGCTATATTTCTTGAATCAAGAATATTAACTGAATGGTTTGATGGATTCTCGATAGTGATATCACCAACATAAACATTTTCACAGTTTCTCATAATAAGAAGACTTGAACGTGTTGCATAAGCAAACTTAAGGTCATCTCTTGATACTCCTTCTGTTGCTTTTTTGGCTTCATCTGCTGTCTTTGCACTAAATATTGCATTAAGCTTGGATTCTTCATATTTACCTGTATTCTTAAGGTACTTATATGCTGAATCCTTTGACTGGATACCCTGATAGAATACGTTTACATTACCGCCTCCAACATATCTTGGAAGACCCCAGTTTTCAGTGTCTGTTGGATCACCAGCCTGAGTATTCTTACCCTTGTTAGATGTATAACCATCTTCGTATATAGTTGAACCGGCACCATACTTCCAGCCGTTACCATAAAGAGTACCTGTTCCTGTTACTCTTACGTTCTTTATAGGATTAGACTCATCTGCTGTCATCGCATTGATAAGTCCCCAGCCTCTTGTATCTGTGTAGAATGGATACATAAGAAAACCTATCTCAAAATGGTCACTGTTAGGTGATGCCCATAATGTACCATTAACCTCGAGTGTCATATCACTCTTTAACCATACAGCACCACTGACGAAAACCTTTCCATCTGAGTTTTCAGGTATAACAACCTTTCCACCCTCAGGACATGCATCGATTGCTGCCTGGATAGCCTTTGTGTTACTCTCTACAACTGCATTAATCTCATCATTGTAAGATGTGTAGCCTTCTGTTTCAACTGCACCGAAATCCTTGATATTAACAACCTCTGGTGCTTTAGTTGTTCTTTGCTTTATCTCTTTAGCGCTTCCAAGTTCCTTGCCATCCTTGTCCACAGCTACTACCTTAAATGTATACTCTGTATCTGGTTTAAGTCCTGTTGCTCTGTATGCGTGGATATCTACATTAACCATCTCAACATCGCTCTTACCCTGTGTATTATAGTAATCATAGAATGATTCCATATACTTTGCTGCCCATGCAGCGTTTACCTTGTAGTTTTCTCTTGCTGTACCGGCAGACTCACCATTTATGTATACTTTATAATCTGCTACATTATCGTACTTTTCTGGCTTCTGCCACACAAGACCTATACTTGTATCATCATATGCAAGCGTAGGAACCTGTAAATCTGTGATATCACTTGAACCATTAGTCTTATCAAATAAAGGGCTTTCCAGCTCCTTTGTACCAAATGTGTCACTTGATATAACATCAAACACATTCTTGTTGACATACTTGTCATGTCCCTGTGTAGTTGGCAGCCCTGATGCTCCCACTGTCTGCAAAGTGCCGAGTGAACTGACTGTCATAAGTGCTGCAAGTCCCAATGCTGCAGCCTTTCTGAATCTTAACATACTTCCTCCTATCTGCCTTGACTGATATACGTCTGCAATAAAATGTAAATACCATCTTAAACAAAAGAATACTTACTCCCTGAAATATATTCGTTCCCTACACCGAATACGCTAATAACTTTTATATAAGTCTTTTGTCTAAGTGCCTTTAAAATACATCTTTTTTGCATTTTTGTCAATATTTTAAAGAAAAAGTTTTGTCTCTTTGTTACTTTTATACAATTTATTATCATTTTACATACTACAAATGAACATACACTTGTCATTTTCTCTAATAAAAAAACTATTCTATTTTTATATAAGTGCTTAAGTATGTTTTTAGCTCTATTATAATCTTTCCACTTTTATCTTCTCTGTCTTATATTTTTTCTTAAAAAAAGAGCCATGGTTTTACCCACAGCTCATTCTCTCTAAATATGAAGGGGGAACAGTAAACATATATTTACTGTTCCCCTTTGATACCTGCTTATGTATTATATAACCTTCTTTACCCATCTTCCACTAAAGAATCTTGTTGTAAATATTATTCCACGTATTGTCCAGTCTGCAAACATACCATACCACACACCAATAGGACCCATACCAAATATTCGTATAAGTGCTATACTTAGCGCAACACGGCAGCCCCACATTGTTATAATAGATGTTATCATAGAGAATTTCACATCTCCTGCAGCTCTCATGCCATATGCCGGAACAAAGGATAATACCCAGACAAGCGGCTTCACTATTGTTATTGCACCAACCATCTCTATACACATACGTGCACTATCTGCCTCCATTCCTCCAAGCCTTGTAATAGGACCAGCAAATGCATAAACCAGCAGGCACGATGCTATTATTCCAAGCTCTGCTATTCCTGCAAGCTTGACAATATAGTACTTTGCCTCTTCCTTACGGCCTGCACCAAGTGTCTGTCCTACAACTGTCATAAGGCACATTCCAACTCCTATTCCGAATATACCATTCACATTTTCCAGTATATTAGTCATCGCCTGTGCTGCTATGGCTGCTGTTCCAAGTGTTGACACTGTTGACTGTATGGCAAGCTTGCCAAACTGGAACATGCTGTTTTCTATACCTGAAGGCACACCTATTGCAAGTATCGACTTAATAAGTCCGAAATCTGGTCTTATAGCCGTATAATCCTTTACAACTATATCAAGCTTAGGCTTTGACAAAGCTATAAATATAACTACCATGCAGAACACTCTTGACACAAGCGTAGATATCGCTGCACCAGAAACTCCTAACTTAAACACAAACATCAGAAGTGCATTACCACCTATGTTAAACACGTTTGATATCACTGACACCATCATAGGATATCTTGAGTTACCACAAGACCTGAATATTGCTGAGCCAGCTGAAAAAAGTGCAAGAAATGGATAGCTAAGTGCCGTAAACAAAAAATAATCCATCGCATTATCCATAACCTCCTGCTCAACATGTCCAAATATCAAAGTAAGAAGCGGTCTTCTGAATATAAGCCCAAGTATGGTTATTGCAAGTGATATTACCATAACAGTAAGTACAACCTGTCTTGCAGCCTTATTAGCTCCATCCTTATTTCTCATACCAATATAATGTGAGCATATAATCGCTGCTCCTGTTGCCATTGCAGAAAAAAGCTGCACTATAAGGTTATTAACCGAATCTACCAGCGATACTCCTGATATTGCCTGACTTCCAAGATTACTCACCATCATAGTATCAACCATACCCATAAAAGAGTTAAGAAGCTGTTCTACTACGATTGGTATAAGTAAGGCAAAAAGTGCTTTATTGTGAAACAAAAGGTTATGTTTATCAACATCAAATAGTTTTTTCATACTCATAACGTATCCACTCTCCATAGTTCATTAAAAGCATCTTTTCGGTATACCGGATACAAGCTGCTAATATAAAAGATTAATCCTTTCTTATGGATTAGTCAACCGATACTTATGGATTTATTGTTGGTTTATGCTAATTATGGATTTGTTATAAGTTCTCTTCTCACTACTGTTCAAATACAACTCTTATAGTTGTTCCCGTTCCAAGCTCACTATCAAGCTCTATATGTGCATTATCATGCTTTGCAACTATATGCTTAACAATAGCAAGTCCAAGTCCTGTTCCGCCGGTAAGCTTTGAACGGCTCTTATCAACTCTGTAAAATCTTTCAAATATTCTTTGCTGGTTTTCCTTAGATATACCTATTCCGTTATCCTTGACCTCAATGACAACTGCCCTTTTACTGCTATTTCCATAAGTACCATTATTCACACCGCTTCCGCCACCATCAGCATAAGCTTCAGCCTCCCGCTCATATACAGATACCCAGACTCTTCCTCCAGGATTATTGTATCTTATGGCATTGTCGCATAGATTGTAAATAAGCTCGTCAATCATCTGTCTGTCAGCCATTATACTTATATCTTTGCCTGAAAGATTCATTATCACACCATTTTTCTGGGCATTCAGCTCCAGCATCTGTACTGTTGATTTTGCTATTTCATAAAGATTGACACTTTCAAAGGCTTCATCAGAAGATGTTGCATCAAGCTCTGATATCTTGATAATATCATTAATAAGAGTAAGCAGGCGCTGTGAACTCTTATGTATTTCTGTCGCAAAGCGCTTGGCATCATCACCACCAGCCATTCCACTTTCTATAAGCTCAGAATAACCAGATATTGATGTAAGTGGTGTTTTTAGTTCGTGTGAAACATTCGCTGTGAATTCCTGACGCATATCAGCATTACGCATAATATCCTCATGCTGCTTCTTTATTGTATTAACAAAGGGTACCAGCTCCTTATACACCTTTATAGAATCTGATGCATCCATATTATCTGCCAGAAATTCTATCGGCTCTACGATACTCTTTGTAAGCAGATGTGAGCTTATAGAGCTTATCACAAAAAGAATAACACATAACAACACAGCTACAGGTAATGCACTTATCATAATACTTGTCATACTGCTTACTTCTCTTGAAACTCTTAACACATATCCGTTATCAAGCTCCACTGCATAATAAAATGAATTCTTCTGCAAGGTTTCTGACTTTCTTATATCACTTCCATAGCCATTTCTTCTGGCTTCAACAACCTCTGGTCTTTTATTGTGATTCTCCATATCTGTCACTTCAACAAGATTATCCACAACCGCATATCCCTCAGCATTAATAAATGTAACTCTGAGATTACCATCATAGCTTTCTATTACCTTCTGCTCATTGATATCGTCCGGATCACTTACCATTCCCCACGCATCTGCACCAATAAATATATCAACATAATTGCGCATATCGCCTAAAACCTCACGCTTTAATATGTTGTAAAATACAAATGTAGATATTGCCATTGCAGATACAATAGTGACAAATGCGAGCAACATACATTGTATGTTAATTCTTTTCTTCATAAGAACTCCTTTTAAGCTTAATGAGCCTCATCATCCATAAAATAGCCCACATTTCTTACTGTCTTTATATAATTACCAGCATCTCCAAGCTTGTGCCTTAATGTCTTAATATGGACATCCAGCGTTCTTGACTCTCCTTCATAATCTGTACTCCATATCCTGTCCATGATATTATCTCTTGTAAGCACGATTCCCCTGTTAAGAGCAAGATACTTTAAAAGCTCATATTCCTTGTATGTAAGTTCAACTGGCTTATCTTCAACATAAGCAACACGCTTCTCATCATCTATGAATAACTGGCCTATTCCTATAAGCTTCTCTTCATCAGTTCCACCAGCCCTTCTAAGCACTGCCTTTACCCTTGATATAAGCTCCATAATTCCAAACGGCTTTGTTATATAGTCATCCGCTCCCATATCAAGACCTTTAACCTTATCTATCTCTGTTGTTTTAGCTGTAACCATAATCACAGGAACTCTTCTGGTTTCTGGAACCTGTCTTAGCTTTCTTAGAATTTCAAGTCCATCTTCATCAGGAAGCATTATATCTAAAAGAACGAGATCTGGAATACGTTCCCTCATCAGCTTATGGAAGTCCTTTCCACTGGCACACTCTATAACTGTATGCCCTGCATTCTTTAACGCAAAGCCTTCAATTTCGCTTATATTATTGTCATCCTCAACTACATATATGTATGCCATATTCATCTTCCCTTCTGTTCTTATACGATTAATAGTAAGTGTATATAAGCTTTACGGCTCTACTACTACTGAAAACTGCGTGTTTCCGGCAGTCTGTATTTTTCCTTATAAGCCTTATAATCCCTTGCAAACTGCTGATTATCTTTATTCTTTATTCCGTCAAGATATTCATGTGCATCGAATTCCAACTGGTCACTCTGAATAACATCCACCGCAATATTAGAACAATGGTCTGCTACCCTTTCCAGATTATTAAGAATATCTGAATGTGCGAACCCTAGCTCAATAGTACACTTACCCTCACGAAGCCTTCTTATATGTCTTGCCTTTAGTTCTACTGCAAGAGTCTCTATAAGCTCTTCTAAAGGTTCAACCTTATCTGCCTCATTTTTACTATTACTCTTAAACGCATCAAAGGATATATCTACCGCTTCTCTCACTGCTGAACTTAATATATCAAGCTCAGTCTCTGCCTTAGGTGAAAACTGCATATTCTTTTGCTGCAACTCTCTTGCTGAATCACATATATTACATGCATGATCTGATATTCTTTCGAAATCTCCTATACAATGTAACATAACATTAAGCATTTCTGAATCCTCTTTTTTTAGATTCTTCGTACTTATCTTCATTATGTATGTTCCAAGTGCATCCTCATATTTATCTGCCCTTGTTTCAAGTTCTCCTACTCGAAGTGCCTGTTCTTCATCATACCCGCCTATAAGCGACATAGATATGAATAAAGACTCACGCGATATATCTGCCATCTTATTGATAACCTGTTTGCAATGCTCTACAGCAAGACTTGGTGCCTCTAAAAATCTGTCATCAAGCAATGCGAATTCATTTTCACTTCTTCTATCCATGATTCTTTTTTCATCATCATCAAGCTTAATAGTAGCATATGCCAGCTTCTCAAGCACCTTTCTTAAAGGAAGCAGATATGCTGTTGTTATTATGTTAAATGTGGTATGTATTACTGCTATTCCGAATTCCTGTGCTGTCAGGTTTAAGAATGAAAAGTGTATTACTGCATTTAAAGCATAGAATACTATCATAAATGTAACAGTACCAATCACGTTAAAGTACAGATGAATAATGGCAGCTCTCTTACCATTCTTAGTTGCTCCAATACTTGAAAGCAAAGCTGTAACGCAGGTACCTATATTCTGTCCCATAATGATAGGAAGTGCTGTTGCATAGCTTAATATACCTGTTGAGCATAATGCCTGAAGTATACCTACTGATGCTGATGAACTCTGAATAATAGCTGTAAACAGCATACCTGCAAGCATTCCAAGCACCGGATTAGAAAATGCGGTAAGTATTGATGCGAACTGTGGCACCTCGGCAAGTGGTGCAACTGATGAGCTCATAGCATCCATGCCGTACATAAGAAGTGCAAAGCCTATCATTATCTTTCCTGGATTCTTTAAGCTGTCCTTCTTTAAAAACATCAGAAATATTATGCCAACTGCAGCAAGAACTGGCGAAAATGAGGTTGGCTTTAACAGGCTTATGAATATATTACTGCTTTCAATACCTGTAAGACTCAGTATCCAGGATGTTATAGTCGTACCTATATTAGCACCCATTATTACGCCAACTGCCTGGCTAAGCTTCATAATACCAGAATTAACAAAGCCTACAACCATAACTGTTGTGGCTGATGATGACTGTATTACTGCTGTTACGCCAGCACCAAGAAGTACCGCCTTCAACGGATTTGATGTAAGCTTTTCCAGTATTTTTTCAAGCTTTCCACCTGAGGCGCCAGTTAATCCTTCACCCAACAGATCCATTCCATACAGGAATATTGCTAATCCGCCTATTAATGATAATACACCAAATATGTCCATATTTCCTCCAAATCTTTGTCTGTTTAATCTGACTTCATTTATTCTTTACATTTTGGAGTGTAATTCACGTATATAAATGTTATATGAACCTTATGTAAATTCTGTGTAAATTCTTATCATTAAATTATTACCACTAAATTATTACCATTAAATTATTACCATTAAATTATTGTAGTTTTATATTCTCAATTTATTTCGGTTTATTTATCGTCTGGATGTTCACCTGTTATTGAGAATATAACCCATTCTGATATATTGGTAGCGTGATCGCCTATTCTCTCGAAATACTTTGCAGCCATGAGAAGATCTGATGCCTGCTCACCAACCTCTGCATTCTTGTGTATCATGTTTATAAGCTCCTTCTTTACCCTGCCAAAAAGCTCATCTACTATATCATCATGTGCTATAACTTCCTTTGCCTTATCCATATCCTTATTAACAAATGCATCTACACTCTGCACAAGCATATACATAGTTTCCTTAGCCATCTGCTGTATATGATCAAGCTTCTTGATATAAGACTGGCTTGAAAGTTCAAGAGTGATCTCTGAAATATCAGAAGCGTGGTCACCTATTCTCTCCATATCTGTAATCATCTTGAGCGCTGATGATATAAGTCTTAAATCTCTGGCAACCGGCTGCTGCTGTAACAGCAGCTTAAGACACAACTGTTCAATCTCTCTTTCCTGATGGTCTATCTCTTCATCATAATCTATGACAACCTTAGCAAGCTCTGTATCCTGATTCACAAGTGCCTTTACTGTATCTGCTATTGCCTTTTCTATCATTCCACCCATTTCTATAAGCTCATCATTAAGCTGTACTAACTGTCTGTCAAATCTATTTCTCATATTATCCTCCATTCTTGCGCTGCTTTTCAGCGCATCTCAAGTTTGTGCAAAGCACAAATCTTGCGCAGCCACAAATCACGTATATTTCTGTATACAAAAATACCTCCACTATAATACAGCTATGTACATAGTGAAGGTTAAATGTTCCATACACCGGCAGCCTGCTGCCAGTATAATATGCTGTGTGTAAATAAGCAGACATTCAGCTCCTGTCCCTGAATATTATGTATCTTCTGTTAAGTGCTCTTAACGCATTCCTGAAAGCCTTGGCTCTCTTAGGATACTTAAACATAGCACCAACCTTATTATACAGATAGAACATGTATACAAGAACCTTGTTAAATGAACCTATCCTGTCCTTGGTTGTATGTCCATATCTTGTACCACCAACCTTAGGATGATTCTCCTCTTTGTAATATACAATCAGGTCATCAACAGTCCTTATTGTTTCAGGGAGCAGTGCATATCCAAGACCTACACAATCACTGCCATGTGCATCACTACCTGCTGTAAGTGGTACTTTGCAGTCGCTTGCAAATCTTCTGGCATATCTGTTGCTTTTATTACTTTCACAGGCATTATAACCTTCAACGAAATCAAAATGTACCATATGTGCAATCTGCTTTGGCTGATTCCAATACATAGTAGAAGCAAAGCTCATAAAAGGTTCTCCATAAGGATGTGCCGGACCTAATATTCCATCGCTGCAATGAACTATATAGATGAGCTTATCAAGAGTTAAACCTTTATATCTTAATAACTCATACACCTCATCAGGGGTATCTGATGGGAGTATGACTATAAAATGTCCGAATTCAAGACTATCATACTCTATACCTCTTAAAACAACGAAATCATCATACTTCTTTCCCGAATTCACATATGCTTCATAACCACCATACGAGTCATGGTCTGTTACAAGCATTCCACCGAAGCCCTTACTTCTTAATATCTCAATATAATCTTCTATATTAACCTTTGCATCTACTGAACCCTCAGCCGTATGACAGTGCATATCAAACTTTACATATTTCATATATCTATAACCATTGCCCTTCTTAATTAGTATTAACAGTTTCATGCCTTATTTATGCTCATTATACTTCCTTACTATACTAATAACAAGTGACAAAAATATGAAATATCAGCCAAAACGTCCTGTTATATAATCCTCTGTTTTCTTGTTCTTTGGCATTGAGAATAACTGCTCTGTATTTCCATATTCAATCATTTCTCCTAACAGGAAGAATGCTGTATTATCAGATATTCTTGTTGCCTGCTGCATATTATGAGTAACCATTACAATGGTATACTTATCCTTAAGTTCTATTGCCAGGTCCTCTATTCTTGATGTCGATATAGGATCAAGTGCTGAGGTAGGTTCATCCATAAGAATTACTTCTGGTTCTACCGCAAGTGTTCTGGCAATGCACAATCTCTGCTGCTGTCCACCTGATAAACCAAGTGCTGATTTCTTTAATCTGTCCTTTACCTCATCCCATATAGCAGCCTGCTTTAAGGCTCTCTCAACAATTATATCAAGATCTGCTTTCTTATGTACTCCAAACAGTCTTGGACCATATGCTATATTATCATATACGCTCTTAGGGAATGGATTAGGCTGCTGGAATACCATTCCAACTCTGTGTCTTAATGTTATGTCATCCATATCTGTAAATATGTTCTTTCCATCAAGACGAACCTCTCCGTCTATAGTCACATTATCAACAAGATCATTCATTCTGTTAAGTGTCTTTAAAAATGTTGACTTACCACATCCAGAAGGTCCTATAAAAGCAGTTATCTGATTCTTCTTAATATTCATATTAATGTCTTTTAATGCGTGGAAAGCACCATAATGAAGATTAAGATGACTAATCTCAAACTTATTATCAGCTCCGCTGTCTTCTGTAAATGTTCCCGAACTATTAACTGTATTATCCATATATATTCCTCATTTCTATATTTAAAGTTATGTATATATCGTATATACCTTTTCAGACCTTCCAAATATATTGCATCTGCTGATTTATGCCTTTTCTCCGGCATTCTTCTTATTAATCTTATTGCTTAATATATTGGCACCAATACTGAATGCAAGCACAAGTATAAGAAGTACTGCTGATGCAAGATTCGCAAGATTCTGGTCTTGTCCGTTTACCTGCAGATCCCATATCTGTAAGGAAAGCGTTTCTGCTGAACGGAAAGGATTAAGAGGACACGTAGAAGATGAAAGATTCCAGTTAGACCATCTTATATTCGTGCCTGAACCTGTTGTATACAGAAGTACTGCTGCCTCGCCAAAGCCACGTCCTGCTGCAAGAATAACACCTGTCATGATTCTTGGAAGGCAGGCTGGCAATAATACATGGAATATAGCCTGCCAGCGTGTTGAGCCAAGTCCCATACTAGCTTCGAAATATCCCTTTGGAAGCCCCTTAATAGCATCCTCTGTTGTAGTTGTTATAAGTGGCAGTGTTATTATTGATACTGATAGTGCTCCTGCCATAAGGCTCTTATCCATTCCCATAATAACAAGGAATATAAGATATCCAAAAAGTCCTACTACGATTGATGGAAGAGATGAAAGAGTTTCTATACATATTCTTATAAACTTTGTAACAGTTCCTCCCTTAGCGTACATAGCAAGATATATTCCTGCAAAGGTTCCGATTGGAACTGTTATAAGCAGTGACAAAAATACAAGATACAACGTATTAAATAACTGGTTTCCTATGCTTCCTCTTCGTGCAAATCTGAACATAGATATATCTGCGCCGATAAAGCCCTTAATAATTACATATCCTGCAAATGCAGCTAAAAGAACAAAAAAGAATACTGCTATGGCGTAGAATATGACTGTCATTATACTGTTTTGTGCCTTTGCACATTTAATTCTATTCATAAATATATGCTCCTTTAATTCTGCTTTGCCGATGTTAACACACTCTTTTTAGAGGCTGCCTTAGCTCCTGCATCCTCTGGTTTCTTTCTTGATAATATATGTATAAGGAATATGAATAATAATGATATGAGAAACAAAAGTAAAGCAAGTGTCCACAACGCAGTCTTTATTTCTCCACCTTCCATAGCATTACCCATCTGGGCTGTTATTTCTGTTGTAAGTGACTTAGTTGTAGAGAATATGCTTTCAGGAAGTGCTGTTGTCTGTCCTATAACCATAGCTACTGCAAGCGCCTCACCAAAGGCTCTGGCAAGACCAAGTATTATTCCTGAGAATATGCCTGAGGCTGAAGCTGGTAGTACAATCTTGTATATTGTCTGCCAGCGTGTTGAACCCATACCATAGGCTCCCATCCTGTAATCCTTAGGAACTGCCCTTATTGCATCTGCTGCAACGCTTGTTATCGTAGGAAATATCATTATTGCAAGCACAAGTCCTGCTGCAAGTATCGAATGTCCTACCTGCCTATGAAATATATCCCTTATAAAAGGAACTAAAACTGTAAGTCCTACCCATCCATATACAACTGATGGAATTCCTGCAAATATCTGTATTACAGGACGATAGAATTTCTCACCGAACTTAGGAGCAATTTCTGTCATAAATATAGCTGAGCCAAGTGCAAATGGTGTTGCTATAAGCAATGCAAGTCCACATGTACTAAGTGAACCAACTATAAATATAAGTGTACCTACGCTTCCTCCACCTTCCATATTATCAACCGGTGCCCAGTCTGATGAGAAAAGAAATTCTCCTATTGAATGATGGAACTTTAAAAACGTTCCAGAGCCCTTGTATACAAGGAATCCACCTATTCCCAATGTAATAACTATAACGAACAAGCCACACATTGTAACTATACTCCGCCACAGATATTCCCTGGTAAACATACCTCTCTTACTGTTCATACATTCTCCATTCTAATGTCTGCTATATCACGATTATAGGCAGGCACCACAGATATTATCGTGCCCGCCTCTTTATAATCTCTTATGCAGTATCATTGCTGACTACATTGCTAACTGCATTACTATCTGGTCATCAACATATATATTTTACAAGTTAATTAATATTTATAATTAGTGTTCCTTAACTGTCATCTTAGAAGATACGCCGTATCCTAAGGCTTCCATTTTCTTACCATATTCATCTGACATAATGTAATCAAGGAACTTCTGAGATACTTCATCAGCATTGCCCTTTGTATACATATGCTCATATGTCCATACCGGATACTTTCCAGCGTATGTATTCTCAAGTGTAGGCTCTACACCATCAATTGATACTGTATCAACACCAGGATTGCTTACAAGATATGATAAAGCTACATATCCGATTGCGCCCTTTGTTGTCTTTACATTCTGTAAAAGGACACCTGAATCATCTGTTTCCATAGACTTGTTAGATGCTTCGCTTGCACCGTCAAGTGCGTACTTCTTAAATGTTGCTCTTGTACCTGAAGATTCTGGACGTGTAATAAGTACGATTGCTTCATCAGCACCACCAACTTCTTTCCAGTTCGTAATCTTACCTGTGAAGATATCTGTAAGCTGTGCCTTTGTAAGATTCTTAACACCGCTTGCTGTTACATCCTTGTTTACGATAGGTGCCATAGTTACAACACATACCTTATGGTCTACAAGTGCTGAAGCCTTTGTTGCATCAAGCTTTTCTGCAGCTTCTACATCTGAGTTACCAATATTAACTGTTCCTTCTGAAACCTGCTTAAGACCTTCACCAGATCCACCTGCATCAATTGTGATATTTACATCTGGATATTTTTCATTAAAAAGATCTGCTGCATCATCTACAAGTGGCTTAAGTGCTGAAGAACCTGCTGCTGTTATACTTCCGTTAAGCTTTTCTGCCTTTGCGCTGTCATTTCCATTATCTGAACTGCTGCTTCCACAGCCTGCTAATGCTCCTACCATACATACTGTACTTAGCGCAATAGCTACACTCTTTTTCCAATTAAACTTTCTCATAATTATCCTCACTTTTCCTTCTGACTGCCTTCTGACTGCTTATGTCTGATTTTTTCAATTTCTAATCCGTATCTGATTTCTTATATCTAATCAGCTTTACAGTCTGTTTTTCAAACTATTGTTTTTATCAACTGATTACAAGACTTAAGCCATAACAGGTGTTACGTACCATCCGTTATCAACTTTACCTGTACCTCATTGACAGTTAACAGAATAACAACGGTATGTAAAATGTAATACCATGTGCATGGGAAATCTGTGTAAAGTATTCGTAAATTGATATAAGCTGCAAAAAAAATATCGCCAGCCATAAACTGACTGACGATACAAAAATGTATTATTTATCTTTTAACTTAATTATTGCACGTAATTATTGCAATGCTGCCTTCCTGCTTAATACTCTGTATTCAATAAACTTTTCTAATATAAACAGGCAGCCTATAATCAAAGGCATAAAGACACTTATATCTATCAGGCTTCCACCTTGATTATCCGGATCTATTACTCTTATAAATATAGCTGCCATCTGCCCTGTTATAACGAAGGGGGCTACTATACGTGCTGTTAATATAAGCTTTACACGCCTTAACACTGATATATCCACAGGTATGTACCTGTATTTTTCAAATATATTAACGCTCCTTCCGTTTTCTCTCACATATGAAACATATGCAGTCACGCCCTGATATAAAACAAATATAAATACTGTCAACGAAATAATAACCCTCTTATCGTCTGATGAATAATCATACTTAAAACCAAACATAGCTGACATAAATACACTAAAAATCAAAATAAGATAAATAGCTATATATGTTCCTTTTGTTTCTTTTACCATACGTTTTTTCCAGTTTTCCCGTTCTGCTTTTAACAGCATTTTTATACCTGTGTCCATATACTCCCTCTTTTCTGCGCTTATTTTTTACAGTTTCTTTTTGCCATTTTTTGCATATTCTACATGACACATATCTGCATCATTCTATATAGCTTCCCTAAGTGAATATCTCCCCTCTTCCACATCCATAATATAATCAGCTATCTTGGAAATGTCTTCATCAAGATGTGTTGCCATAAGAATAGTCATATCATATTCAGCTATGAATTCCTGTAATATCTTTAGAAAATCATCTCTGAATACAGGGTCAAGATTGGCAGTCGGCTCATCCAGTAATAACACCTGCGGTCTATATGCTGCTGCAAATGCAAGCTGATACTTAAGCATTTCTCCTGTTGACAGATTTCCTAAGCTTCTGCCTGAATTAATATTCAGATTTTTAAGCATTTTACGATATTCATCGCTGTTCCAGTTTTTATAAAATGGTGCATACAGCCTTTCATTTTCATATGCATCCTCTTCCATAAAAAATGTTCTCTCCTGCGAAACAATGCCTGTTATATTTTTTATCTGTGTTCTGTTCTTTACCACATCAATGCCATCTATGTAAATATTTCCCTGCATTTTATCATACATCCCAAGAAGCATACGAAGCATTGTTGATTTACCTGCTCCGTTATCTCCCTGTATGCCCACGATATAGCC
>ERZ773136.1797-NODE-1797-length-19706-cov-2.844232_pt1 | contig 19706 bp, 11 predicted proteins | sample MGYA00580855_ERZ773136 | MGnify/ENA primary metagenome ERZ773136 (study PRJEB29015, sample SAMEA2737860) | human gut metagenome | biome: human gut; feature: human-associated habitat; material: faeces | place: China | collected 2012 ... | reverse complement strand
ACAATGCGATCGGGAAGAATCTGGGTCTGCTCTGGCACATGCCGGCAGACATGAAGCGTTTTAAAGACCTGACAACAGGACACGCCGTAATAATGGGGCGTAAAACTTTCGAATCTTTGCCAAAAGGCGGATTGCCCAACCGTAAAAATGTCGTGCTGACGACGATGCCTGAAGCAGGTTTCATCAATTGCTTTGCCTGCGAATCCATGCATGACGCACTGGATATCTGCGAAAAGGAAGAAAACATCTTCATCATCGGAGGTTCTCTGGTTTACAGACAAGGATTAGGGATTGCCGACAAGATGTATCTGACCCGTATTCACGGGGAGTTTCCGGATGCAGACGCATTTTTCCCGGTTGTCAACTGGGATCTGTGGGAAGAGGTGGAACGACAGGAATTTCCCGCCGACGATAAAAATCCGTATCCTTACACATTCCTGACCTACGTCCGTAAAAAATAAAATTACTCCTAATTAACGGTAATTTTACAACTTTTTGCTCTTTCTTTGTATCTATATAAGAAACGGGTTCGGATTTATAATTTATGATTTATCAGTCATACTTCATAAATCCGAAATCATAAATCTGAAAGATATGAAGATAAGAGCAATTATTGTTTTAGCCCTGATCGCATGCGGAATAGTATCCACGATCTTCTACGTGAAAGCAAATCAGGTATCCACCAACGAAAAGGCTATCATAGAAGCCATCCAAACGAAAAACACTCCGGCATTGATCCAAGCGCTTATCACCCGGATGAAAAATCAACTGGAAAAAGACGTCAATACATTCCCCGAACTGATCAAAGAGGTGGAAACTTATGCCGGTACATGTCCCGACTCCGCATCTGTAGCCATACTCCACTCCATGATCGCGGAGATGTATAACAACTATTATATGCAAAACCGTTGGAACGTCAACCAGCGGACCGAACTGGCAGGCTATGTTCCCGATGATATCCGGGAATGGACCTCCAATCTGTTCAGAGAAAAGATCAAACAGGAACTGACACTATCTCTCCAACCGGCTCGGTTGCTGCAACAAACACCGGTCAGCCAATATAACCTGATTCTGAAAAAAGGGAAAGACACGCCTCAACTTCGCCCTACTCTGTATGATTTCCTGGCTTTCCGGGCGATCGACATACAGCCGTCGGATAAATGGTATGAAGATGTGATCGACTTCCGCCGTACACAACCGGAGAAAAAAGCCTTATTACTGGACGAACTGGACTACTGGCAATATAAATACGACAGCCAGTCTACAAACACCAACGACTACAGAAACACGTTGGACAGTTTGTATAATGTATACGGCAAAGAGCCGTTTGCCGCCGAAATACGCATTGCCGAGATGAATCTTCTCCAACGGGAACGTTATCAAGGCAACAAGGCTCACCAAGACTCCATCCAGGCGCTCATTTATTCGCTCTGCAAAGAAAGTATCGCGCAATATCCCAAATACGACCGCATAAACGTTTTCAAGAACCAGTTAAACGAAATGGAAATGCCGGTCCTGAATATCCAATCCGACAACAATGTGTATCCGGGTAAGGACCTTACGTTGCAAATCAAGTATGTCAACACGCCCCAGTTAGTTGTGCGCATCTACAAAAGCCTTCGCCAGCCGGAAGATGCCTGGCGGAATTACGGCAAGAACAGTAAAAGCATGCGGGGAGAGCTGGTAAAAGAGGTCACATTCAAAATGAATCTCGCCAACTCATACACCGAAGCCGATTCCACGCTGGCCATTCCGATGGACAGGTTGGGACTATACGAATATGTGATCACGGTTCCCGGCAAGCAGCTGACAGTATCCAACCGTTTCAGCGTCAGCCGCCTGGCAGCCCTCACCCGTAGCCAGACAAACAACCCGGAAGTACTTGTCACCGACCTCGAAAGCGGCAAACCGATCGAAGGGGCAACCGTCATCTATTACAAAACCAACATGATGAACGGAACCATCCAACGCCAGGGAGAAGTCAAAACAGACCGGTTGGGGATCGCCGTCCTTCCTGTCAAAAAGAAGATCGAACACATACGTCCGGTGTTCCGCGAAGACTCCTCTTCCATCATCACAAATATATACCCTTACGGCACTTCCCGCTCCAGACAGGAAAAGGAGACAGTCGATTTGTCACTCTTTACGGACCGGGGCATCTACCGGCCGGGACAAAACGTCTTCTTCAAAGGGATCGCTTATGTAAAAGATACGAACAACCCGCATGCTGTGGCTGGACGCTCCTATACCGTCACCCTGCGGGATGCCAACTATAAAGAAGTAGCCAGCAAAGAATTCAAGACCGACCGGTTCGGTTCCTTCAACGGCGAGTTCACCATCCCGGCACAGACTTTGAGCGGGAACTTCACGCTTGTCACAGAAAGGTTTCGTACAAATATCCGGGTAGAAGAATACAAACGCCCGACTTTCAAAGTCAGTTTCCTGCCGCTCAAGGAAGAAGTGTCTTTCGGCCATCCGGTGAAGTTGACAGGCGAAGCACAAACTTTCTCCGGTATAAACTTGCAGGAAGGTGAGATAAACTGGACGATCACCCGCCGCCCGTTCTGGGCACGTTTTTATATGCCGGACCCGTTCGATTCTACATACAAGCAGGTGGCTAACGGAACGGCAAAAATTGACAATAAAGGAAACTTCACGATCTCCTTCATACCCGAACGGCCGGAAACATCAGATATGCGCCCTGCCTTCCAGAGCTACGAAGTAACGGCAACCCTGACCAACAGCAAAGGAGAGACACAAGAAGCTAGCTATACATTCTCCGTCGGCGATACAGGTATCCTGTTGGATATCCAAATGCCTGGACAGGAAATGGAAAACGATTCCGCCAAAGCTGTGGTAACGGCCTATACCGTGAATAGGCAAAAAACATCTGCGGAAGGAAGTTACACGATTTATTCTCTGTCGGACGAAAAGCCAGAAAAGGATATGTTCGGTGCAGACCGGTACAAAATCAATAAACTGGTGACTGTTGGAACTTTCATAACGGGATACGAAATATCACCTGCCGTATTCCGCGAACTTCCCGCCGGACGCTATCGCCTGGAAGTGAAATCGACCGACTCCAACGGAAAAGAAGTTTCCGCCAATCAGGATTTCATCTTGTACAACCGCCAGGATAAACGGCCACCCGTATTTATGCATACCTGGCTGGTTAATGAGCACACGACCTGTGCGCCGGGAGAAGAGGCCGCATTTATTTTCGGAACATCCGACAAAGACACACATATATTATATGAAATTTATACAGCAGACAATAAATGCACGGAACGCAAACTGATCCGGTTGAGCGATGAAAACCGGACATTCCGCATCCCGTTCAAAGAAACGGACGGGGAAGGTTTCACCGTGTCTTTCACATTTGTCAAAGACGGCAAGATGTATGTGAAACAAGTTCCGGTTCAACGCCGGCAACCGGATCGGAGATTGAATATCCAGGCAAAGACATTCCGTGACCACCTGCTGCCGGGAAGCAAGGAAAATTGGAAATTCCGTATTACGGATGCTGATTCCTTGACCGTCTCCGCTGAAGTTTTGGCTGGCATGTACGATGCTTCATTGGACAAGTTATTGCCTTTCAGCTGGTCTTTCTCTCCTAAAAGATATGTTTATCTGTATGCTCCTCGTTTTTCTGAAGGGACAGCATTCACAAACAGCAGCAGGTACGAAACAGGAGATCGGAAAAGATTGAACGTCCCACAGTTCCAATACGACCGACTCGACTGGCAGGACGTACTGAGAATCGGTTGGCAATATGAACAAAGCGAACGACGCTATGCAACCGGAGCCGTCATGAAATCAGGGACAGCACCGGCAATAACCGAAGTTCTCAACATCACCGAAGACAGTATGCCACTAGAAGAACCGGCAGTAAAAGCGTACCAGGGTGTCGCTAATATCATAGCAGAAGAAGAAGTGGAAGAAAATGGAAAACCGTTCTTCCCGAACAAACCGGTCGAACTTCGTGAAAACTTTGCCGAAACCGCATTCTTCTATCCGGCCTTAGTGACCGACGAGGCAGGCGATGTAGCGTTCAGCTTCACGATGCCCGAAAGCAACACGACTTGGAAACTGCAACTGCTGGCCCAGACGGAAGACCTGAAATACGGCTACCTGTCCCGCGAAATCATCACCAGCAAACCGTTGATGGTAACCCCTAACCTTCCGCGCTTCCTGCGCCAGGGCGATGAAGTGACCATCACGGCGCAAATCAGCAACCAGTCGTCTGCCACTATGGACGGACGCGCCAGCCTGGAACTGTTCGATCCGGACAACGACCAGCCGGTGATCTGCCTCACCAAATCGCAGAAACCGTTCACACTGCCGGCCGACAGCACCACGACCGTAAGCTGGTCGTTCAAGGTTCCGGCAGCAGCGGGCGGCGTCATCGGTTGCCGTATCGTGGCCGATTCGGATAAAGGGAGTGACGGCGAACAACATTTGATTCCGGTTCTTTCGAATGAGATATTGGTAACGGAAAGTACCCCGTTCTACCTGTTCGACAAAAGCGAAGAAGTGATCCGCCTGAAAGACAGCAAAGGTATCCGGCCGTTCCGCACGACACTGGAGCTGACCGCCAACCCGATCTGGTACGCCGTACAGGCATTGCCGACCCTATCCCAACCGGAAAACGACAACGTCATTTCCTGGTTCGCCTCCTATTACAGCAATACGTTAGCAAACTACATCGCCACCGCCCACCCGCGCATCCAGCAGGTCATCAGCCAGTGGAAAGCACAGGGCGGAAATGCCTCTACGCTCTATTCCAACCTGGAAAAGAATGCAGAACTGAAAAACATCCTCCTGCAAGAAACTCCCTGGGTGTTGGAAGCGGACAATGAAACGGAACAAAAACAGCGTTTGTCCCTCCTTTTCGATCTGAACCGGGCAACCGGAGAACGGGAAACCGCCCTCCGCCATCTTCTCGACCTGCAAACGCCGGATGGAGGCTGGGGTTGGTTCAAAGGCATGTATCCGAGCCAGGAGATCACACTCTATATTCTGAAAGGGATGAGCCAACTGACGGAGTTGAATGCAGTCGAATATAACCAGCAGGAAAAAGAGATGCAGATAAAGGCCCTGACATTCGTGGACAAACAAATACAGTCCGATTATGAGGCATTACAAAAGATCAAGAACTGGCAGAAAAACGAAATTTCACCATTAGAAATCGAATATCTGTTCGTCCGCAGCAATTATCGCGACATTCCGGAGTTGGGTTCTGCCCGTGAAGCGATCCGCTACTATACGAACCTGGCGGAAAAGCAGTGGGACAAACAATCCATCCACGGCAAAGGAGAAATAGGGTGGCTCATGTGGAGGAATGGAAATAAAGAGATTGCCGGAAAGATTATCACTTGGCTGCGTAAAACAGCTTCGATCTCTCCGGACAAAGGTATGTATTGGGCTAACAACCGGAGCAGAGCAAACGCCTTTGCCTCCCCGATCGACACCCATTGCCTGTTGATGGCTCTCTTCAATGAAGTTTCGCCCGACAAACAGAAAACGGAACGGATGAAACAATGGTTGCTCAGCCAGAAGCAGACACAGAACTGGGAATCCGTCCCGGCTACGGTCAACGCTATTTATGCTTTGCTTCTGACAGGCAGCGACTGGCTGGACACAGCCAACACTTGCACCGCCCAATGGGGCAAGCAAACCTATAGCACGACAAGCGGCGAATTGGCCACCGGCTATCTAAAAGTAACCATATCGGATGAAAAAGCAACCTCATCCGAAGGAACCTCCATCTCTATCCGGAAAGAAGGCTCGGCGCCTGCATGGGGAGCTGTCTACGAGCAATATTTCCAGAACATCAACGACGTGAAGAAACAAAAAGGCATCCTGAACGTAGAAAAATTGCTATTCGTAGAAACGAATAACGGGACTGAACAACAACTTCGACCGGTCACCCCGGATGATCCGCTCCGTGTTGGCGACAAAGTGGTCATCCGCCTCGTGGTCCGTACCGACCGCGAAATGGATTATGTCTTCCTGAAAGACCTCCGAGCCGGATGTTTTGAACCGGCAGACCAACTTTCCGGTTCTATCTACAGGGACGGGGTCTGGTATTACCAGTCGCCGACGGATGTTTCGGAGAATTTCTTCTTCGAACGCCTGCCCCAGGGGACTTTTGTATTAGAATATGCCGTATACGTGTCACGCACTGGTGAATATGCAGGAGGAATCAGTACGATCCAATGCCTGTACGCACCCGAATTCGTATCGCATACGGAAGGAAACATCGTCAAGGTAGATTGAGTGAGACTCCCAGCGATGGCAAGTGCACACAAATCCGGTATCCCCGACTCGCGATGGAAGCAGAATTTTATTTTTTAAAGAAACTAATTCAGTAGTAAACATTATCTTTGCATTCTAAACAATAGCTAAATAAAAAGAGAAAATGAAACAGATTATTTTTATTTTTATGGCAATCCTGCTGGCAACAGGAATAGCTTCAGCTCAAAACAAAGCTGTAATCTCGGCAGATGAAACCTCTTTCGATTTCGGAACGATCAAGGAAGCGAACGGCAATGTGTCGCACACTTTTAAAATAAAGAATACAGGCGAAGCACCGTTGGTCTTGACACGTGTCATCGCCTCTTGTGGTTGTACGACGCCGGAATGGACAAAGGAACCGATAGCTCCGGGTAAAACTGGTGATATCAAAATCACTTATAATCCGAAAGACCGCCCCGGTCCTTTTGTCAAGACTATTTCCGTATACAGTAATGGTAAAACAGGTAGTTTTATCCTGACGATCCGGGGAGAAGTAGAATAATAACAGGAAAACTGAACGATAAAGAATGTTGAACAGAAACAAACTGGTCTTTATTCTTGCCGGTATACTGTTTGCAATAAGCAGTATATCGGCACAAAATAACGCCCGAATCAGTGCAGACGAGCTGATCTATAACTTCGGTACGATTGGAGAATCCGATGGATTGGCAAGTCACATATTTACGATCAAAAACACAGGTAACGGTCCGCTTGTCATCACGAGGATCACAGCATCCTGCGGCTGTACGCAGCCCGAATGGACCAAAGAGCCCATCGCTCCGGGAAAGACCGGAGAAGTAAAAGTAACCTACAACCCCAAAGGACGTCCCGGCCCTTTCTACAAGACCATAGCCATTTACAGTAACGGCAAAAAAGGCAGCTTCTCCTTGGGTATCAAAGGAAACGTTACTCCTAAAGAGGCTCAACCCATACTGATTTATCCTTACAGCATCGGCGACTTGAAGTTGCAAACCAAGAATGTCCTCTATAGCACAGTCCGTCCGGAAGAAACATTGGGAGAGAAGATCAACATAATCAATGAAGGAAAGACATCTCTGAACATCCATTTAGGAAAGACGCCTCATTATCTGAACGTCGTAGCCAATCCTACAAAACTGGCTCCGGGTGAAACAGGCGAAATATCCATCCTCATGAATGCGAAAGAGGCTAAGCGGAAAGGCCGTGTGACTGCCGAAATCCCGTTGACAGTCGAAAGTGTCGGCCAGAAAAAGGGAACGGAAAGCCATTTGCACATTGCAGCCAATATCATAGACGACTTCAGCAAACTGACTGTCTCGGAAAAGGCGAAAGCTCCGGTAGCCCAGCTATCCGGAACCTTGCTCGACTTCGGCAAACTACCTGACAAAAGCAGTTTCATTCCACTGGTCGGCGGTCGGGTGAGCGGCACGATCGAAATTACCAACTCAGGAAAATCACCGCTTGTCATCTATAGTGTGACCTGCGAAGACGAACGCGTAGCTGTTTCCGGTGGCAAAAGAGAAATAAAACCGGGTATGACAGCCACTTTCAAAGTGACGGTCCGCCCGAAAGAGATAAAGACAAAACTGGAAACCCTCATCAATTTCGTATGCAACGACCCGAACGGTCCGGTACGGCTTGTGAAGGTGACAGCCAATAAATAACCAGGTGAAAGTTGAAAGGTGAAAGTTAAAACAGCTTCCTCTTCCACCTTTCAACCTTCACCTTTCAACTTTCAATTAAATTATGGAACATCCCGAAAACGACGATCTGTACAAAGGATTAAAGGTGAACAAGGGAGTAGCCGATGTACCGACCGTAAATCCTTATCTGAAAAAAAGGATTCAACGCAAAGAATATACGCCTGCCGAATTTGTAGAAGGTATCCTGAAAGGAAACATTACGATCCTCAGCCAGGCGGTAACACTGGTGGAAAGCTCCAAATACGAACACCAGCAAGTGGCACAGGAAATTATCGAAAAATGCCTGCCGCATGCAGGAAAGTCTGTCCGTATCGGCATCACCGGAGTACCGGGAGCAGGTAAGAGCACCTCGATCGATGCGTTCGGCATGCACTTGATAGGGCAAGGACGTAAACTGGCTGTGCTGGCAATCGACCCCAGCAGCGAACGCTCGAAAGGCAGCATCCTCGGCGACAAAACCCGTATGGAGGCCTTGTCCCGTGAAAAGAACGCTTTCATCCGTCCTTCGCCATCAGCAGGTTCCTTAGGTGGCGTTGCCCGTAAAACACGTGAAACGATCGTTCTTTGCGAAGCTGCCGGATTCGATACGGTATTTGTCGAAACGGTCGGTGTCGGACAAAGCGAGACGGCTGTCCACTCGATGGTCGATTTCTTCCTGTTGATCCAACTTGCCGGTACTGGAGACGAATTGCAAGGCATCAAGCGCGGGATCATGGAGATGGCGGACGGGATCATCATCAATAAGGCGGATGGTGACAACCTCGAAAAAGCAAAACTGGCAGCGGCGCAATTCCGCAACGCCTTGCACCTGTTTCCGGCCCCCGAATCCGGTTGGAGCCCGAAAGTATTGACTTATTCCGGCTATTACAACCTAGGTATCAAAGAAATATGGGATATGGTCGGAGAGTACATGGAGTTCACCAAAAAGAACGGCTACTTCGATTACAAACGTAACGAGCAAGCTAAATACTGGATGTACGAAAGCATCAACGACACGTTGCGGGATAAGTTCTATCATAACCCGGCGGTAGAAGGCATGCTGGAACAAACGGAGAAGCAAGTCTTGAACAACGAGATCAGCTCTTTCGTGGCAGCCAAACGGATGATCGATCTGTTCTTGGATAATATCGCTACGAAATAGGTATAAAAGCATAAGAGTGTCGCACGATCTGATCATGCGACACTCTTTTTTACTTGAACCTTACATCGACTCCTTTGTCTTCTTTCGCTTTCACGGCCAACGCACGCCCTTGTCTCTTTACCTCTCCTGTGATGAATTCAGGTATATTGTAGGATTTCATAAAACGAAAATAAAAATCCGTATCCTTCTGAGGTAACAGGAAAGGTTTGCAAGCCTGTCCTTTCCCATCAATATAAGCGATGAACGGCCTTGTATACAAACCATCCATCCGACGGCTGCTAAACACGATCCAACGGCTATCGCTACTCCATGAATGATAGCTTTCCACATCGTCGCTATTCGCCGCCTCCAATGGATAACTTTGCAGAGTCGATAAATCAATCATGTACAAATCAGCATCCTTATGCCAAATAGAGAAATTTCCATAACCGGACAAGGTATAGAGCAAATACTTTCCATCCGGGGAAACCCGGGGAAAAGAAACGCTTTTATCGATCTCCGATGCCTTATATAAAGTATCGACTACCGTCCCGAAACGGCGTGTAGCGGGATCGAACGAGACTGAGCATAGATCGTATCTCACTTGATCGTATTCCTTGGGCAGCGTACGGGCTTTAGCCGAACAGAAATAGAGCGTATTTCCATCCGGGGAAAATGTAGGGAAAGTCTCGAACGCTCCCTCTGAAGACAGCAGCGGAGAAGTCACGATCTCATGCTTTTGCGTATCATAGACGACCACATCCGAGGCCGAGTCGAATACCTCCACCCGATTCCTATCGTTCATATGAAACGCTTGCTTGGTTTTATTCACAGAGAAAGCGACATATTTTCCGGAAGGATGCCAAGAAGGATAGACCAGTGGAGAAAGGGTCTGATCGGTCTTCGTATTCAGCTTCTCCACTTTATCTCCATCGATCAATAAGGTACAAGAGTAGGTCTCACGCATATGGAAAAACATTTTCTCCGGATTCTGCATACAGAAAGAATGGCAGTTCATACAGTTATGGTTGGTCAGGCTGTTTTCGATGATAGGGGTTTGTTCATAATCGGTGATATGACGTTGGTAGATTCCCATTTTATTCCACAGTTCATATCCCGGTTCTATCAATCGGTAGACCAGATATTCGTCTATCGGGTCGGCAGATACATGCCACAGAAAAGTGGGATAGCTTTGCCATTCGTTCTTTTCTCTTCGATAGACTTTTACATCAATATCTTTTCCAACGGCTTTGTCCAGTAATTTGTTCCATTCTTTTTCCGGAAAGAGAAATTGCCCGTCGGTGGAAGCTGCCGTTATCATCTTTTCATTGCCGCAGCTGAGCACGGCTATTGCTTCGTCTCCCGGCTCCGACAATCGGAAACGTAAGGGAGCGATATGTGGGGGAATGGTGACATCGGCGTAATCGGGAAAGATAGACGGCAGTTCGTCCAGTGTTACATCGGCAACCGGTTCTTTAGTTGTGCCGGTGCAAGCCATGCAACAGATACAAAGCAAAAATATGTGGAATAAGATAGCGTTCTTCATGGTTGTTTCATTTTTTGAACATATAATAATACCAGTATGTATTACCGAAACCGGTATGTAGTTTGTTGGGCAATGCAGCACTTCCTCTATTCTGAAGTACCGTTTGCTTGAAGGTACGGAAACGTTCTGCCACTTGTGGAGTCACTCCCAATCGAGTCCACGCTGCTGTGTCTCCTTCGTGGGCAAGAATGATGGCTTCTTGGAAACTTACCGGCATAGGCGACAGTCCTTTGGCATTATGATAAGTCTCTATAAGTTGGTTAAACGGAATAATGTCTTTATTCATTAGACAGAATATGCCCAAGTATTCGAATGCTGTTTTACATTCGGGATTAGAAGCAATGATTTGGAGCAAATCGTAGGGAACTCCTTCTATCTGGGCCAAGCCGTCGGTCTTGGCAATGCATCGTCGTTTGAATCCCAATTCAGGGTCCTTGTCAATGGCTTCATCATTGTTCAGGAATTGTTTTAGAGCAACTGCCTGTTCTTTATAAGCATGCGTGTCTTCCAGCATGCTGATGTATTTTCCGGCAACGGCATGATTGCCATAAATCAAATTTGTCTTCACCAGTCTGGTTAGCAGACGGGGATTTACAGTCCATTCGGAAGAAATCATTCCTTCGAAAGCCATTCGTTGGGCAAGGGCCACATTTCCCATTGCATAATAAACATCACTTAATAAGGTGGAAGCTGTGGTGGAACGATTCCATGCAATCCATAAACCGTCTGCTCCTACTTGTTTGAGCGATAATGCTTTGTCGGCCAAAATACCTTTTTGTGCCAATGCCAGATTTTGGAAACAGGCGTGCATGGCGTTTTTATCGGAACGAAGGGGAGCAGAAAGGAGTTTGTCCCATTGTTCGGTTCTGGCGTAATAATCGAGCTCTTTTACTAAGTACAATGTGGGGGAGTTGTATGCCTTTGTTTCGTTGTGCAGGAACCATCCTGCCAGGATAATCTGAAGAATAGGAGAGGTATAGGTCATCCATTTCTTTTTAAATCCTTTGAATTTTCCGCATAGGCAGGCTAGTATGAATATGAGTAATAATGCTCCCCATGCATAATAAATGATAGGTTGCAATGCCAATCGGGGATTGAAATAAGCATCAGGCGAGAATACAATGCGCGCTTCTCCTCCCAATCCTGTCTGATACCACCAACAAGCGGGAAAAATACCCAAAGGAAGTAAGAGGAGGGAGTACCATTTGAAAGATGATTTAGTGTAGAATTCATAGAAAATAGCACAGAGTATGACCGCTTCGAATGCCGGACCTGCAAAGTAGAACAGCAGCCATGAGGCGATGGCCATGAATGGAATCCGAATAAAGGGGGAACGGATGCGGATGTATAAATTGAGTATCCACACTACTGATGCGTAAGCAAGAATACCTTCCAGATGATGATTGAAATCCATATCGGCCAATAATAGCAGGATGCCCGGCATCAGATAAGCCAATGGCATTTCCAGGTTGGGAGACAGCTTTCGCCAGATGTTCTGCACACCGATGCCGATGCAGAGAAACAGACTGGTCATAATCAGCGGTCCGATATGCGGATGGATGAAATATTGAATAAGAAAAGAAGCGATGTATTCTGAAATTCCTCCGGGATGGGAAAAGAGTTGGAGGGCGTAGTCTTGGTTAAAACGGAACAGACGAAATTGTTCGATATAAAAATAGTGGAATGCAAGTTGCCGTTCTAAATAAAAAAATAAAAGCAGACTTATACCTAGCCAACTTATTATATTAATTATAATGCTCTTCTTCATCAATGAGTTTCATTTATTCTGAAAGTGTCAGATTACATTAAATAAGGGAGGATGTGTCAAAACCTCTGAAAAGTTCTGATACATCCTCCCACTAAATGTTTTTTTAATATTTGTTGATAGCCTCTTTAGCCTTAGTGACAACCGTAGCAGCCGGAATCTCTTCCAGACTGAATTCATCGAATGCCTTTAATATTTTGTCAATCTTCTTGATTGCTGATTTATTTCCTTTCTTTTCGAACTCTTCCTTTAAGATGCGGATTTTTTCGTAAGATTGGATACCTTCAATCAAACGTTCGAAACGGATGGATGAACGTCCTTCGGGATAAATCATATAAGTGTCTCCGGCAGCCCATGCTGTGAAACGGCTGTCTTGCAAAGGATTTTTAACCCAACTGTTTAAAGCCCAACGGAGATAACCGTCCAAATTCTCTTTGGCAGCAAACCAACCTAACCATTCTGCTTCAGCCGGTGCACTGAAAGTGAAAGTATTCGGGCGGGGTTCGGTACAACAAGTATAATATGTAGTAACCTGTCCGGCTTCTTTGCGTGATTTAATCACTTCGGCAGGGAATTTCTCGCCTATGGCGATACAATAGTCATGTAATTCTTTCACTAATTCATCATGATAGGTTCCTGCTAAAGAAACTTTAAAGTCTTTATCGGCTTTGCGAATTACTTTTAATGTGGCCAGCATATCTTTCATCGGACGTTCGTCCATAGAGATATGTGTAATGTCGAACCATCCTTTTTCTTTCAGATGTTTGGCGAAAGAGGTCAGCATGTTGCCCCAGAATTCATCATAAGCAGCTTCGCCCGGTTTGGCATCCAGGTATTTGAATGAATTGCTTGCCTGGTCGAAATATTGGAAAGAAAGTCTCCAAGGCACCATTGAATAGCAATTGATTTGTTTCTTCACTCCCAATGACATCATATATTCCACCCATTTGTCGAATACGGTATAATCGAAATACCAGGTTCCGTCCGCTTTCTTTAACCAAGTCACCATACTTTCAAAAGGATCATAAGTCTGTCCGTTCCAAGGCTTGTGCATGATAGAGGCAGTGATGACTTTTCCGCCTGCGTCTACATAGTTTTGCATATCGGGACGCATACGGTCAAAATGTTCTTTGCTGAATGGCTCTACATTATAGTAACGTGCTTCGGCATACGGATTTTGCCATAAATCAAGGTGGAAAGCCCACTCTGTGGAAGCCGGTAAAGTGCGGTTCTTTACATTTACTGCTAATTTCAGTTCCGATAAAACTTTATCCCCATCTTTTACAGTAACGGTACCGGTATATTTTCCGGCTTTTACCTGTTGGGGTACACGGACACTGATCCAGCCGCCTTGTGTTGCATTGGCGGGTACTGTCAAAGTGGAGGCGATATGGTCTGCTACAAGTGTAGAGTCATAATCCGAACTTTTACGGTAGCCACATCCGCCTTTTCCGTCTTTATTCAATTCGTCGGTCATGACATAACGTACAAAACCGGTACGGACATTATCTTTTGAAATTGTTTCTTTGCCGGAGGTTAAGTCACTGACTATAAAAGATAAGTTGTCGAGTGCTTCGGGAGTCCATACAACAAGCTGTGCCGAAACTCTTTCACCTTTCCACGCAGTGAGGTTAATGTCTTTTTTTAGTCGGGCAATCGGAGCAGGTTCTTCTTTTTTGTATCTGATGTCTGTGCTGCCCCAACTGACTTGCGGAGCACTTACCTTAACCCATAAAGACGGGTTGGTTGAAATTGGATTACTTGCTTCTTCGTAGTTTGTTGAAGTCTGAGCATTTAGGCTGTTTATTGAAAATAAAAAAGCGCCTAGAATAATGAGTTTTTTCATAGGTTGTGATTATTTGTTTCTGCATGCAAAGGTAACGTAGTGAGAGTTAATATCCAAATGAGTTTCTATAAATCCTGTGAAATATCTCCATGGAATAAATAAAAGAGGCGGAAAAACAATATTGCTTTCCGCCTTGACGCTTCTTTTTATCGGCAAAAAATCGTTGCAATCATAATCCTGCAAATTTTCGGTGGTCAATGCCTTGGGTGGTAGCAGAAGTAACGTGGTGCAATGGGGTAATATCCACTGAGGAGACAGACACAATCTCCTTTCACGCATAACAGGACTTGAAACCTTTTATTCATGGGCATTTTTTGTGAAAGCAATTTATCAGCTTTCTTTTGACCGCCATTAATATGGGAAAAGATAGCACGAAGCTGTACTCATGCTCTCTTAAAACATGAATAATGCAGTTGCCACCAAACGGTTGTTAGATACAGAATGAGTATCAACCACTTTTCCATTGGAGTGGTTCAGAGAACCATACCATGCAGAAGTCAGATTGTATTCTACTCCTAATTTCCAATGAGGAACATTGTAAGTCAGTTCGGCTGTTCCGCTGAGCAGTTGGTCTACGTTTGTTCCCGTTCCATACATATTGGTCACGGCATCACTTGTTCCGAGATTTTTCATATAACCGAAGAAAATAGCCGGTTTCCATGTCTTGCCATATACGATATTAATCCATGAACTACTGTTGCGGTTAGGTGAATATTCCTGTTCGCCTGTACGTGGGTCAATTGATTTTATACCATAACCTCCCAACATAGAGGTTTGTGTAAGATTGGAACCTAATACGCTTTTGGCGGCAACCAACCATTTTTCAGAATTGTATTTCATGTGCACTTCGTATGACAGACTGGTGATACGTTCGCTCACTTTGTATATCTTGTCTTCCACAGTGGCTTGTGTACGGGGAGTCAAAGATACCATTTCGATACCTGCTCCTATCAATAAACCTTTGTGTTTATAGTCAATACCGGCATATATTTCGGGTACGCAACTGTTTTTGATGTACTTCTGACTTTTGCCTTCAGGACCTTGAGACAGGTATTGTGACTGCCAAAGGGCTGCACCTGTTATTTGTATATCTCCGGTTTTGTAGCGGTAGCGGATTTGCGGTGCACGGCTGAAGGGCTGAAAAGGAGCTCCCATATTCAGATTTAATATTTGGGGAGCAACATCACCATACAGGGGATGCCATGTTTGTCCCAGTAATAGAGCAGATGTGCCCCAATCCAAATTCAGATAAGCATGGCGCAGGCGAACCACCGAAAATGTAGTGCCCGAACCACGAAAGTCCAGTTCTACTTTGGCGGAAGTTTTTGCATTGCCTAATTTAGGACCTTGCACGTCCAATCCCATCCGGGTATATAAAGCATAGAAACTACCATTGGCTGTCGCGTTCAAGTCTTTGCCGTCGGCATCATATACTTTGTCCTTGGGATACATATAGAAAAGCCCGTCTACCGTTTCTTCGTTTGCCCGGCTGTTGTAAAATAAGTCGGTGCGGATTTGGCCATAGAATTTATAACTAAAATCTTTTAGTTGTGCAAAACTTGTTGTTGACGATAGCAGCAAAATTGTGAATAGTAGTGAATATCTTCTCATAATTTATCGAGTTTGTTTTAATAGCCTGCAAAATTATATAAAAACTGAGAAAAACGCGAATGAAAGAGAAGGAAATGTCGTTGAACCTTTGTGTTACGTGTGGCTTTGATTATACTTATTCCTTGAAAATTTTTTTGCTACCACTCAAACTTTGTACCTGTGCTTGTCCTGGAAAGAAGAGATATGGGAGTGTAGGAATGAAAACTCAAAAAGGAGCTATGTCAAAACTCAACCGGGCTATCCCATCGTCAGCTGTAGGGGCAGGGTCTGCCCGAATACACAAAGCAAACTGTTTTCGGGCGAGCGAACCTCGCCCCTACGAACTAAACGACAGCATTATCCGCGGTTTGACACAACTCCTTTTCTTTATTTTGTATCAGGGGATATATACTGATTATTCACCTTTGATAGCTGCAACTCCCGGAAGAACTTTTCCTTCGATTGCTTCCAGCAAAGCACCACCACCTGTAGAGATGTAAGATACTTGGTCAGCCATACCGAACTTGTTGATACAAGCTACAGAGTCACCACCACCGATTAATGAGAATGCTCCGTTTTTAGTTGCTTTTGCAATGGCTTCAGCGATAGCACGTGAACCGGCAGTAAAGTTGTCAAATTCAAATACACCTGCAGGACCGTTCCAAAGGATAGTCTTGGCATTTTCGATGGCGGCAGCAAATGATTTTTGAGTTTCAGGACCTGCGTCAAGACCTTCCCATCCGTCAGGAATGTTGTTGGAAGGAACAATCTGAGTATTAGCATCGTTAGAGAATGCATCGGCTGCTACACAGTCAGTACCCAATACCAGATTTACACCTTTGGCTTTTGCTTTGGCAATGATGTCAAGTGCCAATTCCAGTTTATCGTCTTCAACGATAGAGTTACCGATTTTTCCACCCTGTGCTTTGGCGAAAGTGTAAGTCATACCACCGCAAAGAATCAGGTTGTCAACTTTGTCCATCAAGTTTTCAATAATACCGATTTTGGTAGAAACTTTAGAACCACCCATGATAGCAGTGAAAGGACGTTTGATGTCTTTCAGAATATTATCAACGGCCTTTACTTCTTTCTCCATCAGATAGCCTAACATCTTGTGGTCAGCATCGAAGTAATCAGCGATAACGGCAGTAGAAGCATGTTTGCGGTGTGCAGTACCGAATGCGTCATTTATATAACAGTCGGCGTATGAAGCCAATGTCTTGGCAAACTCTTTTTGAGAAGCTTTCATCGCTTTTTTTGCATCTTCGTATGCAGGATCTTCTTTATCAATTCCGACAGGTTTTCCTTCTTCTTCAGGATAGAAACGCAAGTTTTCCAATAACAAGACTTCTCCCGCTTTCAAAGCTGCTGCAGCATCACTTGCTTTAGCACAGTCCGGAGCAAATTGAACGGGTACGCCCAATTTTTCAGAAACAGCGTCTGTAATCTGGCTCAATGAGAATTTAGCATTGACTTTTCCTTTGGGTTTACCCATGTGTGACATGATAATCAAACTACCACCATCAGCCAAAACTTTCTTCAGTGTAGGAAGAGCACCACGGATACGAGTATCGTCAGTGATTTTACCATTTTCATCCAAAGGTACATTGAAGTCCACGCGGACAATCGCCTTTTTACCGGCAAAGTTGAAATTGTCAATTGTTTGCATAATCTCTTAATTTGTTTATAGTGTATAATTATAATCTCGTTTATTAAGGGTGTGGCAAAGTTACTAATATTTTTTGTTCGCAGAGTGTTAGAGACATAATATTTTTCTTCTTTTTTGCAGAAAGCATATTTCTAAATATAATAATGTGTCCTTGATAGCCCTGTTATAAAGGGTGAAATATTTTTTCCGTGTTAAGATTCTCATAAATAGTTTATTAACGAAAGCTTATGAACAAAAGTTAATTAAATGTTTGACTGTAAAGAGATAAAAAGTACTTTCACATGAGTGTACAACTGAATAATAGCCATTAATGCACTAATTAAAACTTCTGTATCGACGACTAATCAGCTTGACCTGTTTTTGGTATTATTAAGGGATATGTGATAATGCATATCTTATGTCTTTAAATATAAATTAGATACAATGAAGTATTTGAACGGTGTTGCTGTCTGTTGTTTGGGCAGTATTCTATTTTTGTCTTGTCAAGAGCAATTTGAAGAAGACTCTGAAAGGCAGGAGGGTCAACAGTTACCAATGTCTGTTATAGCTCAAATAGGGGTTATACATAATGAGCCGACTCCCCGTTATTCGGGAGAAGTGGGGAGTGCTATTTTTGCAGAAGGTGATAAAATCGGTATGTTCGTAGATGATAATCCGGTCACGGAATGGACTTATTCCTTGAAATGGACTTCTCCAAAAGCTTATTGGGATGATTTGGTGACTGAAAGTACATTCTCTGCCTTTTATCCATATAATGATGCGACTACTGATAGAACAAAAGTATGTCTGCCATCTTTGAAGGGACAGGATGGTAGTTGGGAAAATATCCAGAAGTATGATTTTATGGTGGCAGAGGTGACTCAGGCTTATGGAGAGGATGGAACCGTTGCTTTTACCGGCAATAACTCTTTTCGCCATATTTCTTGTTTGGTGCAATTTGATATAAAAGCTGCCGGTACATTATCTGATGCGGTTCTGACTAACTTGTCGCTGGAAGGTGGTAATATTATTTCTTCTGCTACTTATTCGTTTGAGACAGAAAAGGTTACTCTTACGCAGGAAGGTGATTCCGATTTGTTGAGCGTTTCCCTGAATAACCATTCAATGGCGGATGAAAAGGAAGGTGTTTCTTATTATTTCATATTGAATCAGAAAACATCCGATACTCCCGTTTCATTGACGTTGGAATATTCGGTTGCAGGTAAGTCTTATGCCGCTTCCATTTCTACTTTTGCCAAAGATAATGCATTTAAGGAAGGTACTCATCAAAAGTATAATATTGCGGTCAATGGAAAAGAAATACAAATAACGGGAGGGGAGATTGGCAGCTGGAATGACGGCGGAGAAATGGGGGATATTAACCTTGATGTAAAGACCGGAGATGAAGAAAATAAATAAAGGTCAGTTTCGTTTTATATTGTTTTTGTCATTGTTTCTGACACTGTCTTTCTCGTGTCAGCGTGTAATGGATGATGGAGAAGAAGACGATGTGTCGTCTTCTGATGGGACAGCATTGAAAATAATGGCCCGTTCCGGCGGAAATACATCTATTGAATATCCGGTTTATCTGTATGCTTTTAATGAGAAAGGAGACTGTGCGGCAAAGCAGAAGATAACTTCGGAAGAGGTGGAAATGAATCTGCAGTTACCTTCGGGAAATTTTAAGGTGGTGGCTCTTTCGGGAGTATCTAAAGGATATGTGATGTCCGATAATCCCAAAATCAGCGATGTAATCACTATGCAAGAAGGTGGTTGTGCTTCAAAAGCAATGATGATGGGAATGGCTGACGTTTCATTGGAAGGAAAGAATAAAACGGTGAATCTTCTGCTTACTTACATGGTGGCTTCTCTTAATGTTGTTCTGACAAAAGCGGATAAGGTTAAACAGGTGAAAGTAGGCATATCGCCTTTGCATTCTTCTCTTAATTTTGAAGGAAAATATGGAGGTGAGGAAAAGAAACTGGAAATAGAGTGTGCGTTAGGGACAGATGGGAGATGGACTGCGGGACCTGTTTATATCTTTCCCGGTTCCGGCTCTCAAACCACTTTGTCCATCACGCTGGACGATTCAAAAGGAAGCCACACGTATGGATATGTCAGTAAAGTTGTTCCTCAAGCCAATCATCCTTATAATATAGGTGGCAGCTATACAGGAGATATTTCTATCGATGGAAGCCTGATAGCCAAAGGT
>ERZ773136.1790-NODE-1790-length-19726-cov-4.108586_pt1 | contig 19726 bp, 25 predicted proteins | sample MGYA00580855_ERZ773136 | MGnify/ENA primary metagenome ERZ773136 (study PRJEB29015, sample SAMEA2737860) | human gut metagenome | biome: human gut; feature: human-associated habitat; material: faeces | place: China | collected 2012 ... | reverse complement strand
TGCGGCTCGTATTTTTAAGCCAAAGGGCGAACAGCCCTTCTTTGTCTCCGCACGCTGCCGTGTCAACGAGCAAGCAAAACTTCGATAGTCGATAGACGCATAAAAAAAATGTCGCACGATGAAAACGAACAACAACATATCAAATCCGGTGCCAATGAGAGCAAAAACGAAACTTGCTTCGGATTTGCCGAATGCAGCCCGGATTGCCGATTTCGGAAATAGACGAGGCAGAGCATCCATCTCCAGTCTCAACCGCATAAAAAGGGTTCTCCTTTGGTTGGTGGGGATAATCGGAGCAATACTCGGATTGGTGTTGTGGATGTTTCTCCGACCGATATTCCGAGGTGTAGGCTGGGTCATCAGCCTTGTATCTGCCCTAATGATAATCTATTGGTTACTTATCCTTTAACAAATTACTGATATGGCTACTATGAAATCAAACAACGCTGCAATCGCGGCTATGCAGCAGATGCTCCAAGAGCGTTGCATCGCAGAACCCACATTCGCTATCAAAATGGCGAACCCGAATAAGAGTATGGAAGGGGCTATAAACTATCTGTGCTCACAAATCCAAAAGAGCGGTCTGTGTTGCGTTGACGACACCACCGTGATGAACATCTTAGTCCATTACTTCGACGAGAACGAAATTGAGGAAGGCGGAAAAGTCAACTGCGATATCGTGGTGTCAAAGCCGGAACTCTCCGATGAGGACAAGGCGGAACTCAAGGAGCAGGCGATGGAGCAATACAAGGAGGAGCAACTCCGGGAACTCCGCAGACAATCACAGCCGAAGGCTCAACCCAAGCCGACCGCCACCGCTCCCAAAGCCGGAGAAGAAATCAATGTTCAACCCAGTCTTTTTGACTTCTAAAACTCCAAGACGATGAAACCGAGAAATAAGAAACAACAGCATATAGTGGAACTGAGTGGGCGACTTCGCCCGCTCACCACTCCCCAAATGAAGTGGGCACTCAACTCTACAATCAATCACTATGGCTACCGACTGAAATCCGGAATGTGTACCTGTATGAAATGCGGACACGAGTGGCTGGTGGCCCGTAACGGAATGTGCCTATGCCCCGAGTGTGGCACTCAGATTGAAATCAAGGACACCAAAGAGCGTGTAATCCGTGACAAGTCCTATTTCAACGTAATCACCACTATGGAAGGCTATCAGGTAATCCGTATGTTCCTGATGATGGTGGAAATGCGCAAGGGTATGAAAGCGAAAACCGCCTATCTTGAAATCGGCAGTTATTGGATTGACCCCAAAGGCGGTAAGACCGTTGTCGGTTTGCAGAGGACACTCGGCTATTACATCGACTCTTTCGCTTTCGGTTCTCCGTTGGAGATAAGATACGACAACGATGCGTTCAATCACATAGCCGACCAATGGGTCTATCCACGCATCAAGGTCACTGACACAATCAAGCGCAACGGGTTCAAAGGCAGTTGCTACCATATACACCCCGTGACGATGTTCCAAGAATTGCTGACCAACCCCAAGGCAGAAACTCTGATGAAGTCCAACGACATAGAGTTGCTCCGCTATCTTTGCCACAACCCCAACGAGGTTGACAAGTATTGGAACACAATCAAGATAGCCAAGCGCAACGGATACAAGGTCACAGACGCCAAGACGTGGTTCGACTATATAAAGATGTTAGAGCGTATGGGCAGAGACCTCAATTCTCCCTCGTTGATTGCACCCAACGACCTCAAACACGCCCACGATGAATATGTGGAGAAGGTCAACCGCCAACGCAGAAAAGAGCAAAAAGAGAAAGAACGGCAGCAAGCCATTGAGGATAAAGCCAAGTTTGAGGAACTCAAATCCCGCTATTTCGGAATGGCTATGACTGACGGAGAGATTGAAATCCACTCAATCGACAGCGTGGATGACTACTATGAAATCGGAGAACGTAACCATATTTGTTGCGGTTCAGCCAAATATTTTCTCAAAGAAAGTACGCTGACCCTTACCGCTTACATCGGCAATAAGCAGATAGCCACAATCGAAATCTCGCTTGACGACTACCACATTATCCAATGCCGAGCCTTCGCCAATGGTATCTGCGAATACACGGAGCAGATAGCAGACATCATCAACGCCAACAAGAGGATGATTGCGGAGCGCAAGAGAGCATAAGTTTAAACGACCACCGCCTCCGGGCGGTGGTTACAATCCCTCCAAGATTATGACACGAATGACCCAAAACGGAATATCGACCACGCAAGCCGGACAAGAGCAGTATGAAACATTCTACTCTTCCCATCGTGGCAGGAAGATAAGCAGAGTTATGTACGACTTCCGCACCCAGGAGGGTGAACTCTTTTCGGTAGTCGCTCCAACCCTCAAAGAGTGCCGTCAGAAACGTGACGAGTGGCTATCCAAATGAAACAAGTAACCATAGTCATATCAGTGATGAGGGCGGTGAAGCGTGATGCTCCATCGCCCTCATTTTGCCAAAAATTTCGGCCGCCACAGGCGGCAGCATGCGCATTATTGGTGATGCGTATAGCGTAATCCAATATGGGGCTCTGTGATCGGTAATTGTTCATCAAGCATTTTAATAAGCTGTTCTTCTGTTACAACTGTTCCCACATCGTCTGCAATAATCAGATTTGCGACAATCATTGTTTCTTTTTCCTCGTCTGAAAGTTCACACCATCGTTTACACTTCTTTAGTTCCCAATATTCCCAAGCAGATGCCTCTGTTTCATTCTTATAGCCTATGCCCGCCGCAACTGCATACATCATAAAGATAATAATCCCGATGAAAATAACTCCGGCAATAATAAAGCCAAGAATTATAAATATAATTGTTGTCACCCAGTTCATTATTTATGGTATCAGATGTTTTCTATTCTATAATTTGTACGCATTGCAAGTGCAATAGCTTCTCCGACCAGAGCAATGTCGCCGAGTAAATAATGCCGCTTTTCGTTCCATTTTACTGTATGACCTGCAATTTCAGCTGTTTTCAAAAGGGATTTTCGGAATTTTATATCATTGAAATAAGTGGCGGATCCGATTGCAAAGGCTGTGCCACTTGGACTGAGATTCAATAGTATCGGTCCGGCATCTATGTCCATGCCGAGCCAACATGAGCGGTCATGATATTCTTTTATACCAGAAGTTGGATAGGATTGACGGAAATGTGCCTTTAATTTATCATATTGCTCTTTGGCAAAATTCGGGTCTATCTTAGTCATATAATAGCAGTTAAGAGTGGAATACGAGCCTTTAATCGGTGCCTCCATTTGACCGTTGTCGTCAAGGAACGATACAAGAAGTCCTGTCTTATCATCAATCCATTCAGATTTAGCTCGATTTATCCAGTCTTTTACCGTTGAAGAATATTTACCGTTGTTAAGACGGGTATAATCGGAAAGAGCAACAATAGCTACCATCATATCAGGCACATAAACAGGCTCGTTGGGGTAAGTCGGTATGTTCAGGACTGGCGATTGCGATATGCGTCGATTCATTGTTTCACAAATAGAGTCATGCAACGTATCGTATCTGTTATCTCCACCAAGCCGTCGATAATTTCCAATCATCCAAGCGAGGTGACTTAGATAGGACACATGGCTCTCATCACCTTCCAAAGATTCGAGGGGATCCTCGCCCCAACGCATTTTATCATACAATCGAAGCTCCGGAGACTTGACAATCTGAATCAGAGAGTCAATGGTGGCGATTGATTCCTCTTTTGTTTTAGGGTACAGTTCCGCAATATTTGTCAAAGCCTCCACAAGCATTGAGCATGAATACAATGCCCATTCTCCCTGAAACTGCAAGCCGATACTATTCGGCATCTCGTTAAGCAGCTGTTGAGGCTTAACCACTATCTTATCTATGAGATAGTTTCTACGTTGAAGCAAATCATTCTTTTCGCCCTCAAATGAACCATTGTCCCAACAAGACCAAGTCACCCAAACGATCTTGATGAACAGAAGCGATAAGACAGTAATGAGAAACACTTTATGTCGCAGTATGAACTTACTCATTCTCATTTCTTCCTATTATAATAGAGATGGCTTTTAAGGTTGCCTCTTTATCAAGTCCATAATACGGATTGACGGTAACCAGTCTTTCAAGCTGATCTTTATTGAAATTTTCTGAATTGAGGTCATCAATAATCACATAGTTACACTCAACATCACATTCATTTAACCATCGTGCAATTTCATCACCTCTATGTTTGCTTACATTAGGTGTCAAATCCGTCATGAATCCCGGCATACACCTAATACGCCACATTTCCAATAAATCTTCATATGAGTCTATATATTTCCAGTCGGAAGTAACGACAATGTCAGCATTGGTGGAGTCAACTATCTGTTTCAAATTTTCAATACACCTTGGATCGAAAACCGGTCGACCTTTCTCATCACATTCAGGTAATCCACTACGTACAAGATACATGTCATACGATGCTGTATCCAAAACACCATCGAAATCAAGAAACACAATATTCATGCCAAATCATTAATGTATTTTATCTGTAAGAAAAACGACTTCAACGATAGAATGTAATCCAATTAGTGGCATATTTTGTCGGGTTTGCATGGATTTCTATCGGATTGCCGTTGGCATCACGATACCATGAATAGTTCCAACCCGGGCCCATGTCGAGATAAAGAGCCTCTGTTGCTCCGACCAGTTGCAGATTTTTTATAAAATTCCCAAATTTTACAATGCCCTTTGAGTCAGCAATGGCAAGTTTTCCACCAATAAAACAAAGAGCACGAAACTCGTTGGTATTTGAAGCCGGTCGAGTATGTGGTATTTCCTTACCCTCATGAATCATCATTTCTTGGGCGAAACCGCAGCCTCCGTAATGTGCTGCCTCTCTTAATGCGACTTCCATATATTTTGGCCAAGGAACTTTTAGGAAACCTCCTTGATAAACAAAATTCGGCTCTCCATTATAGTAAGTAAACGCTCCTCGATTCCTTTTGCACAAGTAACCAGAATAGTATTCCCCACTTGACACATGACTGCTACTGATATTCTTATGATTAAACTCATCAAGTAATTCTCCCGTAAAGGCTGCTTCTGCGAACATTATCACAGATTTATCGTCTTTTGATGGCATATCGCCGCACACCAAATCTATTTTAGAATAGTTAGGATAGTAAATGCGGAGTCCACATGTGTCAACAATCTCTACTGGTGGTATGGTTGGATATATTAGGTCATAACTTGCACATTGTTCAGAAAAGGATGGTGTTCCCGCAAAAAGAATGGAACCGAACATTTTCACACGAGCAAGATACTCCCTAAGTGAATTCTTAATTCTGTTTCTGCGTATTGGTGACGGTTCAGCATTATATCCCACAGCATTGATGTCACATCTTTCAGCAATAAACATTGCTCTTTCATTGTGATACTTCAGTGAGATTAGTGTAACTGAATCAAGTTCAAATATTTGCCGGGCTTTATAAATAGAATTTCTGGTCGTTATACCCTCATAATCAAGAATTATTCGTTCTATCGGAACACCTCGTGCAACCAGCGAATCACGTATAGCCCCCGGCTCATCACACCCATTCTTCTGTGATTGAGTGTAGTCTCCGCCACTGGCAATTATAAAGTCAATCTTACCGGCTTTATATAACTCATCGGCCGCTTTGATGCGATTTTCAAAATAGTAGTTGTGCGCTCCTCCGGGAGTAATCGGAGATGTCGCAAGCAACAGCCCAACCTTATTATGAGGAATTTCCTCTACATTATCATAAGTTTTGCCTGAGGCATTCCAAACAACAATAGAGTGGCAGGCTATAATAACAAGTATGAGACAGGCTGTCCCTATCGCAAACAACTTGATAGTCTTCTTATGCTTTTTCATTCAGAATCTGCTCTATTAAGTTTGTGATTTTGTTATGATATGCTTCTCCGTTGTAGAGGTCATCTATATAGTATTCCGGAATTTTATAAAATCCGAATTTTGCGCCGAGTATAGCACCGGCTATTGCTCCATTGGTATCGGCATCACCGCCTTCATTTACCACCGATAGAAGACCTTCTTCAAATGATGGAGAATGCCAATAACACCACAACGCCGCCGACAAGGTCCGGAGGGTGTAGCCTATGGAATAGGTCTCATCCAGATCGAGCATTGATATATCAGGACTGTTATAGGCCGCATCCACCCATTCGAGTATTCTGGAGTCATATCTTTGAGCTATATCTTTTATTTCATCATAAGAAAGTTGCCTGTCATGCCATACAAGATTGTGGATAATAGATACTGCAATTACGCATGAGCCGACGCAGCGGGGATCGTAATGCGTCAGCTTACATATAGCCTCTGTCTGTTCTTCTATTTCGCTTTTGGCAAGTCCGACCACTGAAGTTCTCATTAAGGCTCCGTTTGCCGCACTCTGTTGGCGCGACAAATCCCACCAAAGTTTTGAACACATCTCAGGTTGTTCAACATAGTCTCCCATACACAACACCTTGTAAGTATGGCTACCAATCCCCATTGGCGTTCCGTCAAACCAATCTTTGAAGTTAGATGCAACACTATGAATGTTGAATCGGCCATTCTCGAATCCTTCAAGAATGCACAACATCATATCTGTGTCATCAGTCCACGCGCCTTTCGCCCACCTTCGTCTATGCGCATCTTGGATTATCTGGTCATAATTCTTCAATCCGCCGGGATAATTCTTTAAGACTTCTTCTTTGCTCATAAATTCCGAGCCAAGTCCAAGTGCGTCTCCGATAGCCTGCCCGTAAAGGCACCCGAACATCTTTTCCTTGATATATTGGATTTTATTCATAATTGCATACTTGATTAAACTTTGAAATAATCTCCTTTATATCAAGAGGAAGGCGACTAAGGCATTCCTTTAATATATAATCTGGAATCACCCCATAGTAAGCCGCTGCAATTCCACCTGCTATGGCAGCTTGAGTGTCGGCATCGCCTCCATAGGCCACTGCCATTCGTATTGCCGATTCATAATCCGAACTTTCAAGAAATGCTATGATTGCTTCAGGGACAGAACCCTGACAACTCACATCGAAAGTATATCGAGGTTGTATATCAGCATATTTTCTATTCAAATCATAGTCAAAAAGAGTTTCAATCTTTGATTTGATTTCTTCTTTAGAGCAACCCTTCAATGCGAGATTTATTGCTAAGGCTGTTGCCTGTGCTCCCTTTACACCCTCCGGATGATTATGACTGACTGCCGCAGATTGCTCTGCCAACACCAGAGTTTCATCGGTTGATTTTGCAAAAGCACCGACCGCGCTCACACGCATGGCAGACCCGTTACCCCAACTGTTATAGGGTTGTGGTGCATCCTGTCGGAACCACCAATTAAAATTGCCACCGTAGCCGGCTTTCGGATATTTACGGCACCAATATTTTAGTTTGCCGACAAAGTCATTACCGTTCATCAGCGCATCAGCAATGGCTATTGAGCAAACAGTGTCATCAGTGAATCGACTCTGGTCTGTGAATAGTTCAAAAGCTATCCTTTTAGTTGAGCAAAACTCATACCATGAGCCAACAATATCTCCGCAGATAGCTCCAATCAGCACTGATGAATGCCTATTCAGTGGCACTTTTTCTGCTGTAGCAAGACTTTCGATGATAAGATCATTTATTGGACTTTTTTGTTCTGCAAGTATCTTCAAAGTCTTTTTATCTCTAATGCCATCAAAAAATTTCATGAGCACTTTATCGAAAACAGTCTCAGGATCCACAACATCAAAGAGAGTCATGCAGGAACGGAGTTTCATGGCATCGGTAGAACCGAATACCTCAGTGGCGTTGTCGGTCTTTAATTCAAGCAGTGCGTTACTGATTTCTCGTAGCCTCTGACCGAGCAACGGGTGTTTCAAATACTCTTTAGCTTCCTCAACATCTTTTATTGAGAAGAAAATAGATGTCATAGATAGGCCGAGACCCGTTATTTGAGGAAAGATGAACCACATCCAATGGGTTTGTTTCCTTCCTGATTTTATTTCTTTCAAAGCACGTAGATAAACTTCATTTTGTGCCTGTATAAATCGTTCAATCATATTTTGCAGTTTATTCAATAATTTACAACGTGTACCATACTATCTTAACGTCTAACTTGTAAAGAACCGTACATCATTGCTCCGAGCGCGATGTAAAGTATCAGGCTCATGATAGATTGCGGTGGTTTTCTTCCATTGAAGTTTATTTTTTACTTGTTATTGTTCCAGATATCGTCATATAGAGACATTTCGTCGAGGATAGAATTATTGCCGAATAAACTTCCGCTATTACGGGTGATATTATATTCCATTGCCATACTCGCGAATTTATTAAACGCAAATTTGTCATGGGGATGAGTCTTTAGATGTGCTATGTAGGCCAGCGCAATACGATTCCTCATCTCATTGTAGAATAAATTGTACATTGCACTGTCATTACTCGGACCACTCAATATGTTTTTTTGTAGAGCCGTTCGCCACATAAGCCATAACTCGCCTAATAATGGTGAATACTTATTAGCTCGAAGGATGGAATCTATTACGGCGACAAGTTCTTTGTCATCTCTATAAGGACTCTTGTAGTTAGCATAGGCAAATTCTCTTGCCAACACACATTTCTTATTGAAATCAGACTCCCGTAAAACTTGTTGGAGTAATTCACTTCGGAATGAAGTTGTGTCTGAAATTGCTTTAGAATGGATATTAGCATAATCTTCCACTATCTCAGACGGATTAAACTCAACATCAGACATGTGAGCCTCAAACAAAGGGTCTCTAAAGGCGTTGAATACTTTATAAAATTCTCCTACTTCATCGTTTTGTTGCTCATTGGGTTTCTTGCCTGACCGAATCCACATAGCCGCCTTTCTGCTTAATTTCACTAACAGCTCTTTGATCTCATAGTGGTTAATGCCGGATACATTTATTGAATCGAGAGCATCTGCTTGTTCCAACCCGAAATCGGTTTCATCCATATAGCGCTCTGCTGTGCTGACATCGTAAGCTACTGTATTGAATGCGATAGCTACGTTGTAGAATTGGAGCAGGGAATCAGCGAAATGACTTAAGGATAAAGTATCCGGCATTTCGGGATAGCGAATATTATTGCAGATTGCGTCGAACCCACCGCCATCGTCTCCGATGGTAGGAAAGTATTCATCTTCTCCAATAGAATCAAGGTATGTTTGATATGGAAAAGCTGGCACTTTAAGCTCCATACAATTTTCCTTATTACTATTGCAAGCATATAAAATGCAAGCTAACAAGGATATGAAGAGAAGATTGATAGACTTTTTCATCGTTATTTTTCGGTTGTATTGGTGTTTGTGGTGAAACCTACCGGGCGACGGGGCTTCTTTTCTTGTTGTTGAGAGTTTATTTGTTGGAAATGTCTGCGGACATGCTCTTTGGTGTCAAAGAAGGAGTCAAGCACCGCCTTTATAAATGGGACATTGTCGGGACACGAGGGATGAAGCATTATATCACGACGGCTATGCAGTCCTATATCTCCGTCCTCATCAGGAGCAGTCATAACGACAGTTGGTCCGAAATTGAAATTGGTAGCATTTACTGCCTCTTTTATTTTGGGCAAATCTGGGTCATTACCCTTTATTCCTGCCCACATAGGATCCCAAATGCGGGCATATCTGCCACCGAACTCCAAATGGAAGTTCTCTCCTTGATAGCTAACACCAACAGACCCGTCTTTGTGTATCTCTGGTTGGCAACCGAGTTCAGTAAGACATCTTAATGCAATTTCTTTGGCTTCTATCTCATCTTTGGATGCTACCTTCAATCCGGCACTTCTCATATTGTGCCAAATTCCTAATATCATACCGATAATGTATGGCAATCCGAATAAGACAGGAATTGCAATAGCTCCCCAGTTAAGAACCTCGAAACGAATGCCTAAGGCTACTGCCACAGTAAGAATAACGGCTAATGTCGGATGAGCCCACTTTCTTAATGTGGAGTTTTCCCACCTGTCTTTTAGACTATCTGGTATATAATCTCCACAGTTATAGAGTATAACAGCAGCCAATATTGCTAATATACCGTACATAATGATGTTATTTTGAATGAGTAATAATCAATTTCTTACCGGGATTATCTATCTCGATCGAGCCGAGACGACCGAGGACGGACTGTCCAAGCAAAAGCGGAGCCTTTTGATTACGCACAACAGATGCCCGAACATTATTGAGTTTCATGCCTCCAAAGTCCACATCTCGAAGGTTTACAATCGTCCCTTCTGTTATATCTCCGTTGGCGTCAACAAACCGACCTGAACCAACAAAGTCATCTTTTTTCAGGTAACCATTCTTTAACATGAAATTGGCTTCAACCTGAGATAAGGATACTATGCTTGCCCCCGTATCGAAGATGAATGTCAAAGGCAGTTCGTTGATGGTGCATTTTACCGAAGCGCAGCCACCATCGGGTGTAAATGGTATCTCGACCCTTTCACTCACCTGAGTCAAGACCGATTCTGTGCCAACAGAGATTTCCGGTTCTTTTCGGAACTCTTCCATTAGTGCCTTAAAGTCCTCGGTGGCACGAAGTAATTCAAGGTCGTCATCTGACATTACATGGTGGAATCGACGAAACCCTTTTTCAAAGGCAGTGCGTAGATTATGCAGTGCCTTATCCATATCGCCCAGTCGAGAATAGAAACATGCTCCGTCATAATAATTGCCACAGTCTGTAGAATCATTAGCTATGACTCTTTCCATAAAATCGACAGCCTCCTCTTTCTCGCCCAATGCAAGATATGCGTACATCGCGCATGAAGATGTATTGGGCACAGTATCCAGCTCTATGACTTTTTTGTATGCTTCCATTGCGCCCTCTGTCTGGCCCTTACGCATCAGCATATCTCCTTTGCCTAAGTAGGCATAGGCGTAATCAGGATTAAGCATGATAGACATATCATAGTCTTCAATCGCAGCGTCTGTTAGCTGGGATAGGTCTTTGAAAAATCCTCGGCGATAATATCCGCCAAAGAAATCCGGTGTCTTATCAATGTATCTTGTCCATTCCGCAATCGCTCCGTCAACATCGCCTGATTCACCGAGTATATCTGCTTTGGAAGAAATAAGATCCAGATCATCCGGCCGCATTTGCTGAGCCTGAGAAATAACCTCAAGAGCTTGGGAAAAATCTCCGAGTTCCCGACAGCAATCAGCAATCATCTCAAGGAAAACTGGATGGGCATCTATATCGTACGCCTTACGGACAGCCTCAATAGCTTCACCATACATTTTCTTGCTGTTGTAGAGTTGACCGATATAATACCACCATTCTGCGTCATGCGGATTCTTGACTGCCATACCCTTAAGTTTGGTTACTACAAGAGTAATCTGATTATCTGGAAATTCAAAGAGGTAATGATGTGCTTTGGCATCGTTGTCAATTGACAGCGATTTTGTTATATCGTTGATGGCTTCAAGATACTTCCCAAGTTTCAGATAACTTTCGGCACGGAAAGCATAGCCGGAAGAATAGTCATCATACATCTTGATAACATTATCATACTGACGTATAGCCTCTGCATAATCACCTTTAGCATAAGCATCGCGTCCTAGCCCCATATAACCCATGACGCTGGTCGGATTGATTGTAATGATACGGCGATAAGCATTGTCTGCCTCATCATATCGTTTTAACTCATATAGCATCTGACCCAATGCCTCTTGTACGTCCTCGTCATCAGGATTGATTCTTATTGCTTTATCAAAGTCAGCGAGTGCGGTGATTGTATCACCGGCAATAGCGTATAAATGAGCCCGGGAAGCGTACGCTCGTCCTGTATATTCCTTGTCTTTTTTCGGAAGTTTTTTAATGGCGAGATTTATCGAGGTCATCGCATCATTGTAATTCTCGGCATCAGCCTGAAGAATCGCCATAGTCATGTGAGCATAACCATTGTTGGGATTTTCCCTCACCTCTTTGGAGAGATAATCCATAGCATCTGCATTATTACCCTTCTTAGCCTCTTCAAGAGCTCGGGTGAATTATAAGACTGTTTGCCCTGAGGTTGGGCAAAGGATACACTTGATATGCTGACAAGAGCAAAGAGGGTCAGCAAAATGGACTTGAGTTTGAGGCAAGTCTTAATGGCTCCACCAACGCGCACCGGCCTGTGGCCGAAATGCGCTTTAAGCTTGCTCTCGAATACTTCGTATTTCATTTCTTTTTGCCGAATATAGTGTTAATGACTGCGTTACCGATTTTTCTCTCAATGCCAATGCGCGTTGTTGGGATTCCGGTGGCTTTGGCGAAATCCCGCTTCAACTTGGAAACGCCGAGAGCACGTTTCCAAGAGAAGCTAAGACCGGGGATTTTCATAGATTAGAACTTGTTGTCTTTGTCATCGTCCTCTTCATCGAAGTAGCCGACACTGAGATCGCACATCGGCATATTCCGACTCAGTTTACCGAAGAATTTTTTGCGAGAGCGACATTCTTTTGCGAACATTTCTCCAGTCGATTCATCATCCGCTTCAAATGCAAGATGATTGTCGATGGACATCGAAGCAGCGACAGCCTCCACGTCTTGGTTGGCACCGATGTATGTGAACACCCAACCCTGACTCTTCAATGACTCTACAAGAGCCTTGATTGCCTTACCGTTGAACTCTCTTGATGCGTTTTCATAACCATCGGTAATTACTGTTACAAGGGCTATGTCCTCTTTTGCAACATTCGGGCGAAGTTCTGTAAGACCTCTGCCCATAGCATCATAGAGAGGTGTGCAACCACCGGGACGATACTGTTCGTTGGTGATGTCTGTTGCATAAGCAGCTGGAACGTGGGCATAGATTTGGTTATAGTGACCGGAATCGAATGCCACAAGGGTTACAAAGTGCTGCTGGTTCTGATGCTCTTCCTGTGCGCTCCGTATAGTCTGGAGCGTTTCGTTTACTCCTGTCAGAGCCGGGCGATATATTAACGACATTGAACCACTTTCATCAAGGATGATAAGGTTGTGTACACGCTTTGTGCCGTCAGGAATGCTTTGCGTTGAAGCTTTCTGTTGAATGGGCTCATCAACAGTTTGTTTACGCTCAACGTTATTAGTCTCGGGTGCTTGGGTAGGAGTTGTCTGGGAACTTGGAGCCTGCTCCTTTCTGAATAAATTAAAGATACTCATGGTTTTGAAGTTTGTTTAGTCTATATTCCAGTAAGCGTCTGGGTCTCCATCGAAGATGGTGTCGATGTCTTCATCGCTATAGCCCTCAACATCATGGGCGTAAGTACCGGCGTATTCGTCCTCGTACTCGTCGTAATCGTAGTAACTCATGTTTTTTTACTTTATATTGGGTTTTGTGAATCTATATACCGTGTTCGATTCGATGGTCAACATCAGGCAGAGATTTTTTCATCTTTTTCTTGAAAATTTTCTGCTGCGAGTTCCATGACATGTTGAGGAAGTCTTTCGTGTCCAATGTGCCACTTTCCGCAGTAATCACATATATATGCAGACATAGGACGGGAATCTTCAGGATGAGCCATCATGTATCGGGTACAGGCTTCAACAGCTTCTTCATAGGTGTTGTAGCTGAATTTGGCCACGAGAACCTTCTTCCCTTTGGAGTTGTGTGTCCGAACTTTCCAATGAGTGCCGGGAGCGCGAAGCTCTGCATTATACTCTACGTACCGTTTGTTATAAAGGTTGAATGACACAGCTCTTTGGATGGAGTGGCGATACCGATTGGTCTCACGGTCATGTTTACCGGCATTTTTGTGAGCCTCTTGCGCTGCTCGTTTTTCAACTATGCGACGTACCAGTCGTGTAGTCTCGGCATCATCAGTATGACGGTCGGTATATATAACCTCTCTACCAATTTTACGTATTTTCTCTTTCGCCAGACGTTTTGATAGCGGACGATACCGTTCTGTCATTCCCTGGTCAGCGTATGCCTTCTTGACTTTGCGAAGTTCCTTGTTCTCTTGCGCCTTGCATAGGAGGTTAAGAGCGGAGGCCAGAGAACGTACGAGATCTGTTATTTGCATCACGGCTGCAAGTGCATAGTCGCGGCAGCGTTGTACTGCGCGTTTTAGATCTTTCTTTGTCTCATGTGATTTCACAACCTTAGCAATGGCTGTGAAGTCATCCTGAAGTGAGGACTCATCGAGTTTGCCGTATGAGGTCAGCATTTTCAGCCAGCGGTTGAAGATTCGTGTGAGGTTGAGAAGGTCGGAGTTGAGATTCTCAGACTTGATTACTGTGGGGAGTGTAGCGGTGTAGCACATAATGGATGGGGTTTTAAGTTCGTTTGATTCTATATGCCGAAACCGTACTAAATGTAAACATCAAAATTGCAAAATCCCTTGTTGTAATAATTTACAGCAAGGGATTATTCTGGAGAACATAAAGCCTCAGCCCACTACTTCGCCTCCTTCTATGAGCAGGAATGGCATAGTGTCACCATCATTGATGTGCCTAAGCATAGCATCTACCACCCACTTGTCTTCTTCATTCTTGTGCCGAGACAGCACTTCCTTTGCTTCTTCAAACCGTCCGGTCTCACGTAGAAGTTCTGCATGAAAAAGCTCATAGTCGGCAGACTGGTCTATTCCATCCAAAAGTTCTTTGATTACCTGTTGATAGAAGACTTCATCTTCTTCGGAAGGAGGGAAGGCGACCTTTTCGGGATGACGACGGAATGCATCATTATATGCCATGAAATATTCATGGTTCAGAATCCATCGCTGCATCCGTGCAAGAGACATTCCATCCATTTGACGCTTTGCTTCTCTTAATTGCATGAAATTGAGAGAACCCAGCTCAAACGACTCTATTTTCTTATTATACTCATGTTGAGCCTGCTCTACAAAATAATATTTCTTGCAATGCGGGCACTGTTGAATTGGGGATACTTCCGGAAGCATCGGATACTCGCGGCGAGTATCGCTCCACACTGTGCCTCCGAAAGTATTGCCACTAAGAAGGCTCATTACCTCCTTTTCGCCGCCGCAGAATGGGCAGCTCAAAACATTTGCTGGTCCTGGAATCATGTTGATTGATTTATATTTCATCTAAGAACGGAAGTGTTCCGTTCGTATTCAGTTCTACCGTTTTATGGGAAAAAGCATCCAATTCCCCATTACGGCATTGGTCAAGAGTAATTTCCGGATACCTGTCCTCAATATACAGCTTTATAAGAGCAGCATGAGAGAGCGGAGATTTGAGATTGGTGTAATCCTCATTTGTATTATAGTCGAGGAAAACAATATCGGTTGTGAATGATTTAGTTCGGATTCTATTAACTAAATCCATAACCACCGGAACATTCTCCAGCACCCACTTGTATGTTGGCAGGTATATTGCGATTCTTGCTTCGAGGTAGTTAAGTAGTTCTGTTGACTTTGTACCATAGCTATGACCGAGAGGTTTGCCGAGGGTTCTGACTGTACGTTTCAGCCCCTTCATGGAAGCATTACAAAAATGAGAGTAAGACACTCCTTGGGTCTCAAACACCTTCAACCCTTGCCAAATTCCTTCCACTGACATACCGGCCATCCCATCAGAATTGGGTATAGGTATTCCGCCATGAGGATAGAATGGGCTAAGTTGCTGTGCCCATCCCGCTTTGGATGTCACATCAAGGATGATGGCATTCGGATATTGCTTCCTGATGCCTTCTTCTTTTCTTTTTTTATTGGCTATATATATCATGACTTATGCGCAGTTGAGGTTAAGTATATATTTGGAGGGAATGAAAGTCTTGGGCATTACTTCCGCTTGCAGAGCTTTGAACTCTGGGTCATCCCGACGTACAAAACGGCGTTGTGTAGCCGGGATATTGATTCTTTTGAGGTCTTCGAGTGAACCTCCATGATGATGGCTGGAGTCAGTGGCGTTCATGTCAGAGAATAGAGTTTCCTCCATTTCCACCACATCAAGACTGATTCGCAGAACGACGATGTCTTCACCGGCTTGTTTCAGACGGTATGCCATGGGATGATCCGGGCAGAGGCTCAGACGAACATAGTCCTGAAGGCCGTTATATCGGTCGAGCTGCTTGGAGAAGTCATTGCCTCCGGGACAAGGAACGGTTATTCCATGATTGTCAAGATACCACCATGAATAGAGTCCTCCATGACGCTTGATTGATTCAAGGTTGCGGCGAGAGGTGAAGTGGTAGAGGCAGGTGATGCCTGACTTGCGAAGATGTTCTACGAATGATGATGCGTTTGCTTTATTAGCCATTTTGCGGAATCTTTAGTGCCGGGCTTTATTGCCCTTGCAAATTCAGATACCGAATGGCAGAAGAATGTAAACAAAAGCATCCGAAGATTTTCTCCTCGGATGCCTATGATGTTATTTGTTAGAATCTTATTAGAGTTGGTCGAGCATCATTTTGCAGTGGTCACCGAATGGTGAACCTTTATAATGTTCCACCAATACTTTTAGGACTTTAACTGCGTCACTTTTTTTATGAAGCTTGAGGTATGCTACTGTTAAGTCCCACCCCGCCTCTTGTAAATCTGCCGATAAATGAGCTTTTGACCGTTGTATTTCATCAAGACAATTCTCGTATCTTGTCTTTAAGATGGGGAGTTGTTCTTTTATTTCATCAGTTGATGCCGATGATATATCAAATCCACCTTTGGATGGCGTAATATATGATTGACTTGCATAAAGTGCGCTTTCACACAATTTATTATTCATACTATTTACACTCGGGATAAGAACAATGAGAACGATAGCGGCAGCTGCGACAGCCGAAGTAATCCACGGGCGGAATACTTGCCATTTAGATTTTTTAGCGGCAAACGGCTGAGAGGGAACACTATGTCTCTCTGTCATATCCATATCAGCTGCGATTGAGGCAGCAGCCACTTCTGACACACGATTTTCGTCAGCATAAGCGTATGCCGGTTCGTAGATGAGTTCCTCAAATTCTTCTTCACTCATCTGCTTCATCGCTGCTTCAAAGTCTGCGTTATCTTGTTCTGCTTCCTTGATTAAACCATCGATTATGAGGTTTTCAAGGTTCTTTTCTAAATCTTTCTCTTTCATAATCTTTAAGTTAACTTAATATACCAAGACGACGCACTGCGTTAACAACACGGACCTTTAACTTATCCATACAGCGATTCTTCGTTGTGATAGCACTGCGAGAAGTGCTATAGTTCATCGAATCAGCGATTTCTTTCATAGATAGTTCATCGAAGTAATATAACTTCAATATCTTATTGCATGGATCAGGAATGTAACTCAGCTCCGCAGCAAGAACAGCCTGCATATCGGGATCCTCGTATATTGATGTCTCTGCGGCTTTTTCTTCGGTGTATTTCTTTTCAAATTCATCACGATTGAAATTTTCGTCATCATAAGAATCTATATCACGAGGACGACGAGTAGCTTTCTTGTTAGCTTGGTACCAACCCATTTTAAGGATATAGGCTTTCCATTTTGTGCCGGTTTCTACTCGTCCCCGAGTGATATTGTTACGCACGTCTATCCACACGTCAGTGTAGATGTCCATAATTTCATCGTAATCGAGAATGAAATTCTTGCGCAGATAGTTAACGAAGAGCGGTTTCAGCTCCTCGAAAAACTGACGGACTATGTCGTTATATTCGTATGGCATCGCTTCTTTGAGTGCAGTTTATCTCAATTAAGCGCAAAATTAGTGATTTTTCGCCAAATAGCCTCATGCTCTGCTGATTTTTCGTTAACTTTGCATCTGATTTTCTTCATAATAAGCCAAAGACGCAATAATGACTACGACACTTGTTGTTCTTCTCATCATCACACTTCTTGCGATGATATTCCTGCCCTTCAGTCGAGCACTGATGAAGGACCGATCTGAACTCCATGAAAATCCCATGGAGAAGAAGTTCAATATACTTATCACTCGAATCAATGACCTCCTGATGAATGGTCAGGGAGAAGTAGTGAAATTCAAGGACGACCCTCGTATGTTGAATCTGTTTGATGATAACCATGCCAACATGATTATCAATTTCTATTATAGCACCGGTTCACTTACCATCACTCTGAAATACAAGTATTATCATGTGGAATTAGTGAAGAAGATGCAGTTCGACAATATGCGCCAAGCCGAAACATTCCGTCAGCAGGATGTTGCCAACCATTTCTGCGAAGAAGCATCTATCGCTATCCGTCAGCACCAAATCAAGGTCAACAACGAGCAAGGTCTAAAGGATTCGTCAGGTGAATACCTGTTTGGTTCGCAACCATCGATTGAAGGTTCGGAAAATCCGGTTGATCTTGTAAGAGGAATGTATGACAACTTTAGCCATGACGAGAAACTTGCTTTGGTCAATGTGGCTCAGATGATTTATACAGCAGACGGAAGCTCTGTTAGCGAGTTCAAAAATCATCCTCAATTCTCCGACCTCCTTCTAAACTTCCAAGTCAACCATAGTGAGGCTCAAAAGCTGTTGAATCAAATCGGAGATGCTGGAGTAATATGCGTTCTCGACAATGGCAAAGAAGGTGATTTGATTATGAAGTTAATGCCGGTATTCCCATTTGTCCTTGACCAAACCGGACCCAATGAGGCAAGGATTGAAAAATTCTACTCAATTTTTGGCCGACTGGGATTCACACAAGAAAGAATCGACAACGAACTTGAAAAGATGATGTTGCTGATGCAACACTTCGGAGTGTCATGAAAAGGATATGTCTCACACTCATATTGACTCTGCTTTCTTGCATTGGCATCATTGCTAATGTGAGAGTCCTTTCCGTTGGCATATCAGAGTATCCGGAATCTTCGGGTTGGAATAAAATCAATGCGCATAATGACGTAGAATTGATAAAGTCTTTGTTCCCGAATGCAATACTGGTAGAGAACGAAGTAGCCACCCGATTAGGGATTGAGCGTCAATTAAAGTCATTGACCAATACGGTAGTCAAGGGTGACACTGTCATTATCCATTTCTCAGGACATGGTCAACAAATACTCACTCAGACATCAGCCAAAGAAGCAGACGGAGTGGATGAAGCCATAGTCCCGTTTGATGCCGGCAAACGAAAAACAGCGTCTTATAATGGGGATAATCATTTGACAGATGATGTATTCGGTAATGCCGTAGATGGATTACGACGAGCAGTCGGTAACGGTGGCCTTGTTATTGCTGTAATAGATGCTTGCCATAGCGATTCAATGGATAAGGATGCAGATGATTCAAAAGAAATCTATCGAGGCACTGATGAGATATTCGGCTCTGAAACTATGTCATATGAACAAATTTCTTCTCTCCGAGAAGCATATCACAAACAGGATGTAAGCCAATTGGCGACTTCATCAGACATGAGTGATGTGATATATCTTAGTGCCTGTCGAAGCGACCAACGGAATTACGAAGTATCTGCCGATGGCAATGGTTATGGCTCGCTGACATATTACTTCTGCGAGGCATACAAGGAAAATGGCATTTCCGACCTTCCCAAATTCCTGTCGGCTCTTTATTCTGGAATGGAGAATGATAAGACGCTACAATTCCATGGTCAGTTACCTGCTATCCGGAATACAATCGGATGGGAAGCCCCAGCTAAGACTATACCTCCCGCTCCCAACCTTGGTGATGACTCTGAAAACGACGACACATCATTCAACCCCAATATGGTTTGGGGTATAGTTGGTTTAGCCTTCATCGTTATATTCATTGCTTTATGGATAGTGAGAAAGAAAAAGAAATAAACTTTAAATTAATTAAGGAGTGTAAAAAATTATGTCTAGCAGAAACAGTAATAAAC
>ERZ773136.1780-NODE-1780-length-19793-cov-6.797143_pt1 | contig 19793 bp, 18 predicted proteins | sample MGYA00580855_ERZ773136 | MGnify/ENA primary metagenome ERZ773136 (study PRJEB29015, sample SAMEA2737860) | human gut metagenome | biome: human gut; feature: human-associated habitat; material: faeces | place: China | collected 2012 ... | reverse complement strand
GGTAAAGAAATTATAGAAATTGGTTTCGCCTATCCGCTCACCAATCTGCATATAGGCGGGGTTACAGCTGTTCTGCATAGCCTGCGCCAGTGTTTGCAGGCCATGGCCGGCATGCTTCCAGCAGTGCTTTACTATACCGCCCGCCACATAGCTGCCGGTACAGTTAAAGCTGGATTGCATCGTCACCGCACCGGTTTCCAGCGCCGTGGCCGTGGTGATGACCTTAAATACCGAGCCCGGCTCGTAGGCCTCATTCACTGCCTTATTGCTCCACTGGATTTGCTGCTCGTAGGCAAAGGCCTCCTTATACTCATCGCTGCCCTCCTCATATTGGGCCAGCTTTTGCAGGGAGATCTCCGAAACGATGGCCTGCGGATTATTGGGATCATAGTCCGGCATGGTGGTCATGCCTAGGATCGCCCCGGTGTTCACATCCTGCACAATGACTGTCGCGCGGTTCTGTACCGCGTGCTCGGTCAGAGCGGTGGCCAGGTGCTTTTCTATCACCGATTGAATATTGCTGTCCAGCGTCAGCACCAAGCTGTTGCCGTCCTCCGCCTTGGTGATATCCTGGTAGGTATAAGGCATATCGGTGCCCCAGGCGTTCTTGGCAGTCACTACCTTGCCGGGAGTGCCGCTTAGGGTGCTGTTGTAGTAGGCCTCCAGCCCGTAGGCGCCCTCGTTATCGGCATTTACAAAGCCCAGCACGGTGGAGGCCATGGTGCCGTAAGGGTAGTAGCGGGTGGTATCCGGCAGCAGCGTCACGCCGTTTATTTTATTATCTAGGGCAAACTGATACGCCGCATCGGCGGTTTCCTTATCCACCTGTCTTTTGATGACCTGATAAAAGCTCTTTTTGTTGCCGGCGCGCTCCAGGATAAACTCCCGATCCACACCCAAGATCTCGCTCATGCCATCGGCCAGCAGTGTTGCCTGCTCATCGGTGATATCCGCCGGGGAAAAGATGACTCGCCAGGAGGTGGCGGAAGCGGCTAATATCTGTCCATCGGCGGAGTAAATGGTCCCCCGGTTGGCATTGATGGTGGTGGCCCGCAGCTGGCGGCTCATGGCCTCCTGCTTATAGGATTCTCCCTCCACCAGCTGCACCCGGTACAGCTGGTGAATGACCAGCCCAAAGCCGACGATGATAAGCAATGCCGCCACCAGTATGGCGCGTCCGCGCATTTTTTTATTGGGGATCGAGGCCATTCGGAGTCTCCTTTCCGCTAAAATGAGGAAAATAGGAGAATTTGTCGTTCTCCCGTAAAATGTGGCGAAAGAGGTAAGACAGGATCTTACCTCTTGGAATCTGCACCACCGTTACAGTCTATTTTATTTGATCCGCAGGTATTCCAGCGCGGTATCCATGCTGTCCATCAGGCTTTCCAGCACCGAACCGGAAGGCGCCGCTTCGGTGCGCACCGCTACATCGGTATCATTCAGCCGGATGTAGCTCACCTGGTAATCCTGCACCTTGCACAGGCCCTGGGCAGCAGCGTAGCTGTCCACCTCCTGCGCGGTTTTGGCAGTCAGCTTGCCGCTTAGGTAGCTGTATTCATCCTGCAGGGCGGCATATAGGTCGTTCTGGGTCTGTATCTCATTCCCCAGTTCAATGGTGGAAACATTCTGATACAGCACCATCGCCAGAAAAACCACCACCAGCACGGCGCAGGCGGTCAAGCGCCGCATCGCGCCTCTCTGGGCTGCTTTCTTGCTCTGGGCTTTATTCTTGGCCACCGGGACGGGCTGCGGACGCTTGGCCGGCTCGGCCGGGACTTCGTATAGTGAAAGGTCGTATGCTTCGGTGCTGTTCCAACGGGAATTCATCTGCCGCCCCTCCTTTCCGTTTCACACCGGTGTGGGTGGCAGCGCCGGTGTTACAGTTTTTCCAGTATTCTCAGCTTGGCGGATTTACTGCGGCTGTTCTGTGCCAGCTCCTCGGCATCCGCTTCGATGGGTTTTCGGTTAATGAGCTTCGCTCTCGGCTTTTTGCCGCATACACACACCGGAAATTCCGGCGGGCAGGTACAGCCCTGGCAATATCCCGCAAATTTCTGCTTCACCATCCGGTCCTCCAGCGAGTGAAAGGTCAGAATCACAAAGCGTCCGCCGGGGTTCAGGCAGTCAAAGGCGGTATCCAGACATTGAGAAAGCTGGTCCAGTTCGCTGTTCACCGCTATGCGCAGCGCCTGGAAGACCCGTTTGGCGGGGTGTCCGCCTTCGCGGCGGGCGGCAGCCGGTATCGTCGCGTAGATGAGCTCGACGAGCTGGCCGGTATGGGTAAAAGGCTCTTTCTCCCTCTGTGCCGCGATTCGTTTGGCAATGGGATAGGCAAACCGTTCTTCGCCAAATTCCCTAAAGATGCGGGCCATAGCGTCCACATCATAGGTGTTTAAGATATCGGCGGCTGTCATGCCTTCCCGGCTCATCCGCATATCCAGCGGGGCATCCACACTGTACGCAAAGCCCCGTTCCGGGTTATCCAGCTGGTAGGAGGACACGCCCAGATCCAGCAGGATGCCGTCTACACCCTCGATGCCCTTTTCGGCCAACACCTCGGGGATGCGGGCGAACTCGCTGTGGATGACCTCTGCGGCCGGGTAGGGTGCCAATCGTTTTGTTGCTTCCGCTACGGCATCGGGGTCACGGTCAAAGCTCAGCAGTTGTCCGGTGGTCAGCCGCTCGGCAATGGCCCGGGAATGTCCCGCGCCGCCTGCGGTACCATCAATATAAATGCCATCCGGTTTGATATTCAGCCCCTCCATGCACTGGGGCAGCATCACCGAATAATGCGAAAATTCCATAGGCCCCTCCTTAGAATTCCAAGGAGTCCAGCTCCTCGGCCACGCTTTCGCTGGTCAGGTGGCCAATGTAGCTCTGCCAGCGTTCCACATCCCAAATTTCCGCGTGGTCGGAAGCGCCGGTTACGATAACATCCTTCTCCAGGTGGGCGTATTCCCGCAGGTGGGGCGGCAGCAGGATGCGTCCCTGCTTGTCCGGTTCTACTGTCACCGCGTTGCTGAAGAAGTACCGCTTCACGCTGCGTCCGCGGCTCATGGGCAGCTGGTTGATCTTCTGCTCCAGCTTGTCCCATTCCTCAGCGGAATACACCGCAATACATTCATCCAGCCCTACGGTCAGAATAAAATTTTCGCCCAGCTGTTCCCGGAACTTGGCGGGGAAATTGATCCGGTTTTTCAGGTCAATGCTGTGCTCGTACTGTCCCATCAACATCTCGGATCGTTTCCCCCTTTCCGGTTTGATATGATGGTGAAACAGGGTAGATGCTCCACTCCTACCCACTTTTCACCACTTACAAGCTGATTATAAAGCGAAAATGCCTACATTGCAACACAAAACTGTTGTTCGCGCAGGGCGTACACGCGCGGTTTTTGTCCATTCTGGCCCCCAATGGCCGCATTTCCCTAATAATGCCCAGTTTCTTGGTGATTCTGCCCATAAACAGCACCAAAATTTGATTAAAAATGTCGAACGCTTTTCCCTACTCCAAAGTACCGTTTTTCCGCTTCTTTGCAGCAAAAAACACCGCCCGGATCTCCTCCGGACGGTGCTGTATATTCTGTTTTCTTCGGGTTTACTTTTCCAGCGGTTCCTCCCGCAGGCCCGCCTGGCTGGCGGCCTGGGCCAGCGCCTGCCGGGTGGTGGTGATGTTCCCCAGGCTCTTGGCCACTACCTCCTGGCTGGTGCGCAGGATATTCTCGGCAAATTCATAGCTGGCCTGCTTCATTTCCCGGCTGCGGGTGCTGGCCTCGGTCCGAATCGCCGTTGCCTTAGCTTCAGCGTCATTTACCGTCTGCTCGGCCTGCTTTTGGGCATCCTCCACCAGCTGTTGGGCACGGGTGCTGGCGTCGTTCAGCAGGGCCATGGCCTTGGCATTGGCCTGCCGCACGATGCTCTCCTGCTCCAGCAGCTGCTTGGCCCGTTCCTCCGCCTTGCGGATCAATGCTTCCGCCTCTCCCTTGGCCAGAGAAAGGATCTGGTTGCGGTCGGCCACCACGGCGCGTGCCTGCTTTATTTCGGCCGGCATATTCATACGGATGGAATCAATGAGGTCACGCACCTTTTCGGCGTCCACCACGCAGCGCCCGCCGGAAAGCGGCAGGCTCCAGGAATCCTCTAGCAGCTCATCAATATCATTCAGGATACTTTCAATGGTATTCATCCGTTCCCCTCCCGTTCATTCTTCAGTAGCATTCTGTTCCGGGATGCGATAAGCTGTCAGCTTGATCTTCCCGTAACGGTATTCCTTTTTAATCTGGAACGCCCCTACCTTTGGCGGCAGTGCTTCGTCCAGCGCCGATTCACACAGGATCACCCCGCCGGGGGACATCTTCGGCTCCAGCAGCGGCAGTGCCTTTTCCAGCAGGCCGCTGTGGTAGGGCGGGTCCAACAGTGCGATATCAAAGGTATCGCGGCAGCCCTGCAAGTAGGCAATGGCATCCATGGCCGTTACCCGGCTGTGCTCCGCCAGCTTGGTGGTCAGCAGGTTCTGGCGCACCATCTCCTGTGCCTTGCGGCTCTGTTCCACAAAGACCGCCAGCCGGGCGCCCCGGCTCAGCGCTTCAATGCCCAGCTGTCCACTGCCGGCAAATAGATCCAACACCGCGGCGCCTTCCACCTCAAACTGGATGATGCTGAACATGGCTTCCTTCACCTGGTCAGTGGTGGGGCGCACATCGCGGCCCTCCAGGGTATTCAGTTTACGCCCGCGGGCGGTACCGGTTATTACTCGCACAGTTTTTCTCCTTGGGGCAGTTGCCCTTTTACTAATGGTATATTTTTTCCCGTCCGCTGTCAATCCCATCGGTCGAAAAAGTCAGTTTTCTGCCGTTTCTTCCCCATGTAAATGCTGATACAGCGCCTCGGCGGCAGGCCGACTCATACCCGGGGCCTTTGCAAGGGTCTCCACATCGGCTGTTCTTATCGCCGCCATGCTCTTAAAATGCTTTAGGAGCTTCGCCGCGCGCTGCTCCCCAATGCCCGGCACCGCTGTCAGTGTGGAGGCAAAGCCGGCTTTTTGGTGCTTTTTGCGCGAAAAGCTGATGGCATACCGGTGGGTCTCATCCTGGATATTGGTGACCAGCCGGAACACCGACTGGCTGGCACGGATGGCGATCTCCTCGTTTTCCGCCCGGATAGCCCGGGTGCGGTGCCGGTCGTCTTTCACCATGCCGAAAACGGGGATCTCCAGTCCGAACTGCTCCGCCACTCGTTTGGCCACCGCTACCTGCCCCGCGCCGCCATCTATCAGCCACAGGTCGGGCAGGATCTCAAAGCCGTCCTTTTTGCCGGTCTCGGCCGCTTCGCGGTAGTGGGTCAGCCGGCGGGTAAGCATCTGCTCCATCGCGGCGTAATCATCGGGCGCTGCCTGGTCCTTTATCGTGAATTTCTTATACAGCCTTTTTTCGGGTCTTCCCCGGCGGAATACCGTCATCCCGCCCACAATGGTCTGCCCGCCAATATTGGAAATATCGAACGCCTCGATATGATCCGGCGGGTTTTGCAGTCCCAGCAGCCGCCCCAGCTCGGTCAGCGCCGCTATCTCCTTGCCGGTGCGGTTGGTATCCCGGGCCAGCTCCTGCGCGGCATTGTTCTGCGCCATCTGGCACAGCTTGCGGCTTTCGCCCCGCTGCGGCACCGTAAATTGAATCTTCTTCCCCCGGTGCTCCCGCAGCAGCTGCTCCAGCAGCGGCCGGTCGGGCAGCTCCCGCTCCAGGAAGACCTCGGCCGGGGCGGTTTCCGCCTGCATGTAGTAGCTCAGCAGGAATTCGGTCACCACTTCCTCCGGTTCGCCCATGCAGTCAAAGGAAAAGTCCTTCTTATCCCGCAGGCGGCCCTCCCGCAGCACCAGCAGCGAGCAATAGATCTTATCCTCCCCCTGCACCCAGCCCAGCACATCCAGGCTCTCGTGCGGGAATTCTATCACTTTCTGCTGCTCGGTAATGCGCCGAATGGCGGAAATGCGGTCGCGGTAGCGTGCCGCCCGCTCAAAGTCCAGTGTCTCCGCCGCCTCCTGCATCCGCTCGGTCAGCTTCTCCACCGATTGCATCCCGCCGGTGCGGATAAATTGCAGCGCCTCGTCCAGCGCCTCATGGTACGCCTCCCGGCTGATCTTGCCGCTGCATACCCCCATGCACTGATGAATGTGATAATTCAGGCAGGGGCGCTCCTTGCCAAAGTCCTCCGGGAATTTACGGCGGCAGGTAGGCAGCAAAAAGGCCCGGTTGGCTTCCTCCACCGTCTGCTTTACCACCATGGAGGAGATAAACGGCCCGATGTATTCATTGTCGTCGTTCCCCTTCTGCAGCGCCAGCCGGATGCGGGGATACTCCTCCCTGGTCACGCACACATAGTGGTAGCCCTTATCATCCTTCAGCAAAATGTTGTACTTGGGGCTGTGCAGCTTGATCAGGCTGCATTCCAGCACCAGCGCCTCAAACTCGCTGTCGGTCACAATATAATCAAAATCCTGTACCATTTCCACCATACGGTAGACCTTCGGCAGGTGCCGCTCCACCCCGCGGAAGTAGGAGGTCACCCTGTTTTTCAGTTTTTTGGCCTTGCCCACATAGATGACCTGGCCGGTCTTGTCCATCATCAGATAGACGCCGGGCAGCAGGGGCAGGTCGTTGGCCTTGGCGCGGAGCTCATCACGGGTCATGGCGTCATCTCCTTTCATGGAAAACTACAGATACGGGGATAGTATACCACCGCCGCGTCCCCTGGGCAAGGGGTGGAAGTACCGGAAAGTACAGAGAAAAGCCTGCGGCGGCGAAAAAGCAGTAGCGCGGCGCGGCAGGATGTGATACAATGGGTGCGAAAAATATGACGCGGGAGGCGCGGGATATGGAATTGCAGTGGTTTGACATCCGGGAGTTGACGGAGGACGCGGCCCAGACCGTGATAGGCATGATGGATGAGACGCGGCGGCGGCGTGTGTCCGACATCGCCGGTGAGGACGACCGGAAGCGCACCATCGCCGGAGAGCTGCTGGCGCGGCGGATGCTCGCGCAGACGATGGGCTGCGCGGAGAAGGACGTACCGCTTCAGTGGGACGAGCTGGGCAAGCCCAGCGTGGAAAAGGACGGCGTGTATGTGTCCGTGAGCCACTCCGGCCCGTGGGCGGTATGCGTAACGGCGGACGCGCCGGTAGGCGTGGACGTGGAGGTGGTACGCTCGGCCCAGGAGAAGTTCATGCGCCGGGTATGCAGCGAGCAGGAGATGGCGTACATACGGTCCGGGGACGACGGCGACTGCCAGCGGTTCTGGGAGATATGGACGGCCAAGGAGGCGCTGTTCAAGCTGACGGGCAAGGGTCCGCTGCTGGCGCTGAGCCGCTTCAGCCTGCCGGCAGGCGTAACGCTGGACTATACGGCACAAAAGGGCTGCGCCCTCACCATCGCGGCGCAGATTTTGTGAAAAATTTTGCAAAGTTGGCAAAAAAGGCTTTTCTTTCCCGTTTTCTTTTGGTACAATAGGGGCAGAAACATACGTCGGAGCGCAGGGCGCCCGGCGGTTTGAGGACGGACAGAGGAGGTTCGCTTTTTATGATCCGAGTCGGCATTATCGGCTGCGGCAAGATCGCACAGGTGCGCCATCTGCCTGAGTATGCAGCCAACCCCAATGCGGAGATCGTCGCATTCTACGACAAGAACATGGAGCGCGCGCAGGAGATGGCGGCGCAGTACGGCGGCAAGGTGTACAACAGCTTCTACGAGCTGGTGGATGATCCCAACGTGGACGCCGTGTCCATATGCGTGGAAAACCGCAGCCATGCGGAGATCTGCACGGCTGCGCTGTACGCCGGCAAGCACGTGCTGGTGGAGAAGCCCATGGCGGTAACGCTGGCGGAGTGCGAGTCCATGGTGGCCGCCGCTGAGCGCAATGGCAGACACCTGATGGTGGGCCACAACATGCGTTTTGACCCGGTGCACCGCAAGGCCAAGCAGATGCTGGACAGCGGCATCATCGGCGACGTGATCACCTTCCGCACCATTCTGGGCAACTCCGGCCCCGAGGGCTGGTCCCTGGAGGGCACGTGGTTCTTTGACAAGAACAAGGCGGCCATGGGCGCCCTGTCCGACATGGGCATCCACAAGGTGGACCTGATCCAGTACCTGCTGGGGCAGAAGGTCATCGAGACCACCGCCAAGGTAGTCACCCTGAATAAGCGTGACGACAACGGCAAGCTCATCAGCGTGGATGACAACGCCCTGTGCATCCTGAAAATGTCCGGCGGTGCGCTGGGCACCATGGCGGCCAGCTGGACGGTGTACGGCCACGAATGCCAGTCCACGGTGCTGTACGGCACCAAGGGCCTGATGATGATCTACAGTGAGCCGTCGGCCCCCATCATCATCAATGACCTGGAGGGCAACCGCACCAGCTTCGCCTTCGAGACAACGTCCCACAACTCCGGCGTTATCGACGAGTTCGTGGACGCGCTGGTCCACGACCGGGAGCCGGAGGTGTCCGGCAAGGAGGCTCTGACCACCATGCGGACCATCTTCGGCAGCATCCGGTCCTCCGACATCGCGCGGCCGGTGGCGGTGAACACCGATTTTGTGACCCATATCTGAGACAGAGACGCACTTGGGGCGGGCGATACGCCCGCCCCGTTTATTTCCCCGGAACGCGGGAGCAGGAAGCGTAAGGAGGCAGCTTATGTATCGTATTGGCATTGATCTGGGCGGCACCAACATCGCCGCCGGCGTGGTGGACGAGGGACAGCACATCGTGGCGGAGGTCAGTCTGCCCACCGGGGCGGAACGCCCGGCGGAGGCCGTTGTCGCGGATATCTGCCGCGCGGCGGAGAAGGCCATGGAGAAGGCCGGCATCACGGCGGCGCACTGCGCGTCCGTCGGCATCGGCTCGCCGGGGACCTGCGACAGCGCCAACGGCGTGGTGGTGCGGGCCTATAACCTGGGCTGGTTCAATGTGCCGGTATGCAGCATGGTGACGGCGCGGCTGGGGCTCCCCTGTCATCTGAGCAACGACGCCAACTGCGCCGCGCTGGCGGAGACGGTGGCCGGCGGGGCCGTGGGCTGCCGGAACATGATACTCATCACCCTGGGCACCGGCGTAGGCGGCGGCATCGTGGCCGATGGCCAACTGCTGGAGGGCGTTGGCGGCACCGGCGCAGAGGTGGGCCACACCGTGCTGGTGCTGGGCGGCGAGGACTGCACCTGCGGACGGAAGGGCTGCTGGGAGGCGTATGCCTCCGCCACAGCGCTGATACGGCAGGGAAAGCGGGCGGCCGCGGCGCAGCCGGAGTCCCTGCTGGCCGGATACGGTGAGGGGCTGACCGGTAAGGACGTATTTGACGCGGCGGCCGCCGGAGACGCGGCGGCACAGGCTGTGGTGGACCGCTACTGCGTGTACGTGGCGGCGGGCATCACGGACCTGGTGAACATTCTGGGGCCGGAGATGGTGCTCATCGGCGGCGGCATCAGCCGCCAGGGCGAAAGACTGCTGGCCCCCATACGGGCGTATGTGGCGGCCAACTGCTTCGGCGGACACGACCGGACACCGCCGGTGATTGAATGTGCCCGGCTGGGCAACGAGGCGGGTATCATCGGTGCAGCGGCACTGTGAATGAAAAACGCACCTTGGGTCAGACCCGGGGTGCGTTTTTTATGCCGTTTATGGGGAATAATATTGCACATTCCGACAATATATGGTACAATATGTCGTACCACAACAAATTTGGAGGGGCAAAATATGGAAATGCGCCGATACGTAAGACACTCCCCTGCCTGGTGGATCGTGGGCGGCATACTGGCCCTGCTGACGGCGGGGTGTATCGTGCTGGGGCTGCTGGCGCAGCGGGACAGTGCGGCAGCGGAGGCCGTGCCCATCGGGGACGAGATCTATCTGGGCGACTACAACTACATCGACGTGCAGTACATGACCACCTGGGCCTATCGGGTGACGCTGGGCGACGGGCGCAAGCTGGTCTTCTATCTGGCGGAGGACACGGAGGGATACGGCTATCTGGTGCAGCTGAACGACGCGGAATACGCACGGTATGCGGACATTGTGGACTATACCTATGCTGACGACAGCGGTGACGGCGCAGTGCCGGACGATACGGCCGCGCCCTCGGAGCTGGCCGTCTATATCCCGCTGACGGAGACCACCGCGCCGGCACCGGTACGTCTGGTGGGCGTGATCTGTGAGACGCCGGAGGCATATATCGACGATATTGCCGCCGCCGTCGGCATGACCGCCGAGGACTTTGTGTACACCTACGGCGACTATTACATCGACAGCGAGCTGACACCGGACACGGGGAGCAGCTTTTGGTCCTTCATAGCCAGCTTCCTCGGGCTGGCCGCCTTTGTGCTGCTGGTAAGCGCCGCCTCGTACACCGCACAACTGAACAGCACGCTGAAGCATCTGAAAAAGGGAAAGCTGCTGGAACGGGCGGAGAGCGAATTCCACTATCTGGAGGGTGACCGGCGCTCTGACGCACTGGTGAGCACGGCGTTCCTGTACGGGCGGCGGCAGAACATCGTGCTGCCCCTGGCGGACGTGCTGTGGGTCTATCGTCACGACCTAAAGCTGCTGTGGGCCAAAAGCACGGTGGTGGAGCTGCTGACCTATGACGGGCGCAGCATCACGCTGCGGCTCAAAAGGGGCGGCAGCCGCCGGACGGCGGACGCTATCGTACAGGCGGTGTCCGCTCGGAACCCGGAGGCACTGGTAGGCCTGAACCGGGAAAATCAGCGGCTGTACAGCCAGCAGGTGCCCCACGCCAAGCGGAAACGGGTGTGGGCCACAGCCGCCGGCATCGGCGGCGGCGTGCTGGGCTATGCCATAGCCCGGGTACTGATACGCCTGCTGCTGTCGTAAACAGCGCAGCCCCGCCCTTTGGGCGGGGCTTTATGCGGAAAAAGCACCCCCTGTCGGGGGTGCTTTTCTATTCAGTCGATGGTGCGGACGAAGTTCATGCCGCTTTTCTGCATATGTACATCCAGGCGGACCCGGTCGCCGCGTATGTAGCTGCGGGTATACTCGTAGATACGGCCATCCTCCGTGCGGGTGAGCCGCTGGTGGAAAAAGGCACAGCTGCCGGAGGGCACACCCAGCAGGGCGGCACAGCTGTCATCCAGAATAACGGCCTCATAGCTCTCGTCCGCAGCGAAGGGGACGATGCCCACATGGTAAAGCAGGCTGTAAAAGCTGTGGGTCTGAAGCATATCGCGGGTCAGATTGGGGTAGATGTACTGCGGGTAGTAGCTGGTCTCCAGGATCAGAGGCTCGCCGTCCACGTTGCGGACACGGGTGAAGCAGTAGACCGGCGTTCCCTCCCGCAGCTCCATCTTCTCGCAGACGGTGGGCTTGGGGACCTCTACAGCGAAGTCCACCAGCGTAGATGAGGGGACCTTGCCCATAGAGGAGACCTCGGTGGTGAAGGAATAGCGGACACCCCGGCGGTTGGTGGCGGGGTCGGCCACGAAGGTGCCGCGGCCGCGCTTGCGGACCACCAGGCCCTCGTCCTCCAGCTCGCCGATGGCCTGACGGACGGTGTTGCGGCTGATGCTCAGGCAGCGGCAGAGCTCGGCCTCGCTGGGGAGCAGGGCGCCCACCGGCAGGGCGCCGGTGGAGATGCTGCGCTTGATGATGCCCACCAATTGGGCGTAGAGGGGGATATCGCTGTCCAGCGACAGCGTAGTATGCAGAATGGAGTTCTGTTCCATGACGGGGTTCCTTTCCCTTGCGTTACCCTTAGGTAAGTTGTACCTATTGTACCATACAATCCAGTGGAATGGTAGGGGGTAAATGAAAAAATTTTGTCACGCTGTCGATTTTCTTTCAAAAACCGCCGGAAGCGCTTTCCCCCTCTGTACAGGCGGCGCGCAGCGTCTCTGTATGCAGACAGCGCCGCGTGACGCGGCGCTGTCTGCGGAACAAAAAGAAGGAAAACCTTTCGGTAGTAAGCGATTTACTTGTGGTCCACGCTGTACATATGCTCGATGAGGCAGAGGACCTTGTCGGAGTAGCCCATCTCGTTGTCGTACCAGCTGACGACCTTGACAAAGGTATCGGTCAGTGCGATGCCGGCCTTGGCGTCGAAGATGGAGGTGTGGGTGTCGCCCAGGAAGTCGGAGGAAACAACGTCCTCATCGGTGTAGGCCAGAATGCCCTTCAGCTCGTTCTCGCTGGCCTTCTTCATGGCGGCGCAGATATCCTCATACTTGGCGGGCTTGGCCAGGTTGACGGTCAGGTCCACCACGGAGACATCCAGAGTGGGGACGCGCATGGACATACCGGTCAGCTTGCCGTTCAGGCTGGGGATGACCTTGCCCACGGCCTTGGCAGCGCCGGTGGAGCTGGGGATGATGTTGCCGGAGGCGGCACGGCCGCCGCGCCAATCCTTCAGGGAGACGCCGTCAACGGTCTTCTGGGTGGCGGTGGTGGAGTGCACGGTGGTCATCAGGCCGTCGGTGATACCGAAATTATCGTGCAGGACCTTGGCGATGGGGGCCAGGCAGTTGGTGGTGCAGCTGGCGTTGGAGACAAACTGCATATCGCTGGTGTATTTGTCCAGGTTGACGCCGCAGACGAACATGGGGGTGTCGTCCTTGGAGGGGGCGGACATGACCACGTGCTTGGCACCCGCGGCGATGTGGCCGGCGGCCTTCTCCTTGGTCAGGAACAGGCCGGTGGACTCGATAACGTACTCGGCGCCGACCTTGGCCCAGGGCAGGTTGGCGGGGTCACGCTCAGCAAACACGGGGATGGCCTTGCCGTTGACAACGATGTTGTTGCCCTCGGAGGAGACTTCACCCTTGAACTTGCCGTGCATGGTGTCAAACTTCAGCATATAGGCCAGGTAATCGGCGGGGCACAGGTCGTTAACGCCCACGATCTCGATGTTGGGGTGATCCATGCAGCAGCGCATGACCATACGGCCGATACGGCCAAAACCATTGATACCGACTTTAATGCTCATAAAACATCTTCCTCTCTGATGGAATATCCTAAATGTATGGTATGTTTAGAATTATATGCAGTTATTCCGCAAAATGCAAGCCTTTTTTGAAACTTTTTTTCGTTTCGCGGAAATTTGATAAAAATCTTGTATTCTTGCACCGCATTTGATATGATGTGAACAAGCTGACAGAAGTTGGCACGGTTGATGGCGCCGGGAAACTGGTATGCTGACAACAGAAGGAGGCTGGTCGCATGGAACAGGCACAGCAGGAAAAGGTATACATGGAGCGGCTGCCGCTGGTTGCGATGCAGATACGGTCCGCACTGGGCAATATCTACTACGGGATGCAGAAGCTGGCCCCCGCCGATGAACGGGACGAGGATCCGATACTGGACGCGAACGCCGCCATGCTCTACCATGGCTATTTCCGGTTGCTGCGGCTGGCAAAGAACCTGGAGTCCGCCTCTATGCTGAACCGCAAGGAGCTGCTGCCCACCGAAAACACGGACCTGAAGGTGTGGCTGGACGAGATCATCCGGGAGGCGGAGGTCCCCTTTGAGTTGAAGGGCGTGCAGCTGGAGATGGTGTGCGAGGAACGCTACGCCATCACCGCTGTCAACGAGCCTTGGCTGAGCCAGGCCCTGTGGCAGCTGCTGTCCAACGCGCTGAAGGCCTGCTCCGCCGGTGGAAAGGTGACGGTGACGCTGGCCGTGCAGAAGCCCCATGTGCTTATCAAGGTAAAGGATACCGGCTGCGGCATTCCTGCCGACCGGCAGGAAATGCTGTTTCGCTGGCATATGCGGCCCATGACCCTGGACTATGTCGCCGGCGGTGTGGGGCTGGGACTGCCCCTGGCGCATCAGATCGCACGGCTGCACGGCGGCCAGCTGCTGCTGAACAGCCGGGAGGACCAGGGCACCACTGCCACCATCGCGCTGCCGATGGTACGGGCTTTGGGGACGCTGGGCGAGAACATCGAGGACTACACCGGCGGCTTCCAGCGGGTACTGCTGGAGCTGGCGGACGCGCTGCCCGACGAGGCATTCCTGGCAAAGCATCTGGACGAATAAGAACACGCTGTCGGGCGGAGGGCCGCCGCGGCACGGCAGGGACGCGCCCCTGCCTGCTATGGCGCTCTTCGCCCGATAGCTTTCCACATTTTCCCGAAAGTATGCGCCGCCGCTGAACGGCGGTGCATACACCCCCATGCGGGCGTGGGAGACATATAGACTATGGAGAGCGATCGTATGCGCAAGAAAAAGGTGCTGGTGGCCATGTCCGGCGGCGTGGACAGCTCCGCTGCGGCGGCACTGCTGGTGCAGCAGGGCTACGACTGTGACGGCGCCATGCTGAAGCTGGCCCCTAACGAGGACAGCCGCTGCTGCTCCGCCGATGACGCTGAGGACGCACGGCAGGCGGCCACACGGCTGGGGATGCGGTTCTATGTATTCAACGAGACAGACCGCTTCCGCCGGTGCGTAATGGACAGGTTTACCGCGGAATACGCCGCCGGGCGGACGCCCAATCCGTGCATCGACTGCAACCGGGAGCTGAAATTCGGTGCCCTGCTGGACCGGGCGCTGACGCTGGGGTATGACTATATCGCCACGGGACACTACGCCCGGGTGACCTACGACGCGGAAAGCGGCAGATACCGCCTGCTGCGGGGTGCGGAACGGCGGAAGGACCAGAGCTATGTGCTGTATCAGCTGACGCAGCACCAGCTGGCCCATCTGCTGCTGCCGGTGGGAGACTATGACAAGCCGGCTATCCGTGACAAGGCGCGGGAGGCCGGGCTGGACAACGCCGACAAGGGCGACAGCCAGGACATCTGCTTCGTGCCGGACGGAGACTATGTGACCTTTCTGCAGCGGCAGGGGCTGACACTGACGCCGGGAGACTTCCTGGACGAATCGGGCCGCGTGCTGGGACGGCACCGGGGCCTGCCCTGCTATACCATCGGTCAGGGAAAGGGCCTTGGCGTAGCGATAGGGCGGCACGTATATGTGCTGGAGAAGGACTGGGACCGCAACGCTATCGTGCTGGGAGACGACGCGGCGCTGTATGCCTTCTCCCTGCTGGCGTCCCACGTAAACTGGATCAGCGGCCAGATACCGGCGGCGCCGGTACGGTGTGCCGCCAAGACGCGGTACAGCCAGGTGGAGACCCCCTGCACCGCCTATCCCCTGCCGGACGGCGGACTGCGGGTGGTGTTCGATCAGCCCCAGCGGGCCATCACTGCCGGGCAGGCGGTGGTGCTGTATGACGGCGACGAGGTACTGGGCGGCGGCACCATCGAAAAAAGCGAATAAAAACCTCCCCGGCGCATACTCCGGCGTTCCATAGGGACAATTTATGAACCTACCCACATAACTTAATATTTGTTCCTGTGGAGGGAGGCTGTGTTTCGGCACAGCCTCCCTTTTCTGCTCATGCAATCTCGTTTGGAATTTCTTCTGCCATGGAATCTGTCATACTCTGAGGCAGTTCATCCACCAGACCAATGTCGCGGTAATAGATACGCACCTCCTGCGGTGCTGTGCGGGAGTATTTCTCCGCACGCTCTCCGACCTCCACTCGCTTGATGAAGATGCGCAAGATCTCAGCGGTCAGCTCCGGGATCTCCTTGTACCGCTTGGCGTTCTCAATGAACCGGGCAATATTGGTGCTGGAGTCTTTCAGCTCCTGAAGCCTTACTTCCATGGCGGGGAGCTGCTCTTGAATCTCTTTCTGCTCGGTGGTGTACTCCTGAGAGAGGATGCGGTATTGCTCATCCGGGATACGGCCAAGGACGCTGTCCTCGTAGAGCCGTTTGAACAGCTTTGTCAGCTCAGCCTGGCGCTTCTGCATGGTGTCGATCTTCTTCCGGAGCACTGCAATCTCCTGCTGCGCCTCCTTGCCCTGCTTCTTGCGGATATGCTCCGCAAACCGCAGCTCATTCTGACGAGCGAAGTGCGTAACACGGCGGATATCATCCAGCAGGATGGCACTGAGCTCCTGTTCCCGGATGTAATGACCGGAGCAGACCTCCTTACCTTTTTTCTTATAGGTGGAGCACATGAAGTTGTTTTTCACCGCATCCATGGTGTGCGCCCGGTGCAGTACCATGGTGCCGCCGCAGTCCAGGCAATAGACCAGCCCGGAGAAGATATTCTGCTCGGCCATGTTGGCTCTGCGCCGCTTATGCTTGCGGATATCCTGTACGATCTCCCAGGTCTGTCGCGAAATAAGCGCCTCATGCGTATTCTCAAAGCGGAGCTGCTCAGACTCTGGACGCTCAATGCGCTTCTTGTTCTTGAAGGACAGGGTGGTGGATTTCAGGTTGATGGTGTGCCCCAGGTAAGTCTCATCCTCCAGAATGCCAGCGACGGTGTTGGTGGACCAGTTGTACGGCTGGGTGATGTCCACTCCGGTCAGTTCCACCCCATGCTTCTGGTAGTAGGAATACCCAGGCGTGGGAATTTTGTCTTTCTTGAGCTGCTTTGCGATCTGGGCAGGACCCTTTCCGGAAACGCAGAGGTCAAAGATGTAACGCACCACCGGAGCAGTCTCAGGATCAGGCACCATGTGCCGTTTGGGATCTGCCGGGTCTTTCATATACCCATAGCGGGGACGGGAGGAGACTCTGGCACCAGTCTCAGCCTTGAGACGAACCACGGAGCGTCCCTTTTTGCTGCAGTCCTTGGCATAGAACTCGTTCATCAGATTCCGGAAGGGCGTGAAGTCGTTGGTGGACTCGCACAGGCTGTCCACGCCGTCGTTGACGGCGATAAAGCGCACACCATAACTTGGGAAGATGAGTTCCGTGTACTGACCCACCTGAAGGTATTCACGGCCCAATCGGGACATGTCCTTGACGATGAGTGTTTCCACCTGACCGTTTTCCATCAGTTCCATGACCTGCTGCCAGCCTGGGCGATTGAAGTTCGTTCCAGAGTAACCGTCGTCATACAGGAAGAGGGTGTTGGTGAATCCTTTCTCAGCTGCATACTTCTCGAGCAGAAGTTTTTGATTCTGGATACTGTTCGAGTCATCCGTCTTATTTGTTTTCTGCGTATCCTCCTGACTCAGCCGGCCATAGAGGATGGTATATTTTTCGTTGCTTGCCATTGCTACTCCTTTCCGGGCAAGCCGATACGGCAACAACTAACATACCGTATCTCCTGCCCAATGTCTATCCTCAAATCGAACCTTTTCCCAAATCACTGTCGATGATTTGGAGCATCTGCTCCGTAGGTGTTTTCGCTTTCTCTGCGGTAGAGAAGATGGAACGGACAAAGAATTTTCGTCCGCCCACGATCATCTCCCGACGCAGCTCCATACCACGTTCCGTTTCGTGATAGGATGTATCCCGGTAGATCGGCGTGATTGTATTGTCATCCCGGTAGCCGATTGCTCGCTCCGGAATATAACCACCCAGAATACCTGTCTCCATATACACTTCGAATTCACTTTTCATAGCATTCCTTTCCCCCAAAACCAATTCGGGCAACAAAAATAGCAGACCGTCACATGGTCTGCTGCCAACTCCGTTCTTCTTCGTGATCGTCCTCTTTCTGACCGAGGGCAATCTTCTTTTCCTTTTCTTTGCGCAGCGTTTTTCTGTCTGCGTGATAATGCATGGTGGTGCTGTCCGTCACAGGCTCAGCAGACTGAGATTGTTCCAGTCTCCAGCCCAGGCCCACCACAGCAGAAACAACGCCGCCAGCGCCATCAGCAGGACTACCCATGTCGGACCATCCAGGTGCGGCAGATGCAGCCTGGGTAGTTTGATATTGGGCAGAGAAGAACGCTTCTCTTTCGGCTTCCCAGCCTGTTCGGCCATCTGCTCCAGATGCTTCAGCACTTTCAGCAGCTCGTCCACCTGTGTCCGGGTCGGGAACTGCTCCTGCAGTTCGCTGGCCTTCTTCAGATAGCCGGTCTGTCTCTCGGCGTGGTAACCCAGCGTGTAGAGGTCGCTCTGCAGATCCCCCCAGTCTTCTTTCGTGGGATGCACTTCGGAAGTAGGTGTCTGCTCCTGTGCCAGGAGAGGATTTTGCATACCTGTAATGCATAATACAAAGGTTAAGAATTGGAGTAGTGTTTTTCGCATGAGTTAGTTGTTATTTGATTTTGATTATGGTTGATACTGTGGGGATATACGTTGTGTCAATCAGATTCCGTTCAGAGTAGGTTTCGGGGATTCGATGGTTTTCTTTCAACCAGTGTATAGCTTTATCTATCCCTTCAGCCGAAGGGCGTTTTGCTTTTTGATAATTGGGGAGGGCGACGAGTCCTGTCAGATTTTCCGGTACACCTATTTCTATCAGCACTTGCTCCCATTCCTTCTGTGGATGCATTTTTATATAATCTACTCCCAGATTATAACCTGTGATGAGTAGTTCGATTTCTTTTCTTTTTTGGTTGAGCGCTTTTCGTGAAAAAGCGGTAGCCGTAAAATCAATGCCCAACTCCTGTGTACTTACCAATGAACGATGCTGGCTGTTCATGGCGATGGATGCGGCAGGGGCGGGCAGGAAAGAGGCGTCAATCTGATTGTACTGCAACATTTGCAGCCGGAGAGGAAGCTGGCCGATTTCCGGCATATTCATTTCTGAAAGACTGATTCCGGCTTTGTTTAATAACTGGTCGGTAGCATATTCGATAACTGTGTTGCGTGACACAGCAATATTCTTTTCCTTGAGCTGTTCCTGTTGATTGATATTACTTTCTTTAGAGACAATGAAACAGAAATAACCATCATTTTTCAAGACGAACCCTAAATCTGCATGATGGATAGCTTGCAGCACTACTGCGCTGGGATAATCGGTAATCATGCCATCCATTTTCCCGGTCTGGAAAGCAGCGTCCCGGTCGTTGGCAGAGTTGAATGAAAGAATAGTCAGGTTCAGCCCTAATGAATCGTAGATACCTTGTGTTTTAGCTATATGGAAAGGGAGTCCGTCCAGTGTGGGCATCATGCCCAGGGTGAGTGGTTGCAGTTCGGTTAGAGGTAAAAAAGAGCCGTCTCCTTTTTTACTCTGGCAGGAGTAAAGGAAGAGAAGGATGAACCAAAAGAGTAGTATCGGTCTTTTCATACCTCGTTTTTGTAAATAAGAGGAACTCCGTTTTTTATAAATAAGGGCAACTCTTTTCACAAAGAACTGCCCTCTTATCATTAACTATTTAAAAAATTAACTAATTATCTAGTTCTATTATTCTTGAATAGCAGCGATACCCGGAAGAACTTTTCCTTCGATTGCTTCAAGCAATGCACCACCACCTGTTGAAACATAAGAAACACCGCTTGCCAAGCCAAACTTGTTAACGCAAGCTACAGAGTCACCACCACCTACAAGTGAGAATGCACCGTTCTTAGTAGCCTCTACGATAGCCTCGCCTACTGCACGTGAGCCATGAGTGAAGTTTTCGAATTCGAATACACCTGTCGGACCATTCCACAAGATAGTCTTAGAGTTTTTGATAACATCTGTGAAGATTTTCTCAGTTTCAGGACCGATATCCAGACCTTCCCAACCATCAGGAATTTGGTCAACCGGACAGAACTTAGTGTTAGCATCGTTAGAGAAAGCGTCAGCAATCTTTGCATCAACAGCCAATACCAAGTTTACACCTTTTGCTTTTGCCTTTTCTATCAGTTCGAGGGCCAGATCCAGTTTGTCATCTTCGCAGATAGAGATACCGATCTTACCACCCATAGCCTTGGTGAAAGTATAAGTCATACCACCTGCGATGATCAGGTTATCAACCTTACTCAGCAGATTTTCGATAATTTCAATTTTAGAAGAAACTTTAGAACCACCCATGATAGCAGTGAACGGACGTTTGATGT
>ERZ773136.1777-NODE-1777-length-19803-cov-3.501823_pt1 | contig 19803 bp, 21 predicted proteins | sample MGYA00580855_ERZ773136 | MGnify/ENA primary metagenome ERZ773136 (study PRJEB29015, sample SAMEA2737860) | human gut metagenome | biome: human gut; feature: human-associated habitat; material: faeces | place: China | collected 2012 ... | reverse complement strand
GCGAGCGCACGAATCTGTTTCCGTGTCGTAAAACGAAGTTTTGCGACACGCTCAAGCGGTTTGTCGGAGGACAAACCGCTTTTAAACAAAAATATTGCCGTTACAGGCGTTCGACCGCGAGCGCAAACGCGTCGGCTTCGGCCGGCGTGTTCTTGAACGAGAGCGACGCACGAACAGCGCCGTATTCGCCGGTCTTTAGGGAAGCGTGGGCAATCGGGGCACAGTGAAAGCCGCCGCGCACACAGATTCCCTTTTCGTTGAGTTGCTTTGCAAGATCCTCTGAGGCTATGCCGGATTTGTTGAAAATAAGCGTCGGCGTGCGCGGTGCGCTAATGCCGTATAGAGTTATTCCCTTGACGTTGGCAAGATTTTCGGTCAACCGGTCGATGAGCATGGTATTGCGCTCGAAGATCTCACCGATCCCGATTTTGGAAATATAGCCGATTCCGGCGGCAAGACCGCAGATAGAGGGTGTGCCGAGCGTACCGGCCTCCAAGCGTTCGGGAAGGGAACCGCTCATGTTCTTGTCGGCGGAATTTATGCCGTTTCCGCCTTCAATGACCGGCTCCGGATCTTTGTCAGAACAGAATAAAGCGCCGCCGCTGCCCTGCGGCCCGTATAAGCTCTTGTGTCCGGCAAAGCACAGTACGTCGACGCCGAGCGCTTTGACATTGATGGGAACGCAGCCGGCCGCTTGGGAGGCGTCGCAGATAAGAAGAATGCTTCGCTTGCGGCAGATATCGGCAAGGGAGGCTATCGGAAGAATTTTTCCGCAGACATTCGAAGCAAGTGTCACAACCGCCATGCGCGTGTTGGGGCGGATCTTGGAAACAAAGTCGTATACGATTTCCCGTTCCGAGCCGCCGGCGTCAAAGACGGTATAGGAAATGTTTCTTGCTTGGTCTTTTGACAGTGCATGAACCGGTCGGATGACGGAATTATGCTCATAGCTTGAAAGGAGTATGTGGCCGCCGTTGGTCGCATAGCCCTTGATAGCCATGTTCAAGGCATAGGTCGCGTTGTAGGTGAACACGACCCGTTCGGGTTTGTCGTATCCGAATAAGCGGCATACGGCCTTGCGGGCTTCATAGACCTCTGACGCGGCGTTAAACGAAAGGTCATGACCGCTTCGGCCGGGGTTTCCGAACCGGTCAAGTGCGTTATGCATGGCGCGGATGACGCATTCCGGTTTTCCGACTGTGGTTGCGGCATTGTCAAAATAAATATACCGCTTCATGTCTTGGCCTCGCAGTCCATGGTCATGACAACGCGGATCCCGTTAAGACTTAAATAACGGCGCGCCAAGGCGGAATCTGCCGTGCGTACCCTTATTCCATACCCACAGCCGCCGAGTGCGGCAACATTTTTGATCTTTTCCACCTTGCAGACAATTCCGTGACTTTCAAGCTCGGATTTTGCCTTTAAGGCGTAGGTGATTGAGCTTACGATAAGGAATTCGCAGTCCATCGGAATAGTCACCTCACTTTTGATTTTCTATTTTTCCACTTCGGGATTGTAGGCATAGAGATTTTTGGAGTCCAAACGACGCTTTGCGTTTTCAAGTGCTTCGCCGAAGCGTTGGAAATGCACGATTTCGCGCGCGCGTAAGAAGCGGATCGGTTCGCGCACGTCCGGATCGTCCACTAAGCGTAAAATGTTGTCATATGTCGTGCGGGCTTTTTGTTCTGCTGCCAGATCCTCCGTCAGATCGGTAATGACATCGCCCTTAGACTGAAACGCAACCGAGGAGAAGGGAACGCCGCCTGCCGATTGCGGCCAGATACCCGGCCCGTGGTCAACATAGTACGGTGCAAAGCCGGCTTCGTTGATTTCTTCGATGGAAAGATTGCGCGTTAACTGACGGACAATGGCGCAAACCATTTCCATATGCGCCAGTTCTTCTGTACCTGCTTTTTGTCGGATAGGCACTTTTTTATAAATAATCGTAAAGCGCACTTTTCTGAAGCATAATTTATAAAAATTCCGAAACACTAAAAGCAACACATTTTAAGAGGTGCATATTATGAAAGAAATGTTTTGCTTCCAGTGTCAGCAGACGGCACACAACACCGGTTGTGAGGGAAAAGCCGGCGTCTGCGGCAAAAAAGCCGATACGGCCGGGTTTCAGGATGATTTAATTGGCGCGCTTATCGGTCTTGCCCGTGCAGCGTCGGACGGAAAAGCAACTGCTTATACCGACGAACTGGTTTTAAAAGGACTTTTTACAACCATTACCAATGTCAATTTCAACAATGAGACCATTCTCCGTCTCCAAAAAGAAATTGAAGCCGAAAAAGAGAAAATCGCCGTAAAGCCGACTGAAAATTATGATATGAAAAGGCTTTGGGAAGAAAACGAAGATATCCGCTCGCTTAAATCCTTGATTCTGTTTGGTATTAAGGGCATGGCGGCTTATGCCTATCACGCATATGTGCTCGGAAAAACCGATTCGGAGATCAACCGTTTTTTGTACGAAGCGTTATGTGCGGTCGGTGAGGATAAAACGCCGGAGGAGCTGTTAGACCTTGTACTCAATACCGGTAAGGTCAACTATAAATGTATGGCACTGCTTGACGATGCCAACACTTCCGCCTATGGTGAGCCGGTACCGACCGAAGTGCCGCTTACTGTCGAAAAAGGCCCGTTTATCGTGGTCAGCGGCCATGACCTGCACGATATGAAACTGCTTTTGGAGCAGACTGCCGGCAAGGGCATAAACATCTATACACACAGTGAAATGCTGCCGGCACACGGTTATCCGGAATTAAAAAAATATCCGCACTTGAAGGGGAATTTCGGAACGGGCTGGCAGAACCAGCAGTCGGAATTTCATAACATTCCGGCCCCGATTCTTTTTACGACCAATTGCCTTATGCCGGTACGTGAAAGCTATGCCGATCGTGTTTTTACCACGTCGGTGGTGTCCTATCCCGAGCTTATTCATATCGGAGAGGATAAGGATTTTTCGCCGGTCATTCAAAAGGCGCTTGAATGCGGCGGCTATGACGAGGACAAGCATATGACCGGCATGAACGGCGGCGATACGGTCATGACCGGCTTTGCGCATAATGCGGTGCTGTCACAGGCGGATAAGATCGTTCGCCTTGTCAAAGAGGGCAAAATCAAGCATTTCTTCTTGATCGGCGGCTGCGACGGCGCAGCTCCCGGCCGAAGCTATTATACCGATTTTGCCAAACTTACGCCACCGGATACGCTCATTCTTACGCTTGCCTGCGGTAAATACCGTATCAACGACCTTGACCTCGGTGAAATTGACGGCATTCCGCGCATGCTTGACTGCGGTCAGTGCAATGACGCTTACAGCGCCATTCAGATAGCGCTTGCATTAGCCGACGCTTTTCAATGCAGTGTCAACGATCTGCCGTTAACGCTTGTTTTGTCGTGGTATGAGCAAAAAGCGGTTTGTATACTGCTTACCTTACTCTATCTTGATATTAAAAATATCTTTTTAGGGCCGACGATTCCGGCGTTTGTTTCGCCGGGTGTTTTGAAAGTCTTGACCGAAAACTATCGTCTTACACCGACCGATACGCCGGAAAAAGATATTGCAAAGGCGCTCGGACATCCGGTCGAAGAGCAAAAACAGCAGGCATAACGAAAAATAAGGCGGTAACTGCGAAAAAAACGCAGTTGCCGCCTCTTTTTGCGCAAAAAATATTGGATTTTTTTGAAATAATCTTGAAAAATCCGTGCCGATTTGGTATAATTTAGATAGAAATTTTTCCACAGGTGATCCCCATGCTCTCTAATCTCAATCAAAATAACGTACTTCGCTTTTTTATTTGCGATGATAATACCGTGTTTACGCATCTCATCAAGGATTGTATTGAAAGAGCCATGCCGCCGGACCGTCCTTATGAGTTATTTTTGTTTGAGGATGACAAACAGCTTTTGGACGAATGGAATAAAGGTTTTGCCGACGCGGTCTTGCTTGATATCAATATGCCGTATACGGACGGCTTTACTCTTGCGGAACGTTTGCAGCAAAGCAAACCCGATGTGTTTGTTCTGTTCGTCACAAGTTATGAGGAATGTGTTTTCAATTCCTATAACTATCATCCGTTTTGGTTTATCCGCAAAAATCATTTGGAAGAACTTGAAAAAGTGATCCCAAAGTTGCTTGCAAGCATTGACGCAAAGCACGAGGCTGAGCGTCAGACCTTTCTTCTCAAAACGGAGAACCGCAATATCGAATTGGATATCAAAACGCTTATCTATATCGAATCCTACAAAAACGATATTATCATTCATGATAAGGTGCGCGAGGATATTCAAGTGCGATGCAAGATTTCGGACGCGGCGCATCAGCTTTATCCCATGCATATTATCCGAATACAAAAGAGTATTCTGCTTAATTGCCGGTATATTGCCAAGGTTACCAGCCGCGAGGTCTTTCTCACTGACGGCACTTCTTTCAACGCTGGCCGTGACCGTACCGATTATATCAAAGATGAGTATCAAGAATACATAAGGAGTCGTATTTAATGCAAAGCTTGTTTGAAAACGGCATTAACCTTTTGGAAACCTTTCTCTTTACGGAGTTTATGACCCGTTACTTCGGCACAAAATTCAAGGGTGCGCGAAAATACGCATGCTTTGCCGTCGCATGGCTGCTGGCGTTTGTTTTTATGTGCGTGATGAACTATGTTGTCGTGGTAGAAACTGTGGCAACAGTAGGCTTTATCATTTTGTACTTTGTGTACGCTATGTTTTGCCTAAACGGAAAATGGCAGACCAAGCTCCTTTTGTCCGCCGTCACCTATTATCTTGCCTATGCCATCGGGATTTTAACCAATCTTACAGTGTGCAACGTGATTGGCTATGACCCGGTAAAAATGGCGACCGTATTCAATGGCGTGCGGATATCCTGCGTAATCTTTACGAAAATCGTGTTTGCTTTTATCACGGAATTTATCCTAAACCGCAAACGCCGCGCATTGCGCACCAAAAATGTTTGGTTATTGGTGGCGGTCATCCCGACCGTGTCGCTTGTGTCGCTCGGCGCACTGCTAAAGGCGACGTTGTATCATGAAGATATACAGGTTTATATTTGAATCGTTATGGTGGGCATCGTTTTTGCGGACGCTATCATATATTATTTCTTTACCGCGCTCGGCAAAGAGTATGAGCAGAATCTGAATATGAAACTATTGGAACTTGAGAAAGAAGCGTCGGAAAAGTATATCAAGGATATGGACGTGTTTGTCAAGGAAATGCGTACCGTAAGACACGATATCAAAAATCAGCTCTGTACGGTGCAAGCCTATCTTTCCGAAGGCAAAACCGAGGAAGCCAAAGCCTATGTGGAAACGCTTACCGAAGAATATCTGCCGCATATGCTTGGCTACGTTTCGACGGATAACGACGCGTTCAATGCCATAGTGAATACCAAAGCCGCGCAGTGCAGCGATAAGCATATCGCATTTCAGGTAAATGTGCGCCGCGAAACCTCCATCTCGCTTGCTCCGACCGATACGGCCGCTTTGCTCGGCAATCTGCTTGATAACGCCATCGAAGCCGCTTCCGAAACCGAGCATCCGCAGATCATATTGGACGTACATAACGACGGCGAATATCTGACCTTCGAAATTTCCAATACCATAAAGGAATCCGTTCTCGATTCGAATGGCAGTCTTGAAACCACGAAAAGCGATAAGGATCTGCATGGAATCGGCACAAAATCCGTTCGGGAGATCGTCGAACGCTATAACGGTATGCTGAAATACTATGAACGCGACGGCATGTTTATCTGCCATATCATGCTGCTTCAGGAAAAAATCAAATAAACACTTTGCGCAAAATAAAAAGCAATGTCTGTCCTCGGATAGATGTTGCTTTTTTATTTTTAGGGTGCGCGATGATCGCAGCGGCGCCTCGCCGCCCTTTGCGTAGAAATCAAGTTAGATCAAACTTGGAGCGCGTGAGGGAAGCACCGGTTTTTTATAGATATTTAGGCGCGATAATCGCAGCGGCGCCTCGCCGCCCTTTGCGTAGAAATCGAGTGAAATCAAACTTAGAGCGTGTGTGCGAAAGCACCGGCTTTTTATAGAATTATAGGCGCGATGATCGCAGCGGCGCCTCGCCGCTGTGTGAGTTGTAACGGTATTTGTGTAAGTTGTCACATCGGCTTGAAAAAACAAAAATAAATGTTATACTGTATTCAAGAGGAAAGGGAAATGGAAAAAATTGCTAATGCTTTAACCAACCGATTATATGCCAATAAAAACTTGCCGGAGGAGCTTCGTGAGGTCTATGCCTATGGCTTCAAGCTCATGCTTGCGGATGTGACTAACGCGGCGGTCGTACTTCTTTTGGGATTGCTTTTGCACCGCTTTACCGTAAGCCTTGTTTTTGTTGTTACCTTGTGCAGCGTGCGTAACTTCAGCGGCGGCTTTCATGCCAAAACCTTTCATGCCTGCCGCTTGTCCATGCTCCTTACGTTTTTCATCACACTTGGCGCTTTCGAGTTACTTGTGCGGTGTCAAACTTACTTAAACGGCGCTTTGCTTATACTCCTTGCTTTGCTTGGCGTGGCGAATACCGGTATGATGGTGCTTTTAGCGCCCGTGCCGCATCCCAATAAAACGCTGAATACCGAGCAGAAAGCAAAAAACAAAGCAAAAGCGGTTATCTTAACTGCCGCTTTATCCGTTCTTTCAATTTTGTGTACATTTTTGGGAATAAGAGAAGGTATCGCAATCGCAGTAACCTTGACGGCCGTGTCGGTTCTTATGCCGATCGGACGGAAAAATCAGAAAGGAGGACGTAAAAATGTTTGAACAATTATTTGACGCGCTTGCAAAAGCAGCGCTTGATTCGGCTATCAATTCGGTAAATGTTGCATCAGCGGGAACGATGCATCAGCCTGCCGAGCCGGAAAACTTACAGGGTCTTGCAGCAAAATACCGTAATTATTCCAAAAAAGCTTCTAAGTAATGTAAAATTACTTAGTGCTTGTACTAAGGGCTGAAGGATAATTCCTTTTGAATTCCTCGGTACAATTACAAAAATTGCACTCGCAAACACCTTTATACCTGTTCATGATGTATGGGACTTGTTTCGGTTTTACCGGATAAGTCCCATATTTCTTTTTGTTTTTCCGCCTATTGTCCGATTGCCCGTCATAGGATAATAGGGGAGTGGGTTACAAGTGATAGGAAAAAACTCGAAGCTCCGCGTCGAAATACCGAAAAACAGTATACCTGTATCGAAAAAAGCCTGTACGCAAAATCAGATCTGTATTGCCGTCTTTGAAACACTTTTGGAAGAAAAACGCATTACTTTTGAAGAATATCAAGCCGCCGTTCGGTTTATAAAATAGCCGTAGCATAAATCGGCCGAATTTTCATACATTGAAGCAAAGTATATCTCGAAAGGCGTGCTTTGCTTGAATCCGATAACATGCATTTCTAAGACAAATCTCCGCGTCGCCGCTTATTGCCGCGTGTCTACCGACAGCTCCGACCAAGCCAATTCCTTTGAAAATCAGAAAAAATACTTCGAAAAGACGATCGCTGAACACGAAAATTGGTCGCTCTACCGTATTTTTGCGGATTCCGGCCTTACCGGTACGACCACGAAAAAACGCGCCGCCTTTTTGCAAATGATTGAGGCGGCACAGGAAAAGAAATTCGATTTGATCTTAACCAAAGAAGTCTCGCGCTTTGCCCGAAATACGCTCGATACTCTAAAATACACGCGTATGCTGAAAGAAAAAGGAATCGGCGTGCGTTTCCTTTTGGATAATATCGATTCGTCCGATCCGGACGCGGAGCTGCGGCTTACGATCATGGCCTCCCTTGCGCAAGAGGAAAGCCGTAAAACCTCCGAACGCGTCAAATGGGGACAAAAGCGGCAAATGGAAAAAGGAGTTGTGTTTGGGCGAGACCTGTTAGGCTATCGGGTATCGGACGGAAAAATGCAGATCGAGCCGGTCGGCGCGCAAACGGTACGGCTTATTTTTCATAAATTTACCGCCGAAAACAAAGGCGTCTGCACCATTGCACGTGAATTGACGGAGGCTTGTGTTCCGACCTTTACCGGAAAAAGCGTCTGGCGGCACAGCATGATCTTAAAGATTCTTACCAACGAAAAATACTGTGGCGATCTGGTTCAGAAAAAGACCTATACGCCGGATTTTTTAACACATGAAAAGAAACAGAATCACGGTGCAGAAGCGCTTATCTGCCAAACCGACCATCATGAGCCTATCGTTTCGCGTGATGTTTGGAACGCGGCCGCCGAACGCTTAAAAAGGGAAGAGGGGCGAAGCCCGAAAAGGCATGGCGACCGCTATCCCTTATCCGGAAAGATTTTTTGCGGCTTTTGCGACAGGGCGCTTTCCGCACGAACCAAGAGACGAAAAAACGGCGCGTCTGTTCCGGCGTGGCAGTGCCGGAATCCGGCATGTCCGGCAAAGTCTGTGCAAATACGAAATGCCGATTTTTTTATTCTTATGGATAAAGCGTTTGAAACGCTTGCCGCAGCTCCGGCGGATATTTTGGAAAAATGCCGGGTGGCTATGGAAAACGACGCTTTTTTGGAGAAAAAAGCGGTGAACCGTGAGAATGCAATACAGCAAGCGGAACGCTTGCTTGACTTATATTTAAGCGGTGAGATCGATAAGGAGCTTTACATAAAAAAACGTGCAATGTTCGAAAACATCGCGTGTGAAAAGGCTTGCAATGAAAATAAACAATCGCCTTTTGAAAAGAAGGCAGAACTGCTTGCAGAGATTCAAAAAATGCTTTTCGGCGGCGAATCAAGCTATGGGCTTTATCAAAATCTGACCGAAAAAATCGTCGTTTACGGCCGGGAAAAAGCGGAGTTAACGTTTAAAGACGGTGTGAAACGCCTTATTTATATCGAATGAGTGCCTTTTCGTCACGATATACCGATATCGGTCAACAACCCGGTAATGTCGCTGTAGGGCATGCTGTAGCGCTGGGACAGATAGCGTAACGACGCGCCAAGCTCTCCGTCCGGACCGCCGTATTGGCTCATAACTACCATAGCGGCGCGAGCGTCCGGTTTTTTGATATTTACCGGAAACTGCAGACGTTTTTCATAGTTCCACATTAGTTTTCATCTCCTTCCCACGGAAACGGCGGATCAATCCACGTCCAACCGTCCTTGGTTGCCTCAAGATTGTCGGTCGTGAGCGGTCCGTATGCCGCTTCATAGGCGACAACCGCCTTGCGGCGCGCTTCGTTGTGACGGTCAAAATAACTCTGCGCTTTCTTGCTTTCCGGATGGGTGTCCAAATAAAGGCGTGCCTCATCCACGGCGAAGCCTTCCTCCATAACGGTGCGCAAAAGGCGCGCACGGCTGTTCTCTTTACTCTTTAAACGCACTATTTGGCACCTCCTGCTGCAAGAAACGGCATATAAAGCTCCGGAAAGACCGTTCCCTTATCCAGCGCTTCGTTTAACGCAAACAACGCGTCAAAATCGGCATTCTGCATGGGAACGCTTGCAACGGCAAGCCCGAACACATTCGGTTTTGGGCCGGAACGGATATCACATGCTTGTTGATTCATAGAAATCATTCTCCTGTGTTTTGATTTTTCAGGAATAAAGTATACGTTTATCCCTGTTACAGTATATGATAAATGCGTGCCGCGTGCGTCGCAAAAGACGAAACTTGGCTTTTGACGGTGCGTTTGGAAAAGAAAGCAAAAAAAGTCCCGGAAGTTTGCATAGAGTTGCAGACTTTCGGGACAATGAGCCGGTCATTCCGGTGCTCCGACCGGAAGTTCAATATTTTTAGGTTGTGGATCTGCCCCCCAGCTTTTTATACTGTTTCCTTGCTGTTGTGCAAATCCGCGGTGGCCGTGTATGGGTATACGGTCAAGTGCCGCTGACCGTCTCCTTTTCATGCTTCGAGCGGTTTTCCGCAGTCCAGTTCTTTGGATTGGTATCGTCCGGCGCAAGACCGGCAAGAATGGCTTCGTAATGAGCTGCCTTTTCGTCCATGTATCTTGCGGCGGCATTGGCTTCCTCTACCCGTTTATAGGCCTCTTTGCGCTGCTTGAGAATAATCTGATACCGCGCACGCAGATTTTCTCCGGATTCCTCCGACAGACACAGACGGCAGTATTCCTTGATATCTTCAATCGACGCGCCGCAGCCTTTTAAGCATTTGATGCCTTGCATCCAGTTGACCGATTCTTCATTAAACATTCGGCGGTTTCCGCTATCGCGCTCACAAGGCAGCAGCTCAAGGTCGGTATAATAACGCAAGGTGTGTTCCGTCACGCCGAACATCTTTGCCATTTGTTTTATCGTATACTGCATTTTTCCTCCGAAAATTTCAAAAAACTCTTGTATTGTCAACGTCAGAAAGAGCACGAATGGGAGCGCAAATACATGGTTGCGCACATGGCCTATGCGCCGCTCGGTCAAGGCAAGGCGAACGAAATGTTTGCAGAACCTGCCGTGGTCGAGCTTGCGGCAAAATACGGCAAAACACCGGCGCAGGTGCTCTTGCGCCGCACGGTGCAGGACGGTGTGGCCGTTATCCCGAAATCGGTACATACCGAGCGGATACAAGAAAACATCGATATGTTCGATTTTGAATTAACCGACGCGGAAATGAGCGCTTTGCGCTCGCTTGACAAAGCCGCACCCATGATAGGCAATGCCGAAAAACCGGAGGTTGTGGAAATGGCAATGCACTGGTAACGCCCGACGTGTTCACAATAAGAAACACAGAAATAAGAAAGTCACCCGATTATTACGTCGGGTGACTTTGTGTTTCACGGTGCGCTCACAGGGAATCGATACGGAACTGCTCCTTATAGAGTGTCGCGTAAATGCCGTCTAAGGCGATCAGGTCTTTGTGCGGGCCTCGCTCGGCAATCTTTCCGTGGGATACGACTGCAATTTCATCGGCATTTTTCACGGTCGAAAGGCGGTGTGCAACCACTAAGGTGGTGCGGCCCTTGCAAAGCTCATCAAGCGACTTCTGAATGAGTAATTCTGTAGTGTTGTCGAGCGCGCTGGTCGCTTCGTCTAAAATCAGAATCGGCGGATTTTTTAGAAATACGCGCGCGATGCTTAGCCGCTGCTTTTGACCGCCGGAAAGCCGCACGCCGCGTTCGCCGATTTGGGTGTCGTAGCCGTTTTCCATTGAAAGAATGTATTCGTGGATGTTGGCGCGCTTGGCTGCTTCGACGACTTCGTCGTCGGTGGCGTCTAAGCGTCCGTAAAGGATATTTTCCTTGATACTTGCGTTAAATAGGTAAATGTCCTGCTGGACGATGCCGATGTTCCGGCGCAGGCTCTCGCACGTGACCGATTGAATATCGATTCCGTCAATGAGAATATGGCCGTCCGAAACGTCGTAAAAGCGCGGTATCAGATGACAAATGGTGGTCTTTCCGCCGCCGGAGGGGCCGACCAGGGCAAAGGTCTCGCCTTGCGGAATATCGAAGTTTACGCCGGATAATACCTCTTCGCCTTCGCCGTACCGGCAAGAGACGTTTTCAAAGCGGATATTGCCGCGAACCGTGCCGATATCGCGCGCGTCCGGCGCGTCCTTTTCCGGCTCGGCGTCCATGATTTCGAGAAAACGCTCAAAGCCGGCTACACCGTCCTGGTATTGCTGCATGAAGTTGATGAGCGTTGTGACCGGTGTCAAAAACAGGTTTAACGACACGATAAACGCGGAATAATCGCCGAAATTGATAATTCCGTTATACAAAAACAGACCGCCGGCAATGAGCACCGTGACATTGAAAAAGTTGGAGAGGAAGGAGGTCGTCGAAAGAAACTCACCCATGGCCTTGTAGGCGAGCGTTCGCGCTTCGACAAATTCCTTGTTGCTGGCGGCAAACTTTTCTTTTTCGCGTGCGGAATTGGTGAAGGCCTTTGTAACGCGAATCCCTGAAATGCTGCTTTCAAGCGACGCGTTGATGGAGGCGACCGCTCTGCTGCTTGCCTGAAAAGCCCGGCGCATGCGTAACCGCAAGCGGAAAGCCACAACCACCAAAAGCGGTACACATAAAAACACGATAAGCGTCAAATACAGGTTGATGGAGGCAAGATAGGCAAAGGAGACCAAGATCGTAATGCCGGTAACGATGACATTTTCCGGCCCATGGTGGGCAAGCTCGCTGATGTTCATAAGGTCGTTTGTCATGCGGCTCATCAGCTTGCCGGTTTCGTTTTCATCAAAAAAAGAGAAAGGGAGGGTTTGGAGCTTTGCAAACATATCGCGCCGCATGTCGGCCTGCATGAGTACGCCCATGACATGGCCTTGATACTGAACAAAGCAGTCGAGCCGCTTGCGGACATAGTATAAGGCGAGCAAAAGAATGCCGGAAAAAATTATCATTTTGTATTCTTTTTGCGGAATCAAGTCGTTTAGCATGGTGCGTGTGATAATAGGATATACCACACCGATGAGAGACGCGATGAGGGCGGCGGTCATGTCCATGAAAAACAGCTTTTTATGCGGTTTATAATAGGGAATGAATCGTTTGAGCATGATAAGATCCTTTCAATTTGTCTTATATACCTATTATAGCGCATTTTTCCTTAAAAAGCAAGTTCTTTGATTTGTTTGACGAAAAAAGCCGGATAGCTATGCCATCCGACTTTTTTCTGTATACATGCAAAAGAGGAAAACTATTTTTAATACCGGAAATCTTGCTTTTGGCAAGCAGTGTTATGTGTGTGCTCTTAATTTCCAGCTTTTCTCGCTGCTTCGAGTGCCTCGCGGATCTCGCTTTCGGTTTCGAGAGCGGAAATTCTTTCGGCAAGTGCTTTTGCATCGTTTATGCTCCAAAGCGAAAGCGTTCTTTTAACAGCCGAAATCGAGGTTGGATTCACGCTGAATTCGTCAAGTCCATAAGCGACAAGAAGCGGAATCAAGCGTTCGTCCGCGGCCGCTTCGCCGCACATGCCAACCGGGATGTTTGCGGCCTTTGCCGCGTGAATGATATGTTCGACGGAACGCAGAACTGCCGGATCAAAAACTGAATACAGGTAAGAGACCTCCGTGTTTCCGCGGTCTACCGTCATGGTGTATTGCGTTAGGTCGTTGGTGCCGATACTGAAGAAGTCGGCATGCTTTGCCAAAAGGTCGGCACAAAGCGACGCAGCCGGCGTTTCAATCATCACACCTAATTTGATGTTTTCAGCAAACGGAATGTTTTTGCAGGCAAGCTCCTTTTTGCATTCCTCAAGCAGGGCGCGCGCCTTTTTTACCTCGCTTACACCGGTCACAAGCGGCAGCATAATGCGGATATCGCCATACACTCCGGCGCGTAGCAGCGCACGAAGCTGATTTTTGAACAAATCTGTATGTGACAGACAATAGCGAATTGCACGAAAGCCTAAAAACGGATTTTCCTCTTTCTTTAAGCCAAGATAGGGAATATCCTTATCGCCGCCGACATCGAGCGTGCGCACAATAAGCGGCTTACCTTTCAGAATAAGAGCTGCTTTTTTGTAGGCTTCAAACTGTTCATCTTCGTTGGGCGCGTGTTCACGATCCATAAAGAGAAATTCCGTACGGAAAAGTCCTACGCCGACGCCACCGTTTTGCAGGACAGCTTCGGCATCCTCCGGCTTTCCGATGTTGCCGACTGCTTCGAGAAGAACGCCGTCGGCTGTTTTGGCTCTCTTTTCGATAAATGCCGCAAGCTCACTTTGCTTTTTGGCATATTCGGCTTGCAGGACACGATATTTTTCGATATCGCTCTCACTCGGCTCGCGAAGCACCGTGCCGCTTGGGACATCTGCAATGACACATTCGCCATTTTTTAACTGTGCGGTTACGCCGGGAATGCCTAAAATGGCCGGAATACCCATGGCACGCGCCAAAATGGCCGAATGAGAGGTCATGCCGCCGGTTTCGGTGAGAATGGCGGCCACATGCTCTTTATCTAATCCAGCTGTGACCGAAGGGACAAGGTCGTATGCACAGATGACGGTATTCGGAGCAAGCTCTGAAAGAGAGGGCGCTTCCTTGCCAAGCAGAATCGAAAGCAGGTCGTTCTTGATGTCGTTGACGTCGGAGGCGCGCTGCTTTGTCAATTCGTCGTCCGCTTGGGAAAAGATCATGGCGAACATATCGCATATCTGCGCTACGGCGCTTTCGGCACACATGCCGGTGTCCGTTAATTTTTCGATCTCGCCCTGCATATAAGGGTCTTGAATCATCAAAATGTGTCCTAAAACGATTTCGGCTTCTTTCTCACCGACGCTTTTGCGCAGTTTTTCGGCACTGGCGTTGGTTTTATCGGTAAAACGTTCAAGTGCCGCGTGAAAACGTGCTTTTTCCGTATTCGGATCGCAATCGGTCTTGGCTTCGAACGACAGATCTTGACCGGAAAGCAAAACTACGTTTCCGATTCCGTATCCGCCGGACACGCCGATTCCCTTTAACATGACGCTCCCTCCTTTGCGGTCTTATTCGCCGAATCCGCTCTCGACAAGAGCCACGGCACTGTCAAGCGCTGCGTTTTCGTCGTCGCCTTCGCAGACGATCTCAATGGTGCTGCCGCATTTGATTCCGGCGGCAATGATGTTCATAAGGCTCTTGCCGTTAACGTCCGAGCCGTTGAATTTAATGGTGACATTGCTGTTGAATTTTGCCATGGCGGCGGCAAAGGCGCCGGCCGGACGCATGTGGAAGCCCTGTGCGTTTGTGATAGTCAAAGTCTTGGAAGTCATGATACATTCTCCGTTCTGAAAATTATAATTTGTATTTTAAGCTTTTTGGGAAACGTTTTTTTTAAGAACGCCGAGTAAAATAGTGGAAAGTGCCGTGCCGGCTGCCAGTGCCAGTAAATATAACGGCCAGTTTCCGACCACAGCGAACACGAAGATACCGCCGTGCGGCGCCATAAGCGTGCATTTGAAGAGCATGGACAGACCGCCCGAAAGAGCCGCGCCAAGGAAGCAAGCGGGAATGACGTGAAGCGGGTCTGCGGCGGCGTAAGGAATCGCGCCCTCGGTGATAAAGCTGAGACCCATGATATAGTTGACCGGCGCATTTTTGCGTTCTTCTTCGGTAAATTTCTTTTTGAAGATAGCTGCGGCAAGCGCAATGGCAAGCGGCGGAACCATACCGCCGATCATAACGGCTGCCATGATATCATAGTTACCGCTTGTGATGGCTGCCGTACCGAAAACATACGCTGCTTTGTTGAACGGGCCACCCATGTCAATGGCCATCATACCGCCTAAAATGAGACCGAGCGCGAATTTGCTGACATCGTTCATGCTGGTCAGAAAATCGGTAAGGCCGGTATTTATCATGCCCATAAACGGGTTAACGGCGCACATGACAACGGCAATCGCACCAAGTCCTGCAAGCGGATAAATAAGAACCGGTTTAATGCCCTCTAATGAATCCGGCAGCTTGTCGCACAGCTTTTCAATGCCAAGCATAAGGTAGCCGCCGACAAAGCCGGCAAGCAGTGCGCCTAAGAATCCGGACGGAATGTCACCGCCGATATTGGCAAAGGTTGAACCGGTTGTTGCAAGATAGCCGCCGACGAAGCCGACTAAAAGACCCGGACGGTCGGCAATGCTGCGTGCGATAAAGGCTGCAAGCACAGGAATCATGAAGTTGAAAGCATAACCGCCGATTCCCTTAAAGAAAGCTGCTGCCGGTGTAAACGTACCGAAATTCGAGTCCTGAGGCGCGCCGGCGATGGTGTCGATGAGGAAAGCAAGCGCGATGAAAATACCGCCGCCCACAACAAACGGGAGCATGTGCGAAACGCCGTTCATAAGGTGCTTGTAGATCTTTCGGCCGGCCGATTCGTTGCCCGCGGAAGCGTTTTCCTTGGATTTTGCAGAAGCGTGGTAAACGGGCGCATCGCCGGAAATGATTCTGTTTATTAACCCTTCCGGATTCTTGATGCCCTCGGAAACGCTGACGCTTATGAGCTTTTTGCCGTCAAAGCGTGCCATTTCGACCGATTTGTCGGCGGCTATGATAATGCCGTCTGCCGCGGCAATTTCTGCGTCGGTAAGAACATTTTTTGCACCGCCCGAACCGTTTGTTTCGGCTTTGAGAGGAAAACCGAGCTTTTTACCGGCCTTTTCGAGCGCTTCGGCGGCCATATAGGTATGAGCAATACCGGTAGGGCAGGCCGTTACGGCAAGCACGCGGTAGTTACCTGCTTCGGCAGCCGGTGCTTTGGGTGCTTCTGCCGGATATTTTGCACTTTCGAATGAGTCGATCTCCTTTAAAAAATCGTCCTCCGATTTGGCCGACAGAAGTTTTGCGCGAAAGCTCTCATCCATGAGCATGGTCATTAAACGCGACAGAACCTCCAAATGCACGTCGCCGTCGTTTGGAGCGGCAATCATAAATAATAGGTTGGAAGGCTTTCCGTCAAGGGAAGCATAGTCCACGCCGCCCGGAACGGTCATGGCGGCGAGCGCCGGGTGCTTTACGGCGTCGCTTTTGGCGTGCGGAATGGCGATTCCGTCGCCGACAGCCGTCGATCCTTGATTTTCACGCGCTAAAATGGCGGTCTTGTAGGCTTCTCGGTCGGCGATGCTGCCGTTTTTGGCTTGAAGCTCGATAAGCATTTCGATGGCTTCATTTTTGTTTGCCGGAGCGGCGTTCAAGCGGATACTTTCTTTTTGAAGTAAATCTGTGATTCGCATGGTGTTCTTCCTTTCCTTAAAAATTTATTGTATTTTTTCGCTTTGAATTTCGTTTAAAAGCCGGAAAACAAGCTCCTTATTTGCAAGGCCTTCGGAAAAGGCGGTCGCGCTTCCGGCTGCGCTGCCGAGAGCAAGCGCATAGCTGTAATCGTTCCTTTCCAAATATCCGGCAAGAAAGCCGGCTACCATGGAATCGCCTGCGCCGACCGAATTGACGGCTTTTCCTTTTGCTGTTCCGATTATGTGTACGCGGTCTGTTTCATCGACAAGCAGCGCACCGTTAGCAGCCATGGAAACAAGCACATTCCGTGCGCCCATTTTCTGCATTTCTTTGGCATAATGCGCAATCTCGTCGGTGTTCTTCAAGGTCTTTCCGAATATCTCGCCAAGCTCATGATGATTGGGCTTGATAAGAAAGGGCTTGTAGACAAGTACGTTTTTTAACAGATCGCCGGTAGCGTCCACGACAAAGGTAATGTTTTTATCGGAAAGACGAGCCAAAATGGTTTCATATATGTTCTCGGGCAGATCCGGCGGTATGCTTCCGGCCAAAACCAAAATATCGCCGTCTTTTAAAGTGTCTAGTTTTTCAAACAGGCTCTGTAAGTCTTTTTCGGAAATATCCGGGCCTTTGCCGTTTAGATCGGTTTCGGTGCTTGCCTTGATTTTGACGTTAATACGAGACAATCCGTTTTCAAGGCGGATAAAATCGCTTTTCACGCCGGCATCCTCCACGCCGCGGCGGATAGCGTCTCCCGTGAATCCGGCGATAAAGCCGAGCGCAGTGGAATCCCTGCCAAGCTCGCGTAAAACAAGGGAAACATTGATTCCTTTTCCGCCGAAAAAGACATATTCCTCTTTGGAGCGGTTGACCTCACCCGGCACAAGTCCCGGGACGTTCATCACATAATCGATGGCCGGATTGAAGGTGACGGTATAAATCATGGCTTTCGGCCTCCTTTGCTGTTAATTTAATTCTTGTAAACTTCCTTGATAATGCATTTTTCTTTGTATCGTGGGTTATCAAAACGGTCGGTGATAATGCAGGCTTTCTCAGACGGAGCAAAAGTGCATGAGGATATCTGACCGAATTTGGAGTGATCGGCTAAAATATAGCACACATAGCTTTTGCGGAAAGCCGCGTCTTTAACGGCTGCTTCATCCGGGTCAGGTGTGGGGAATCCGGCCGAAAGGGAAATGCCGTTTGTGCCCAAATAGCACTTGACAAAGTTGTATTTGAGAATTGCTCCGACAGCTTCTGCGCCGATAATGGCTTCAGTCGTCGTTTTAATGCGGCCGCCGACAAGATAGACATTGAAGTTTTTTGCTGCAAGTTTCCTTGCGTGATTAAAGCCGTTGGTAACGTAGGTCGCTGTATTCTCGGTGATGTAATCGATCATGCGCTCGGTGGTGGTTCCGGCGTCGATAAAGACAAAATCGTTTTTGCGGATGGTTTCGGCGGCATATTTTGCAATGGCGTCTTTTTCTTCGCGGAATTTGTCTTCCTTAGCTTCGACGGACGGCTCGCTGAAATCAAAGCGTTCGCTTCCGACGGCGGTTGCGCCGCCGCGCACCTTGACAATGTATTTTTTCTCGTCGAGTGCCTGAAGATCGCGCCGCACGGTCGATTCGGAAATCCCGATCTCTTCCGACAGCACGGCAATGGTAGCGGTGCGGTGTTTTTCTAAATACTTGATGATCTTTTCATAGCGTTCTTCCGCTAACATAAACACACCTCTTGAATTAAATTGAAATATTTTGGAATGTTCTGAACCTTGCGAGCATATAATAGCACACTTTTGAAAGATTGTCAAGAGGTTTTTAAAAAAAACTTTCAGCTTTTATCAAAATATTCCAAAATGCAGCAAATATGCAAGTCAACTCTTACTCCAGTTTGCCCGATAGAACGAAAAACATACATAATAATTGCAAATAGCGCCGGTCAGAAAGACTTGACAAAATTCGCGTTTTTTCTTATAATAAAATAAAAATTCTGTTTGGAGTGATTTTCATGCAAACCGTAACACTTGGAACGACAGGCATCGTCACACCGAAAAACGCTTTTGGCGCACTCCCTGTGCAGCGTGTCGGCATGCCGGATGCGAAAAAACTGCTGCGCCTTGCCTATGACGAGGGTTTTACATTTTTCGATACGGCACGCGCTTATTCGGACAGTGAAGAAAAGATCGGTGAAGCGCTTTCAGACGTTCGAGACCGCATTTATATTGCAACCAAAACCATGGCGACAACGGTTGATAAGTTTTGGAAAGATTTGGAAACAAGCCTTGCCAACTTAAAAACCGATCATGTCGATATCTATCAGTTCCATAATCCGTCCTTCTGTCCCAAGCCGGGCGACGGCACAGGCTTATATGAAGCTATGCTCGAAGCAAAGGCGCAAGGGAAGATAAAACATATCGGTATTACCAATCACCGCGGACACGTTGCACGCGAGGCCGTCGAATCCGGCTTGTACGAAACGCTTCAGTTTCCGTTCTGCTACCTTGCTTCTGAGGGAGATAAGGAGCTTGTCAAGCTGTGTAAGGAAAAGAACGTCGGTTTTATTGCTATGAAAGGCCTTTCGGGGGGACTTATTACCAATGCGCGCGCTGCAAGTGCGTTTATGAACGAATACGATAACGTTTTACCGATTTGGGGAATTCAGCGCGAAAGCGAACTGCGAGAGTTTATTTCTTATGCAAAAGAACCGCCGGTCATGGACGCGGACATGAGCGCGCTTATTGAACGCGAAAAAAAGGAGCTTTCCGGAGAATTCTGCCGCGGTTGCGGATACTGTATGCCATGTCCGGCCGGAATTGAAATCAATAACTGTGCGCGCATGTCGCAGATGATCCGGCGCAGTCCTTCGGCATTCTGGCTTACGCCGGAAAGCCAAGCGAAAATGCTAAAGATCGAAGATTGCAAAAACTGCGGCGCCTGTAAGAAAAAATGTCCGTATGGTCTTGATACACCGGCACTTTTACGCAAAAATCTGGAGGATTATAAAAATATTCTTTCCGGTAAAACCAAAATTTAGTAAATTAAGAGAGCGGAACCTGTGCAGGTCAGCTCTCTTCAGACTGAGGCAAAAGCCTATAAGGCTTTTCGGGCGAAGCCGATTTCAATTAAAATCTGAAAAATCCGGGGA
>ERZ773136.1769-NODE-1769-length-19878-cov-3.590324_pt1 | contig 19878 bp, 17 predicted proteins | sample MGYA00580855_ERZ773136 | MGnify/ENA primary metagenome ERZ773136 (study PRJEB29015, sample SAMEA2737860) | human gut metagenome | biome: human gut; feature: human-associated habitat; material: faeces | place: China | collected 2012 ... | reverse complement strand
TCTTAAAGCCGCACGTTGTCAAAGCGCTTGTGGACGACGACGGCAATGTCGTCAAGAGCTTCGACACGACCGTTGTGCGCAAGGTCAATTCCGAAGAGACCTCTAAGACTATCATGACTTACCTCATGAACGGTATCAATATCGGTTCCAACAAAAACGCCTATGTAAAGGGCTATAAAATTGCGGCCAAGACCGGTACGTCCCAAAAACGCGATAAAGAGGGAAATTACTACATAGGCTCGTGCGTGGCGTTTGCTCCGGCAGACGATCCGCAGATCGCCATTCTTGTCGGTATCGACGAGCCGAGCGGCGCCAACTATTACGGCGGCCTTATCGCAGCGCCTGTCGTTTCGTCGGTGCTTACCGAGGTGCTTCCGTATCTCAATATCGAGCCGTCCTTAACCGAAGAGGAGGCGGCGCTCATCGACGTTTCCGTACCGGATTACCGCGGTCTTTCGGTGGAAAGCGCCAAAGAGTCGGCAGCCGGCTCCGGCTTCAAAACCAAGGTCATCGGTAAGGGCGAAACGGTTACCGAACAGCTGCCGCGCTATGGCGGAAAGATCCCGAACGGCGGCATTGTGATTCTCTATACCGGTGAGGAAACGCCGGCCGAAACGGTCACAGTTCCCGATGTAACGGGCTATACGCCGGTTCAGGCCAATAAAACGCTCTTGAATGCCGGACTCAATGTCCGCATGGAGGGCGCGTACCGAGAGGATGTGACCGGGTCGGTCGCGCATAAGCAGACGCCGGCAGCCGGTACGGCCGTAAAACCCGGTACGGTAGTCGAGGTCGAATTCCGTCACCTCGATTCGTCCGACTGATCTTTCGGAAAAAACAGGATACAAGTTTAAGCGGAGTGTGAAGAGAGAATGATAAGATTTTTCGGCGGCGCAGGTGTGTGCCTTGTCCTTACGGTGATACTTGCAACGGTTTTTATTCCGGTCTTGAAGAGCGTCAAAATGGGACAAAAGATTTTGGATATCGGGCCGCGCTGGCATAAATCCAAAGAGGGCACGCCGACCATGGGAGGTCTCTTCTTCCTTGTTCCGATTCTCGGTATCGGCGTCATCCTTTCCTTTACGGAAAAAGAACCGCTGTTACTTGTTCACCTTGCGTTTCTGCTTGCCAATGCCGCTATCGGCTTTGTGGACGATTATGTAAAATTTTTCAAAAAGCAAAATGAGGGTCTAACGCCGCCGCAGAAAATGGTTTTGCAGTTTGCAGCGGCGACCGCCTATGTGTTTGCCTTAAAAACCTTTGGCGTTATCGATACGGTTCTGCGTCTGCCGTTTAGCGAAAATGTGTGGGAGCTGCCGCTTCCCGTTTATCTTGTGCTTGCCATTATCGGCATTGTCTTTACGGTCAACAGCGTCAATCTTACCGACGGAATCGACGGCCTTGCGGCAAGCGTGACCGCCGTCGTTATGGTCTTTATGGCCGCGCTCAGCTTCAAGACGCAGAATGTGCCGGGACTTGCCGTATCGCTGCTTACGGTCGGCGGTATGCTTGGATTTTTAGTCTACAATTTTCACCCGGCAAAGGTTTTCATGGGCGATACCGGTTCGCTCTTTTTGGGAGCGGCGGTCAGCAGCATGGCGTTTATACTCGATTGCCCGATTCTTCTTGTTTTTACGGGATTTGTGTACTACGTCGAATCGTTTTCGGTCATAATACAGGTAACAAGCTTTAAGCTGACCGGAAAACGCGTCTTTAAAATGTCGCCGATCCATCACCATTTCGAAATGTGCGGTTGGTCGGAGATCAAGATCGTCACGGTGTTTTCCGTGACGGCGGCGTTACTTTGCGCCGTCGGCAGCTTCGGCTTTTTACCGACGCTGTAAATTGAATTTAACCGCGAAAAGGGGAGTTTGGGATTGAATAGAGCCGGTGCAAACGGAAACGAACGCGATACCACACGCGTCATGCAAACAAATAAACACCGCCGTACCTCTCCCAAACGGCGCATTGTCGTGCAGCTTGTGGGCGGCGTGGACAGACCGTTTTTGGTGGCGGTCATCTTGCTTTTGTGCCTTGGTACAGTCATGGTATTCAGCGCAAGCTACCCGTATGCCAATGCAAATTTCAAAGGCGACAGCTACCATTTTGCCAAGCGCCAGATACTGTTTGCCATAGCGGGCTTGTGCGTTATGGCGTTTGTGGCGCGCTCGAAGATATTCGATTATCATTTTCTTCGCAAGATTGCGCTTCCCACGCTTGTCGTATCGATCATTCTTCTTGCCGGCGTGCTTGTGTTCGGTAAGAATCTAAGCGGCGCAAAGCGTTGGTATGCCTTTGGGCCGATTACCTTGCAGCCGTCGGAGATCGTAAAATTTGCGCTTGTTTTATATTTTGCCGATTATGCAGACCGACACGCGGCCGATATTCGCAAACGCGGCGAAAACAAGGCGTTTTTTACGACGCTTATCCCGTTTTTACTCATTGCCGCGGTCGGCGCGAGCATGGTCGTGCTTATTAAAAACCGCATTATCGGCATAATTTTTGCCGCAATTATCCTTGGCATGGATCTCGTTTTCATGCGCATAAAGGATATGAAGCATACCACGCCGGCCTTTTATTACGGAATCTTGCCGTATATGGTCGTGCTTGTGATTGTCGGCGTACTCATGTATTTGCAGCCGCATATGTCCGGACTTATCATTATGGCCGGTATCACGTTTGCCATGAGGTTTATGGGCGGCGCGAATTTGTTCTATCTTGTGGGCGGCGCTTGCGTCGGCGCACTCGGTCTTTTTGGCCTTGCCATGACCAAAGGACACTCCTCCAGCCGCATCTTGGTTTGGAAAGACCCGTTTGCCTACCTTTTAAACGGCGGCTGGCAACCGGCGCAGTCGTTATACGCTATCGGTTCGGGCGGCTTCTGGGGCGTAGGCTTCGGAAACAGCCGTCAGAAACACTTATATTTACCGGAACCGCAGAACGACTACATCTTCTCGATCTGGTGCGAGGAAATGGGCTTTATCGGCGCTATGCTTGTCATCTGCATTTTCTTATTCTTTATCTACCGCGGTATCCTTATCGGACTCCGCGCGCCCGACCGGTTCAGCTCGCTTCTTGTCATCGGCATTATTATGCATGTCGGCTTGCAGATGGTGCTAAACATTGCGGTCGTTACCAATTCCTTGCCGAGTACCGGTATTTCGCTGCCCTTCTTCAGCTACGGAGGCACGTCGTTAATGATCCTTCTTGCCGAAATGGGCGTGGTGCTATCGGTGTCCCGTTTTTCATCGGTGGAAAAAAGTTAGAGAGCAAACGACAGCCTTCGACGGTTTTTTGCCATGTCGGCTGTTATACTTTTTATAAATCGATCGCCATTTCAGAAAGGCTTGAAAACTATGAGAGTGCTTGTCAGCGGCGGCGGAACGGCCGGTCATATCAACCCGGCGCTTGCCATTGCCGATAAAATCAAATCCGAAGATCCGGGTGCTGTCATCGAATACGTCGGCACGCCCGACAGCATGGAATCGCGCCTTGTGCCCAATGCCGGCTACGGCTTTCATGCCGTCAAGGTGCGCGGCTTCCGGCGAAAGCTGTCGCTCGACAACATCGATGCCGCTATTAAGGCGGTCACTTCGGTGGCGCATGCCAAGAAGATCATCCGCGAATTTGAGCCGGACGTCGTCATCGGCACAGGCGGCTACGTCAGTTGGCCGGTCGTAAAGGCGGCAGCCAAAATGGGCGTTCCGACCCTTATCCACGAACAAAACGCCGTGCCGGGCGTTACCTCAAAAATGCTGTCCAAATATGTGGATCGCGTAATGATAAGCTTTGAAAGTTCCCGCGAGTTTTTCGACTGCGGCCCGGATAAACTGGAGTTGGTCGGAAATCCCGTTTCCGAAAAAATGCTGAATGCCGATAAAACGGAAATGCGTAAACTGTTGGGCATTCCGCAAAACGCCGTCGTGGTGCTTTCGGCTGGCGGCAGCTTGGGTGCAAAGCGCGTCAACGAGGCTGTGTATGAATTGATTACTGGCTATACGTCAAAATCGGATGGCATCTATCATTTCCACGCCACCGGGCGCGGCGGCTATGAGGAACAGGCGGAGCTGTACCGCAAAGCCGGTTTTAAGGACATCGACAGCGAGACCTTGAAAAAGGGCAATGTCACGGTCAAAAAGTACATATATAATATGCCGGAGCTGCTTGCAAGCGCCGATATTGTCGTATGCCGCGCCGGCGCGATGACGCTTTCCGAAATAGCTTCTTTAGGCAAAGCGGCGGTCATCATCCCGTCGCCCAACGTGACCAATAACCACCAGTATAAAAACGCTAAGGTGCTTGCCGACGGCGACGCGGCGGTACTGATCGAGGAAAAGGACTTGACCGGCGGGCTGCTCATCGAAAAGGTTCGTGCTTTTGCCGAAAATCCGGCTTATCGTGCCTTGACGGAACAGAATATCCGCAAATTCGCCGTTCTCGGTACGCTCGACCGGATCTACGAAATTGTCTGTTCGCTTGCCGATGAGGCAAACGGACAGAAAAAGTAATGCGGCAAGGCGGTATGCACATGGATAGAAGATCGGGAACAACCGTGCCGAATGCGCCGCATGGCGTATCGGTAAACGCGGCCAAACGCCGTCATAAACGAAATAAGCGAAGCGCACGCGCCGTTTCCGTTTTGGTCATTCTTGCCGTGGCGGCTCTTTTTGCCTATGTGATTTTCGATAAGCTGTTTGTCATCCAAGGCTTTCGCGTCAAGGGCACATCGGAAACCGAGTATACTGCCGAACAGGCGGAAGCTATGGCAGAGGAGTTAGGTCTTAAAAAGGGAATGCACCTTTTCGGCTTCAACCGCAAAGCGGCAGAGCAGACGGCACGCTTCGCGCTTTCCGAATTTGATTCGGTACGCATCCGGTATGCGCTTCCGGACACGGTCGTGCTCGACGTGAAGGAGGCCGAACCGGCTATGTATGTTTCGGTTGGCGGCAGCAGCTATGTGCTGTCCGAGGGATTACGCGTGCTTTCGGTGACATCGGACGCGGCTGAGGTCGAAAACGGCTTTCTGAAGCGGACGCTTATCGGCGGAATCACCTCGTGCGTGGCCGGACGGTTTGTTGAGACCGACAGCGGCTGCGACGAGATCTTAAAGCAGTTATATTCCGTTCTGAAAGAAGAGGATTGCATAGCGGAAGCGGACGACCTCGATGTTTCGCATAAATTCGATTTGACCTTTACCTATAAAAAGCGTTTTACGGTCAAGCTCGGCGATGCGGACAACCTTGCCGTCAAGGTTCGCTTTATGAAGTCGATTGCCGATAAGCTGAATGAGAAGGCTTCGGGCATTATTGACGTGTCGGACGAGAATTACCGGGAAGGCATGTTTAAGCCCTATTAAATACTGCAAAATTGTAAAAAAAGTGTTAAGACACTCGGTTTTTGTCAAAAGCTCTTGCAAAAACGCGCAAAAAAGTTTATTATATAAGATGTATAGATAACTTTATCATTCTTTCACTTATATTAAAAATACATATTCAGACGATAAAACAGGAGGAAGTTTCAATGAATTTCGATTATGACGCAAGCTTGGATTCCGGCGCGAAAATAAAAGTGATCGGTGTCGGCGGTGCAGGTAATAACGCTGTCAACCGCATGGTGAGCGAGGATGTAAAGGGCGTGGATTTTGTCGCCGTCAATACCGATAAGCAGGCGCTTCACCGCTGTGCGGCTCCGGGCAAGATTCTTATCGGTGAAAAGCTTACCAAAGGACGCGGCGCAGGTGCCAATCCCGACGTCGGCAAAAACGCAGCCGAAGAAAATTTAGATGATATCAAGAAGATTCTTGACGGCACCGACATGGTGTTCATTACCGCCGGCATGGGTGGCGGCACCGGTACGGGTGCTGCTCCTGTTATTGCAAAGCTCGCAAAGGATATGGGCGTACTTACCATCGGCGTTGTGACCAAGCCTTTCGCTTTTGAAGGCAAAAAGAAGATGGAACAGGCCGAAGCCGGCATTTCCAACCTCAAGCAGCACGTCGATTCCATCATCATCATTCCGAACGAACGCTTAAAGTGCGTTTCCGAAACTGGCAGACTCACGCTTGCCAATGCTTTCCAGGTCGCTGACGACGTTCTGCGCCGCGGCGTTCAGAGCATTACCGACCTTATCAACGTTCCTTCCTTCATGAACCTCGACTTCAACGACGTCGTTACCACCATGCAGAACGCCGGTCTTGCACATATGGGCGTCGGCACGGCACAGGGCAAGGATAAGGCAGAGGTCGCTGCAAAATCCGCTATCTCCAGTCCGCTTCTCGAAACCTCGATTACCGGAAGCAAGGGCATTATCATCAACTTCACTTCTTCGCCGGATATCGGTCTTGACGAAGTGGAATACGCTGCAAGCCTTGTCGGTCAAGAGGCTCATCCCGATGCAAACGTCATTTGGGGCGTTGCGTTCGATCCCGAACTTGAGGACGAAATGCGCGTGACCGTTATCGCTACCGGTTTTGACGCAGGCGATAACAAGACAGCCTCCAAGGTCGTTTCCAAGCCGGTTCTCGACGGCGAAGCTGCCAAGGAAGAATCCGATGTTGTCAAAGCCGTTTCGGAAGAAAAGACTTCGAACGACGATATCGATATTCCGCAGGTGTTTGGCAGACGCAGCAACCGCTTCAATATCGGTCTTTAATTTAAAACATAATTTTACGGAATTTACAGCATCCGCACGCCGAAATACGGCGGAGGCGGATGCTGTTTCCGTTCAAGGCTCCAAATGCCGGAAAAATGAAAAAAAGGAGAAGCCGCATGACAAACGCCGTTCCGAATGCCGGAAATACAAAAACGATCCTCTGCGTGGTCGGTCCGACCGCGTCGGGAAAGTCGGCGCTTGCCGTGCGGCTCGCACAGCTTTTTGACGGCGAAGTGATCTCCTGTGATTCCATGCAGCTTTACCGCGGCATGGATATCGGCACGGCCAAGGCTACTAAAGAGGAGACCTGCGGCGTTGCGCATCATCTTCTCGATATACTGGATATCCACGATCCGTTCAGCGTTTCAGATTACGTCAAACGCGCCTACGAATGTGTAAGCGATTTGCAAAAACGCGGCAAAACGCCGATTTTCTGCGGCGGAACGGGCTTGTATATCGACAGCTTCATTTCGGGACTGCCGTTTGACGAATACGAGGTCAAAGCCGGACTACGGGAAGAGCTTTCCGATTTTGCCGAAAAAAACGGTGCAGAGGCGCTTCATGCGCGGCTTGCCGCACTTGACCCGGTCTGTGCCGCTTCGACCGACCCGAAAAATGTCAAACGCGTTATCCGTGCGCTTGAGGTCTGCCTTTCGACCGGCGAACCCATGTCGGTTTGGCAGAAAAAAGCAAGAGACAGCGCCAAGCCGCGCGACGCGGTCTATATCGGTCTTACCTTTGCCGACCGGCAAAAGCTATATGAGCGTATCGACACGCGCGTAGATGCCATGATGAAAAACGGACTTTTGGAGGAGACCGAACGACTTATCCGGCTCGGTTTACGCGAAACGCCGACGGCCGGACAGGCTATCGGCTATAAGGAGTTCTATCCCTACTTCGACGGAACGGCAACTCTTGAAGAGTGCGTCGAACGGCTGAAGATCAATTCGCGCCATTATGCCAAGCGGCAGTTGACCTGGTTCGGACGCAACCCGAATATCCGCTTTTTTGCGGTCGATACCATGTCGAAAGAAGAATTATACCGGGCGGCGACAATGTATTTTGAAGAAGCGTGTGCAAAGCAGTCGGAAAGGAGCGCGGAAAAATGAATAAGAAGCTTGCCGATTTTTTCTGCGACCCGAAAACGGCTGTCAAAAACGTGGCGCTGCTTGCGCTTATGGTGTTTTTGGTCGTGTACGCTTTTTTCCAGATCCTTCCGACTTTCACGCAGAATATCGAAACCGAAACGGCTTTGCTTGTGTCTGTATACGATACCTGTAAAACGACCGGCTATATCTTCCGTGACGAACATTTGGTGGATAAATCCTCCGACGGCGTGACCGTAACGCTTGTGAAGGACGGCGAGCGCGTGTCCAAAGGGCAGATCTTCGCCAATGTCTATTCTTCCTCGGACGCGGCCGGCCTGCAAGAGCAGATAAACGCCATCGACCGCAAAATCGATATTCTTTCCAAAAGCGTTGTCGATACCGATCTGTATGTCACGGATATTACCAAAACCGACCAAGCAATCGACGAGGATCTCGATACGCTGTTTGCGCTTGTATCCTCCGGCAGTCTTGCGGACGCGGTGTCCGCCGAAAAAAGCTTACTTGTCAACTTAAACAAGAAAAATCTGATTATCAATATGAATAACGGCTATCAGGGCGAGATCGCGTCGCTGCAAAGCGAACGCAGTGCGCTTCAGAGCCGGATAAGCTCGGTTTCCAAGAGCCTTTGGGCGTCCTCGTCCGGGTATTATTACGGCGATGTGGACGGTTATGAAAACCTTTTCACGCCGGATAAGTTAGAGAATCTGACGCTCGAGAGCTTTCGGGCGCTTACCGCCTGCGAGCCGGATACGTTGCTTGCATCGCGCACGGCCGGGAAAATCGTTACCGACTTTGTGTGGCATCTTGTCTGCGAGGCCGATAAATACAGCGCGGCGGCCTTGGAGGTCGGAAAATACTATAAGATACGTTTTCCGTCCTTTTCCGAGGATACCGTGACCATGAAGCTTGTTCATTCGGTTTCGGTCACCTCCGACGATACGGCGCTTCTCGTGTTCCGCGGCAATACCGCACCGGAGGATTTCCCGTATTTACGCACACAAGAGGCCGATATCATCGGGACAAGCTACACCGGCTTTGCTGTACCGAAAAAGGCGCTTCGCATTGTCGGCGGCAAAAAGGGCGTGTATATTCTGGACGGCGATATCGTGCGCTTCCGATTGGTGGATATCCTTTTTGAAAATGAGGATTATTACATCGTCGCACCCGAAGCGCCTAAGCCCGACGAAGCTGACAGCACGACGGAGGCTCCGACGGTTTCCGACGGCCCGGTATACCGCTATCTGTCGTTATATGACAGCGTTATCGTCAGCGGAAAAGATCTGTTTGACGGAAAAATCATCGCTTAACCGCAAAAAAGAGAGTGAATTTCTATGGCAGAAAAGTTTTCACACGAAATTATTGAACAAAATCTGAACGAGATTCGCGCCAATATCGAGTGCGCCGCAAAAGAATCCGGCCGCAGCGCCGACAGCGTCAAGCTGTTAGCCGCCACCAAGACAGTGGACGCCGATACCGTTAATTTCGCCATTTCCAAGGGCGTGCGCTATATCGGCGAAAACCGCGTTCAAGAACTGCTTGAAAAGTACGAAAAATATGACCTTGCCAACGCCGAGCTTCATTTTATCGGTCGTCTTCAGACCAATAAAGTCAAGTATATCATCGATAAGGTCAAGCTTATCCATTCGGTCGATTCGCTGCATTTGGCCGAAGAGATCGACCGTCAGGCGGCAAAGCATGATCTTTGCATGGATATCCTTGTCGAGGTCAACGCGGCCGGCGAAGCAAGCAAGGGCGGCGTCGGTTATGACGAAGTTTATCAGCTTTTGGAGGGGATTGCAAGGCTTGAAAACGTTCATGTGAAGGGACTTATGACCATTCCGCCGAAGCTTGTGCTTCCGGCGGAGGGAACACTGACCTGTGGCTGTTCAGAAAAAATTTACAAAAACCGAGAATTTTTTAATAAAATCTTGCATTTGTTTCTTGACATATCCGAGAAAAAGTTAGATAATATAGATATGTATGAGTTATCTGCCGGAATGTCGGACGATTATGAGGAGGCTGTGCACAACGGCTCGACCATGGTGCGTCTCGGCAGAGCCATTTTCGGCGAACGGCAGTGACCGAACACATAAAACGGCGGCTGCAAATAGTGCAAGATACGCCGGATTCCTACATTTAAGCGAATTTTAACATATTTTTGGAGGTTATTTTATTATGGGACTCAAAGATTGGACAAAAAAGCTGTTTCCGAACGATTACGACGTGGATGAATATCCGGAGGACGATTATTCGAACGAGGTGGAGGAACCGGTTCGCGAAGACATCCGTCCGCGCGATACCAAGACCGTACAGCCCGGCTATCCGCAGACCTCGCAGAACGGCGTACAGCTTGCTTCCCGTTCCTCGTCCATTGAAATGAAAGTCGTAACGCCGACCAAGTTCGACGCTGTGACCCAGATCGCAGACTTTCTCTTAGACAATAAAACGGTTCTCTTAAACCTTGAAAACACCAATAAAGAAACGGCCAAGCGCCTTATCGACTTCCTATCGGGCGTGGCTTATGCGCTCAGCGGCGATGTGCAAAAGGTTGCAGACAATACCTTTGCCGTCACGCCGAATAATGTCAACGTTTCCAATGACACAGAGGAACCGTCTGCCGCACCGGCCGAGGATAAGATGTACGAATAATCCGCGATGCAGAGTATTCTCTATATTCTTCTTTCATCGGTCAGGCTGATTTTATACGCATGGAGCTTCCTCTTTTTTATCAGCGCAATCCTTTCGTGGCTGCCGGATGTGGACAATGCCTTTACGGATTTTGTCTTTTCCGTCACCGAACCGGTGTTAGAACCGATAAGAGCGCTGTTTGACCGGTTAGGAATCTCGTCGGCGCTGCCGATCGACCTTGCCTATTTGGCGGTCATGATATTATTGTCGATCGTGCTTACATTTCTGTGATTCGGCTTCGGAGTTTCGTGATAGGAAAGAAAAAAATCATGAGTGAAAAAAACGATAACAGAAATTTTGATGCGCGTATCGGCGATCTATGCGAGCGTGCGTGCCGGCACTACACACCGGCCTATACGGCGTTTCTTACGCCGGAGGAGCACTTGGCCGCAGAGAAGCTCGCGTCCGGCTATCCCGATCTGTTTGTGCTTGCTTTTGGCGGCTTTATGCATGCGGAACGCGCGGTACTCGGTTTCTTTCCGTCGGATATCTATCTTGCGCCGGAGAAACATGACCGAACTGACGCGCGCTTTGCCGAATATGAAGCGGAGTCCGGTATCGCTTATTTGAAGATAATCGGTTCCGGCTTTGTGAACTTTGACCACCGGGATGTTCTCGGTTCGGTCATGGCGACCGGCCTTAAACGTGAGGCGGTGGGGGATATCTATGTCTCTGATGACGCTAAGTGCGCGTATCTTGCCGTGCTTCAGACGGTCGTGCCGTTTTTGTGCGACAGTCTTACCGGTATCGGCCGCGACAAGGTGCGTGTGAAGCAGATAACGGCGGATGAGCTGCCCGAAAGAACCGAGCGTTTTGCCGATCTGTCGCTAACGCTTGCGTCGCCGCGGTTAGACGCGTTGCTTTCGGGAGCGTTGAATCTGTCGCGGGAACAGGCGAAAAAGTTGGTTTCTTCGGGACGCGTCAGTCTCAATCACGCCGAATGCACGTCGGTCGATCGCGCGTTTAACGAGGGCGATACCGTGTCGGTCAAGGGACATGGAAAATTCCTTGTCGAATCGTTTTTGGGCAAGACCCAAAAAGACCGCCTTCGCGTTATCGTGCGAAAATATTTGTAAGCAAATTGCGTATTTATATACAGAAAGGAACGCAAACATATGGTATTACCGGCAGAGTTAAAGAAAAAAGAATTTTCCAAGGGCTTCAAGGGCTACAACGCCGCCGAAGTGGATGAATACGTTTCCTATCTGCTTGCCAAGTATTCCGAAGCGTATCGCGACTATGCGGAGCTTGAAAAGAAATACAAAGCGGCGCTTGTTAAACTTGACGAAGCCAAAAGCGACGAAAACGCTTTCTCGGCTATGGTTCTTGACGCACATAAAATGGCTGACGCCATCGTGAGCGACGCCAACGAAAAAGCAAAGGCATTGGTTTCCGAAGCGACCGAAAAGAAAGCCGCTATCGAAGATTCCATCAACGTCAGCTGCGACAAGATTCTCGCTACTTACCGTGACCATGTCGCCGCCGAACGCGATAAGCTTGCCAAAACCGAAAAGCTTGTCATCGACTTCAAGGAGTCGCTTTATAACGCTTACCGCGAGCATATCGCGGCTATCGATCAGATCCTGCCGGACGAAGACCCGGAAAATGAAAGCATTTCCACTGCTACCGATGAGGAGCTTGTGGACAGCGCACTCGACCTTGCCAGCCAAAAGTACAATGCCGGCGCGGGCGATATCGAGCTTCCGCCGACACGGGGCGATAAAGCGGACAAGTCCGAAAAAAGCGAAGCGGATACCGCCGACAATGCGGACGCTTCCGAAAAGCAATAAGAATGTCGGAATATCGTTAGGGTATTTTTACTCTAACGATATTTGCGCGAAAAAATAAAGAACGGCGCGGACTTTCCCGTGCCGCGAACAGTAATTAAAGGAGCAACTTCAACTATGCCGAAAGACTATGCAAAAACGCTTAATCTGCCGAAAACAGATTTTTCCATGCGCGCCAATCTTCCGACGCGTGAGCCGGTAACCCAAGAGAAGTGGGAAAAAGAGAATATTTACGGCGAAATGTTAAAGAAAAACGAAGGGCATGACAGCTTTGTGCTGCACGACGGCCCTCCTTTTTCCAACGGCAATATCCACATGGGTACAGCCATGAATAAGGTCTTAAAGGACTTTATCAACAAATCCAAATCCATGTCCGGCTACTACACGCCGTATATTCCGGGTTGGGATAACCATGGTATGCCGATCGAAAGCGCCATCATCAAGCAGAATAAGCTCGACCGCAAAAAGATGAGCATTTCCGAATTCCGCAGCGCCTGCCACCTCTTTGCGCAGAAATTCGTCGGTATTCAGATGACCTCCTTTAAGCGCCTTGGCGTCCTCGGCGATTGGGATCATCCGTACCTTACCATGAATCCCTCTTTTGAAGCGGAAGAAGTCAAGGTCTTTGGCGAAATGTATAAAAAGGGGTATATCTATAAAGGCTTGAAGCCGGTTTATTGGTGTCCGTCCGACGAAACGGCGCTTGCCGAAGCGGAGATCGAATATGCAGAAGATACCTGTAAGTCTATCTACGTTAAGTTTAAGGTTCACGACGATAAGGGCCTGCTTTCGGGACTTTGCGACCTCGACAAGACCTACTTCATCATCTGGACGACCACAACATGGACGCTTCCGGGCAACGTTGCTATTGCCGTTCATCCGCGCGAAAGCTATGCGCTGATCAAGGCTTCTAACGGTGAATATTATATTACCGCCGAAGCACTTGCCGAAAAGACCATGCACGAGGGCGGTATTGATTCGTATGAGATAATCAAGACCTTTGCCGGCGGCGAATTTGAATATATGACGGCTTATCATCCGTTCATCGACCGCGACAGCGTGGTCGTGAACGCCGACTATGTCACTATGGACAGCGGTACAGGCTGCGTCCACACTGCGCCCGGCTACGGCGTCGACGACTATTTCACCGGCGTAAGATATAAGCTTGAGATTTTGGTGGCCGTGGACGATAAGGGCTACCAGACCGAAAAGGCCGGAAAGTTTGCCGGTCTTAAGTACGATGAATCTAACGACGCCATTTTCAAGGATTTGCAGGAATCTGGCGCACTGTTTGCTTTTGAAGAGATCTCCCACCAATACCCGCACTGCTGGCGCTGCAAGAATCCGATCATCTTCCGTGCAACGCCGCAATGGTTCTGCTCGGTCGAGGCCTTCAAGGATCAGGCCGTCAAGGCGTGCGAAAACGTAGACTGGCTGCCCGAATGGGGCGGAAACCGCATGGTGTCCATGATCAAGGAGCGCGCCGATTGGTGTATCTCCCGTCAGAGACACTGGGGACTTCCGATTCCGGTATTCTATTGCGAGGACTGCGGCAAGGTGGTCTGCACCGATGATACCATCGAATCGGTATCGAAGATCTTCGGCGAAAAAGGCTCGAACGCTTGGTTCGACCTCGACGCGGCAGAGCTTCTTCCGAATAATTTCGCTTGCCCGCACTGCGGCGGCAAGCACTTTACCAAGGAAACAGACACGCTCGACGGCTGGTTTGACTCCGGCTCGTCCCACCGTGCGGTCATCAAGGATATCAAGTGGCCGTGCGACTTGTATTTGGAGGGCGCAGACCAATACCGCGGCTGGTTCCAGTCGTCGCTGTTGACGGCGGTCGGCGCTATGGGACAAGGCGCACCGTATAAACAGGTTCTCACCCATGGTTGGGTCGTGGACGGCGAAGGCAAGGCTATGCACAAATCCCTCGGCAACTCGGTTTATCCGGAGGATATCATTCCGAAGTACGGCGCAGATCTGCTTCGCCTTTGGGTCGCTTCGAGCGACTATCGTGTCGACGTGCGCGTTTCGGACGATATCTTCAAGCAGTTATCCGAAATTTATCGCAAGATCCGCAACACCACGCGTATTTTGCTTGCTAACCTCGGCAATCCCGAAGAGGACTTCAATCCGGATAAGGATATGGTTGCTTTCTCGGAACTGCTGCCGATCGACAAGTGGATCGTTTCGCGGTTCAATTCTCTTACCGACCGCGTTCGCAAGGCCTATAACACCTACGAATTCCACCTTATCTATCACGATATGCACAATTTCTGTGCCATCGACCTTTCCAAGCTCTATATCGATATCACCAAGGATCGCACTTATGTCGAAAGCAAGAATTCTGCGGCAAGAAGAAGCGCTCAGACGGCCATGTACTACATTCTCTCCGGCTTTACGCGCCTTATTGCGCCGATCCTTTCGTATACCGCCGAGGAGATCTGGCAGTTCATGCCGCATGTTGCTTCGGATAACACCCAAAGCGTGTTCTTGAACGATATGCCGGATTTTGACGAATCGCTCGCATTCCCAGAAATTACCGAAAAGTATGACAAGCTCTTTGAAATCCGCGACGACGTCATGAAGGCGCTCGAATTGGCCCGTGCTGAAAAGTGCATCGGCAAGCCGCAGGATGCGGAGGTTATCATCTATGCCAAAGCCGACAGCGACGAAATGAAGTTGTTCGAATCGTTCGGCAATGAGCTTGCAGACATCTTCATTTGCTCCGGCGTTGAGCTTTCGTCCGACACTCCGGCAGACGGTTCGTTTACCGAGACCGTTTCGGGCATTGCCGTCAAGGTCTTTACAGCGGACGGCACCAAGTGCGACAGATGTTGGTTCATCCGCAAGGATACCTGCGAGGACGGCGAGGGCGGACATCTCTGCAAGCGCTGCGCGTCGATCGTCAGCGTGGAATTCCCGGAACTGTAATGCCGGTTTTCTTCCTTGTCAGCGCCCTTGTGGCGATACTTGACTTTGTTATCAAATATTTTGTCAGTCACAATATGACGGCAGGGCAGTCGATTCCGGTCATTCCCGGAATCCGCCTTACCTATGTGCAGAACCGCGGCGCGGCGTTCGGGTCGTTCAGCGACAGCAGGTGGATTTTTCTTGTGCTGTCGGTGGCATTGATCATCGTTCTGTCTTATTTCATCGCCTGCAAAAAGGATTATGCGCGCATGGTCTATGTCAGCTTTTCCCTCATGCTCGGCGGCGGAATCGGCAATATGATCGACCGGCTCACGCTCGGATATGTCATTGACTATATTGACTTTTATCCCATTCCGGCCTGGATTTGGGTGTTTAATTTGGCGGACGCGGCTATTTGCGTTGGCGTCGCGCTTTTTGCCGTGTATTTATTTTTCTTTGAAAAAAGAGCGAAAGCGTCAGGAAAAAAGGTCGTTTTTGACGACGCACCGAAAAAGACTTCGGGCGGTGCGGAAAAATGAGCGAAAATACTGTTTTTGACTCATTTTCGGAGTTTTCCGAAGAAGGCGCCGACAACGTCCGTGCAGTCGAATACATTTCCGACGAGGGCGAAAGGCTTGACGCGTCGGTCGCGCGAAATCTTGAGATTACGCGTTCTGCCGCCGCACGCCTTATTGAAGAGGGCGCGGTGACGTTCGCCGGAAAAACGGCGCTCAAAAAGAGCTTTCGCACTGTTTCCGGCGGTCGAATCTCGGTCGTGCTTCCTCCGGAAAAGCCGTGTGAAGCGCTGCCGGAGGATATCCCGATCGATATTGTTTATGAGGATGACGACGTGGCCGTTGTCAACAAGCCGCAGGGAATGGTGGTGCATCCGGCGCCCGGAAATCCCGACGGCACGCTTGTCAATGCCTTGCTCTACCACATGAAAGGGCGGCTTTCGACCATTAACGGCGTGATTCGTCCCGGCATTGTTCACCGTATCGACAAGGACACCAGCGGTCTTTTGGCGATTGCCAAAAACGACCGGGCGCACGCGTCTCTTGCCGAACAGATAAAGGCGCATTCGTTTACGCGTGTGTATAACGCGGTGGTGCAGGGAACATTCGAACCGACCGAGGGGAGAATCGATCTTCCGATCGGCCGCCACCCGACGCACCGCAAAAAAATGGCGGTGACCGATAAAAACTCCAAAAATGCCGTGACCAATTACCGCACGCTTGAGGTATTCAACGGCTGGTCGCTCTGCGAATTTCGCCTTGAGACCGGACGAACCCACCAAATACGCGTTCACGCGTCCTACCGCGGCCATCCGATTGCCGGAGACCCGCTGTATGCGCCGAATGCCGGGAAGAACCGGTTCGGTCTTGCCGGTCAGTGTTTACACGCGCGCGTGCTTGGTTTTATTCATCCGACAAGCGGCGAATATATGGAATTTTCAAGTCCGCTGCCGCCGTATTTTGAGCATACGCTTGCAGTTTTAAGACAAACTATGTAATTCTTTCCGTGCGTCACAGCACGGTTTTAGGTAATTTTTCGGTATGCGTTTTTTCGCATACCACCCCAGAAAGGAACGGTTAAACCGATGGACAAACTACACTTGCAGAAGATCGCGCTTGAGATCCGTAAAGGCGCGCTGACGGCGGTCTATACCGCCGCTTCCGGACATCCGGGCGGCTCGCTCGGCATTGCGGAGCTGCTTGCATACCTCTACTTTGAGGAAATGCACGTTGACCCCAAAAATCCGAAAGATCCCGACCGCGACCGCTTTGTGCTCTCGAAAGGACACACGTCGCCGGCGCTGTATGCCGCGCTTGCCGAAAAAGGCTTCTTCCCGAAGGAGGACTTGAAGACCTTCCGTCAGAAGGACAGCTATTTGCAGGGACATCCCGATATGAAGCATATTCCGGGCGTGGATATGTCCACCGGTTCCTTGGGACAGGGTATTTCCGCTGCCTGCGGTATGGCGCTTTCGGGTAAGATATCCGAAAAGAAGTATCGCGTTTGGACGATCCTCGGCGACGGCGAATGCGAAGAAGGTCAGGTGTGGGAGGCGGCCATGTTCGCTGCGCACTATGGCTTAAACAATCTGTGCGCGTTTGTGGATTTCAACGGGCTTCAGATCGACGGCGCTGTTACCGAGGTCATGAACCCGACGCCGCTTGATACCAAATTTGCCGCTTTTGGCTGGAATACCCTTGTCATTGACGGTCATGATTTCGATCAGATCGCGTCGGCCGTCGAAGCCGCAAAGCGTTCCGCAAAGCCGACAGCCGTCATTTGCAAAACCACCAAGGGCAAGGGCGTTTCCTACATGGAAAATGTCTGCGCTTGGCACGGTTCCGCTCCGAAGACTGAACAGTACGAACAGGGTATGCGCGAATTGGAAGAAGCCGAAAAGGCACTTCTCGCGAACGTTTAAGAGAGGAGCAGAACAATGGCAGAAAAAATGGCTACGCGCGAGGCATACGGAAAAGCGCTCGCGGAATTCGGTGAAACCTATGATTTCGTTGTTTTGGACGCGGACCTTGCGGAAGCGACCAAAACCGGTATTTTTAAGAAAGCGTTCCCGTCGCGGTTCTTTGACTGCGGTATCGCGGAGGGCAATATGATGTCGGTGGCGGCCGGTATCGCTTCGACCGGCAAAACAGTGTTTGCAAGCTCGTTTGCCATGTTTGCGGCAGGCCGTGCATTTGAGCAGGTGCGCAACAGCATCGGCTATCCGCACTTAAATGTGAAGATCGGTGCGACCCATGCCGGCATTTCGGTCGGTGAGGACGGCGCGACCCACCAGTGCCTTGAGGATATTGCACTTATGCGCTCGATTCCCGGTATGACCGTGTTGAACCCGGCCGACGCGACCGAAGCAAGAGCTGTCGTCAAGGCGGCGCTTGACCACAAAGGCCCGGTTTATATGCGCTTCGGCAGACTTGCCGTTGAGACGATTTTCGATAAGGACACGTTCTCGTTTGAGATCGGCAAAGGCCAGCTGCTTGCCGATGGAACGGATGTGACCATCGTTTCGACCGGTCTTTGCACGTCTATGGCAATTGCGGCAGTCGAATTGCTCAAAAATGAAGGCATTTCGGCACGCCTGGTCAACATGGCGTCCATTAAGCCGATCGACCGCGAAATCCTCGTCGATTCGGCAAAGAAAACGGGTTGTGTGCTGACGGTCGAAGAACATAATGTCATCGGCGGTCTCGGCAGCGCCGTCTGTGAAACGCTCTGCGAAACCGTTCCTGTGCCGGTGCTTCGCCACGGTGTGTACGACGTGTTCGGCAAGAGCGGAAAAGCGGTCGAGTTGCTCGTCGAATTCGGCTTTACGCCCGAAGCGATCGCCGCAAAGGCAAAACAGGCGCTTGCGCTGAAAAAAGGCTAAAATTAAATATTTACATAACAGAGAGGTTTAAGACATGAAAGTATTGGTTATCAACGCCGGAAGCTCCTCCATTAAGTATCAGCTTATCGACATGACCGACGAAACGCTGCTTGCCAAAGGCCAGTGCGACCGTATCGGCATCGACGGCGGCAACTTCAAGCAGACGAATTTCAAGGGCGACACCTACAAGACCGAGATCGACATTCCGAACCATGGCGAGGGCATTAAGCTCATCGTTGACGCGCTTACCTGCAAGGAACACGGCGTTATCGAGTCCATGAGCGAGATCAACGCGGTCGGACACCGTGTGGTGCATGGCGGCGAAAAGTTCTCCGGCTCGGTCATCATCACCGACGAGATCATCGAAGCGCTCAAGGAGTGCTCCGAGCTTAGCCCGCTTCACAACCCGGCAAACCTTACCGGTATCCGTGCCTGCGAAGAGATCATCGGCAAGATTCCGCAGGTCGGCGTTTTCGATACCGGTTTCCACCAGACTATGCCGGACTTTGCCTATATCTATCCGATTCCGTATGAATACTACGAAAAATACAAGCTTCGCCGCTATGGCTTCCACGGCACCTCCCACCGCTATGTAACGGCGCGTGCTGCCGCTATGCTCGGCAAAAAGCCGGAGGATATCAACATCGTTACCTGCCACCTCGGCAACGGCTCTTCGATCACTGCTGTCAAGGGCGGCAAGTCGTTCGATACCACCATGGGCGTAACGCCGCTGGACGGCCTTATGATGGGTACGCGTTCCGGCTCTATCGACCCGGCCATTATCCCGTTCCTTATGGAAAAAGAGCATATGTCCGCTAAGGATATCGATATCATGCTCAACAAGAAATCCGGTATGCTCGGCGTCACCCAGACCACCAGCGATAACCGCGATATCGAACAGGGCGCCAAGAACGGCAACAAGCGCTATCAGCTCGTTGAAAATATGCTTTGCCACCAGATCACCAAATACATCGGCGGCTATGCGGCCGCTATGGGCGGTATCGATGCTATCGTCTTTACCGGCGGTATCGGCGAAAACAATCCCCAGTACCGCACGCGCGTTGGCGAAAAGTTAGGCTTCATGGGCGTAAAGGTCGATGAAGAGATCAACAAGAAAGCGTTCCGCACCTCGGAGGAATTTGACATTTCCACGCCGGACGCAAAGGTTCGTATGCTTGTGATTCCGACCAATGAGGAACTCATGATCGCAAGAGATACCTACGAGCTTGTTAAAAACTTGAAATAATTACCCGAAAGGCGGCGTATTTGCGCCGCCTGAGCGTGTCGCAAAACTACGTTTTACGACACGGAAACAGATTCGTGCGCTCGC
>ERZ773136.1765-NODE-1765-length-19900-cov-4.653817_pt1 | contig 19900 bp, 12 predicted proteins | sample MGYA00580855_ERZ773136 | MGnify/ENA primary metagenome ERZ773136 (study PRJEB29015, sample SAMEA2737860) | human gut metagenome | biome: human gut; feature: human-associated habitat; material: faeces | place: China | collected 2012 ... | reverse complement strand
GTGTGGTACTGGGCTGCTTTTTGGCAAACCTGCTGGGCTCCACCATCGTGGATGTCATCTTTGGCACCCTTGCCACCCTGCTGGCCTGCCTTGTCACCTACAAGCTGCGGAACATCCGCATCAAGGGTCTGGCTGTGGCGGCTTCCCTGCCGCCGGTGCTGTTCAATGCCGTGATCATCGGCATTGAGATCGCCGTCATGTTCCCGGACCCCACCTCCAGCGCTCCCATCTGGCTGGCCTGCATCACCAACGGCATCTCCGTAGGTATCGGCGAGCTCATCAGCTGCACCGTTCTGGGTGTGCTGCTGGTGAAGATCATCGAGAGCAGCAAGGCCCTGCGCAAAATTTTTGCAGCCTAATGACCGCAAGGAGGTTTCCATGCAGGCAAACGGAATGATCTTCTGGGACTGGAACGGCACTTTGATGGATGATGTTGATTTCACCCACAGCTGTCTCAACTGGATGCTGGAGACCCACGGTTATCCGCAGCGGTACGATCTTGCCGCTTACCGGGAAATTTTCGGTTTTCCCATTGAGGAATACTACATCCGCGCCGGTTTCAACTTTGCAAAGCACCCTTATGCAGAGCTGGCCGAGCGCTTTATGGAACATTATAACGCAGGCGTGGATGCCTGTCTCCCCTCTGCACACGCTGCCGAGACGCTGGCCGAACTTTCGCGCCGGGGCTGGCGGCAGAGCGTGCTTTCCGCCTCCCGCCGGGACTACCTGATCGAGCAGGTAGCTGCACGGGGCCTGCAGGGCTATTTTACTGAGTTGCTCGGCCTTGCAGACATCTATGGCGTAAGCAAAGTGCAGGTGGGCAAACAGTGGCTTGCACAAAGCGGCATCGCCCCTGCTGCCTGCGTGATGGTGGGCGACACCCAGCACGATGCCGAAGTTGCAAAGGCCCTTGGCACAAAATGCGTGCTCTACACCGGCGGCCACCAGTCCCGCGCGCGGCTCGAGGCTGTGTGCCCGAATGTCATCGACGATCTGGCACAGCTGCCGCAGCTGCTGGAAACGCTATAAATCAAAATGGACCACCTGCTGATGAAGCGGGTGGTCTTTTCCTTTTATGAACCCCCTTCCAGCGCAAATTTACAGAAAATTCATTCAAAAGCCGGCTAAAATAACCTTGCAGGTTTGACGCGTCTGCCGCTTTGGTGTATCATATATGTGTGTATTTATGTCTATCTCCGGGAAGCATTTTCCCGAATTTGATCTATGAGGTGTTACCAATGTCCCTTGTTGAAAAACTCTTTGGCAGCTTCTCGGACCGGGAGCTGAAAAAGATCAACCCCATTGCCAAGCAGGTGCTGGCTCTGGAAGGAAAATATGCCGCCATGCCGGATGCCGACCTGCAGGCACAGACCGCTGTGTTCAAGCAGCAGCTGGCCGACGGCAAGACCACCGATGATATCCTGCCCGATGCCTTTGCCGTCTGCCGCGAGGCCGCATGGCGCGTGCTGGGCATGAAGCACTTCCCTGTGCAGGTCATCGGCGGCATTGCCCTGCACCGCGGCGATATTTCCGAGATGCAGACCGGTGAAGGCAAGACTCTTGTGGCTACCCTGCCCGCCTACCTGAATGCCCTCACCGGTGAGGGCGTGCATGTTGTCACCGTCAACGATTACCTTGCCAAGCGCGACAGCGAGTGGATGGGCAAGCTCTACCGCTGGCTGGGCCTTTCTGTCGGCCTGATCGCACAGGGCATGGACGGCGATGCACGCCGCGCCGCCTATGCTGCCGACATCACCTACGGTACCAACAACGAGTTCGGCTTCGACTATCTGCGCGACAATATGGCCATGAGCCCCGACGACATGGTTCAGCGCAAACACTACTACGCCATTGTCGACGAGGTCGACTCGGTGCTCATCGACGATGCCCGAACCCCGCTGATTATCTCAGGCCCGGTGCCCAAGGGCGACGATCAGATGTTCAATGAGTTCCGCCCCAATGTAGAGCGAGTGTTCCAGGCTCAGCGCCGACTCGTCACTCAGCTGCTGACCGAGGCCAAGGCAAAGATCAACAGCGACGACAAGGCTGTAGCCAAAGAAGGCGCCCTCGCTCTGTTCCGCGCATATAAAGGTCTGCCGAAAAACGGCGCCCTCATCAAGTTCCTCAGCCTCGAGGGCATGAAGAACATACTGCTCGAAACCGAGGCATATTACCTTCAGGACAACTCGCGCGAGATGCCGAAAGCAACCGAGCCGCTTTATTTCGTCATCGACGAGAAGAACCGCAGCGTCGATCTTACCGACAAGGGTATCGACGAGATGACCTCCGGTACGACCGACCCCCAGTTCTTCGTGCTTCCCGACATCGCCGCCCAGCTCGCCGAGACCGAGCATATTCAGGATCTCTCCGAGCGTCAGGCCGCCAAAGACCGCTATATGCAGGACTACGGCGTGAAGGCCGAGCGTGTCCATACCGTCAACCAGCTTCTCAAAGCCTACGCCCTCTTCGACAAGGACGTCGAATATGTCATCGACGACGGCAAGATCAAAATCGTCGACGAACAGACGGGCCGTATAATGGAAGGACGCCGCTACAGCGACGGTCTCCATCAGGCTATCGAGGCCAAGGAGGGAGTGAAGGTCGAGGCTGCGACCCAGACCTTCGCCACTATCACGCTCCAGAACTATTTCAGAATGTATCACAAGCTGGCCGGTATGACCGGTACGGCCGAGACCGAGGCCGGCGAGTTCTGGGATATCTATAAGCTCGATGTCGTGACAATTCCGACGAACCGGCCGGTTGCGCGTATCGACATGAACGACCGTGTCTACAAGACCAAGAAAGAAAAATATGCCGCTGTCATCGAAGAGATCCAGCGTCTTGTTTCGGAAGGACGCCCCGTGCTCGTCGGCACTACCTCTGTCGAGATAAGCGAGCTGCTGAGCCGCATGCTGAAGATGCGCAACATCCCCCACAATGTGCTCAACGCCAAATACCATCAGCGCGAGGCTGAAGTCGTAGCTCTGGCCGGTAAGGCGGCCACGGTTACAATCGCCACGAATATGGCCGGCCGCGGTACCGACATCAAACTGCCCCCCGAGGTCAAGGAGGCCGGAGGTCTGGCAATCATCGGCACCGAGCGCCATGAGAGCCGCCGTGTCGACCGTCAGCTCCGCGGACGTTCGGGCCGTCAGGGCGATCCGGGTTCGTCGGTCTTCTACGTGTCGTTCGAAGATCAGCTGATGCGCCTTTTCGCAACCGACCGCGTAATGAAGATGCTCGACACCCTCGGGCTCAAAGAGGGGGAGGCCATCGACTCGAAGATGGTGACCCACGCTATCGAGAACGCCCAGAAGCGCGTCGAGGAAAACAACTTCGGCATACGCAAGCGCCTGCTTGAATACGACGACGTCATGAACAAGCAGCGCAGCTATATCTATGCACGCCGCCACCATGCGCTGCTCGGCGAACGTATCGGAATCGACATCAACAATATGATGTGGGACACCATCGAGAACCTAGTCAACACCTACGACTCGGCTTCGGGCTACAGCGACCTGTCGATGGAGCTGCTGCGTATCCTGACTATCGAGGCTCCGTTCACCGAAGCCCAGTATCGCAATATGTCGAAGGAGGACGCTGTGGAGGCTATCGCCGCCGCCGCCAACGAGACTTTCGAGCGCCGTTCGAAGCACATCATCGAGGTGGCCGAACCGGTTATCAGACAGTGTATTGAAGAGCGCAACATGGAAGGACGCATAGCAGTCCCGATGACCGACGGAAAGCGCTATTACAACCTCGTCGTCGACCTCAGGAAAGCCTATGACAGCGGTTCGAAAGAGATTGTCAAGGAATGGCACAAGGCCGTGCTGCTGTTTACTATCGACGAGCTCTGGAAAGAGCATCTGCGCGAGCTCGACCAACTGCGCCAGAGCGTTCAGAACGCATCCTACGAACAGAAAGACCCGCTGGTCATCTATAAAGTCGAATCGTTCCATCTCTTTGAGGGAATGCTCAACCGCCTTAACGTCAAGGCTATGTCGATTCTCATGCGCGGACAGATCTATATCCCGCAGCCGCGCCCCGAAGAGCAGCAGTCAGCTCCTGAGCAGCCTGAGGTTAAGAGAGCTATGCCCGAACGCCCCACCGACTACTCGAAATACAAGACCAATAAAGACGAGATGGCAGCTTCGGCCGAAGCCCAGCGTGCCGCTGCTTCAGGCCCGCAGGGCCCGCAGCAGAATCGTCCGGCTCCCGTGAAGAGCGCGCCGAAAATCAACCGAAATGCCCCCTGTCCTTGTGGCAGCGGTAAGAAATATAAGAATTGCCACGGAGCAAACCTTTGAATTTGACATATTCTGACCACATGCGGCCATGACTTACGCTGAAGTTCTGCTGCCGCTTCCTCTGACGGGCTTCTTTACCTACAAGGTGCCCGACATGATGGCCGAGGCAATACGCCCCGGCTGTCGTGTCGTTGTGCCTTTCGGCCGCACGAAGTTCTATACGGGGATTGTGGCGGGACTGACTCCGCGCCGTCCCGAGGGGTTCGAGACAAAGGAGATAAGCCAGCTGCTCGACAGCGAGCCTATCGTGCGCCATCCTCAGATGAAGTTCTGGGAGTGGATTGCCGACTACTATCTCTGTTCTGCAGGCGAGGTCTTTCGTGCGGCCGTCCCTGCAGGTCTCAAGCTCGAGAGCGAGACAGTGGTCGAGGTCAATCCCGATTTCGAGGAAGACCCCGGCGACCGCCTCAGTGAGCGCGACCTTCTGGTAATGAACGCCGTCAGGCGTGTGCCGAAGAAAGCGACTCTCGCGGCTGTGGCCAGAGAAACCGGCTTCAGGAACACGTCGGCGATTGTTGCCCGTCTTGTCGAGCGCGATGCCCTGATGGTAAGTGAGAATCTTGTGGAACGCTATAAGACGCGCAAGATCGAGATGGTCGAAATGGCTATCGAGCGCGGCGATTCGGCTGCTCTCCACGCCGCCTTCGATTCCGTCAAGGGGGCGCCGAAACAGGAGAAAGCCCTTCTGACGCTGATAGAGCTCTCGGGCTTTATGCGTCAGGGAAGCGATCTGTGTGAAGTGACCCGCGCCGATCTTCTCGACCGCAGCGGAGTCACTTCGCCAATAATCATTGCGCTCGAAAACAAGGGTATAGTCAGGCGCCGCAAGAAGGAGGTGAGCCGCTTTGCTCCGGTCAGCAAGGCTACGATGCCTATGCCTGAGCTTACCGACTCCCAGCGCGAGGCGCGCGACGCTATCATTAAATCGTGGGGAGAAAAAGATATAACCCTTCTCCACGGTGTAACCTCCAGCGGAAAGACCGAGGTCTATATCTCGCTTATCGACCGTATGCTGAGATCGGGACGTCAGGTGCTCTATCTCGTGCCCGAGATAGCTTTGACAACTCAGCTGACAACGCGGCTACAGCGGGTGTTCGGTCCGAAGGTGATAATCTACCATTCGCGCTTTTCCGATTCAGAACGCGTCGAGCTATGGCGCCGGCTGCTGACGACCCACGAGCCGCTAGTCGTGCTCGGGGCGCGTTCCGCTCTGTTCATGCCTTTTGCTTCGCTCGGCCTGATCATTGTCGACGAAGAGCATGAGAGCAGCTTCAAACAGCAGGATCCGGCTCCGCGCTACAATGCGCGCGACGCCGCTATGGTGCTTGCCGGGATGCATGGCGCAAAGACACTTCTCGGAAGTGCTACCCCCGCTGTCGATACATACTATAAGGCGCTGACCGGACGCTTTGGCCTCGTCAGTCTGACCGAGCGCTACGGCGGTTCAGAGCTGCCGCGCGTCGAGATTGTCGACATGGCCAAAGCGCGCAAGAAACGCGAGGTCAGCGGCGCTTTCTCACTGCAGCTCCGCAGGCTCATCAATGATGCGGCCTCCGCCGACCGCCAGACGATTCTCTTTCTGAACCGACGCGGTTTCGCCCCGATGGCGCGCTGCAAGATGTGCGGTTATGTCCCCAAATGCGAGAATTGCGATGTCTCGCTGACCTATCACCACGGAATCGACAGGCTTGTGTGTCATTATTGCGGCACCCCATACGACCTGCCGCGCGTCTGTCCGGCCTGCCGCGAGCCGGGACTCGAGATTATCGGCTACGGAACCGAACGCATCGAAGAAGAGATCGCGGCTTCGTTTCCCGATATCCCCGTGGCGCGGCTTGACCGCGACACAACCCGCAACAAAGATGATTATGAGCGTATAATCGACGAATTCTCAGCCGGGAAAGACAAGATGCTTGTCGGGACACAGATGGTTACCAAAGGTCTTGACTTCGGTCGTGTCAGCGTTGTTGGCGTCATCAACGCCGATGCCACGATAAACCAGCCTGACTTCCGTTCGGCCGAACGGGCTTTCAATATGCTCGAACAGGTCGCGGGCCGCGCGGGCCGGCGAGGCGACGACGGAGTTGTGGCCATACAGACCTATACACCCTCTCATCCGCTGTTCGGGTTTCTGGTCAGCCACGATTATGTAGGGTTCTACAACCATGAGATTGAGGAACGGCGACTCTACAACTATCCGCCGTTCACACGTATCATAAACATCTATCTCAAACATCGCGAGCAGGGACGTCTCCATGTCCTTGCCGGGGCCTACGGGCGCCGCTTGCGCGAGCTTTTCGGCAACCGGGTCTTCGGGCCCGAAGAACCTCACGTTGCCCGCATAAAGCAGATGCACATAATGCGCATAATGATAAAAATCGAGACAGAGGCGTCGATGAAGAAGGTCAAGCATATTCTGCGCGAGACCTATCTCGAGATGGATGCCGCCCGGGCGCTCAACGGCGCGCAGGTCTACTATGATGTCGATCCGATGTAAGTTATGAAACTGAGACTGTCATATAAAATCCTTCGGACTGTTCTGGTGACGATTATTATAGCCGTCGCCTCGATTGTCGCAGGCCTTTATGTGGCGCTGTCAGTGCCGTCGGTCCAGAATATCATCCGCGGACGCGCCGAAAAAGAACTTACAAATCTGTTGGGAACGCCGGTTACGATCGGATGTATTTCGATAGCGCCGTTCAATAGCCTGATGCTGAGCGATGTCGCTGTTGAAGACAGTCTCGGAGTCAAAGCGCTCCGGGTCGACCGTCTCGGAGCCGGAATCAGTCTGATGAAGCTCTTCAGAGGTGATATTGTCGTTACATACGCCGAGATTATCGGTCTCCACGCCACTGTCTACCGGGATTCTCCCTCAGACCCTCTGAATATCCAGCCGATTATCGACAGGTTCAAGCCTAAAGACAAGAACAAGCCCCCGACGCGGTTCAGTCTGGCTGTCAACACAATCGTCATACGCCGCTCGTCGGCTACCTATGATGTCAACTCAGCGCCGCACGCTCCCGAAGGACATTTCTCCCCGAATCATATCAGGGTTGGGAATCTGCGGGCCGACGTAACACTTCCGCTTATCTCCAACGACAGAAATATCATCGACCTGCGTCGTCTCGCATTCGACGAACGGAGCGGCCTGACGGTCGACGGTCTCAGCGGGCGGATAGAATTCACGCCCTCGTCGCTTTCGGCGCGCCGGCTTCGCATAGAGATGCCAGGTTCGCTGATAGCTTTCAACGACATTCAGTCCGACTTCGGCTCTCTCGACAATCTCAGGGCCAACTGGCGGCGTCAGTCTTTCGACATATCGCTCAAGGGCGATACCTACGTAACCCCCTCGGATTTAGCCTGTTTCTTCGAGCCTCTGAGGCGGTTCGATTCTCCCGTCGCACCGGAAATCCGTGTCAGCGGAACGCCCTCTGACTTCGATATCGAACGGTTCTCTCTCAGAGGCCGTGACCTCCCTGTCGAGATAAGTCTCAGAGGCCGTGTCGAGGGCTTGCCCGACGGCCCCGATGCTGTCACGGCCGACATCTCTGACCTCGATGTCAGGGCCAACGGCCCGCGTGTGGCCGAGCTGCTCGCCGGTTTTATCAGTCTGAAGCCTGCTGTGAACAACATTATTTCGGGCCTTGGCGATGCATCTGTCAGCGCCGAAGCCCATCTTTCCCCCTCGGCTCTGGCAATGAAGGGCAGGGTGGAGGCTGAACCGGGAGCCATCGAGCTTGACGGAGCAGTCGACCGTGTCCGCAAGCGGCTGAAAGCACATATCGAGGCTCCGTCGCTGAGGCTTGCGCGTATGTTGCCCGATATCGCTCCGGGAGTCGACGGCTTCGCGGCTGATTTCGATGGAGCGGTTCGCGACATGACTCTGAAACTTACAGCAGAGCGAGTGGAATTCAACAACAAGTCGCTCGAGAATCTTGCAGTCGACGCTTCGATGAGCGGCGACGACGTCGAGGCGACGGTGTCGACCGACGGTTCAGGCGGCAGTCTGTTTGTCGACGGCACTGCTAATATCGGCACAGTCGCTCCTTTGTTGAATATGCGCGCCGAGTTGCGCCGTGTCAATCCCGGAGTGTTCGGAATAGCGATGCCGGGGATGCTGCGCGGTTACATATTCGACGGCGACATATCAGCCGATCTGACGGGTCGCACACCCGACACACTGTTGGGTGAAGTCATCATCGACAACTTCACGCTCGACGCTGCCGACGGCAACGGCCGTGACCTGTATATCGACCGAATGACGCTGACATCTTCGTTAGCCGACTCGACGCGCCGTATCATAGCGCTTGACAGCCCGCTGCTGACAGCCCGCGCGGAAGGCGATTTCCGCTTCGCCACGCTCGGACGTTCGGTCAGAGCCATTCTCGCCGGCGTTAATCCGGTTCTGTTCAGTGCTCCTGCCGCCGAGCCGGAGCACTACGGCGATAATATTGTCGTCAACGTGACTCTCCCCGTAGAGAGTCCGCTTGTCGAATTCCTGAAATTGCCTGTGGCGCCGCTGACGCCAGTCAGGCTGCGCGCATCGCTCGACGACAGCAGTCGCACGATTGATGTGGCCATTGACGCTCCCTATCTGCGGCAGGGCAACAAACTCATCGAGAACACGGCTCTGAGCGCGTCGTTCGACGGCCTCGACGGACGCAGTCATCTTCAGGCTTACTCACTTGTTCCCGCAAAAGGCGGCCAGGTTGGGCTGACGATAACATCCGACGGGATTGACTCGCGCCAGGACACAGAGCTGAGCTGGCTGAGCAAGAGCGGTATGGCCCACGGTGCTTTCAGGTTCTCGGCCGGTTTTGACCGCGCCGACGACGGCCGGCTACTGACTACAATCGATGTCAACCCCGGGAAAATCGTCTTCAACGACAGCGTCTGGAACATAGCGCCCTCGCGTATCAGTGTCGACAAGAAGCGCATCAATGTCGACGGATTCCGGATAAGCCATGCCGATCAGCTGCTGTCGATCGGCGGAGCGGCTTCGCCAGATTCTGCCGATGTGCTGAAAATCGAGCTGCGCGACATCAATCTCGACTTCATTTTCGAGACTTTGAATATCAACAACGTGGCTTTCGGCGGCAATGCCACCGGAATAATATATGGCCGCAATCTGCTTACTTCCGCTCCGATCGCTTACACACCGAACCTGTCGGTGGTCGGACTCAGCTACAATGGTGCGGTTATGGGCGACGGAATCATTGAAAGCGCCTGGCATCCCCATGAGGGTGCGGTGACGATCGATGCCGACATTTCCCAGGCCAACGGACATCATTCGCTGATATCGGGAAAGATTGTGCCGAAGGGGGAACTTCTTGACTTCACTTTCGACGCCGACAAGGCCAACGTGGCGTTCCTGCGCCCGTTCATGTCGGCTTTCTGCGACGGTATAACCGGTCTCGCTTCGGGACACGCGCGCCTCTGGGGCACCTTCCACGACCTCGACATGGAAGGCGATGTCTACGGCGAGAACCTGAAGATGGATCTTGGACTAACGGGAACAAGCTACTGGGCGACAGACTCGGTTCATATTCGCCGTGGCCATATCGACCTTAAGAACATCACCCTGCGCGACGCCAAAGGACACACGGCACTTCTCAACGGATGGCTGACCCATACGAATTTCCATGAACCGCATTTCGAGTTCAACATAACCCAGGCCCGCGATCTGCTCGCCTACGACATTAAGCCCAACGACGAACACCCCTGGTACGGGAAAGTCTATGGCAACGGTTCAGTAGAGATCAAAGGGCGTCCCGGTCTGGTCAACATCAATGTCGATATGTCGACAGCCGCGGGAACCGACTTCACTTTCGTGCTTGACGACAGCGAAGTGGCCAGCGACTACGATTTCCTGACATTCCGCGACGTCACTCCGGTTGAAAAACGCCCTGCCGCGCCGGTCGACACCACTCCCGACCTCGTCAGGCAGCTGCGCCAGCAGGTTAAGAAGAATGACGACAAACCGTCGGATTACCTCATGAACTTTAACATCGATGTGACTCCCGAGGCTGCGATGACCCTTGTGATGGATCCCGCCGGCGGCGACAAGATCCGCGCCACAGGCTCGGGAACGCTGACGATGAACTACGGCTCGGCCAACGAAGACCTGCGAATGTATGGCACTTATGTCCTCAACCGGGGTAACTATAACTTCACCTTCCAGGACATCATCCTCAAGGACTTCACCATCGAACCGGGTAGCTCGATAGCTTTCCACGGCGATCCCTATTCGGCGCAGCTCGACATACGCGCTTATTATGCGCTCAACGCTAACCTCAGCGACCTCGACGAATCGTTCCTTCAGGACCGTGAGCTGAATCGCACGAATGTGCCTGTCCACGCCATGCTGCTCGTCAGCGGTGATATGCGGCGTCCAGACATCAATTTCGACCTCGAATTCCCGACGCTCACCCAGGACACCTACCGAAAAGTGCGGTCGATTATCTCGACCGAAGAGATGATGAGCCGGCAGATTATCTATCTGCTGGCGCTGAACCGTTTCTACACTCCTGAATATATGAGCGCCACACGCGGAAACGAGCTCGTTTCCGTGGCTTCATCGACGATATCGTCGCAGCTGTCGTCGATGCTCGGCCAGCTCAGCGACAAATTCAGCATAGCCCCGAGCTTCCGCAGCGACCGCGGCGACTTCTCCGATATCGAGGTCGACGTGGCCCTGTCGAGCCATCTTCTCAACAACCGGCTGCTGCTGAACGGCAACTTCGGCTATCGCGACAAATCGCTGAACAACAACTCGTTTATAGGCGACTTTGATATAGAATATCTTCTGAACCGAAGCGGCTCGCTGCGCCTGAAAGCCTATAACCGCTACAACGATCAGAACTACTACCTGAAATCGGCGCTGACAACACAGGGAGTCGGCATTGTCTACAAGCGCGACTTCGACGACATCTTTGACTGGGCGCGCCGCCTGCGCCGCCGCTTCAACCGCCCGAAGACCATCCCCGCCGACACCGTTCAGCCACGCTCCGAATAACAGATTTTACGTGACTCTACCAAAAATCAGCCACTTAGTTCTATGCTAAATGGCTGATTGCTATATTGCTGAATTATCGAAGCCTTATCTCGAACTCACGTTAAATATCGTTTATGATAGATATTACATTCCAAGCATGGCGGCAGGGGCGATGCCGAGGATAAGGCAGATAGCACGGGCTATTCGTAGTGTAGGCTCGGCACGGCCGGAAATATAGTCGCTTACTCTTGACGGACTCACACCCAGCTCTTTGGCAAGCTGTTTCTGTGTCATGCCTTTCTCTTCGATTGACAGGCTGATAAGCTCACCGATGGTCGGTTTTGCTATCGGGTAGTGGATCTTTTCGTATGCTTCAACCACATCTGAGACAATGGTCAGCTCAATGGCGTTCGTGTCGCTTGCCGGAGTTTCGTCAGTAACAAGCGGCAATAGTTCCTCAATGCGGTTGAGCGCATACTCATATTGCTGTTTTGAAATATCCATATCGTTATACTTAGATGGTTGAACAATCAATTTTATCGTATTCACTGTGAGTTCCGACGAAACGGATGAAGATTCTGCCTATCGTGAATTTTATCACTACTACCAATCGGTAATTATTGCCTCTGATATTGAAGACATAATGCTGATTGCCTACATAGTCGGTAGCTGGGAAATCCTCTCGAATCTCCGAGAAATTATGCCATTGGGCTTGCTGGGCGATGTCGTACCATCGTTCCAGCGCTATTCTCGAATCTCCGTTGCCGGGCAATTCATAGAACTCTTTGATCTTTCTATGTGAGATTATGTGCATAACTTATCTGTTTGCAAAGTTACTAACAAATTTTGATATTCAAAAAATTCTATGGGATAAGTTTTGACTTTCAAAATTGTCTCAGCGAAATGATCTGAGAAGCCTCTGCCGCACTCCATCTACGACTTTTGAGTAGATTTGGGTGTTCTTGACGCTCCTGTGGGTTGACATTCGACTGACAGTTTGGGTAATTGAGCAGTTTCAAACTGCATAATTTCATTGAAGCCACACTCATTCCGCTCAATTTTTGTCGGGAACTTTTATTTCGCTACCTTTGCAGACTCAATACCTTAAGTGAGCCTGAATAATGAGAAAATGGAAAGTCGAAGACAGTGCCGAGCTGTATAATATAAACGGCTGGGGCCGTCAGTACTTCAAGATAAATGACAAAGGCCATGTGGTCGTCACGCCGCGCGACGACAGCTTCCCCGTTGACCTGAAGGAGGTTATGGACGAGCTTCAGGTGCGCGATGTGACGCCGCCGCTTCTGCTGCGCTTTCCCGACATACTTGACAACCGTATCGAAAAGATTTCGCGCTGCTTCGAACGCGCCGCCAAAGAATATGACTACAAGGGCCAGAACTACCTGATCTATCCGATCAAGGTCAATCAGATGCGCCCGGTTGTCGAAGAGCTCGTTACCCACGGCAAGAAGTTCAATATCGGTCTTGAGGCGGGTTCGAAGCCCGAGCTTCATGCCGTTCTCGCCACCAACCAGCAGGAGAATGCTCTGATTGTCTGCAACGGCTATAAGGATGCCACTTATGTCAAGCTCGCTCTTCTGGCTCAGAAAATGGGGCGCAGAATCTTTCTCGTTGTAGAGAAGCTCAACGAGCTTCATCTGATAACAGAGATGGCGCGCGAGCTGAATGTGCGCCCTAATATGGGCATCCGTATCAAACTCGCCTCGTCGGGCTCGGGAAAATGGGAAGAGAGCGGAGGCGACCAGTCGAAGTTCGGACTGAACTCGTCGGAACTGCTCGAAGCTCTCGATTTCCTCGAAAAGAAGGGGATGAAAGACTGTCTGCGGCTCGTCCATTTCCATATCGGCAGCCAGATCACTAAGATACGCCGTATTAAGAACGCTCTGCGCGAGGCAATGCAATATTATGTGCAGCTCTGCAAGAACGGATTCGATGTCGAGTTCGTCGACATGGGCGGTGGCCTCGGTGTGGATTACGACGGCACACGCAATTCGGCGAGCGGAAGCTCGATGAACTATACCATTCAGGAGTATGCCAACGACGCGGTGTCGGCCCTTGTCGACGTCTGTGTAAAGAACGATCTGCCGCATCCGAATATCGTGACCGAGAGCGGTCGTTCGCTGGCTGCCCACCATTCGGTTCTGGTGTTCGAGGCGCTTGAGACAACGTCGCTTCCCGAGTGGAACGAGAACGAGACTGTGGCCGAGGATGCCCATGAGCTTCTTCGCGAGCTCTACGACATCTGGGATCGTCTCGATATGCAGCGGATGTATGAGAGCTGGCATGACGCACTCCAGATTCGCGAGGAAGCGCTCGACCTTTTCTCGCTCGGAATGCTCGATCTCAGAACCCGCTCGCAGATCGAGAAACTTTTCTGGAGCGTGGCGCGCGAGGTCAGCGAGATTGCCCAGAATATGAAGCATCCGGCCGAGGAACTGCGCAAGATCGCCAAGATGATTCCCGACAAGTATTTCTGCAACTTCTCGCTGTTCCAGTCGATGACTGATTCATGGGCCATCGACCAGATTTTCCCCATAATACCTCTGCAGCGGCTCGACGAACGCCCCGCCAAGCAGTGCACGATTCAGGACATAACTTGCGACAGCGACGGTAAGATAGCCAATTATGTGACCGGAACCGGAATACATCCGTCGCTGCCTGTCCACCCGGTGCGTCCCGGCGAACCTTATTATATCGGAGTGTTCCTCGTCGGCGCCTATCAGGAGATTCTCGGCGATATGCACAATCTGTTCGGCGACACTAATGCCGTGCATATCTCGGTCTATAAAGACCATTACGAGATCGACAAGGTTATCGACGGTGAGACTGTCGCCGACGTGCTCGATTATGTCCAGTATAGCCCGAAGCGAATGGTGCGCAATCTCGAGACGTGGGTAACCGCCTCTATGAAAGCCGGACGGATAACCCCCGAGGAAGGCCGCGAATTTCTCAATAACTATCGGTCGGGCCTCTACGGCTACACATATCTCGAGAAGGAATGAGCCGCTACTTCATGCAGCTCGCGTATCTCGGCGCGCCTTTCCACGGCTGGCAGTCGCAGCCCGGAGAGGTGACTGTCCAGTCTACTCTCGAGAATGCGCTGTCGATTTTGCTGCGCACTCCGACGGCTGTTGTCGGCGCCGGCCGCACCGACGCCGGAGTGAACGCCCGCCGCATGATTGCCCATTTCGATTCCGACGCCGTTACGGACATAGCCGCGATGCCGCGCGGACTCAATTCGATAATGGGGCCTGACATCGTAGTGGAGCGTATATGGCCTGTGGCCGATGACATGCACGCCAGGTTCAGTGCTGTCTCGCGAACCTACCGCTATTATGTGCTGACGCGTCGCTCCCCCTTTTTCAACAAACTCGCATGGACAACACGTCCGCTCGATTTCAACGCCATGAACCGCGCGGCCGCACGTCTTCTCGATGTCAGCGACTTCACCTCCTTCGCCAAGCTTCATTCCGACGCGCGGACGAATATATGCCGCGTCACCCGCGCCGAATGGGTCGAATGCGGCGAGTCGGCCCGCTATTTCGAGATAACCGCCGACCGCTTCCTGCGCAATATGGTCAGAGCTGTTGTCGGCACTCTTGTCGACGTTGGCCGCGGTAAGCTCTCGCCCGACGGTTTCGACGACATCATCGCGCGTCGCGACCGATGCGCCGCCGGAACCTCGATGCCGGCCCATGCACTGTATCTCTGGGACGTCAGATATTGATCGGCTTCTGCGCCGTTTCTCTTCTTTTCAGACCGGGGCTGACAAAATTGTGAGGAATTTGTTTTATATTTGTAAACCCCAAACAAATAATTGACAATGAAAACTTTTGAGGAGCTGGGCGTCGGAGAGCCTCTTCGCCGTGCCATAGAAGAACTTGGCTTTGAAACCCCTATGCCTGTGCAGGAGGCTGTGATTCCGCATCTTCTGGGCGACGACGGCGGCGATGTTGTCGCGCTGGCCCAGACCGGAACAGGCAAGACGGCCGCCTTCGGGCTTCCGGTGCTTCAGCGGATCGACCCTTCGAAACATGTGCCTCAGGCGCTCATACTCGCTCCCACGCGCGAACTCTGTCTCCAGATTGCCGGCGACCTCGCCGACTTCTCGAAATATATCCCCGACGTCACTGTGTTGCCCGTCTACGGCGGCTCGAGCATAGAGAGCCAGATCAGGGCGCTTCGTGCCGGTGTTGAGGTGATAGTGGCGACTCCGGGGCGACTGATCGATCTTATAAACCGTGGCGTCGTCAACAGCAGCGATGTCCACACCGTTATTCTCGACGAGGCCGACGAGATGCTGAACATGGGCTTCCTCGATTCTATCGAAGAAATCCTCAGCCATATTCCCGAAGACCGCCGTATGCTTCTTTTTTCGGCGACAATGCCTGCCGACATCGCCAAGATCGCAAAAAAATATATGCGCGACTACCGCGAATTCGTCATAGGCAACCGCAACGAAGGAGCCGCCAACGTGCGCCATATATATTATATGGTCAATGCGCGCGACAAATATCTGGCTCTTAAGCGTATTGCCGACAATTCCCCCGATATTTACGCCATTGTGTTCTGTCGGACACGTCGCGACACTCAGGAAATTGCCGACAGGCTCATCGCCGACGGATATAACGCCGACGCCCTCCACGGCGACCTGTCGCAGCAGCAGCGCGACATCGTCATGAAAAAGTTCCGCGACCGTGTGACCTCTATTCTCGTTGCGACGGATGTGGCAGCCCGTGGCCTTGACGTCGACGATCTCACGCATGTCATCAATTTCGGATTGCCCGACGAAGCCGCTGTCTATACCCATCGTTCAGGCCGAACCGGGCGTGCCGGAAAAACAGGCGTGTCGATCGCTATCATCCATTCGCGCGAAAAGGGGCGCCTTCGCGAAATTGAAAAGATCATCGGCAAGAAGTTCGAGCATAAGCAGGTGCCGACTCCCGAACACATTATCGAAAAGCAACTCTATCATCTCGCCGATCGCATCGAGCGTGCACAGGTCGACGAGACTGAGATAGGCAAATATCTGCCCGGAGTGTCGCGCAAACTGTCCTGGCTGTCGGGCGAAGATCTCCTGAAACGCCTTATATCTCTCGAACTTCACAGGCTTCTCCAATATTATAAGGATGCTCCTGTCATCGACCTGATCGATGAGAAAAAGTCGAAAAAAGAACGCAAGGAAAAAGGGCGCGAGCGCGATCCGCGCGAGAAAGACCGCCGCACGGCCGAAGAGGGAATGGAGCGCATCTATGTCAATCTCGGAAAGGCCGACGGTTTCTATGCCGGAAATCTCATAGATATGCTTAACCACACCGTCGAGGGAAAGCGCGTCGACGTTGGCAGAATCGACCTTTTCGCAAACTATTCGCTGTTCGATGTCGAGAAGGACGCTGCCCGACGCGTTGTCGGCTCGCTGAAAGGCGCCGAATTCTATGGCAAGCGCGTCTACGCCGAAATCGCCGACCACAACAAAGATTATGCCCATGCCGAGCGGCGTACAAGGCGCCGGAACGACGATTCCGAAGAAACGGTGGCCGAATATTTTATGAAGAAACAACGCGGAGGCGCCAAGAAGCCCTCTAAGAAGCGTAAGAAATAATTCTCCCGAACAAGCCTATGAAACGCTATTTCATCACATTGTCACTTCTGGCGGTCGCCATGGCGGCGATGGCCCAGCTGACCGCGCGCACGGCATTTGCCGAAGCGCCATCGTCGGTGTTCCCTCTTCTCGACAAGCTGACGCGCCTCGATATGATCGACTATTTCGAGGCCGGCTCGAAGGTCGAGAGTGTCAATGCGCTCGAAGGTGCGTCGGCAGTGACTTCGCTGTCCGACGAAAGTCTGACGGTGCATCTTACCGATGCTTCCGACGTTCAGATCTTCGTCGTGCCGACAGCCAAATCCGATACTATTATCGGAGTGATAACGACCGTGGCGACTCCCGGCCACGACAGCTCGCTCGCCCTCTATTCCGGCCGATGGAAACGTCTCGACGGTCTCTTCATGGCTCCGAAACTCGCCGACTGGCTCACCGATCCGCGTCATAGCGCCGAGGTTGAGATTGTGGTGCCTTTCATTCTGACCAGCTACGTCTACAATCCGGCCGACAAGACGCTAACCCTGACAAACAATCTCAAGGGATTTCTCTCCGACGATATTTATTCCATGGTCGACGGGCTTGTCAGGCCGTCGCTCGTCTACCGCTGGGACGGCAACCGTTTTGTCAGGCAGAAATGAGCGATTGCAGCAAGCCGATGACAATAGGACAGCTTCAGAAGCTCATAGCCGGGCTTGTGATGGTGCCTCAGACTCGCGATATATGGGTTGTCGCTGAAACGATGGACGTCGCAGTGCGCGGTGGGCACTGCTATATGGAGCTTGTCGACAAAGCTCCCGACGGAACTACAGTCAGCAAAGCCCGCGCTATTATATGGGCGTCGGTCTACTCTTATCTCTCCCATAAATTCATGCAGTCGACCGGCCAGCCTTTCGCTTCTGGTCTGAAAGTTATGTTGCGTGTGTCGGTCAACTATCATCAGGCCTACGGAATGTCGCTCGTCGTGAGCGATATAGACCCGAGCTATACTGTGGGCGATCTCTTGCGGCGCCGTCGCGAGATTCTCGCGCAGCTCGACCGCGAGGGAGTCCTGAAGCAGAACCGTGAGTTGCCGTGGCCGGTGCCGATACAGCGCATTGCCGTCATCTCCGCTCCCGGAGCTGCCGGTTATGGCGATTTCATAAACCAGCTGTTCAACAACCCGCGCCGGTTCCGTTTCTCTGTCAGGCTGTTCCCGGCCGTAATGCAGGGTGAGCGCGCTCCCTCAACGATTCTCGAAGCGCTCGAGGCAGTCGCTGCTGAGAGCGAGAACTGGGACTGTGTGGCGATACTCCGTGGCGGTGGCTCTACAAGCGACCTGTCGTCGTTCGAAAATCTCGAGCTGGCCCGAGCTGTCGCCTGTTTTGACCTCCCTGTGATCGTCGGTATCGGTCATGAACGCGATGTTACGGTGCTCGATTATGTCGCCGCTATGCGAGTGAAGACTCCTACGGCCGCTGCCGAATGGCTTGTGGCGCAAGGTTGCGCTGCTCTCGACCGCCTGCGTGAGCTTGCCCTTGAAATAAGCAGTGCCGCCCGCGACAAGTGTGAGGGCGCCGTCCGTCAGCTTGCCTATGCCGACAGCAACCTGCGGCTTCTTCCGGGAACTGCGGTAGAGCGTGAGCGTCATCATTTGTCGGTAATAACAGCCGGTCTTTCCGGGCTCGGAGCGACTGTCGCGGCCGAACGTTCGCGTCTCGATGCCCGTGCCGAAGCCCTCTCTCTTGCCGCCCGCAATATCGTAGATCTGCGTCGCCGCGTGCTCGACGGCTTCGCCGGTCTGCTCGGCGCTCTTTCTCCAGAGGCCGTGTTGCAGAGAGGATTCTCGATAACCCGCGTCGGCGGACGCGCAGTGACCGACGCCTCTATGCTTGCTCCCGGCGACGTCATAACAACAGTCTTTGCCTCAGGAACTGCAAAATCAACCGTAAACGAATAATAACCTCAGATATGTCAGATAATAAACCAGAATTTCAGCCCGTGGCCGATATGTCGTATGCCGAAGCTGTCGGTCAGCTCGAGAATATTCTCCGAATGATGCAGAGCGACAAATGCGATATCGACCGGCTTGCCGCTTATACGAAACGTGCCACCGAACTTCTTAAAGAATGCCGCCGTCGCCTCACGGCTACCGACGAAGAGCTCCGCTCGATTCTCGCCGATCTTGCCGACTAAAACGCCTTGAAATCCCACTGAACAATTTTCGGCCGGTAAATAGCTGATGCTTAGCATGAAGCATAAAAATGGCATTTTTGGTTGCTGTTAAACAAAGTTAAATCGGATATGTTTTAGAACATATTTCCAAAAATATTTGGTGGGGAAAGAAAAAAGGCATAACTTTGCACTCGCTTTCGGAAAGGAAGCAAGCGGACATTAAAAAGACTTACAATAGACCTATCAAGAAGTAGTACAAGAGTCATTGCAAAATGACCCCAAAGTCAATTCTTCAGATTCGATAGACGAGGACATCGCTGGGCTGCGGCGCGCCGTCTTATAGGCGGGGTGTCCGTGAAGGCAACAACAAACTAAGGATTAGGTTGCTTTTTTTCTCCTTTTTAGAAATAGAAAGAAAATAAAAAAGATAACCAACAACGGAGAGTTTGATCCTGGCTCAGGATGAACGCTAGCGACAGGCTTAACACATGCAAGTCGAGGGGCAGCACAGGGTAGCAATACTTGGGTGGCGACCGGCGCACGGGTGAGTAACGCGTATGCAACTTACCTATCAGAGGGGGATAGCCCGGCGAAAGTCGGATTAATACCCCATGAAACAGGGGTCCCGCATGGGAATATTTGTTAAAGATTCATCGCTGATAGATAGGCATGCGTTCCATTAGGCAGTTGGCGGGGTAACGGCCCACCAAACCGACGATGGATAGGGGTTCTGAGAGGAAGGTCCCCCACATTGGTACTGAGACACGGACCAAACTCCTACGGGAGGCAGCAGTGAGGAATATTGGTCAATGGACGCAAGTCTGAACC
>ERZ773136.1764-NODE-1764-length-19901-cov-13.255165_pt1 | contig 19901 bp, 24 predicted proteins | sample MGYA00580855_ERZ773136 | MGnify/ENA primary metagenome ERZ773136 (study PRJEB29015, sample SAMEA2737860) | human gut metagenome | biome: human gut; feature: human-associated habitat; material: faeces | place: China | collected 2012 ... | reverse complement strand
CGGGATTATACGGTGATGGGCGGTGAGGTACATATCGACATTTACGATGACCGAGTGGAACTTGTATCGCCCGGTGCGATGCTTGACGGCACACAGATTCAAGACCGTGACATATATAATGTCCCATCTATACGCCGCAATCCCGTCATTGCCGATATGTTTACCCAACTCGACTACATGGAAAAACGTGGTTCCGGTCTGCGCAAGATGCGTGAACTGACTGAGAAGCTGCCCAATTTCCTGCCCGGCAAAGAACCTCTCTACAAAACCGAAGCATCCTCATTCTTCACCACTTTCTATAATCTAAATTGGGGTGAGAATGGTAGAATCTCTGTGGAAAAGGTGGCCGACAGGGTAAACAGTACCCTCAAAAAGTACCCTGTAAACGGAGGAGCTTCGGAGAGAAAGTTCGGTGTAAATGCTGAAAGGTTCGGTGTAAACGAAAAAAGTTCGGAGAAAAGGTTCGGTGTAATCAATAATGCTTCTGTGACAAAGTTCGGTGTAAAAGTAGAAGAAGCATCCAAAAGAGTTAGCCGTACAGGGCAAAAGATAATAGACTTAGTTATTTCCGACCCTTCTATAACAGCAGAAGCAATGTCTGTGAAAATTGGCGTGTCCAAGCGGGCAGTTGAAAAGAACATCAAAGAGTTGCGTGAGAGAGGCATTCTCGTCCATGAAGGTTCTGACAAGGCAGGCTATTGGCGTATCATCGTAAAACCATAATAGGGAGGGCGTGACACATGACAATCTTTATCTTGGTCTCCATCTTATTGGTCGCAGCTTTGGCGATAGCCTTGCTTATGGGCGTTTCTCCTGCGAGCCAAAAAGTCAAAGTCCGGACAATGTATGTCGGAGCTGCGCTTATGCTCGTAGTTGCTCTTGTCGTCTGCGACTATATTGATGCTTTGCCGGATTTTCCGTCCAAGTTCCGATTTCATGCAGTATTGGTGCTTACCGTAACCGTAGGTTATCTCTGCATTGCCATTGCTTGTATGGAAAAGTACAATGTCCTAAAGCGTAAGAACCGCATGCTTGAAGACGCCCTTACTGAAAAAGAGCAAGAGAAAGTATCCATTCTAATGGAACGCCAGAGTGAACAACAACAAGCACTTCAAAAAGGAGAACTTGAATGGTTTGCCGGGAAAATCAAGATGTTCAGCGAATAGGAAAAAAAGCTATTCTTGCCAGTGCCTACGCATTTGCAGAACACGACTTGATTCTTCCACCTTCAATGACAATCCAACCCAATGATATGTGCAGTCAGCAAGAACTCATGTATTACATTTACTCCGCTTTCTCTAACATGGGCAAGAAACGCTGCGATATTGTGAGTTTCTTATGTCAGGTCTTTAAGGCATACTTTCCTGCTGGTGAGAGTTCTGTTTCAAAGAAGATGCCGGGATTAGAGAAGGTTAAGGAGAGAAGAGAGAAAGAAAAGGTTAAATTTTGAGGATGTTATTACAGAAATAGCCTCAGAATTATTCAAATAGCACTATGAATTGTTTAAGAATCTTCACAAATTGACACATATTAGTTAATTCACAATATTAAAAAGAGTTTTTTATATGGATATCTACAATTATATTATACCTTATAAAGACAATAGCCACATAGAGGTCGGCGATGGCTTAATATCTGTTCATACGAATGAAAAATCAGAAGTCATAAACTGTAATAACAAAAAAATATTAGACTTATCACAAGATGAATATTGTATCAATGCCAAGAATGGATTTTTCCTAATATGCAATATACAGTCTAAGAAATACTATATACTCAATAAAAAGAAAGAACGTATTGTCACTATAAGTAGTTACAGCCTTACTATTTTAGAACATCGAAATTTGATTGCTTATTATGATAGTGAAATCTACGAAGTTCGCATTGTTGATTTTGCAGGGAAAAAACTTTTTTCTATTGATTCCGAATTTGCGTCAACATTCAAATTGGCTCATCAAATTTCAGAGTATATTATTTGTTTAGAATTTATGCCTAATTTTGAAGAGAATCAATATAATAAAGGTGACTATATACGACAATACCCTAAATTTTGCCACGCTTTTTACAGGGTGTGGCTTACGAGAAAACAAAGAAAATCCCTCATAGGCTTTTGTGGCTTATGTAGGATTTCCTTTTGACACTAATATGAAATAGAGTATAACAATGCTTTTTACAAACAAGAGTTATATTGGTTTAATATATCAACTATAATTTTCAATACAGTATTTATTTCATCACATATGTTTTGTACTGCTTCATTTTTTTGTTCTTTTGCATATTCTTCAATTATGGGGTCTAATGGGATGCCTAATTTAGGAAATATCTCCCAACACAGTGCTTTCCCTAAATAATCTATTTCAGCTTTACCAGTATGTACCTTCTTATTTCTGATGCTACGTATTGATGATATTTCTGTACATAATAATGAGAAATTGTTTTTAATATCATTGTCCGTTATTTTATCATTACTTGATATAGATGTGCCATAACAATGCTTATCTGATATTCCCCATTGGCAAATAATATTTCCCAATTGAGCTAATATATCAGGAATGGAATTTAATCTTATGACATAATTTTCAAGATGATAATTGTAATATTCTTCTATTTCGAGATTTGAATAAGTTTCAACAATCTTATTTTTATCTAACTCTAAGAATGTTATTACTTTCTCTAAATCGGAAACGACAATCCCAAGATTACCAAATACTTCTAACGCTTGTTTGATTCTTTGTTCATATGCATTACCTAATTCTTCATATTTAAGAGTTTTATCTGCTAAACAAAGTTTCATATGTTTAGCTACGATTGGTTTTGCTAATGTCACTAATTTTTCAGCTAAATCTGATGAATATAACTGCTCTGTAAAACTTGTTCTTTCTTCTTTTTTAATATCCATAGCAAATCATTTTATACATTATCTGCAAAATTAGAAAATTTCGCCCAATAATACAAAGCAATAAGTCTTTTATTTGCAGTATTATAATTCGTTTATTTATCAGCAAAGTTTAATAGAAGAAATGGCATGGAAAAGCTAACACTTGAGCTCGTGGAAAGTAGATTACAAGAACTTTCCAAAGAGCATGAACTTGATATTATGGATGAAAAGCTATTAATGTTGTATTGCAAGAAGTATGGAAGCCTTACCAATGAAATAGCGGATATTCTATGCCACGGTACGGCTTCCGTGGCATTTATCCAACAAAAAAATGAAACAATGAAAGTGTATTCTAATTCGCAGGAATTGCGAAAAGAACTTCAACAGATTGCAGATAGTCTTAATTTGCCACTCAACGATGAAAGAGTTGGTTTAACTTGGACTGGAAGCGGAAAGTCATTCACTCCGCAAGTCTATAAAGAAGTATTGGAATCACTATACTTCGGAAAGGCTCAAAAGAAAGATACATCTTGTGAAACAAACAGTACCCTTACCATAGAAATAATGGAGCGACGTCTGCTTCTGATTGCAGATGAATTAGGTATTGATGTCATGGAGTGGCGTGTCATTGAAGAATACTTGAGAAGGTATGAAAACAAATTTCCCCGTGTAATTACACGTGAAGTCTTATCACTGTATTTCGATTACAATGATGACGATTGTATTCCCATAAACCCAAATCGAAAAAGGGTTGGTGACGGCTTTTATTCTTATTGAAAGAAATAGCCGCCATCCTGAATTTTATCTTCCATACGTTGTATTTCAAATAACAGCTCTTCATCTTCAACCATCGTTATTTCAGCTAAAGGCAAAATGACATCAAAACTATCAATTTCAATAGGATAAACTACCGCACTTGTTTCATTCATTGATTTTATTCTTGCATACTGGCCTTTTGATTTTGATGATGCAATAACGTGGTTTATCTTGTTCCATAATTATTCTGATTTATTATTTTGCAAAGGTACAAAATTTGCTTGATAAAACCGTCACAAAATTCTGTTTAGAACATTTAACTATCAAACAAAACATTCTTATTAACAGCAAGTTAGCAATGCACCACGCCTATGCTACCATAAAAAGCCACAGTTTTATGGCGTTTTTTGCTCCCAAAGAAAAACTCACCAAAGTTATGTATAGCAAAGAATAAACTTTGCGATTATGAAGAAGGCTAAAAATAAGACTATTGGTGAGTTCACGTCATTGTTTGACTTACTACAAGCATTCCCGACTGAGGAAAGCTGTATTGCATATCTTGAAAAGCAACTTTGGGGTGACGGTGAGCCAGTATCACCCTATGACCCGACATCGAAAGTTTACCGCCGTGGCGATGGTATGTATCGTTGCAAGAACACGGGCAAGAATTTCAATATACGGATAGGGACAATATTTGAAGGCTCCAAAGTACCATTGCGGAAATGGTTTGTGGCAATCTATGAAATAACCACCAGCAACAAGGGCATTTCTTCTATCAAACTGGCAGATGATATTCAAGTGACGCAAAAGACGGCATGGTACATGAGCCAGCGCATCCGTGAAGCATTTAACATTGCTCTTGAAGAAAAACTTGACGGTGAAGTAGAATTGGATGAAACCTTTGTAGGCGGCAAGAATAAAAACCGTCACAAGAACAAAAGGGTGAAAAATTCGCAAGGAAGGAGCTTCAAAGATAAAGTTCCTGTCATGGGTATGTTACAGCGTGGTGGAAAGTTGGTTTGCGAGGTTGTACGCAACACTTCTTATAAATCCCTTACCGTTCCTATTCTTCGTAACGTGAAACGCAGCGCAACGCTCTATTCTGATGAGTGGCAAGGATATAAGACAGTTCATAAACTGTACAAACATTATATCGTTGACCATGGTCACGGACAATATGTAAACGGTGATGCCTATACAAACAATATCGAAGGTTTTTGGAGTATATTGAAACGTGGTCTTACTGGAATATACAATCATACAAGCAAGAAACACCTCCAAAGATATGTAAATGAGTTCTGTTTCCGTTATAATTATCGGGAATTGGATGGTAAAGACAGATTTAATTGCTTACTTTGCAATTCCAAACATCGTATAACATACAATGAACTGACAAAATGAAAAAGAATAACAAAGGAATGACCGTTGAGGAACTTCAAAAAGCACTGGATATTGAAATCCGTCCAGCCGAAGAATTGAAATGTCCAGCAGCACATCCCGAAAGGTTTGACTTCTTTATGAAGTATGCAGTAAAGAAGAAAAACAGAAATAGTGGCAGAGGGCATAAATAAGGCATTGCAGGCTGTCGTCACCCTATGTGACATACCCGAATACTGGAAGTGACACGTTATTAACGCAGCAAGCATGTAAATGTGGTTGCAATGTTATTTGATAAAAAGCCGCTCCGAATGAAACGGAACGGCTTTTGATTCTGTTATTTTGTTGTCACCAAACGTATGTTCTCTATCGTGTCACGCATAAATACTCGTTTATAACAGCGACAAGCAAAAGCTACAAACCTGCCGCCAAATTGTTTACGCATCAATGGTCTCATCACAGAAAGTAATCTGTGTCGATGTCCATGTCAATGTATCTATTGTGTTTTTGGTAGGTGCAGAACCTTTAAAAGTAATTTTATTTCCCCACCATCCGCCATTACTACAACTGCCATTGGTTCTACCTTTCGCTCTCTGAGTTGCCACAAAACTCTCAATACTTCCTTCGATATTGCTATTATAAATAACAAGAGTTTCTAAAGGCATTGTCAAATCTTCAATATTTCCAGTGATATTGTTGACATTCATAGATACTCCTGATAAATTCAAATAGGTGAGATTTGGAAAAACAGTACCTAATACAGAAATATCACCAGCTATATTAAAATCTTTATTGTTTCTTTGAAGCGACAATCTTGTAACAACGTCGCTGTATTCTGTATGAGTCAAATCCGATAGATTTCCTGTTAAGATAGATTCCCCATTGATAATGATGCCTATATAGCCCGTCCATGTTGCCCAACAAATATTATTTATGTCACTTATCTTGCCGGTTATGTTATTAAGCGATGCTAATAGATTTATAGGCTTACCTTTCATAGAAGATAGGTCTCCATAAATATGTGCGCCACTTCCTAAGAATATACCTTTAAAACCGTTAGAATATTTAAAATCATCAATATTCAACGATATTGCAGCACTGTTAATATTAGAATCCCATTTACCAATTCTTGTTATGGAATACTTATCAGGAATTATGATTTTATAATCCCCGTTTTTACAATAAACCGTAGTCTCCAAATTAGGAACCAAATCAATAGATGATACCCAATTTGATGACATACTCTCATCTGTTGTCAGATTTTCTGCTCCACCTTCCACGCTAATGGTCTGAGCTTCAGATGAAGTAATAACGAGTTTTTGAGTAGCACTGCTTGGTGATTCTTGTTGTGAAACACTAATATACATTCTTCCCAATACGGGCAATGTATCATCACTCACTCTTCCTTTTAATTTAGTAATTAAACAATCCATAATCTTACTTTTTAATATTTAATAATAAGTTGACTAATAAGCGTTTGGTCTGTATGATGAGGTGTTAACCTCAAATAAGGTTTTTGCTCCCTTGTATAATTGTCCTGAAACTTGTGTCTCTTCTGTTGTAAAGTCATTCAATTTAATCGCAGACGGCCAAGTGAGCAAAAATACACCTTCTTCATACATTGTCATACCCCCTGCTTGGTCTTTGTAAACATTTGGTATGAAATATATCTTGTAGTCTTTTATCAGATGATTTTCCCAATCTATGGAAAGTTGTATGTATCTTGAAAAGTTGTATTCTTCATTATCTTGTTCAGGATTTATACTGATATTGTTGTGTTTGTTCGATGTGTTGTATCTTCCTGTGACAAACTCATTCCTGCTCCACATATTATTATCAAATATGGTATAGGTCGGATATTGTTTATCACCAATAGTCTTCATGCCCCAATATTTGACATCATGACAGTGAAACCATTGCCACTCTTCCCAATCATCATCTGAAACTTCTGTAAGACTTGCAGGCGCATCTGTGAAACTAAATCCGTCATTAAGCACTCTCTTGCTATCAAGATAACCAGAATTATGCCTTCCACCAACACGTCCTATGATTGCCTCGTCATAGTCAAGTGTTTTGCTGCCGATAGTTACTGTACCATCCTCATTTTCTACTCTGCGTATTTTTATCCAAGTGTCCCAGTTCCTACAATTCAGAATTATGTTCCCATCGTAATCAAAATCAAGAGTGTTAGGGTGAGCATCCATAACAGACACATCATTTTCAGGATCTGTAAAATCGCCAAAACAGTCAGTACATAATTGAGGATAGTCTCCAGTGTCGAAACTTCCTATAACAGTCCATTCTCCATCTATTTTCTTTATTTCTTCAATGACTACTCCTTGAATGCGTACAGGCTCATCAAAGCCATCAAGTTCAACGTTCTTTGAACCATATCTGAATAATATCAGATTGTCGTCATCAATAAATATCTCATCATGGATGTCAGGCCATCCAGTTCCTGAAGTTATACCTGTTTCAATAATATTCAAGTCTTCGTCACAGATTGTAATACCTATACCTATTTCTGGAACGTGTGTTGAATTGGTTTCATTCGTTGAAAGACCAAAAACATACCTGTTTTCTCCTGATAGTGTTTTCACTCTTTCAAAATTTCCATAACTCGAATTTATTGTGCCTGTTTTAGACACCTGAATATATTTCACAACTCCGTTTTTGTTTATAACAAAATTATATTTCGAGCCTACACCGACACAGATATACTCAAATAAATTATTAAAATCCACACTGAATGTTATAATGGGAAAATCATTGGGTAAATTGGTGATAATCTCAGGGTCTATTTCCCTTATTTGAAGATTATGGCTTTCATCTACATAAAGTTCCCAATATTTGCCATCTTCAGACTTTAAATATCTAATATCCTTTGGCAGGTTATTTTTTTGAATCCTTACTTTATCTAAGGTCAAAAAATCGCCTTTCTCATCACCTGTATAGGCAACTTTTCCTTTGCAAATAACAACAGAACCGTCATTGGCACCAGTTACTTCAGCCGCCATTCTGATATACCTTATCCACGTCATATCAGTAGGTACTTGGAATGTATTGCCAAGAGTACCACCTTCATCATTAAACAGTCTTGTACCGTTCTTGTCATTCTCATCAGTTACTACTACCATACCTGTTGCAGTTCCAGTACGTGTGAACCAATCACCAGCCTTACATTCAATAGGGTTGGACATTTCATAACCTTCATTTGGTGGAGTAAAAGAATTAGTACCGTCATTGAATGTCTTTTGCATTTCAGATGAAATGAGCAAATTAGGGGTGTTATGGTTGCTCACACCCTCTACATTCTCTAATTTGACAGCACCGTTTTCAGCTGCTTTTATTACCTCACCTGCTACCTCGCTTTGGCTAACGAAATTCTTTTCCTCGCCATTAAGGTAATATTTTGATGTGTCAATACCTTTATTTTCATGCAGCACACCGTCTTTGTCCCTGTAAGAGATAATTCTTTCATCTTTGTCAGTGGTAACGGCAAGCCTTTCCTCAACATCGTCAATAACAGAGAATACATCACTTGCAGTGGCTTGGATTTGGTCTTTAACCTGCTGTATTTCCTCATTCAGTTGCTCTATCTGCTCATCGTAGTTTCCGCCTCCTGCGAAGTTTGATTTTGCAGCCCAAAATGTACCGTCAGCCTTGATACCAAACAATAATTTGTCTTGGCTGTCAAGCCATGCGGCAAGCCACTCATCATTGCTGATAGCCTTGTAAGTATCCTGCTTGGGCATATACACTTCACCGTTTTCAGCCTTGATACCGAAGAGTAACTTACCCTCCGCATCAACAATGGCGTGTAGCCATTCATTATTACTAATAATGCTGAATGTTTCTTTAAACGAATCAACATCAGTTTGCAACTGTTCTATCTGTTCTTTTATATCGCTGTCATCAAAATCGCCGTCTTTCAACATCTGCTCAATTTTGGCAATCTTGTCAAGGAAGTCTGCCTTAGCAACGTATGTGCTGCCGTCCTGACGCAATCCGAACAGAACGTGTCCTGCCGCATCGAGCCAAGCCGCCAAGAACTCTTGGTTACTCTCGACATGGTACATTTCGTTCTTCGGGAAGTAAGGCTTCCCCTCGGTTGTCAGCCCGAAAAGCAACTTGCCGTCAGCGTCAGTGACAACATTCACAAATTCGGGGCTGTCTTGGAAGCTGAACGTATCGGTCAGCGGTTTCAATGACGCATTGATAACGTCTACAGCATCCTGCAAGCTCTTTATATCCTGCGTTTCCAGTTTATCTTTAAGCTCACGGATAGCGTTCTGTATTGGTGTAGGAACGCCTTTTGCCCACTCAACCGTACCATCAGCCCTTATTCCCCAAAGGAACTTTCCCTCAGCGTCAGTGTAAACACGGATAAATTCAGGGCTGTCGGCATATTTTCCAAGTTCTTTAATTCCTGTTTCCGCATTAGCAATTCTTTCACCTGCATTGTACGCATTAATGGCATTTGCCACGATTATCCATTTGTCCGTATTGATGGCATACACCTTTCCGTCCTCCCGCAACTCCGCTGGCGGATAACCCACGTTTTCATCAACAAGGCTTTGAAACGTGCTTCCGTACATCGTAACCTGATTGTCACGGTAGTAGTTTGTAGCACTATCGTATGCACCTCGTAATACGGGCAGGCTGCCTATTATCAATTTGTTTTCTGCCATATTGTTATTCTATTACTTGGTTTATCGTTATTATACCTGTCACTCTGTCCTGCACGCATGACTTTATGCGGCTGTCATTATCTGTATGGCCTATTATGCGTCCAGTGGCCCTGTCCATTTCCACGGCAAGCACGTTGCGGCTCAGTTCCGTCTTTACATGCTCTATTTCCTGACGTGTCTTGAGCGGTATCTTGCCCTCAATAATTTCACCGTCATGACGTATGCCTATCAACAGCTTGTCTTCTGCGTCCACAACCGCATACAGATATTCTTCGTTTTGTACGACATGGAAAGGATTTTCTTGAACGTCACCATTCTCATCCAGCACCGCCATTAGTGCGTTAAGGATTGACTGGTATTTCTCCAATTGCTCATCAAATATGTCATTCGCCACGGCTACGACATGGTCTGCCGCTGTTGACGTGAGCGCATTTCCTATTTTACCTTTAACTATTTTAGCCATAATCTTATATTGTTAAATTTATGATGCAACAACAGATACCGTTGCCCCACTGTTATAAACTGCTCCTGATTCATATATATGGTAATTTACGCCACCTATATCCTTTGTTGAAGAGTTCATAACGTATGGTGCGCCACCCATCGTGAAATTACTCAAAGCATTTATATCCGTTGGAACAAGAATATAGAAATGCTGTCCGTCTGCCGTGGCAGTGTCATTGTACGTTGCCGCCGCTGAAACCCTTGCGGACAATATATTTTCATGAATTGCCACTTCTTCAGGACTGTTTCCAAATCCGTAATAAATCGGGTAACGTGCGTTAAGGGTAACTGACCCCGAAAACTCCAAACCCTGATATGTAGCAAGTCCATACAGATTTTTCGTATTTGACATTAGGGTGAATGTTTTATTTGCAGTCAACGTCTTGACGTTATTTCCTGATTGAAGGACTGCACCTGAAAGACTGTCCTCTATGATTTTAAGAGTTTCAGGCGTAATGCCTGTGACATTTGCCGTTATCGTTACTGTCGTGGCAACATTTTTGTATATGCAGGAAACATTCAACGATAACTTTACTTCCGCTCCTGAGGCTATTGCCGATATTTTGCTGTTTATGGTATTAAGTTCATCCGTAACAGCCTTTTGCGACATAGGGGTAGTAGTTGACTGTCCTGTCTGCTGTAAGCATGGGTCACCACGGTACGGCAAGTCATTCCATGCATGTTCACCGTCACCCAGTTTGTACTGGTCAGTGTCAAGCTCATAGCCAGGCTCACCCTCCAATAATATAGGATTGTATTCAGCCCATCGGGCTTTTGTATCCCTACGCTGTTGTATTCTGTCAGCCATAATCTCTTTTCTTGTTTATTTCTACATCTACTATACTTGTAATTTTAAAAAGAAAACTCCCATAACCTCTGAACAAATCTTTGGTTATGGGAGAAAACGGCTAAATGTGTTATCCTGAAAAAATCTCAACACCTTGCTGCTTATTATATTTTACAAACTCTTCAATGATTGTTCTCTTGTGTAGTCATGCCACATATCATATTCGTCATAGTACACCATCGGATTTATCCAAAGTATGATGTCCGTGGTACGTTCGCCATACAACATTTGCATACCATAAGCCTTTGCCATCTGCGTGGCACGTGTCTTTATGCTCTGTATGTCACGGTTACTGAAACCACTGGGTATGTTTACAACAAGTGGAGTGGTCATGCTTTCCCGTCCGAACGTCAGCGTGGCATTGGTATATGTCTGCATCTTACCGCCACGGTGTACACCGTCTTTGAGGTCTGCTTCTATATCTCCGAACTCTTCTGTCAGCGCACGGATAATAGCCTGTACTGCCTTATCCCGTGCCCTACCGCCATTTACGATGTCTTCGGGCGATAAGAGTAAGCTCTTAGCCTTACGGCTGGCAGATAATGCCTGCTCCGTGGCTTTCCCTTTATTGCGCAATTCTTTCTTCTTATCCAAAAGCACCTTCTTCATTTGCAGCAGACGTCCGTCCGTAGGGTCATAAATCAACCGCTTCTGAACGTTCTGCATTTGCAGGTCAATCCATGTTTCGGTTACATTGCCGCTATCCAGTTGTTGTTTGTAGGTTTCAACCTCTGGATATAGAGTACATCAGTATTACCGCCATTAGCATCCAACGGTTGAGATTGCGCAGCCTTCTCTATCTCTGATTCCATAGAAGGAGTTGAGCCGTAGAAAATGCCCTTGCTGATTTGCTTTTCCCTTGCCTTGCGTGCCGCTTCTATTTTATCGGCAGTACGCAGGTTGTCTTGAAATAGTATATTGTTCATATCCTGATATGTTTTTTAATCTTCTTTGTACATGATTTCTTCGGGTGATTTTGCGTTCTCTAAATCCTCTTTGTACTCCAATGCCACATCAATGGCCTCCGAAAGGGTGGCGGTTTCCGTTTCCCCTCCTTCTTCATGTTCGGTGTCGATAGGAAACTTGCTGACCAAATAACCATCTTCTGTTTTGCTGATAACAATGTCGCCATTTTCTTGATTGGTTATGTAGGAGTTTGCCACATCCTCAACCCCGACATATTCCTTTTGGTCTTGCTCGTTGAACTTGCGCAGTTTCAGCACACGCATTTTGTACATATCGGACTTATCGGCAAGCGTTTTGTCTTTCTTCTTGGATTTGCCTGCCATATCACCATCTTTTGCTTTTTGGAAATATGCGTTGTCATCCCCAAACGCTTTTGCCATCTGTTCAATTTGACGCTTTCGGTGATTTTCTGTATTATCTAACCAACTCATATCTGTTTTTGCCTTATTCGTTACACATTCAATATTTTGATAGCTTCGCTACCTTGAAGACTATCGAACATGGCTACGTTTATAGGATATACGACTTCCTGCGCAGAAAGTTTTTACTTTTGACCTAATTAAATATGATTGCAATTACCCTATAACTGGGTGAAATGAGAATGGCGTAGCCATTTTGTTATTGAAGTACAAAAATGGGCTTAAGCAGCAAATAAACATTAAATCGAAAGGGCTTACCAATGTTGCCTGTTATAAGGTGGGTATAAAGAAAGAGTTGATATGGGACTGCAACAAAACTTTATGGATAAGGATTTGAAGCGGCTGATGCAAAGCCGCAATGTGAAAGTCAAAATAACAGGCGAACTTCATCCTGTCACGGATAAATATGGTAACGTCCAGTGGCAGTTGAAGTATCGCCTTGTACCTAAAACATAAAAGTTGCAGTCCCAATCAACTTTCTTTTATTATAATTGACATGATGTTTATGTCTTTTGCAGATATAGTGGCAAATCAAACAACCTGATAATTTGATTGTATTGGTTAGTCGTATCACAAAGCCAATATATCCTTTCTCCAATTTCATCCCAAGCCTTATATTCAATACGTTCAACTTTGCTTAGGTCTAATTTTGGAGCAATATTATCCAATATCCTGAAAAGAGTAGGTAATGGCGTATGCTTCATTCTTGCGAATGGAGAAACACCACGTTCCTTTTCCAGTCTCATCAGCTTGTTTAGCTGCTTCTTAGCTTTTGTATTCATCGTTATCTGTAGTTCAACTTCCTTTCACTATCCTCCAAAGCCAGTTTTTTGTATTCTTCATCCGTCCATTCCATTTCTCGCTCAACAAGGCTGTCAATTAAACCGCCTAAATCATCACAATAGACTTCATCGTGAACGCTGACCACGTTCTTTTTATCAGTTGAAAGAAGTGTGACAATATAAACATCCCTGCCTTCGTCCAGACTGACGTAAACCCAACCTTCGTGCAATATTCCGCTAACCCGAAGTGCCAGCGTGGCCATGTCGTTGTAAACCGTGGCAATACGTTTTGATATACCCCAAGACATAATAACATCAGCCGTCACGCCACAACGTATCTGACGGTTGATTTCATTGGCGATTTTCATTAGAAATTCTTGTTCCATATATGTGTTACTTTTAATAGTTATTTCACATATAGAAACTTTGGAATGGGATTTATTTGTAGTAAAGCAAAGTATCACTTATGGAAACCCTTATCGGTATTGGCAAAAAATAAGGGCAAGAAATAAATCCTGCCCAGTTTCAATCTTCTTCTGAATAAACATATCCTTGCAATTCGACATTAAACATCTTCGCAAGTATATAGTTTAAGAAGTTAAGATTTTCAGCGTCAAGCTGGGCTTGTAGTTCTTTTAGTTCCATATCCTTTATTTGAGTTTTTATTTGGCAATACAAAATTACAAGAAGATATGGAAACTCAAAATGGGAGCAATCCGTGAGGACGCTCCCATTTTCAATATTCCCAAGCGAAATAAGGCGTTTTCTTGCCTTTGTTAAATTATCATATTTTTTACCTTACCACGGATATTCATCTTCATTCACATTAGGCATATTCTTTCGGTAGGAGTCATTATCAGAGTTTGATTGGTAAATCTGTTTTTCTTTATCTTTATTGATGTTCTCCGTCCAGTTAGTTATACGATACCAACCCTTGAACGTTTGGTTCATAATCACAGTATCGCAATATATAACATTTTTAGAGTGCAAATATTTCAACTCTTCATCACTTAACCCTGTGTAATTCCAATCAGCTTCTGTTGGGTCAAAATAATCGTTCAAGTCAACCTTTACATATGATGTATTTTTAATAACCTTTTTCGTTTCGTAAAGGTATGTATTGCGGATAACAATAGAGTCATGAACTTTCCCATTCTTAACATAAGAACTTTTTGTATAGCTTTGATGTGGTCCTGAAATCAAGCCTGATGGATTGCTCTTTGTCTTAGGAACTTTTGTTGAATGAGATTTTGTAGATAAACTTTTCAATTCGCTTTTTATACCATATTCTTTCATTATTGGTTCGTAGTGTTCAATTATAGGCAACAACTCTTTTCGCAATAAGTCCTTGCGTATCTTATCTTCATTGAATAAGAAATATAGTCCTATCTTTGTTTCAATAAGGTTCAATTCTTTGAAATCCGTTTCCTGTCCTTGATGTTTATCTTCTACTGCTTTGTCAATAGCATCATAGTAATTGTTCATCATCGCAAAAAACTCTTTTTCTGCGTCTGTTTCCGCAAGTTTCATATCCAAACGGTATTTTACAACTTTAGGGGTATGTTCTTCCACCTTGTTATTGTCATCAGATAAATGCTGATATAACAAGTAACCCCCAATTCCAATTGTTGCACCCAATATCAAGATTGCTACTGTCACAAAAAACTTCTTCATAATGGCGAATTTTTCGAGTTTAACTCTGTAGCAGCCGATGAGAGTTCTAAATTTTTGTTAATCGGAGTTTATATATAAAGAAGTGGGCTGCTCCTACCGTGCATACTCGAAAGCATCGCCAAACGCTTGTACAAACACACAGCAGGGCAACCCACTTGATATGAGCTGTCCTCTGTGCCTCGTTGTACTTTTTAAATTGGCGATTTATCGAGTATAAGGCACTTCCTTTTTATTTCCGCAATGTCTGTCCCGAAAGACGGCGCGAAGATACGAAAATTATTTGAAAGTTGTCATTATCAATATGATTTATATCAAAAAAAGAGGATGTGTCAAAATACTGCATCCTCTTTTTTATCACGTTCATTTTAAAACATGTTTTTACTTACCATCCTTTTTCCCTTTTTGTTCTTTATCAGGTGGCATTTTCGACATGGCTTTTTCTAATTGCTTTGTAATATTCTCTGATACTTTTTTTGATATACGGGTAGAAATCTCGTCAACTTGTTCTTTTGTTAGCAGAGTTCCTTCCATATTCGTTTGGGAACACAGACTACTAATCATTGTATTATACATAACAAAATCCTTTTTCATTTAAAATAGTTGCTAAAAAATGAAGAATTTAATTCTGGCTTAAAATAGTGTTTCCTATTTATCCAGACAAAACCATCACCTTTAGATATAACAGCTACATCTACTGGTCCACCAACAGTTTCCTCTCCAGGTTGCATTCTTCTAACAAGTGAAGTAAGAGATATAAAACTTTCCGCCATGTTTGCCATATCTTCTTTATCAAGAAGAACAACAGTATCTATCAATGGCTTTGAATATAAGTTGAACATTTCGTCTTTTATTTCACGTGACGCAACGTTGATGGTGTTTTTTAGGTTCAATCCCTTAATGGCAGCAGATACAGAGGCTGTAGCAGGATTTTTGTCAAGAATATTTGTAATGTCTTTTGAAAAAGATTTTATAGATTTGTCTATGACATTATAAATTATGTCTTGGAAACTTGGATTGATGCCTCTAATAATTGTTTGAGTAACATCCGTTTGAGCAAATGGGATTATTATTGCTCCTGCGCCATGTTCTGTAATTTGTGCAACATTATCATCATCCAAATAGTATTTCAAATGATTGTCAATACCCAAAGAAACATTAATAGGATATAAAGATGGATATATTTCTGTTTCTCCATAACCGACAAACACTAAACCCGTATAAAAAGGTTGAGAAAACTTAGCTGCCATGTAATAGAAAAACGACTCCATGAGAAGCTCTATATCATCAATATCAATAATGCTATTAGCATAATCTTTTATTGCTGAAGAAGCATAACTCTTAAAATCATTATAAGAGTATGATGCAAACTCAGGACATTTATCTGAGTTCCGATTGTTGTTCAAACAAATCTTTAATTTTTCTTCCATTAAATTTTTGGTAAGTTCATCTTTGCCGATACTTTTATCTTTCAATATTTCTTTACGACAAATGTTTAGGTATGAATCCAATAAGTAAATCATAAACACTTGTTGAGTTCGTTCATCACAAAAGAAATTACGTATATGTAAATATTTGATGAAGTCATCAACATAATCTTTTAAGTATGGAAAACTTTTGTCTTTTAATTGTTTACGATATTCTTTTATGATAATATCCCATGGCACTCCCATAAAAGCAGCGTTATTATATGTCATCACTGCTACTGGATGGTACTTAGACAGCGTAAATATCTTATTTGCGCTATTTATCACCTTATGAGTATTGCCCATAGTCACAGCACTATCAGCAGCAATTGCTACTGCATGTTTATTTAATACTCCAACGATTGCTGTCATTTTCTTGTTTACTTTTTGAACGGCTACAAATATAATGAAAAAGATTGATGTTTATGAATTAAAGGCTTGCTTTTTATTGGTAATATAGATTTTTTATCCTTTTTATCGGGTTTAATACAATGCTTTCATATTCTCAATAAATACCAAATAGATGATAAATATTTTTGTAAGTTAGCATAGATTTACAAAGGATTTATTTACTGTTACGCCACCATTTACTTTCAGCCATATCTATCGCCACTACTTACTTTGCCACGCCCCACCGTTATCCTTACCACTACAGCCCCGAAAAGAGCGTAGCATACCCAAACTCCGCCACGTAACTACCTCAGAGACAGGAAAGGTTTGCCGTGGCAAAATTTAGGGTATTGTCGTATATAATCACCATAACAAAAATGAATATTATAACAGTTGTTACAACAAATGTATTGTCCTTAATATCTCAAATAACGAGATCATACTTGAAGGTGAATGTGCCGATGGCTACGATAGATATGTAGTTTCAGAAGCTTCCTATTTTGAGCTTCCGATTATGTTACCCCAGAAGTCTAATTTTGGTTATAACGATTCAAATGTAATGCAATTAATTCCTGTTATAAAACATACACTTGTCGAACCAAATGTTGACGATGAATATAAAGTAGAATACAATCGACATGTCGAATTTTGTGATTTTTATGGCAATGTGGTCAAACGCACTGAATTTTCAGAAATTAGTGATCAACAAAACTGTTTTTATATTGTTGAGAAAGACGGCCATAATAGTCACGACAGAACATACGGTGTGCTTGATTCTCTATTAAATCCAATATTACCTTGTTGTTTCCCAAGACTTATAATAGAAGATGATATAATAAGAATTGAAGTGTCATCTTGGTCAGATTGGATTAGTATAGATTTGGATATTGCAAGCAAACGATTTTTGGCTAAGAGGAAAAATGGAGATTCAATATTGTTGCCATACTTATATTACTCCTGTGATGAAAAATGTATAGCACCCGAAAGCGATAGGCTTTTATTTGCGTATAAATATAATGAGATAGGAGAACACAGCCAAGGAATTATAAACACAAATGGTGATGAAATACTTTCAGCAATATACAAATCAATTCACAAAATTCATAATAATTTATATGAGGCCATAATTGATTGCGATGATTTGTATAAAAGCCAAATTATATTCATTAATGGCAATGATGTAATTTTGCGTAACAAATATTTGAAAACAGAATCGGTTGATTGGTGCGATTATTGCAGAGTGAGAGTAGTAGCTAATGACGACGATTCTCATATACATGTTGGCATTATAGATGATAAGGGATTAGAAGTAACCCGTCCTATATATGACTATATTTTTTACCCAAGAGAAGAAAAAGTTACATATATAAAAAATGGAATTGCCGGATGGATTAATTTAGAAGATATGAGTACGCACGAATATCCAAAATATTCCGTCATTAAACCTTTTGTTGATGGTATGGCAGTTGTAAGTGTCGGGGATGCCAAAGTTCGTTCTCTATCAAAATGTACTGTAGAAGCTGGATGGTGGGATGACGAGAATAATTGCCCTGCTTATATGCAGTCCGAAATTGATGACATTTATGGTGAGATGTGTATACGTTATACATACGTATCCCATAAAGAAGGCATGATTGATGCAAATGGGAAGATTACAGTTGAACCTATTTACAACGAGATTATTAGGATTAAAGGAAACCATAATTACCTCATAGTTAAATCTAATGACAAATATGGAGCGATTAATAAATATGGAGATGTTATTATTCCCATACAGTATTCTTGGTATGAGACTGACCCTTATGAGGATTATGATATTTATAAGGGGCTATCATGTGTGTTTGGTATATTTGAGTCTAATGTAGACTTCTACAATTCAGAAGGTGAACTATTAGGGACAGAAGATATAAAATCTTATAATTGGCGGCATCGGGATGAATACGATGAGACCCAAAACTACAATTATGAGCGTGATACTTACTATGCACTCGGTGGAGATGATTATGATACGTGGCGCAATAATGGTGGAAATCTTGATTACATGATGGATGGTATGGGGCTTTAAGAAATCCCCTTTCAGCCGTGGATTCCACTATTGGCAGAATTCCCTATACTTTCCCGGACTTCTTGATTTGGTGTTACGTAAAATACCGCACGGTCATCTTTGTGAACGGTTGTTTCTGGCATGGCCATGAGAATTGCAAATACTTTCGCCTGCCTAAGACAAACATCGACTTTTGGCAAAAGAAAATTGAACGGAATAGGGAACGTGATAAAAAGGAACAATGCCAACTCGCAGCTATGGGTTGGCATTGCATCACTGTATGGGAATGTCAACTGAAACCTAAAATCCGGATGCAGACATTGGAATCATTGGCATACACCTTAAATCACATTTACCTTGAAGACCGTAAAGTCAAAACATACGAAATAGCTGAAAGCGATAATAATCTTATGGCCGCAGAGCCCCAACCTTCATACGGGAAAGCAAAACATCCATAGAATTTTCAGATTATTCCGTACTTCTTTTCACTTTAGTGCCAGTCATTTCCATCAGATACTCATGCTGCTCCTTTATCGCCCGATACATCGAATAATACGCGAATGCTTCCTCCTTATATTTCATGCAGCTGAGTGAGGCTGCCACGGCCCATGCAAGAATAGCAATGACAACAATTATCACATAACGAAGTTTGAAGTGATAACCACGCAAGAACAGGCCGTTAACATTAGGCGGAATAATGGTCAGCGGACGCCTTAGTTCATTGACTTTGGCAAGTATCTCATCCTGCCGTTCAAGGATTCTCTCCGTATTGGCTTCTATCTTCAAGCGATTCGTATTGTAATCGCAAACATGAACATAGAGATAATCTATCAGGCTGAATTTTCGTTTAAGCAAGTCTATCAATTTGGGAATCCATACTGAGAAAGGAATTCTGTCCGGTTGCTCTTTTCTCACTGATTTTTTCAATATCGACAAGGCATCGTTCCAACAGTTGCAGAAACTTTTAGCAACGCTGTTGTAAACAGTCCGCTCATCAATGGGAGATACCGTTGACTGTACCTGCTGTGATGGGTTGTTGTGCAATCTGTCAACGCTTTCCTTCAATTCATTCACACTTTGACGCAAATTTGCGAGATTTGCGGCTATAAC
>ERZ773136.1759-NODE-1759-length-19929-cov-3.584985_pt1 | contig 19929 bp, 13 predicted proteins | sample MGYA00580855_ERZ773136 | MGnify/ENA primary metagenome ERZ773136 (study PRJEB29015, sample SAMEA2737860) | human gut metagenome | biome: human gut; feature: human-associated habitat; material: faeces | place: China | collected 2012 ... | reverse complement strand
ATTCCGGGTACGATATGGTTCTCGATGTAATTGGTGTAGTAGGCTTTGGTGTTGGGCCGGATGCGGGGCTCGGCGTAGACCTCGTACCATGTCCGTACCCACAATGCCACTGTGTAGGTTCCCGCTTTGGATACATCCAGCCGCTGGCTTTCGCTGATCGCGGTCTTGAGTTTCTCCTTGACTTCGGCCTGCGTTTTACCCAGCACGTTCTTGATGATCCGTTTTCCAGTTTGGTCATAGCCCGCGGTGTACCGACCCTCCCAGCGTCCGTCCTTTCGCTTTCGGATATTCCCTTCACACCGCCAAGTCCGCCCGGAAGAATGAGCATATCGGCGTTATCGAGCGACGCCTTTTCGACCGGCATATCCGGCACGACCTTGATACCCTTGGATCCGGTCACAAGCATAGAACCGATACCGCAAGTGGAAACTTCGATTCCGGCACGGCGCAGATAATCCACCTGCGTCAACGCTTCGATCTCTTCGAAGCCGTCGGCAAGAAATACATAAACCATTTTTACACCTCTCAAATAGAATCGAACGCCCTCTCAAATAGAAAAGGAAACGTTATATTTTTCTTCCATGGCAACCGGCTTATACGACAGCTTCGACTGCCGCAAGCCCTCATCGTCCACATCGTCCTCCCGGTTGACAAAAGCATACCCTTCGCCGCTGTGCAGCAAAAACTCCGAGCAGATAGCCGGGTATACGCCGGTAATGTCGTAATCGCCCTTTTCCGCGTGGACATCCAGCGTGTCCGCCCCGTCGTAGTTATCCGACGCAAGCGTATAAGCGCACAATTCTCCGTTTACAAAAATAAGACCGCCCGTAAGTCCCAAAAGCTCAAAATGCTCAAGCATTTTGGTGGTAGCGATGTGTTCGTTGGAAAATTCGAAATCGGTATAGGCGCTGTTGGCGGCATACCATTTTTCGTTAAACGCCTTGCATAGCGGCACATCGTCCGGCGTCATGACGCGATACTCATAAGAATCGCCGTACAACGCCATAAAGCGGTTTTTGTGGTTCTTTTTGGCGTGCAGCGCCTTGCCGGAAAAGGCGGCAAGTTTCTCCTTTTCGTACAGATAATCCGCGCTGCCGCGGTTGGACGAAACTTCGGCCTGCGGATAAAGCCGGGAAAGTTTATCCGAAAAGTCCTTGGGCAGACAGACAAAATTCAGCTTTTCTCTGCCGCGATCCTTTTCATAGCCGATCAGATCCGAAAGCGCGTTTTCCAAATTCGAAAGCGCCGTAACCGGACACAGAAAATAGTCCTCGCCTTCATGCCGCATACGAAAATACATGCTTCCTCCGCCGCTCGCCCACTTCGTTTGATACATGGCCGTCCATGCGTAGATATTGGCATAAGCATATTCGCAGCTTTTGGTGAGAAAGGCACTCTCTTTGACATGAGCGCGGTACGAGAGCCGGTCCAGCGTTTCGATCGGAGAAAAGGACAGCATGATCTATTCGGATTCCTTTCGTTTTTCTTTTATTCTTTCCGAAACATACGCAAATATTTCATCGCCGATATCGTCTATCGGGCGCATGACGCCGTTTCGGGTGCAGGCAACCGTGTGCCAGTTTTTGGCCTTTGCGGCAAAACGTGCCGCCCTGTAGCACTGCACAAGATATTCTTTGTTGGCCTCGTGAATGTCGGTAAAATGCTTTTTATCAGCCTCGGCGCGTTTTTTCATTAATGTAAATGATACCTCCGGCGGCACATCCAAAAAAATTGTGTCGTCGGGAACCGGCAAGGCCAGCTTGCCGAATTCGAAATCGTACAGCCAATCGAGAAACGCCGTTTTTTCGGAATCCTCCGAAATTTTGGCAAGCTGATGAATGGCATTCGAGGTGGTATAGCGGTCAAGAAGGACAACGCTGTCCTCCCGGTCAAGCTCTTTTTTCCAATCCGTGCGATAGGAAAAATACCGGTCAACGGCGAAAAAGACCGACGCAGCGTAGGCGCCCGTATCGGCCGGGTCAGACCCTAAAACGCCGGAAAGATAGTCCTCGACCGGTTTGCAGGCGTTGCTTCCGTAGTTTGGAAAACGATGCTCGTAGACCGGTATGCCGCATTCCTTTAATTTTCTGCAAAGCAGGTCGCTTTGCGTGGATTTTCCCGAAGCGTCGGGCGCTTCGATGGTGAGTAAGTATCCCATGAAAGGATTCTCTCTTTCCGTTATTTTGTGTTTTTATCCGCCATTTCGCGCATGGTACTTGCGTTTTCCGGGACAGAAGCAGGATGAGCCGGGAAGATCATCTGAAATAAACTCTCGGCAAACAGCTCATGCATTCCCGGCGTCGGATGATTGATACGGTTGATAAGCAGCATGGTCGTATCTTCGGTTTCGGCAAGCTTTTTCCATTTTGCATAGCAGTCGCAGACCGGAACGCCCATTTCTTCCGCTAAACGGACGGCGGATTCCATATACAGATCCATGCGGCCTTCGGTCTGATACTTGGCAGTAACAGCCGCATAGGCAAGATGCGATTCCGGCGCATCGGGCGCAACATACGTATTGAGCATATTCGGCGTCATAAAGATGACATCCGCGCCGCTTGCAAGACATTTCTCAAAAATCGTCCGCAAGGCACTAAGATAGCGCTCCAACGGATCGTTCACGTCGTTCAAGCCGAAGCAAACGATGATAAGGTCCGGCCGGTGCGTAAGCACTTGGCTTTCGATGCGTCCGAGCGAACCGGAAGCCGTAATGCCGCCGATTCCGGCGTTGATGACATTGACCGGCACATAATTGCGCACTTCGAGAATCTTACGGCGCAAACGATTCCAATATACCGTTTCATAGTTGATCTCACCGTTTAACGCGCCGTGCGTTACACTGTCGCCGAAAGCGACGATCGTGATCGGGCCATACTGCTCCAACCCATTTCGGTCAAGCAGAATCTTATCCTTGATATGCATGGTTTTCACGCTTCTTCCCGACATCTGTCTTAGAGATTTGCAAATTTTCCCCGTATTTGAGCCGCTTTGCCGCAGCTCATGCCGCCCTCGGCGCACTTGCCGCGCACACAGGCAGGACCGGCGTTTTTAAAGAGCACCGGCGAAACGCCTTTGACAAGCCTTAACATTTCGGTAGCAAGCGCGCGGATCTCCCATTGAGCGCGTTCACAGCACCGGAGCGCAAAAAAATTATAGAGCGAGCGCACGTTCATGGTCATGACGATCTTAGTATCGCAGGCGTTGGAAAGCACATAGCGCGCGTCCTCGTTTGCCATTTTCTTGGCAGCCTTTTGCGCGTCCTTCGGGTCCTTTCCGGCCTGTGTCAACTCTTTTTCATGCGACGCGGCAAGAATTTCACCGAGCTTTTTATAGGTTTCGCGGTCATGCTCCATGGCTTCGACAAATAGCTTTTTTGCTTCGGGAATGGCGTCGATAGCCGGAGGAATGATATATTCAAAGTTATCCTTCGCCACGTAGCGTTGGCTTTGGACGCTGAAAGAAGCAATGCGGTGCCGTGTGATCTGCGCAAGCAAGGAGCGCGAAACGCCCTCGATGGCAAACGTAAACGACACATGCTCGACCGGGCTCTCATGGCCTAAGGTCATGAGCATTTCGATAAAGCTTTCGGTCTTTTCCGGCGTCATTTTTTCCATGATATCGTCCACACCCACAGCCGAATAGCAGAGCTTGGCCGCCGCCGCGATGACGCGTTCGGGATTGGGTGTGTATTCAAGAAGTTCGACTTTCATATTACATAAGTCCCGGAACATTGAGTCCGGCCGTTACCTTGTTCATTTCTTCGGAATTGAGCTTGTCCACCGTCTTAATGGCTTCATTGACGGCGGCAATGATCAGATCCTGAAGCGTTTCGATATCCTCGGGATCGACTACGTCCTCCGAGAGTTCAAGAGCGATGATTTCGCGGTTGCCGCGAATCTTTACCTTGACCGCTCCGCCGCCGGCAGATACCTCGTGCTCCTTGGCGTCAAGCTCAGCCTGTAATTTTTCCATATCCTCCTGCATTTTCTGTGCCTGACGGATCATTGCCTGCATATTCTGCGGGCCGCCGCCCATACCCTTCGGAAGTCTTGCTTTCATTTATAATCATACCTTTCTTATTTATGCCGGTTACGGCTAATCATAGTTAAGAATATTATACCACAAGTCAGCCTTGATTTCAAGATAAATTTCAAAAAAGATAGTTTTAAGATTGCAGTACTGCAAATTTCACTCATTTTGTGTTTTTTACTTGACATTTTTCGCTTTTTATGCTATACTCCCACCATAAAGAATATTTTAACTGCCACCGGGTAGGAAATGCAAAGCATTCGCGGCACATCGTTAGGTCTTTGAAGATGTGCAGGCGGATGCTTTTTGATTTTCTTTCCTTAAGTAATTGGAGGATACGATCATATGGCGTTATTTTCAAAAAAAGTCCTTTCCTATTTTTCCAAGACCGAAGCCGCACTTTGGCTATGCTCGGTCGGAAGCATTCTCGGCGCTTATTTCCTTTTTCACGGCGACGACGTTTTAACGCTTATTTCCTCGCTCATCGGTGTGACCTCTCTCATTCTCATTGCAAAGGGCAACCCGATAGGACAGCTATTGACGATTGTTTTCAGCGTATTTTACGGAATCATCTCGTTTTCGTTTGCCTACTACGGCGAAATGCTCACCTATCTCTGCATGACCGCGCCCATGGCGCTTTTAGCGCTCATTACATGGTTAAAGCATCCGTTTGAGGGCAACCGCGCCGAGGTGGAGGTAGCGCATCTTACGAAAAAAGACATTTTTCAGATGCTTATTCTGACGGCGGCGGTCACCGGTATTTTCTATTTCGTTTTAAAGGCGCTTGGCACGGCAAATCTCGCTCCGAGTACGATTTCGGTCACCACCAGCTTTCTTGCGGTATACCTAACCTACAAGAGAAGTCCTTACTATGCGCTCGCCTATGCCGCAAACGACATCGTTTTGATCGTTCTTTGGGTGCTTGCGTCGCTTGAGAACCGGTCGTATATTTCAGTCGTCGTCTGCTTTTGCGCGTTTTTCTTTAACGACCTGTACGGCTTTGTCAACTGGCAGCGGCTTCGAAACAGACAGTCAGCCCTCAAAGCGGAGGAACTGTAAAAAACGAAAAAACACATATTTTAAACGAAAAAATGCATTTTCTTTTTGTGTGCCTTGTGATAAACTGTAGGTGAAAAAATCCGGCAATTTGCATAAGAATCTTAGCCGGAACGACAAAAATTTTGAAAGAGGTGCTTTTTTCATGAGTAACTATCCCAAGATTGGCATTCGTCCGGTCATTGACGGCCGTTGGGGCGGCGTGCGCGAAAGCCTTGAAAATCAGACCATGAACATGGCGCGCGCAGCGGCAGAGTTAATCTCCGCAAATCTGCGCTACACGGACGGAACGCCGGCCAAGTGCGTTATCGGCTGCACCACTATCGGCGGCGGCGCAGAGGCGGCAAAGGTGGCCGAGCAATTCGCGTCGGAAAACGTGGTCGCTACGCTTTCGGTCACGCCGTGCTGGTGCTACGGCAGCGAAACCATGGATCTCGACCCCAAAACCATTAAAGCGGTATGGGGCTTCAACGGTACAGAGCGTCCGGGCGCGGTATACCTTGCCGCCGTTATGGCAGCGCATGCTCAGCGCGGACTGCCTGCTTTCTCGATTTACGGACACGACGTACAGGATGCGTCCGATACGACCATCCCGGCGGATGTTGCTGAAAAAATCCTTCGCTTTGCCCGCGCTTCTCTTGCTGTCGGACAGATGAAAAACAAGGCCTATGTCAACATCGGCGGCGTAGCCATGGGCATTGCCGGTTCGTTCTGTGACGCGGCGTTCATGCAGAAATACTTAGGACTCCGCGCCGAATGGGTGGACCTTACCGAGGTACTTCGCCGTGTGAAGCTCGAAATTTACGACAAGGATGAATACGAAAAAGCGCTTGCATGGATAAAAGACAACTGCAAAGAGGGCTTTGACAAGAATGCCGGAAAGAAATTCCCGGAGATCATCACCAAATCAAAGGTCATTCCGGCGGACAAAGACTGGGAATTCATCACCAAGTTTACGCTCATTGTCGAGGATATTCTCCACGGCAATCCCAAGCTTGCCGAAATGGGCTGGCATGAAGAATCGCTCGGCAGAAACGCAGCCGTCGGCGGCTTCCAGGGCCAGAGAATGTGGACAGACTGGCTGCCCAACGGCGATTTTACCGAATCGCTTCTTGCTTCGAGCTTCGACTGGAACGGCAAAAAGCCGCCTTTCCCGTTTGCAACCGAAAACGACACGTTAAACGGCATTGCCATGCTCTTTGCGTCGCTTCTCACCGGCAAAGCACCCTGCTTCCATGATGTGCGCACCTATTGGTCGCCGGAGGCCGTGGAGCGCGTGACCGGCAAAGCGCTTACCGGCAAGGCTGCAAACGGTATCATTCACCTTATCAATTCCGGCGCGACCGCCATGGACTGCACCGGCGCTTCCAAGGATGAAAACGGCAAGGGAACGGTAAAGGAATGGTGGAACATGACCGATTCGGATATTTCCGCCTGCCTTGCCGCCACCGATTGGTGTCGTGCCGATTATGAATACTTCCGCGGCGGCGGATTCTCGTCCCACTTCAAGACGCTTGCCGAAATGCCGGCAACCATGCTTCGCGTCAACCTCATCGACGGCGTCGGCCCGACGCTTCAGATCGCCGAGGGTTACACGGTCGTGCTTCCGGAGGAGGTTCACGAAAAGCTTGACAAGCGCACCGACCCGACCTGGCCAACCACTTGGTTCGCTCCGACCCTCACCGGAAAGGGTGCTTTTGCCGACGTTTATTCGGTTATGGCAAACTGGGGCGCTAACCACGGTGTGACGGTTCACGGACACATCGGCGCAGATCTGATCACGCTTGCCTCCATGCTTCGCATTCCGGTTTCATTACACAATGTGAGCGACGAAAAGATCTCCCGTCCGCACGCTTGGAGCGGCTTCGGTAAGGGCGATGATTCGACCTCGACCGATTACAGAGCCTGCGAGCATTACGGCCCGTTGTACAAATAATAAGTTCAGCTGACTGAACAGATACAAAGCCGCGCGGCGCAAAAATACGCCGTGCGGCTTTACTATTGCGCTCTAAGATCCCGTTATAGAGAAAAAATATCGCAAAATTCCGTTTTGGGGCGTTTTTCTTGCAAAAAAGGCTTGAAAATAAAAGAGATATGTTGTATAATATTTTTTGTATCATAAATTTTACAGAATTGCACATTTCTACCTAAGGAGAATCACCTATGGCAACAGTAAAGGTCTTTCCGGCGCTCCGTTTCACGGACAAGGCCGGCGACATCGCCAAAAACGTCTGCCCGCCTTACGACATCGTATCCCCTGTCGAGCGCGAAGAATATATCAAGGAAAGCGAAAACAACATTATCCGCTTAGAGCTTCCGGTCGGCGAAAACGCCTATGCGAACGCGGCGGCGCTTTACAAAAAAATGCGTCGGGACGGCGTGCTTGCCTGCGACAATACGCCCGGCTTTTATGTATATGAAGAAGAATTTTCCGCCTACGGCAAAACCTACCGCATTAAAGGAATCTTCGCGCGCGTCAAACTGTGCGAATTTTCCGAAAACGTGGTTCTTCCGCATGAGGAAACCCTCTCGAAGGCCAAAGCCGACCGCTTCAATCTCATGAGCGCGACATACTGCAATTTCAGTCCGATCTACTCAATGTATACCGACGAATCGCACGAAATTTCCGGAAAGATCGCTGAACTTACCGCAGGCACGCCGGAAATCGAATTTACCGCGCCGGACGGCGTTATCCAGCGTCTGTGGAAGCTCGAAAAAAGCGCCGATACCGACAAGATCGAAAAGGCTTTCGAGAAAAAGCAGTTATTCATTGCCGACGGTCATCACCGCTATGAGACGGCGTTGAATTTCAAAAAGAAGCTGGTCGAGGACGGCATTATCAAGGATAACGAGCATCCGGGCAATTATGTTATGATGATGCTTATCGACATGGAAAATCCGGGACTTGTGGTCTTTCCGACGCACCGGTTGGTCCGCGGGCTTGAAAAGTTTGATTTAGCGGCGACGCGGGAAAAGATCCGCGAATATTTTGACGTCTGCGAAATCGAAAAGGCCGAAATTGACGCGGCTCTTGCCAAAAATGCCGCAAAAAAGGCGTATGTGCTGTGTGCCGGTTCGGACAAATTTTACTTACTTGTCTTGAAGGACACCGAAAAGACGCGCGCGGCGCTCGATTCGCTCAACCCCGGTAAGTCCGGCGCATACAAGAATTTAGACGTGACCGTACTGCATTCGCTCATTCTCAAAAAGCTGTTCGGCATCGACAAGGAAAACATGGCGCGTCAGATCAATCTTGCCTACACGCGCGACAAGGATGAAGCGATCCGTCTTGCCGGAACCGGCGACTGCAACTGTGCGTTTCTCATCAATCCGACAGCCGTTTCCGAAATCAAGGATGTGGCGCTGGCCGGAGAAAAAATGCCGCAGAAATCCACCTATTTTTATCCCAAGCTCATTACCGGACTTGTCATGAACGAGCTTGTGCCGGTCGAAGATATATAAACGTGTCGCAAAACTGCGTTTTACAACAAGGAAAACATATTTTCTCTATATTCACGAAAGAAGGGACATCATGCCGAAGGAACTCGAAAAAAGCTACAATCCGGCAGCTATCGAAGACGATATTTACAAGATGTGGAACGATGGCGGCTATTTCACGCCGTCGCCCGAAAACAAAAAACCGCCGTATACCATTGTTATTCCGCCGCCCAACGTCACGGGACAATTACACATGGGTCACGCGCTCGATGAGACCTTACAGGACATTCTCATTCGCTACAAGCGCATGAGCGGCTACAACGCCTTATGGGTTCCCGGCACAGATCACGCCGGTATCGCTACGCAGATCAAGGTGGAGGAAAACTTACGCGTCAACGAAAACTTGACGCGCTATGACCTCGGCCGCGAAAAGTTCTTAGAGCGCGTCTGGGATTGGAAAAACAAGTACGGTTCACGCATTATCAATCAGTTGAAAAAGCTCGGCTGCTCCTGCGATTGGACGCGCGAGCGCTTCACCATGGACGAGGGCTGCTCGAAAGCCGTGCGCGAGGTCTTTGTTTCGCTCTACGAAAAAGGCCTTATCTACCGCGGTCACCGCATTGCCAACTGGTGTCCTCACTGCAAGACGGCGCTTTCCGACGCCGAGGTCGATAATCCCGAAACGCCCGGCTCGTATTGGCACATCAAATACTTCGTCAAGGACAGCGACGAATATGTAATCGTTGCGACCACCCGTCCCGAAACGCTGTTCGGCGATACGGCGGTAGCAGTCAACCCGGCAGACGAACGTTATGCGCACCTTGTCGGCAAAAAAGTGGTCGTTCCGTTTGTAGACCGCGAAATTCCGGTCATTACCGACGAATACGCCGATATGGAAAAAGGTACCGGCTGTGTGAAGATCACGCCGGCGCACGACCCGAACGACTTTTTGGTCGGCGAACGGCATGATTTGGAGCAGATCAACGTCATGAACGATGACGCCACCCTGAACGAGGTCTGCGGCAAATTCGCCGGCATGGACAGATATGAAGCACGCGACGCGGTCGTAAAGGAACTCGAGGAAATGGGCGCGCTTGTCAAGGTCGAACCGACCACGCACAATGTTGGCGTCTGCTATCGCTGCGGAACGACGGTCGAACCGCTCATCTCCGACCAATGGTTCGTGAAAATGGGCCCGCTTGCCGGTCCTGCTATTGAAGCCGTCCGCAACGGCACGATTCGTTTTGTTCCGGAAAACCAATCCAAAAAATATTTCAACTGGATGGAAAACATCCACGACTGGTGCATTTCCCGTCAGCTTTGGTGGGGTCACCGCATTCCGGCGTTCTATTGCGACGCCTGCGGCGAGACCGTCGTGTCCAAGACCGACGTTACGGTCTGCCCGAAGTGCGGTGCGCCCATGCGTCAGGACGAAGATGTGCTCGACACATGGTTCTCGTCGGCGCTTTGGCCGTTCTCCACGCTCGGCTGGCCGGAAAAGACCAAGGATTTAGAATACTATTATCCGACCTCTACCCTTGTTACCGGATATGACATCATCACGTTCTGGGTATCGCGCATGATTTTCTCCGGTCTTGAGCATACTGGTAAAGCGCCGTTCAACACGGTTCTTATTCACGGGCTTGTGCGCGACGAGCAGGGCCGCAAGATGTCCAAGTCCCTCGGCAACGGCGTCGATCCGCTCGAAGTCATCGCCAAATACGGCGCAGACGCATTGCGCTTCACGCTTGTCACCGGCAATTCGCCCGGAAACGATATGCGCTACTCCGACAAAAAAGTCGAGGCCTCCGGCAACTTTGCCAATAAGATCTGGAATGCTTCGCGCTTCATGCTCATGAACCTCGACGACGACACAAAGCCCGTCATTCCCGAAAAACTCGGCCTTGAGGATAAATGGATTCTCTCCAAATTCAACACGACGGTGGCAGAAGTCACGGCCAACCTCGACAAGTTCGAGCTCGGCGTTGCTTCGGCAAAGCTATATGAGTTTGTTTGGGACGTGCTGTGCGACTGGTATATCGAGCTTGTCAAGCCGCGCTTGTTCGAAAAGGACACCGAATCCTGCAAAAACGCGCAAAGCGTTCTGCTTTACGTTCTCAGCGGCACGCTGAAATTACTGCATCCGTTCATGCCGTTCATCACCGAAAGCATTTGGTCGCACCTCGGCTTTGACGCACCGCTTATCGTTGCCGAATGGCCGGAATACGACGAAAAATTAAACTTCACCGCCGAATGCGACGCCATGGAGCGCGTGATAAGCGCTATCCGCGCTATCCGCAACGTGCGCGCACAGATGAACGTACCGCCGTCCAAGAAAGCAAAGCTGTATGTGGTCTCCGACTACGCCGACAGCTTCAATGCCGATACGGCCGTGTTCTTCACAAAGCTCGCTTCGGCAAGCGAAGTGGTGCTTGTGGATTCCTACGACGCTGACGGCAGCGTAAGCATCGTTTCCGAGGGCGCGAAAATGTACATTCCCATGGCGGAGATCGTTGACCTCGAAAAGGAACGCGCACGTCTCGAAAAGGAAAAGGAGAATGCCAAAAAGGAGATCGCGCGCGTCAACGGCAAGCTTTCCAATGCGTCGTTTACCGATAAAGCGCCGGCCGCCGTGGTCGAAGCAGAGCGTGCAAAGCTCGTCAAGTACACCGAGCTTCTCGAAAATGTAAAAGAAATGTTAGCCAAACTTTAAAAGCAGTCGTAAAACAAGAAAAAGCAGACATTCCGAAGAAACATTTCGGATGTCTGCTTTTTTGTTTTTATAAAACATTTTTGTGAACGTCTATTCCGCCAAAATCGTCTTTGCGTGTGACTTGGGCGGAAAGCCAGGGTAGAGCGGTTTTGTCGTGATAATGGCTTCCAGATCGCGGATGTTGCAGCAGTGGTGAAATTTGCGTATTCCTAACTTTTCGCTGGAGCATAACAGAATTTTGTGATTCGACTGCCGCATCATGGCGCGCCGTATTTCATTTTCCTCGACGCTGACATCGGTGGCGTTTCCCTTGTCATCAAAAGCCGCGCACGAAATAAAGCAATAGTTGGCATAGTAATTGGAAATGGTGTGAAAGGCCTCTTCGCCGTAAAACGCACGCGCCGAGCGCTGAAGCGTGCCGCCTGTGCAAATGACGCGAAAACCGTAATCCATGGCGCGGTTGAGCGTTTCAAGGCCATTGGTAATGATGATGAGATCGCGGAAAGGATCCAAATAAGGCAATATAAAGGAAGCGGACGACGAAGAATCGAGATAGATGAGGTCTTGCTCATGCAAAAGGCTTGCCGCCTTACGGCCGATGCGGTCCTTTTCTTCGGTAAAGGTAAGCTCCCGCATGATATACGGAACCTTCAAAAGCGAAACGCCGTTGGCTTCGACACGCGCGCCGCCATGAAAACGCTTTAACAGGTGCTGATTCTCCAAATGCTCAAGGTCTCGCCGGATGGAAGACTCACTTGTGTAAAGAATCTGTGATAATTCTTTTACAGTTATTTGCCTTTTTTCATAAATTATCCGGAGAATATCTTTTTCTCTTTCCGTGCTCATTTCAGGCTCACTTCCTTTGAAACTTCCATTTTTTTGCTCATATGCGCGCAATTGGCTGCGCATGTTGATTTATTTTAGATCTTATGTTATATTATAATACAGAAAAAACAGTTTGTCAACCGCACAGGCAAACGTTTTAAAAAAATATTTCTACAAAGGAGAGTCCCTTATGAAACGTACAACAGCACTCATTCTTGCGCTTCTTATGTGTGTTTCCATGATGCCGAACGTTTTTGCGTTCACGCCGGAAACCGTGGAAAGCGCAGCTGAAACCGTACCGGGCAGTGAAAGCGCGGCTCTTGCCGTGTCAAACGACGCGGCAGTTTTAGGCGACAATTACCTTGTCGACGGTCTCGGCAAAGCCCTTCTTTATGTCAGCGGTGAAACGATGAAATACGATTTCCTCGATTCAACGTATATCACCGGTAACAAAACCTACGACAATGGTGCCCGCGACATTCAGTACTTTGAAGCAGGCTCGTCGGCTTCTCTTGCCAGCGACCCGAAGGATGCGGACAAGACTGTCACAAAGCTTGTTACCGGCAGCGCATACAGCGGCTTCGGCTTCGGCGCGCTGTACTTTGATCCCGGTCAGTTTAACTTCCAAAAAGGCAGATACACCGGTAAAGTGGATATGTATCTCGACCCGGCAAGCTACAACACTACAAGAGATGCTTTCTTGTTCCGCACGCAGGTTTACAAGGGCGGCAAGAATGGCGATGATGCCAACAGCAGTCTTGACTTGGCCAAGCTCAAGAACGGCGAATGGGTCACCTGCACCTCGGCTACCGGTATATATGACGGCTCGAAGTACAACTACAACAAAGCTATGGAAGGCGAAAGCATCCGTTTTCTTGCTTGCGGTATCAACGGTTCTGCCGGAACGACCTCCTATCTGCGCAATATGTACTACTACTTCTATCCGGCAAACTCCTTCATGCTTAAGGGCACCGACGGCAAGCTTCAGTTAATCGAGCTTTCCGAAGGTGCTACCTACACCTTCCCGGCAGCAGACGGCGATTATGTATACGGCTCTGAGGTTTACAAAGCCGGCGATAAGATCGCTGTTTCCGAATTGGAATACAAGACCTTCACGGTCGGCGGCACACCCGTTATTGTCAACGACGGCAAAACCCCGGGCATCAACATTGCCACCGGCAATCAGAATCCGCTCACCTTTGATGAAGAGCCTGCTCTGAAGTGGCTCACCGGCGGTGCCACCAACTCGGTCACCGCATTTGATGTGGAAGGCGTTACCGGCAACGAAGACGGCGGCAAGGCTTTCAAGGTTTCTGTACCGGCAACCACGCATTACATGAGCGTGTTCTATGAAAAGTTCATCGAAGCCTATCGTCCGTACTTTGTAAAGTTCGACGTTTACTCCAACCATTCTCCGGACAATGCCTGCCTGTGGCTCATCGACGGCAACAGAGGCAACGGCGGCGACCATATTAACTTCCAGAACGGCTTCTCGGCTGCCTTGAAGGCCAATACGTGGTACACAGCTGCTGCAACAGCCCGTTACAGCGCAGACCGCACCAACATTCAGATCCAGGCCGATACTTGGTGGGGCAACCCGTCGGCAGGCCATGAGGGCACGTACTACTACTATGACAACGTCTCGATCGTTCCGTATTACAAAGTCTCCTATATTTACGACGGTGCGGTCGTCGATACGGCTTATGTAAACTCCTGCGAAAACGACGGCACATTCCGTACCGAGCTTCCGCTTGACCTTTCCAAGACAGTGTCCATCGACGGCAAGAAGCTGGTCGGCTGGTCGCTTAGCAAGAATTCCACCACGGCGGACGCGCCCGAAACCGTAGTAGCTGCTAACAGAGATATCAAACTCTATGCGGTTCTTAAGGATGTCGGCGTTACCTCCGTTACCTTCATGAACGGCGAAGAAAACCTTGGCTCGGAAGACCTCAATTATGACTCGGTCATCACCAAGTTCACGAATGCCGACGGCAAGCTCTTCAAGGGCTGGTCGACCACGCCGGACGGCGCAAACATGATTTCCCGTGTCCCGGAAAATGACACTACCCTTTATGCGGTATTCGCAGACATCGCAACCCAGAACGAATACGGCAACCTTATCTACTACAATGATTTCTCCAACACCGCTTTCGCCGCGCAGTCGTACACCGGCTGGACGCACGATAACGGCAACACGACCACCGGCAATTACAATTTCTTTGCCGGCAACTACAAGAACGACGCCCTTCTCGGCCCGACCTACACCGGCAACATGGTGAATGGCCGCGCGAAAAACGAAATCGTCAACGACCCGGCAGGAACTGCCGCAAACCCTGTTTTGAAGATGACGCAGACCGGCAACTTTCCGCGTTTTGAAACCTTCTTCACCAACAAGGGTGCCGCAGAACCCTCTCTTGCCGCCGGCACTTACACCATTTCCTACAAGGTCTATGTTCCGGCCTCCTCCAACGGCTCTAACCTCTACACAGTCGTTCAGATCAACAACACGGACGATACCGGTGACAGTTGGGGTCAGCGTTACAGAAAGTTCTCGTTCGGCAGAGATTCTTGGATCACCGTGACTGAACAGATCAAAGTTCCGGGCGATTACGAAAAGCTCGGTAAGCTCGGCTTCTTCTCACTTGCAGGTAATGCCAACGGCAACGTTTACTACCTCGATGATTACGCTATCTACTATGCACCGAGCGTAACGCTCACTTTCATGAACGGCGAAACGCAGGTTGCTTCCAAGCCTGCTTCGGCCGGCGCTGAGCTTCCGGTCGTTCTCGTTCAGAACAAACTTGAAAGCTTCTTAGGCTGGTCTACCGACGGAACCAAGGAAAATATCCTTTCCACCGTTCCGGAAACCGATACCACGCTTTATGCGGTATTTGACAGTGTTTCCGATTCCGGCAAGTATGGCACGCTCTATTACTACAACGATTTCTCTTCGGCTGCTCGTACCGAAAGCCTTGCTTTGGACAACAATGAAAACAACGAAGTCGTTGACGCAAACTACGATCCGTTTGAAAACTCGCAACTCTCGACCAGAACGTGGTTCACAACCTATGCAAACGCATACGATCCGGCCGGTTCCGGCAACCTCGTTCTCAAGGTCAGCAAGAAAGACAACAACGACCGCGTGACCGTTAAGTTCGAAACGCCTTACGATGTACCCGGCTTCTACACCGTTACCGGTAAGGTATTCGTTCCCAAGGGTCAGGGCTCAAATCTCCGCCTTATTCCTTATGCCGATACGCAAAACGACAGCGGCACAGGCCCGAAGATCTGGGACTATGCGATTGGCGGCAACTGGGGTGCAATCAGTAACTTCACCGTGAAGTTCGTTGAAGGCGAATGGGTTGAATTCAGCCGTACCTACCGCGTTCCGGAGGACATTCCGTCCATCGGTCAGATCGGTCTTATCGACAGCTTGAATAACAATGCTGCTACCTACTACGTAGACGACCTCGCTGTTTGGTATCAGGCCGTTGAAACGCCGACCACGCTTACCGACGCCGGCTTGAAGTTAGACCCGGTTACCGGTATCCGTTTCAGCGCTACCGTTTCCGCTTCCCTTAGAAGCAGCGCGACCGAATATGGCTTCATCGTAACCAGAAAGACCATTCTCGACACCATCGGCAAGGCCGATACCGACCTTACGTTCGACCTCACGGCTGACGGCTACGAAGCTTCCAAGCTTTATGCTTCGGGCGCCGCTTACAAGCTCGACGCTGAGGGCAATGTCGAAATCGACAAGCAATACGATGTTGACGCAAAGGGCAATGTGACCTTCACGGCTGTCTGCATCAACATTCCGAAGGCAAACTACGATGAAAAGATCGTCAGCCGTCCGTATGTGATGATCGCTCTGAACGGCAAGACCATCACGGCTTACGGCAAGACGGTTTCCTGCACAGTCAAGGAAGCAGCCCAGGCGATCAAAGACGCCGGCGGTTCTGCTTACGAAGACAACAAGGATCTCATCGATGAGATCTTAGGCGCATAACGCCTGACACCAATTCAGTCTGCAAAGCCGGGAGTTACTTTTTCTCATATTCACATCTCTCCTTTTACAGACTTCCGGCTTTTGCATGGAGCGAAAACAATGTTTTCGCTCCATTTTTTTGTTTTTCGAAAAAACGAAAAAATTAGCCATATTTAGCTAAAGAAATGCAAATGCGCACAATTGATTTTTGCTTTGTTAAATGGTATAATTTTGTTTGGGATATTATATCCAAATTTTTAGAAAAGGAGTCCTAAAAATGAATACCCGAAGAAGCTCTTACGCGCTGCACTTACTCTTGTGTGTGCTTATCTGCCTGTTCTCCGTGACAGCCATGGCAGCAGATAGCACCGAACAGATTCCGCACGGGAATGCAGAAAACGTTTCCTCCATTGCCGAAGCCGGATTTTATACCAACTCTGCCGACGCGGCGGTGGCAACCGACCCAACCGATGAAACCGGTGCAAACCATGTATTTAAGTTTACCAGCACCGAATACGCTTGGTTTGAAACCAAAGCCTCGCTGCTTCCGCTTTCGTTCGACTCGAACAAAGCCTATCGGTTTGACTGCACGTTTTGGTTTGATCCGGACGCAGCTGTCACCGAAAGCTACGTGACCCTCTATCTGTATTCGGCTAAAACCGATTACCATGCGGATCATTACTACAATATGCGCAATTTCAAGTATAAAGCCTCCGACGGCAAGTATCACTTTTCCGCAACCGTCAACGCCGGAATCTTAAATCCGAACGACACAACGTATGAATTCGGCTTCCGCGTCGATTCCGCCGGTGCCGTTGTGTATGCCGATGATTTTTCCGTCACCGCGATCGAGCCAGCCAAACCGAAGCACATCGCTTTAGCCGAAACCGTGTTTGCGCCCGGCACCTCTCTTCCGGTAACCGTAACAGAGCCGGCGGACGGCAGCTGGGTCGGCGTTTTTGCCTCCGGCGTCATCCCGAACAGCAACAATTACGACGACTATTCCTGGAAATACTGCAAATATGCTGCAAGCGACGGTACGCTCTTAATGAAAGTACCGGCAGAACCGGGCAAATACACCCTTTACTATTTTTCGGACGGAGGCGGCTATGTTCCTTTGGAAAGTCTTTCCTTTGAAGTTGCCAAACAGCAAAAAGTCTTTATCAACAAATCGGTCTACCGTCCCGATGAAACCATCACGGTTACCTATAAAGGCGCTGCCTCTACCCAAGCCTGGATCTGCATTTATAAAGGAAAAGGAAGCAGTCGTCCCGGCGACGGCACTCCCGATATGAAAACCTGGAAATACGTGCCGAATGCCGGCGACGGAACCATGACCTTTACCGCGCCGTCCGATCCCGGCGGCTATACCGTCTATCTCTTAAAGGACGGCGGCTACACGGTCGTCGAAAGCGTCACCTTTACCGTTGCGGAAAGCTCCGGCTTGCCGATCGTTCCGGCAAGTGTGGCCTTTGAGCCTGCCGAAAATGCCCCGCTCGGCTATGCGGACGGCGCCATGACAGCCACTGCCGCCGAAGCCGTCACCGACGGTGTTCTGTTCTATTGGGGCGACCAAAACGGCATTCTCGGGGATTACACCTATATCGGCTACGGCGAATACGACCAAACCACCGGCAAATATACGTATGTTCCGACAGTCGGGAACCTCATCCCGGCAGAAGCCACGCGTTTATACGCGTGCGGCGTGCAAGGAACCTCCTATGAAGTGGAATCCGGCACGGCAAAGCTGTCGGAAGAATTCGCCTATTGCGACTTGAATGCGGAAAAACACACGCTCGGCAAGCGATTATATTCGTTTGACGTTATTTCCGACCTGCACGTTTCGGAAAACTATGACAGTAACAACGGCAAAAACGTTCTTGCCGCCTTTGCCGATATTCAAAACCGCCGCGCCTCCTCGATCGGTGTCTTTACGGCAGGTGACAATGTTAATCTCGGAAAACCGGAAGAATATGCCGTTCTCGCCAAATATATTTCTGATACCGGCCTTTCGGACATGCCGTTCTATTACACGGTCGGCAACCATGAATTCTATTATGAGCAAATCGAAGGTGCGGCAAGCGGTGAATTTTTCGATAACAACTGGAAGCGGTTCCGCGACTTTGCCGGTTGGAAAGAAAACGAGTTTTACCGTTACAAAAAGATTGGCAGCGATTACTTCATTTTTATGGGTGAAGAAGCGCGCGGCACATTTGACGCTGCCGACAGCAAGCAAGGCACGGCAGACGGCTATTTCAGTGAGGCACAGCGCGAATGGCTGCGCGGACTGCTAAGCAAGGCCGCCTCCGAAAACGCCAACGCCTTTGTCTTTATGCACCAATCCATCGACAACACAGTCGCCGGGTCATTTGCCGGTCAAAACTGGAGCGGCATTAACGACGACGACAAAATGCAGGCCATTATCGAAAGCTACCCGAACACATATCTTTTCACCGGACACAGCCATTGGGATCTGCACTCGAAAACACCATTCGTTAACGGCGGCACCAGCGGCGCAAGCTACTTCAACACAGCCTCTGCCGGTTATATTTGGTCGGATGCCAATAAAGCCGTTCCCGGCAGCGAAGGTCTTACGGTGGACGTATACGAAAATTATATCGTTGTACGCGGCCGTGATTTCGTAAATCAAAAATGGGTTCCCGCCGTCTATGCCTGCATTCCAAAAAACACCGAGTTTGCAGCGCAAACCGTTCCGAACACCCTGCCGCAGACGTCTATCCGAACCACCGATATCAAAGGAATTCGGTTCAAAGCAACCTTCGACAAGAGTCTCTTAGCAAACGAAAACTGCCAAGAGGTCGGCTTCATGGTAACGCGTGACAAATATTTCACCGATACCGCTTTATGTGGTGATGAAAGCAAGTTCATTCTTGCCAATGAAAAGCTGAACACCTCCAAAACGCTTGCCTCCGGTATCGCCTTCAGCCGTGAAAAGGGAATTAATAAATTGCGTGAGGATAGTCAATCCGAAAATATGATCTTTACGGCGACTGTTCGCGGCATTAAGGAAAGTGCCGAAAACTACAAAGAATTGCTGCATGTCCGCGCGTATGTGAACATTTCCGGTATCACCTATTACGGAAACGTACAGGCAAAGAGTCTGTATGACGCGGCTCTTGCATACAAAAAAGCTTATCCGGAAGAAACGGATACCTTTGCAGATGAGATTATTAAAGTCGCCACATCGGCAAATAATGAAGGAGAATGAACATGAAAAAGTATTACTTTTCACCTGAAATAGAAACCGAAAAGCTTCCGATAAACGATATTCTCTGCACAAGCGGCACATTTCCGGATAAATCCGAAGAAAATGATGTAGATATCAGCATCGATGAAATGTATTGATTCTTCTATAATCTGAACATCCTCTAAAAGCCTGTGCAAACCGCTTTAGGGTAAAACCGAAAGCGGTTTTTTGTTCCGTCTCAACCGCCGGTTGAAAAATTATCAATTGCAAAGCTATGGACAAATCCGCAAAGTTTGGTATAATAAAAGTACAGTCCGGATCTGTTAAAAAACTTAAAGGAGAATCATCTATGTCTTTTGGTCAGATCATCAAAAAACTGCGTCGGGAGGCCGATATGACTCAAGAACGCCTTGCCGAGCTTCTTTCGGTTTCCGCACAGGCGGTCAGCCGTTGGGAAAACGATTCCGCCATGCCGGACGTATCGCTTCTCGCGCCGCTTGCCAACCTCTTTCATGTCACCACCGACTATCTGCTCGGCGTGGATATCTCAAAATACGCGCTCGAAAAAGCGCCGAAAAACTGCGGAGTTGAACGCGCCGTGGCGAGCATATATAAGCTGCCAGTGGGCGACGGCGAATGCGATGCGCTCGTGAATATCTTCGCGCCCGCCTG
>ERZ773136.1740-NODE-1740-length-20089-cov-3.827793_pt1 | contig 20089 bp, 19 predicted proteins | sample MGYA00580855_ERZ773136 | MGnify/ENA primary metagenome ERZ773136 (study PRJEB29015, sample SAMEA2737860) | human gut metagenome | biome: human gut; feature: human-associated habitat; material: faeces | place: China | collected 2012 ... | reverse complement strand
TTTCTGTCAGCGTGACCTCGTGCTTTTTGACGGAGTAATTCACGCGGTCGTGAATGTCGAACGCCGCGCGGGCCTTTTCGCGCACGCGGTTCGCGCGCACATCCATTTTATCCGCCAGAATGAGCGCCGCTGCCACGGGGTTGACCGGGAAGGCGGTTTTTTCATCGTGGTTGCCGATGGCGGTGATGATGGTGGCCGTCTCTTCAGGGCTTGCGCCCATCTTGTCGAGGATTCGGAAGGCCATGACCGCGCCGCTTTGGGAATGTTCGATCCGGTTGACGAGATTGCCGATATCGTGTAAGAATCCTGCGATCTTCACAAGCTCGGCTTCGTGTTCGCCATAGCCAAGCTCGGTCAGAATGTAGCCGGCTGTTTCGGCGACCTTTGTCACATGCGCAAAACTGTGCTCCGTGTAGCCGAGCGCCGCAAGCGATTCATCGGCTTTGGTGATATAGGTACGGATCGCACCGTCTGCCTTTATCTGTTCGTAGGTTATCATATACCTCGTTCCTTATCTTTTGTATTTATAATAGTATAGCACACTTTTCCCGGAAAGTCCATGCTTCTTTTGGGATTTGCCGAAAAGTGCGCAAAATGTTTTCGTATGATATTGGTTATTATTGTAAACTTTTTCAAATGCTGCAAATTTCGTTGACAAGAAGAGCGCAAAATAATATAATATAACATATATGTGTATGAATAGGAGAAGCTTCCGTTGCGCATGGATATGATTTTTAAGGGCGATACGCTTTCGATCGATTGCATAGACAAAGGAAAGGGCGAAGTTATCGTGATTCTCCAAGGTTGGGGAACCACCGCTTCGTTATATGAGTCGCTTATCCGTCTGCTTTCGGAGAATTTCCGTGTCATCGCACCGGATTTTCCGGGCTTCGGCGCGTCAACCGAGCCGTCGTTTGCCTACGATACCGCCGACTATGCGGACTTCGTTTTGGAGCTTTTGAAAAAACTCGGCGTTGAAGAAGCTTCCTTTATCGGACATTCTCACGGCGGCCGTGTTCTTTTGGAGCTTGCCTCGCGTGAAAATGTACCGGTTTCGATTAAAAAACTTGTTTTGATCGATTCGGCCGGCCTTGTCGCCAAAAAAACTCTTTCGCAGCGCATTCGCATTCGTACATATAAATGTTTAAAGCAGATCTTGCTCACAAAGCCCGTAAAAGTAATGTTCCCGACAGCTCTTTCATCGCTTCAAAAAGCCTTCGGAAGCGCTGATTACGCCTCGTCCTCGCCGCTCATGCGCCAAAGCATGGTGAAGCTTGTAAACACCGATTACCGTGAAAAGCTTTCGCTTATCCGTGTGCCGACGCTTCTTATCTGGGGCGAAAAAGACGATGCTACGCCGCTTTATATGGCAAAGATCATGGAAAACGCCATTCCCGACGCAGGACTTGTGACTGTGCCGAACGGCGGTCATTTTTCCTTTGTCGACGACCCGATTTTAACGGAACGGGTCTTACGCTCATTTTTTGAATTTTGAGGGAAATTTTTATGTTAGTTGCTGTTATTGCCTTTTTCTTAGCGTTTGCGGCGGCGATAGGGCTTGCTGCGGTTTATTATGTCCATATGTTCCAGCTCGAATCCTATCTGCCGGTGCAGTTTTCAAAATGGCTGCTTGAGCGCGCCAAAAGTAAACGTATTCTCGTCTTTCTTCCGGCCATCGTCGCAGCGGTCGTTACAGTGCTTTGGCGTGAAAGTGCCGTCGCATTTGTTGTCGGCGCTGTGCTCTTAGCCTGTAACGCATGGTTTTTCCGCCCGTTTAAGGCAAAAAAGCCGCTTGTTTTCACACCGCGCGTTTGGCGGATGCTTACGACCTTTGCTTTGATCTGCATTTTAATGAGCGTGCTCTTTGCTGTCCTCGGTCTTTGCGGTCTTGCTCCGCTTCTTTTGCCTTTTGCCGGTTTTATACTCCTACTTGCCAATCTCATTAACCGGCCGATTGAAAAAGCGGTCTGCAACCATTATATAAAAGAAGCAAAAAACATTATCAAAGCGCGTAAAAATACGCTTACCGTGATCGGAATTACCGGAAGCTACGGCAAGACCAGCACAAAATTTTTCTTGACTAAACTGCTTTCGCAAAAATATAACGTTCTTATGACGCCGGCCAGCTATAACACCACCATGGGCGTTGTGCGCGTTATCCGTGAAATGCTCAAGCCCTCGCACGAAATTTTTATCTGTGAAATGGGTGCGCGCGATATCGGCGAAATCAAGGAAATCTGCGATATTGTACTCCCGTCTTACGGCATTATTACCTCTATCGGCCCGCAGCACCTGGAGACCTTTAAATGTATCGAAAATATCGTTAAAACCAAATTTGAGCTTGGCGACGCTGTCGGTGTGAATGACCACATGGTCTTGAACGGAGATAACCGCTATATTTACGATCGCCGATACAGTGAAAAATATACTTATTACGGTATGGTCAATACCAAGGTCGGCTATTTTGCCGAAAATGTTGCTACAACCTCGGACGGAACGGCCTTTACGCTTCGTTTCCCGGACGGTGAGGTTTTGGACTTCACCTCGCGTCTTATCGGCAAGCACAATGTTTTGAATATCCTTGCTTCGGTGGCTATGGCAGATAAATTCGGCATCGAACGCCGCGACCTTGTAAGAGCCGTAAAAATGCTCGAACCGCCGGCACACCGCTTGCAGATTGTCGATGGCGGCGATATCACTATCATCGACGATTCCTTCAACTCCAATCCCAGCGGATCGCGTTCGGCATTAGAAGCGCTTTCATCGTTTGACGGCGTCCGCGTGCTTGTCACGCCCGGTATGGTCGAGCTTGGCGACAGCCAAAGCATCTTAAACTATGAGCTTGGCGTGTCAGCCGGTGATTTCTGCGAATATATCTATGTTGTCGGCAGCGTCAATTACGAAAGTATCTATAAAGGCGTTCTTTCTACCGGATTCGATGTAACAAGACGGCTTATCCGTGTAAATTCGCCGGAAGAGGCGATCGCCATGGTACGCGCATTGCCGACATCTCTCAAAAAGATCGTATTGCTTGAAAACGACCTGCCGGATAATTTTAAATAAACCGCTATGTGCGTTCGAATAATGAAAAGGGGTTTTTTGCGTGGCTAATAAAATTGACAAGTATTCCGATAAGATCAAAGTCGGCTTTTTCTTCGGCGGAAGAAGCGTGGAGCATGAGGTTTCGGTTATTACGGGACTTCAAGCAATGTATGCGTTAAATACGGAAAAATATGCGCCTGTACCGGTTTATATCACCAAAACCGGAATCATGTATACCGGCGGCAGAGTAGGAGAGATCGAGGCGTATGCGGATATTCCGGCGTTACTCTCCGGCGCGGAGCGCGTCAATCTTGTCAATGAAAAGGGACATTTTCTGCTTGTCCGCTATCCCGAAAAGAAGTTTTCCGATAACGTTCTCGCCGAGATCGAAGTTGCTTTTCCGGTCGTTCACGGCACTAACGTTGAGGACGGTACATTGCAGGGATATTTAAAAACCATCGGCGTTCCGTTTGTCGGCTGCGACGTGTGCGCAAGCGCTATCGGTATGGATAAATCCGTTACCAAAGCCGTTTTGAAGCAGTATGACATTCCGGTGCTCGACTGTATCTGTACGGCAAGCAAAGCCTTTTTCGATGATACGGAGGCCGCTCTTGACCGTGTGGAAAAGGCAACAGCTTATCCGGTGATTGTAAAGCCGTTAAATCTCGGTTCAAGCGTCGGCATTACCAAAGCCGCAGACCGAGTTGCGCTGCGCCGCGCGATGGAGCATGCCTTTTCGTTTGCTGAAGTGGTGTTAACGGAAAACGCGGTCGGACACTTGAAAGAAATCAACTGCGCCGTGCTTGGCGATATTGATGAAGCGATTGCTTCGGTCTGCGAAGAACCGGTCGGCTCGGACGATATCCTTTCCTATGCGGATAAATACGTCGGCAGTGGAAAAGGCGGTGCAAAGGCTGCCGGAGCAAAGACCGGCACAAAAACGGCCGGTGCAAAATCCTCCGGTATGGCAAATCTTAAGCGTAAGATCCCGGCTGAAATTCCGGAAGAAGTCGAAAAAGCCGTCAAAGACTATTCTGTCCGTGCGTTTAAAGCGATCGGCTGCGCCGGCGTGACACGGATCGACTATCTGTATAACACCGAAAGCGGCGAACTGTATTTAAATGAATTAAATACCATTCCCGGCTCGCTTGCCTACTATCTTTGGGAAGCAAGCGGCGTACCGTTTGCAGAGCTTCTCGACCGTCTAATTAAACTTGCCTTTAAACGGGCGCGTAAGGAGAATGAATTAAACTTCTCTTTCGACTCGAATATATTAAAAGGAATCAAACTGCAAAGAGGAGCTAAAAATTAAATGAACCTTTCCACTCGAAAACTTACCCAACTCGCTTTATTTGCCGCACTGATGTGCGTCGTTTCGCCGTTTACCATTCCGACCGGCCTTGTGCCGCTGTCGCTCGCAACGCTTGTTTTGTACTTGGCTGCCGCCGTGCTCGGAACGAGCGGAACGATTTCGATTGCCGTTTATCTTCTGTTAGGCGCAGTCGGATTGCCGGTGTTTTCCGGCGGACTCGGCGGCTTGGATCGACTGATCGGCCCGACCGGCGGTTATCTTGTCGGTTATATCCCGTGCGCGCTTGTTGCCGGTTTTATTATTGACCGCTTTGAAAATAAGAAATTTGCCTATCCGATTGCCATGATTGCCGGAACGGTGGTCTTGTATGCGTTAGGTACGGCATGGTTTATGATCCTTATGGGAGCAAACGGCTCTCCGTATACCCTTGGTGCGGCGCTTTGGGCGTGTGTTATCAAGTTTTTGCCGGGTGATGCGGTCAAAATTATTGTCGCAAGTACGCTGGGCTACGTTTTGCGAACGGCTCTTGCCAAAAATCTGAAAAAAGCAGGTTGAAAATGCGAAAAAGATAGAGGAGAATGCTGTCTTGAAGTTAAAAAAAGTATTGTTTGCAGGTCTTGCCGCCGCACTTGCCGTTTCCGGTATCGGAAAAGCCGGCGCATGGGAAGAAGTCGGTATCTTTCAGCTTATGGAATGCAGTAAGGGTGAGCATTGCGCCATTTACTGTTTTTCCGATCTGTTGGCAGATGAATGTATCAACTATCACCACATAGGAGTTGAATACTGCTTGGACAACGGTATTATGAACGGGACAAGCGAAACGACTTTTTCGCCACTGGAGTCGCTTACGCGTGCACAGCTTGCGACCATATTCTACCGTTTTGCCGGTTCACCTGCTGTAAACGGAAGCAATCCGTTTACAGACCTTACCGAAGATTGGTATAAAACGCCGGTTGCTTGGGCGGCTTCCGTCGGAATTGTAAACGGCACGTCCGCAACCACCTTTTCGCCGGATGAACCGATTACCAACGAACAGTTAGCGACTATTTTCTATCGCTATGCAAAGTCTATGGGCTTGGATACGACGGTTATGGACCCGTTAAGAGTATATACATGCGATGCGGATGACCCGTATTCGGACTATGCCTATGACGCGCTTGTGTGGTGCGAAGAAAGAGATGTCCTGACCCTTGGCGATTATTGGCGTGAGGAAGGTATTGTGTTAAAAAATGCCGGGAAACCGATTACAAGATTTGATACTTCTTATTGTTTTTACCGCATGTTCACGCAAATGGGCGGTTCCTATTCTCCTGTTTACGAATCAGAGGATACGGAAACGAATTAAATAGTCTTACAAAGTATTTTGATAAAAATCTCCGCATGAATTTTCATGCGGAGATTTTTGCATCATTTGCCAAGATAAAAAAATAGCCGAAGAAAAATCAGAAGATTTAATTAAAATGGTAAAATATAGTTGATTTTATAAAAACGCCGTGCTATAATAAGAAAAAAGCGTTTCTTTATGGAAAGTTTTGCAAGAATTTGAGGTTTAAGCATTGGCGACAAGCAGCGAATATATTGATTTTGTGTGTGAATTTCTGAGACCGTTCGGTGCTGTGAGCGCCCGGAAGATGTTTGGTGAGTATATGGCTTATCTCAACGGCAAACCGGTGCTTCTTGTGTGCGATAATACGGTCTATATTAAAAAATACGATGCACTTGCGCCGTTTATGTCGGACTCTTCTTCGGGCTTTCCGTATGAGGGTGCAAAGGAACACTATATTCTCGATGTCGAAAATTCGGTACTTATGCAAGACGTGATTCCGATTTTAGAAAAGCTGACATCGATTCCGAAAAAACAAAACAAAAAATTAAAGGCGAAAGCCGAATAAAGGAGTGAAGTTTTCATGAAAAAGAAAACTGCATGCATTCTCGTACTTATGTTGATTCTCACATTGGTCTGCGCATTTCCGGCGCTTTCCTCCGAACCGGTCTCCGGCGAGTCCTTGGCTGAGGTTGACGTGGACGCGTCGGCCTTTTTGGCAGGGCAGAACACGGACAGTAAAGCAAATGTCCGAGGCGTGCTCTTCGCGGCCGGCTATAACGTCGAAGCAGGCGGCGTAAGTGAATACGCGATTGCTGCCGGCTATAACGTGCTCCTTTCCGGTGATGTCGAGAACGATACGATCCTTGCCGGAAATATTGTGAGTATTAACGGCAATGTCGGCCGCGATGTTTATGCGGCGGCTCAGAATATCAGCATTTCCGGTAATGTTGCGCGCAACGTTTATGCGGCTGGTAACAGCGTTACGGTCAGCGGTACGGTATTAGGCGACCTTGACATTGCTGCTGCACAAATTATGATTTCGGAAAATACCGTTATTGAGGGCACTTTGCGTTACAACAGCAGTGCGGAGATCGTTGCGCCCGAAAGCGTTTTGCTTTCTGCCGAAGCGTATGCGGACGAGTCGGAAGAGAATACGGAGGTGTCCGCTTCCAGTCAAATTACCGGCACGATCATCTCGAAAATCTTCAGTTATGTCGGCGTGCTGATTCTGGCGCTTCTCTTGCTTTTGGCAACACCGTTATGGGAAACGGTTGATAAAAAATACGAAGGGGCGACGTTTGGCAAATATGCCGCAGCCTTTGGTATCGGACTTGGCGTGTTGGTTCTTCTGCCGGTTGCTTCGGTCATCCTTATGATTACCGGATTCGGCTTACGCCTTGCCTTTATCTTATTGATGCTGTATGCCGCAGCAATCATCGCAGCACCGATCTTTATCAGCTTCTTTGTCGGAAAGCTCCTTTGGCGTGGAGCATTCAAGAAAAATATCTGCTATCCGGCAGAGCTTGCTATCGGCGTTCTGGTTTGGCTTATCGCGTCGAATATTCCGATCCTTTCGATGATTACGGGATTGGTAACAGCGCCGCTTGGCGTCGGTATGTGGGTGCTTCTTCTCGGCAAGAAGAAAGCGGAGCCGGAAATTCCGGTTTTGACACAAAACACGCCGGACGCGCCGCTCGGTGAATAAGAATATAGGGCAAGACGATTTTCTCGGCCTTGCCCTTTTATAAACAAATGGATCGTTTCGATCCGGAAAGTGTGAAAAATTGTCCATATTATCCATTGAACATTTAACAAAAGTCTACGGCGAAAAAAAAGCTGTTGATGATCTGTCGCTTGAAATATCCGCCGGTGAGATCTATGGTTTCATCGGTCATAACGGCGCCGGAAAAACAACAACGCTCAAAGCGGTTGTCGGTATTCTTCCGTTTGATGAGGGCGAAGTGAAAATTGACGGAATCTCGATAAAAGAAAATCCGATTGCCTGTAAGAAGAATATTGCCTATATCCCGGATAACCCTGATTTATATGAGTTTATGACAGGCATCCGGTTCTTGAATTTTGTCGCCGATATATTCGGCGTAAGCGCTGATGACCGTGCCGTGCGTATTCGCAAGTACGCCGACCTGTTTGAGCTGACACCAAGCCTTGCGGAACCGATTGCCGCTTATTCGCACGGTATGAAGCAGAAACTTGCCATTATTGCCGCATGGCTCCATACACCAAAGCTCATTCTTATGGATGAGCCGTTTGTGGGACTTGACCCAAAGGCATCGCATTTGCTCAAAGAAATGATGCGCGAGCATTGTGCATCGGGAGGCGCGATCTTCTTTTCCACCCATGTTTTGGAGGTCGCTGAAAAGCTGTGCGACAAGGTCGTTATCATTAAAGGCGGCCAGCTTATCCGCTCCGGCACGATGGAAGCCGTTAAGGGAGACGACAGTCTTGAAGAGGTGTTCCTCGAACTGGAGGAACAGAAATGATCAAAACGCTTTTAAAAAAGCAGTTTGCCGAAATGTTCCGCAGCTATCTTTACGACGCAAAAAAGAACAAAAAGCGTTCCAAAACCTCTTTCGTGCTGTATATTCTGCTGTTTGCGTTTCTTATGATCGTCGTACTCGGCGGAATATTTACGCTGTTAGCAGTCGCTTTGTGCGAACCGCTTAAAGAGGCCGGGATGGGGTGGCTGTATTTCACGCTTCTCGGACTTTTGGCAGTGGTTTTAGGCGCATTCGGCAGCGTGTTTAATACCTATTCGGGCTTGTACCTTGCAAAGGATAACGACTTCCTTTTATCCATGCCGATTCCTGTAGGAAGCATTATGACGGCGCGCTTGCTCGGCGTGTACCTGATGGGACTTATGTATTCGGCGGTTGTTGCGATTCCGGCTATTCTGGTGCATCAGGTGTTATATCCGGACGTTACGGTGCTCGCTTCATCGTTTGTATGGCTTATATTCGTCTCAGTCATCGTATTAACGCTTTCCTTAGCGCTCGGCTACGTGGTGGCAAAAATCAGTCTGAAGTTAAAAAACAAGAGCTTTGTGACAGTGTTAATTTCGCTTGTCGGCATTGCGGCTTATTACTTCTTTTATTTTAAAGCGCAAACGCTTATCAGAGATCTGTTAGAGCATGCCGCGCTTTACGGCGAACAGCTGAAAAACGCTGCTTATCCGCTCTATGTATTCGGCCGTGCAGCGGAAGGAGATTTTGCGGCGCTTGGAATTCTGCTTCTTGCGGTCGGCATAGTCTTTGTCCTTCTTTGGATACTGTTGTCGCGTAGCTTTATTCATATTGCTACCTCGTCGGCGGTTGTTTCAAAAATCAAATATAAGGAACGCAAGGTCAAATGCAAAAGCGAGTTTGCGGCCTTGTTCGGCAAAGAGATGAAACGCTTCACCTCCAGTCCGAACTATATCTTGAACTGCGGTATGGGCATTTTACTGCTTATCGCGCTTGGCATTGCAATTTTGCTGAAAGGCAATGTGGTCATCAGCTTTATAACGGAAGTATGGGGCAGTGCCGGACAGGCTCTCGTGCCGGTAGCTTTCTGTGCAGCGGTGTGCCTTGCGGCCGCTATGAACGATATGGCAGCGCCCTCGGTGTCCTTGGAAGGAAAAAATCTGTGGCTTGTGCAGTCTTTGCCGGTTTCGCCGTTGAAAGTACTCAAAGCAAAGCTTTCCGTGCAGCTGGCGCTGACAGAGGTACCGGCGCTGTTTTGCAGCGTCTGTACAATACTCGCCTTGAAGCTTGGTTTTCTCGAAAGCGTTTTATTTCTCGTAAACGTTTGCACCGTGATCGCTTTTATGGCGCTTGTCGATTTAGTATGTGGCATAAAAATGCCGAATCTGACATGGACAAGTGAAATCACACCTATCAAGCAGAGCGGCGCGGTCCTGCTTGCCGTGTTGCTGCATTTTCTCGGAACAGTGATTCCACCGCTTGGTTTCGTCGCTCTGAGCGTGATCGGCGGCGAATTTGTCGCATGGCTGCCTATGCTGCTTTGGAGCGTTCTAAGTCTTGTTTTGTGCTTGATCCTGTATTTGTGGCTTGTAAAACGCGGTGCGCGATTGTTTGCAGAGCTTTAATGAAAAAGAAAAACAGTCTGTGAAATATCACAGGCTGTTTTCTATTTCAAAAGTCTGTTTGCTTTTTGGCATGAGGCGCGAACGTAGGAATCTGTTTCCGTGTCGTAAAACGTAGTTTTGCGACACGGAAACATTTTATCCGAGCTTATCGTATTCATCGCCGCTCTTAAAGCCCTCGCCGACCACTTCGTGTGCGTCCTCGATAATGATAAATACGCAAGGGTCAAGTTCTCTTGCTTTTTTTACAAGCTGCGGCACTTGTTTGGGACTGACAACACAGAGAAGCATTTGTGCGTTTTTGCCGGAATACATTCCTTTGCAGGGGATTCCGGTCGCACCACGGTCAAAGTCATGCATAACGGTTTCTGCGATTTGCTCTGACTTTTGCGAAAAAAGATAGACGGCCTTGGCGTGCTCGCCGATCTCCACGACCTTGTCAGTGGCAACCGAAGCAATCACAAGCGCTGTAATAGAATACAAGGTCACCGTAAGGCTTTTGAACACAAGACCGGTTATAATGACGATCAGCACATCGATGCACATAATGATAGTAGCAATCGAAATATGCGGAAAAAGCCGCTTTAACATAAGGCCGGCAAAGTCGCTGCCGCCGGTCGAAGCGCCTTGGCGGACAACAAATCCGACACCGACACCTAAAAGCAGTCCGCCGAACAGCGTCGCCATGAGAATGTCCTCCGTGTAGGGCGGTATGAGTAAGGATAGCTCTAAAAATACCGATAAATATACGATTCCAAGTACGGTTTTAATGACCTGTTTGCCTAAAAAGCGGAATCCGAGCAAAAACAAAACGACGTTTGCCGCAAGGTTGGTGACTGACATCTTAATGCCGAATAGGTATGAAAGCACCGTGCCGAGCGAGGAAACACCACCGGCAGAAACCTTGTTTGGAGTGAGGAAAACATTGATGCTGACAGCAAGTACAAAGGTTCCGAAAAGCATACAGAGCTGCTCTTTTAAAATTTGTTTTTTCATAACAGCACCTCGCTTGTTTTTTTATTAGTATACCATAAAAATCCGAATAAATCAATATTTGCGGCAAAAACACAAAGCGACTCCTTTTGAGCCGATTTCAGTACATAAGGGAAGAGAAAAAATAAAGCTCTTAAATGCTGCAGCATTCAAGAGCTTTGGTGCCGGAAGCGGGGGTCGAACCCGCACGGTGTCGCCACCACTGGATTTTGAGTCCAGCACGTCTGCCAATTCCATCATTCCGGCTGATTTATAACGGAATTATTATAGCATAGTCAGAACAAAAATGCAATACTTTTTTTGAAATCTACATAATATTTTCAAATTGTTATTAAACTTGCGGTTCTGCAATTAAAACGCCAATTCGGTAAGAAACGGCAAAGCAATGCCCAAAAGCGCACCCATTACGACCTGAAAAGGGGTGTGGCCGAAGATCTCACGTACCGTGGTATCTACCGGGATCTGCTTTTGGTCGAATAAATGCTGAATGATCTGATTGAGGGTCTTAGCCTGCTCACCGGCACTGCGGCGAACTCCCATAGCGTCATACATGACAATAAAGCTGAGCACCACGCAGGCGGCAAATAAAGGCGAAGCAAGTCCCTCTAACATGGCCACCGAGGTGCTTAAGGCGCAGACGGTTGCCGTATGCGAGGACGGCATGCCGCCCGAAGAAAGCAACGTTTTCACGGTCAGATTTTCACGGCAGACAATTAGTGTCAGAATAAATTTGATGAGCTGCGCCAAAAACCATGCAAGCAACGCCATCATGAGCGGAAAATTGGAGCCGAGCGCCGAAAGAGAATACATAGAAGCTGAAGGCATTAGGAGGAGTCACATCCGTTTCTGTAAAATAAACTAATTTTTTCGTTCGAGTATGTAGGCTGCAAGCGCCGTTAAGACGGAAATATCCGCATTTTCTTCATTAAAGGCCGCAAGTGCCTTTACAGCAAGCTCCGCTTCCTTGGCAGCACGCTTTTTCGCACCCTCTATGCCGAGAAGTGAAACAAATGTTGTCTTTCCGTTTTGTTCGTCGCTGCCGGTATTCTTGCCGAGAAGCGCCGCGTCGCCGCAAACGTCGAGCAGATCGTCGGTGATCTGAAATGCAAGGCCGATGTGCTTGGCGTATTCTTTGGCAATGCGCGCTTGTTCGCTGTTCTCATCGCAACCGGCGGCAAGGCAGCCGAGCAGCACGGAGGTTTCAAACAGCGCACCGGTCTTTTTTTCCTGTAAAAGCGTGAGCAAATTTTCATCTGCCATGTGTTCTTCCGCCCACATATCGAGCTGTTGCCCGGCAATCATACCGCATACACCGGCGCCGCGCGGTAAAATTCTCACAGCGGCAAGCTCGGTTTCTGCCGGAAGTCCGCAGTCTGAGGCAGTTTCTAAAGCATAAAAGGCCAATGCATCGCCGGCCAGCAGCGCACAGGCTTCGCCGAACACCTTATGATTGGTCGGTTTTCCGCGGCGCAGATCGTCGTTGTCCATACACGGCAGATCATCGTGAATCAAGGAAAAGGTATGAACCATTTCAATGGCTGCCGCCAAAGGAACGGCCTTTGTTACATCGCCGCCGCACAGCTTGCAGAATTCCAAAACCAAAAACGGTCTTAATCTCTTACCGCCTGCAAAAAGACTGTAGGTGAAAGAATCAAAAAGCGGTTTCATGGCGTCGGAAACATTCTGAAAATCGGGATCTTGATAAAAGAGATCCGTGCGCTTTTTCATGTAGTTTTCCGTAAGTTGAGCGTAGGTATGCATTTTTTCATTTAAGATGTCAAAGGTGTTCTGGGAATTCATATATTTGCCTTTCCGGTTATGCTTCCTTGGAAAGCAAGGTGATCTTCGCTTCCGCGTCTTTTAATTTTCCGGCACTGCTCTTTAATAGAGCCGCACCTTCCTCGTATAATGCAAGCGCGTCCTCAAGAGACGGCGTTTGATTTTCCAAAATCTCGGCAATTTGCGTTAACCGCGCAAGCGACTCTTCAAAAGTTAATTCTTTCTTGGATTCGGCCGTTTTTTTTGCAGGCATGGGAATTCTCCTATTCTTTGGATTTTTGTGCGACGTCGTCTACCGTCACATCGAGTGAACCGTCGGCAAGCATAAGCGTAAGTTTTTGTTTTTCCGATACTTTTTTGACGCTGTCTATTACATTTTTATCGGTATCAAATACAGCCGCATAGCCGCGCGCAAGCACATTCATTGGGTTGAGTGCGGCAAGTCGGGCGGAAATAGCGACAAGCGATTGTTTTTCGCTTGTCAGCCTGTGTTCCATGCTTACCGAAATGCGCCGGTCAAGCAAGGCAAGCTCTTCGTTTAAACGGTCGGTCATGTAGCGGGGCGAAGTGAAGCATTTTTTCGCAGAGAGCGTATCGAGAAGCACCCTTTTTCGCTCAACCGAACGCAATGCCGCACTTTGCAGTCTTGCACCGAATGCGTCTAATGCCGAAAGCAGCTCCGTTTTTTCGGGAACGGCAAGCTCAGCGGCCGCCGAAGGGGTCGGCGCACGTAAGTCCGCGACAAAATCGCAGATGGTGAAATCGGTCTCATGACCGACAGCGGAAATGACCGGCGTGCCGCAAAAATAGACGGCACGCGCCAAACGCTCGTCGTTGAACGCCCAAAGATCCTCTAATGAACCGCCGCCGCGGCCGATAATGATAACGTCGATGTCGCCTCGTGCGTCAAAATACTCTAAGCCGCGGCATAGATCCTCTGGCGCGCCTTCGCCTTGAACAAGCGCCGGGTAAATATAGATCTCGGCGATGGGGTAGCGGCGCGATAATATGTTTTTCATATCAGCCACTGCCGCACCGATCGGAGAGGTGATGATGCCGATTTTTTTCGGAAAGGGCGGAAGCTGCTTTTTGTGCGCCGCATCGAAATAGCCTTTTGCCTCTAAACGTGCTTTCATCTGTTCAAAGGCTGCATACAGCGCGCCCTTGCCGAGCGGTTCCATGGATTCGGCATACAGCTGATAGACGCCGTCGCGCGGAAAAACGGAAATTCGACCGGTGACAAGCACCTCCATGTTGTTTTCCGGCACAAAGCGGATCTTAGCGGCATTGGAGGCAAACATAACGACCTTTAACAGGGAGCGGTCATCTTTGAGCGTAAAATAAAAATGTCCGGTTTTGTAGTGATTGGTAAAATTGGTAATCTCGCCTTTGATGTGTACGCGGGAAAGGAACGTCGAAGCGTCGAGCATCCCCTTGACGTAATCATTTATTTGGGAAACGGTGAGGATCGGAATTTGCGGATTCAAGCGAACGCTCCTTTCTGAAAATTACGCTTGTATTTCAGCTTTTTCGCACAAAAGCGCCGTGCCGCAGGCATTGTCGCTCGAAAGCTCGCGCGAAGCAAAATAGACGTCGTTTATGTTGCTTAGACGTGCGCGAATATGAGAATTTGACATAACTCCGCCGGCAAACAAGACCGGAAGCGCGCCATAAGTTTCGCGCAAAGCGATTGCCGATTTTTCAAGCGCACGTGCAACGCTTTCAAATAAAAACGCCGCACAGTCGCAAGGCTGTTCTCCTTGGCGGATAAACTTTTCGAACTTATTTTGCAGTCCCGACATGGAAAAATAAGCGCCGTTCATTTTGACAGCACCGATCGGGAGCTTTTTCTGCGATGCTTTGGAAAGCTCGTCAAGCGCTTTTCCGCAAGGGAAGGGAAGCTTCAGCAATACACCGGCGCGGTCGATGATCTGGCCGGCGCTTGCGTCGTTTGTGCCGCCGGCAATCTGAAATTCAAAGGAATCGCCGCATTTCTTGACATACAGCGCCTCTGTCGTGCCGCCGGAAACGTGAAACGACAGAAAGTCGCTTTCAAAGCGTTCGGGTGCGCCGGAAGAAGCGATGGCTGCCATAACGTGACCGGCTTGATGCGAAAAACGGTATAACGGGAGCTTATGCGACAGAGCGATTCCGGTCGCAAAAGAAATGCCCGCAAGAAAGCAGGGCATGTAGGAACCGACCGCATCGCGCGGCGACACCGAAACGCCGACCGCTGTCAAATCGTCCGGCGCGAAAGCGCTATTTGCGAACAGTTCTTCCGCAAGCTCCGGAAGAGCCTTTGTGTGAAGAAATACCGCGTCACTTTGCCGAAGTCCGCACGCGCCGTCCGCTACCGGTAACAGCCTACGGACATTGGCAAGTATCTGCCCGTTTGAGCATAACGCAAGACTGGTCGTGTAATTGCTGGTGTCAACGCCCAAAAACAGTTTATTTTCTTTTTCGGTCATTATGCGTTGTCTTCCGACTTTTCCAGCTCGGCTTGCTCGCTTGATTCTTTCTTTTCAGCCGAGAGCATTTTTTCAGCCGCACCCAAAACGCCGTTGACAAACGTGTAGCTGTCCTCGGTGTCAAACCGCTTGGCAAGCTCGACGGCTTCGTTTATGGAAACCTTGACCGGAATCTCGTCCATATAAAGCATTTCGTAGATCGCAATGCGAAGCACCGATACCGAAATGCGAGAAATGCGCTTTTTGCTCCATTTTTCTGAGCATTTTTCGATAAGCGCGTCAATTTCGTGCAGACTTGAGATCACACCGAAATAGATTTTGCTGAAATAGTTGTTTTCGCGAAGCTCGGCGCGAATGCATTTTTCCTTTTCATCGTAATAGTTTTCAAGATAAAGGTCGAGTAATTCTTCGGGCGCTTCTTCGCTATGGAAGCTGTAATCAAAAAGTAAGCATAAAGCCGCTTCTCTTGCCTGTCGTCTGGTCATGAATTTTTCTCCGTATTTTTAAGTAAAATATTCTTACTGTCTAATTATATATCTTTCTGACCCGATTGTCAATAAAATCTTAGAATTTAAAGTTTGTATATTGACAAATTTTATAAAATCGCTATAATATTAAGTTAGACAATGTGTCTGCTTGTTTTGTTATGCACATTTTTAACGGATATATCGGGAATCCCGAACCGAAAGGAAGAATTTTCATGTCCAAAAAAACGCCTCGGATCTATTCTCCTGTTTCCACGCTCCGTCAGATGACGCTCGTCAACACGCAAAAACGCGCCGAAAAAGCGGTCTTTCGCTATCTCGGACACGGCGGAAGCGTCCATGAGGTCACTTACGGCGATTTTCACTATAAATGCGAAAAACTGATTGCCGCTTTCAAAAAACGCGGCTTTACCGGCAAACGTGTTGCTCTCATCGGCGAGACTTGCCCAGAATGGCTGGAAGCCTTTTGCGCGGTCATTTCCTCGGATAACGTCGTGATTCCGTTCGATAAAGAATTGGTTCTCGATGAAATCAAGGGCTTTATGGAGGTCAGCCGTGCCGACGCGATTGTTCTCTCGCCGAAATATGCCAAAAAGTATGCCGATTTAAAAGCCGCCGGCGTATTTGACAACCTTGATTATATTCTCCCGGTATCACTCGACGAGCTGGGAGACGTGCCGGATGCCGACGACCGCGTGATACCGCTTGATGATTTTATCGCCGACGCCGAGCCGGAAAATATTCTTCCGTCTGAAATTATGCGCGCACGCGCCAGAGGCGATATGAGCATTATGCTCTTTACAAGCGGCACGACCGGTTCCAGCAAATGCGTTATGCTTTCTGAACGCAACCTTGTATCTTGTGCCAATGCCGCCTGTGAGTCGGTCAATTTTTCCGAGGACGATGTAACGCTTTCGGTGCTCCCGATTCATCACACCTATGAGCTTGCCATTCTTATCGCGCAGATGTTGTATGGCACAACGATCTGCATAAACGACAACTTAAAGCATGTTTTGAAAAATCTTAAGCTTTTCAAACCGACGGCACTCACCCTTGTGCCTTTGTTTGTCACAACTTTCAACAAAAAGATTTGGGACGAGGTCAAGAAGAAAGGCAAAACGAATCAGTTAAAACTCGCTATGCGCGCTTCCGATACGCTGCGCTATGTCGGTCTTGATATGCGCCGCAAGCTGTTTTCGGATATTTTGGAAGCCTTCGGCGGAAGACTGGAAAAGATCATCTGCGGCGGTGCCGCCATGCAGCCGGAGCTTATGAAGATCTTCGATTCCATCGGTATCGAGCTTTGCGAAGGCTATGGCATTACCGAATGTTCGCCGCTTATCGCGGTCAACCCTTATTATAAGAGAAAGTATGGCTCAGTCGGTCCGGCTGTTCCGTGCTGTGAAGTGAAAATTGACGGCGAAAGCACCGACGCTTCCGGCCACGTTATCGGCGAGATCCTCGTCAAGGGCGAAAACGTCATGATCGGCTACTATGACAATCCCGAAGCCAACGAGGCGGCCTTTACGGACGACGGTTGGTTCCGCACCGGCGATGTCGGTTATATGGATTCCGACGGCTATATCTTCATTACCGGCCGTAAAAAGACGGTTATCGTCTTGAATAACGGTAAAAACGTGTTTCCGGAGGAAATCGAGGAATATCTGTCCGGCATCGACAGCATCTGCGAATGCGTCGTGATCGGCCGTGATAAGGGCGATGGTGAAATCCTGCTCACCGCAGTGATTTATCCGGATTTTGCAGCATATCCTGCTGATGAACCGATCGACCGCATTGCCGAGGACATCAAAAAGCAGGTTCTTGATATGAATCGCAAGCTGCCGTCCTTCAAGCAGATAAGAAACATCGAGATACGCAAAACCGAGTTTGAAAAGACCACCTCTAAGAAAATCAAACGCTTTTTGGTAAAATAATAAGAGCATTCTGCCTTGTTATAAATGCATTCCCATATGAAGGAGTTGATAAAGAAACATGTTTGAAGAAGTCAAAAAAATGTTAGTGGACGAAATGTCCATCGACGCTTCCGAAATTACCGAAAACGCCGAATTTGTCAAGGATCTCGGCTTTAACTCGCTGGAAATTGCAGACCTTGTGGTCATGTGCGAAGAAAAATACGGCGTTGACATCGATGAAGATCGCGCGCATACCATTATTACGGTAGGCGATTTTGCCGATTACCTCGCCGAACTGTGCGCGGAAAAATAAGAATGTGTATGACGGAAAAACGTTTTATTTTAAGCAGCCGCTTTTCCGGCTCGAAAAAAGAGATGTTTTTGAACGGAATCGTGTGTGCGATTCCGTTTGTTTTTGAACAGGCATTTTTTCTTTCATGGTTTGCCTATCTGCCGTTTGCGTTTTTGTTCTTAAAGCAGACGAATGAGCCGGAAAACAATAAAATTTTTACCAAAAGCCTTGCTTTCGGCTATGGCTTCTATTTTGTCGGGTATATTTGGCTTACCGAACTGTATCCGCTCGAATACTTGGGAATCGAAAAATCGCTTGCACTGCCATTAATGGTGCTTGTGATTTTCGGCGTGCCGGCGATTCACGCGGTGTTTTGGGCTGTATCCGCAGCATTTTGCCGAAAGCTATCCGAAAAGGCTCCGTACTTCTTGCGGCTTGCGGTCTTTCCGTGTGTTGCGGTGCTTGCAGAGTATTTGCAGTCGCTCGGCACATTTGCCTTTCCGTGGTGTCGGGTGTTTGTGACGCAAAGCGCCTTTCCGGTGCTTTACCAGTCGGCAAGCCTGTTCGGCTCTTATTTTATCACCTATCTTGTTTTGCTTATCAACGGCTTTTTGGCATCTGCCATTCTGTTTCCGAATTTTAAGCGGCGTTTTATGCTTGCAGCGGCGGCTTTTTTTTGCTGCAATCTTGCTTTCGGCATTATCCGTATGTCGCTCTGCGAACAAGCCTATACGAAGAATAATAGCGCTTTCGGTGCAGTCGTTTTGCAGGGCAACTATCCGTATGACAACAAGCAGAACGACCCGGTGTCAGGCATGTATACGCGCTACCTTTCTCTTTGCGACGCGGCCTTAGAGGAGCTGCAAAGCAGGCCGGACGCACTTCTTGTGCAAAACACCGTGGTTCTTCTTCCCGAAACCGCTTTGCCGGTGACCTTTTATGCTGACCGCGGTTATGCACGCTTGCTTGCCGCAGACGCTGAAAATCGCGGCATAACATTGGCTGTCGGTGCATTTTCCCGTGAAGAGAACGAAAACGGAGAAGATATTTACGGGAATTCGGTCTTTGTTTTCACGCCGGATGGAAAAATGTCGGCTCCTTACAGCAAGCAGCATCTTGTGCCGTTCGGTGAGTATCTGCCATACCGCCGCTTTTTTGAATTTGCACTTCCGGCACTTGCCGCGTCAGACGCCTTCGGAACGGATCTTTCGTCCGGACAAAACACAGCCCCGATTGATACGCCTGTCGGAAAAGCTGGGATTTTGATTTGCTATGAATCGGTATTCGGAGAGCTTTGCCGGAAAGAGATCAAAAATGGCGCAGAGATACTCTTCATTTCCACCAATGATTCCACGTTCGGCTCCTCGCAAGCGTTAAGACATCATCTTGCACAAGCACAAATGCGCGCCGTCGAAAACAACGTTCCGGTGCTTCGTGCCGCCAATACCGGTATTTCCGCACTTATCGCGCCGGATGGCCGCCTTGTACAGACGCTTGGCGCAGATAAGACCGGCTATCTTGCCGGCATTTTGCCATACGGTACAGGCCACACGCTTTACCGCACACTCGGCGACGGTATTTTGCTTCTCTTTGCCGCTCTGCTATTGTGTTCGTATATTTATCCGCGCATTTTCCGAAAAGAGCTGTAAAAAACGCTGTCACAAGAATTTTTTGTGAAGCGCTATCAATGGCTGTTCGGAACCGCCCGTCCCGGGGCGGCTGTTCCGCATATCCCATGAACCGCTTTAACAAAAGCGGTTCTTTTTTGTTGGTGTCTGCGATCAACGCAGACAAAGAATTTCCTGTCCGATGCGGGAAAAATCATCGGGAACCAACGTTCAAAAGGAGAACACTATGAGAAGAATGATCGCTTTGCTGCTCGCCGCACTGATGCTCGTCGCGATGACCGCCTGCGGCGCGAAGAACGAGACCACCGACACGTCCGCTCCTGCGGACACCGCAGCCACCGAGACCACCAGCACTGAAACCGCTGACACCAGCGACGCCGCCGAGTCCACCGAGACGGCCGACACCGCCGCGATCCCCGGCCTCGAGGACGGCGTGTTCACCGTCGGTATGGAATGCGCCTATGCGCCCTACAACTGGACGCAGATGGACGATTCCAACGGTGCGGTGCCCATTTCCAACGTCCCCGGCGCATACGCCAACGGCTATGACGTCATGATTGCCAAGCAAATCGCCGAGGCCAACGGCTGGGAGCTCGAGATCGTATCCAGCGCGTGGGATTCCCTGTGCCCGGCTGTCCAGTCCGGCACGATGGACGCCAATATCGCCGGCCAGTCCATGACCGCTGACCGTATGGCGCAGGTCGATATGGCTGGCCCGTACTACTACGCGACCATCGTCTGCCTGACC
>ERZ773136.1739-NODE-1739-length-20089-cov-8.022811_pt1 | contig 20089 bp, 17 predicted proteins | sample MGYA00580855_ERZ773136 | MGnify/ENA primary metagenome ERZ773136 (study PRJEB29015, sample SAMEA2737860) | human gut metagenome | biome: human gut; feature: human-associated habitat; material: faeces | place: China | collected 2012 ... | reverse complement strand
GGAGAGAAGCCACTCAAGAGAGTGGCTTCTCTTTTTATATTCATAGCTGCGGGAGAGAAAGTCCATCGCCATTCTGCGGTTCGTTTTTACTTATGATGTAAATGTGGAACTCTTTTGCGGAACCCTCTCAAAATACTGCCAAAGGTGAAGTGCGTAGATAGACTGAAAACTGCGGAAGATGATATTTCTAACTGTGCCGTTTTCCGTGCTTTTCTTCACAAAGACCTTACCTGATTTGTTCAACTTTTGCCTTGACAAGGGGGAAAAGGGAGACTATAATCTGCCAGTCAAAAAATGATGGAGATTTTAGTTATGAAGAAAAAAAGTTTATCTGCCCTGTTCCAGCCGGTGGAGCTCACGCAGGGAGAATGCTGGAAGACGATTTTGGCGTTTTCTTTCCCAATCATTGTTTCGTACTTGCTGCAGCAGGTCTACACGATCAGCGACGCGGCCATCGTCGGCCAAACGCTGACAGCGCAGGAAGTTGCGGGTGTCAACGATACGTCGTCGCTCATTTTTATCTTTTTGCAATTTGCCTTTGGCGTCAGCGCGGGCTTCTGCGTGGTCACATCTTGTAATGTCGGTGCGCACAATCCTGCAGGCGTGCGGCGCTCGCTGACGACGCAGATCGTTTTATCCGCCGCGCTGACGGTCATCCTGACGGTGCTTGCGCTTGTTCTGCTCAATCCAATGCTCGCATGGATCAATGTAACGCCTGACAGCCCGGAAGTCTATCGCGCGGCCTACACCTATTGTGCTATCATTTTTGCCGGGATCGGCGCGCAGCTGTTTTATAACTTTATTTGCTCTTTCCTGCGCAGCATGGGAGACAGCGTGACGCCGCTTGCCTTCCTGCTCTTTTCTACGCTGCTGAATGTGGGGCTTGACCTGCTTTTCATCGTTGTGTTCCGCTGGGGTGTCGCTGGGGCAGCCATCGCCACGGTGAGCGCGCAGCTCATCAGCACGCTGGGCTGCTTTGCCTATGCTTTCTCCAAATATCCCGAGCTGCGCCTGCATCAGGAGGACTGGCAGATCACTTGCCATGATGTGACGCGCCATCTGATCCAGGGCATCCCGCTCGGTCTTCAATTTTCCGTGCTGGCGATCGGCATCATTGTGGTGCAGAGTATCGTCGTCCAGTTTGACATGCTGAACGGCGTGATGGTCTCTAATTCCGCGCAGAATGGCTTTGGCGCGGCAAACAAGGTCAATAGCCTCTTGATGACGCCGCTCAATGGCCTCGGCTCCGCGATGACGAGCTTCACGGCGCAGAACCTCGGCGCGGGTGACACAAAGCGCATCAAAAAGGGCACGATCCAGTCGATTATCATCATGCTCATCATGGCGGCGTGCTCCATTCTGATTGGCCTCCTGCTGACGATCAACGGCACCTATCTTCACATCTTCCTCAGCGCGGATAAGGTGACGGCGGAGACGCTCCGCTTTGGCAATTCCTACCTCTATATCGACCTGTCGCTCTACGCATTCCTCGGGTTTATCTTTGTCGCGCGAAACTGTGTACAGGGCATCGGCAAGCCGCAGTTCGTGCTGGGCGCGGGAGCGGCCGAGCTTGTCGCGCGCGTTGCCGTCTGTCTGCTGCTGCCTGCGGCGCTCGCGGGCGGCGTGGTCAGCGCGGAGGCACCGCAGGCGGCGGTCTACGGCCTGTGCGTGGCTGACCCGTTTGCGTGGATGTCATCCGACGCGGTGCTGTGCATTCCGCTTATCAAGAACATCATGCGCGAAAACTACGACTATCTTTACGACAGCGGCCAGAAACTCATTGAGCGATAAAAAGAACCATAAACTTGCCCCCTCCGTATTCAAAATACGGAGGGGGCAAGTGTTGTTCATAATGAGACGGAGAAATTTGTCGTCAGTCGATGTTCTTCAGACCGTCATATAGATCGTTGAAGGACATTTCCTGACGGCATCTTCCGTAGGAGAGCTCTTTGTTTTCGCCAAATTCCAGCAAGAAGCATTTGGTGAGCTCCTCCACGGTCTGCTCAAGCGTCGTAAAAAACTGTTCATAGGCAAAGTTGCTTGCCGCTGAGCCTTCCGCAAAGCAATTTGCGATCAGCGACTCGGTCACCTGATCGAGCGGATACATTTTGATGTGCATCAGCTCATGAACGATGATCTCTTCAAAGTTTTCCTCCCGCTTGGGATTCGCAATATTCAGAAGAATGATTGCTTTTCTGTCGGCGCAATCGATCTTGATATCGCCGGTTTTCGGCCACGCGGGGTCTTCCACAAATTCAAGGCGGATATCCCACGCGGGCGTGATCCTCAGTTTCCGGATATATTTTTCAAAAAGTGCGGTCAAGGCCTGCTTCTCTGCCATGGTATTCCTCCTGAACGTTTAATTTGCTGTGTCAAAGTGTGTTGTATCAGTCCTCGAACCATGCCACGGCGCGGATGGGCGAACCATCGCAGTTTTCGAGCTTGAGCGGGAAGCAGCTGAACGAAAACAACCCCTTGCCGCATTTGTCGAGGTCCTTGAGGTTTTCGATGTTGATGATGTCCTTATTTTGGAAGAGCTTTTTGTGCCGTGTCAGGTTTTCGTCTGCGATGGGGTCGAGGCCGATGACGTCGAAGCCGATGCCCTTGTAGTCGCCCGCGATGATGTAATCGAGCGCCGCGTCGTCGAGACAGGGATAGTCGCCAAAGTAGGCATCCGTCCCCCAGCGCTTGTCCCAGCCGAGGTGGAAGAGCAGAAAATCGGCATTTTCCGCGTCTTTGCCGTATTGCAGGATGCGCTCGAGCGTGATGGCCTTGCCCTCGTTCAAGTCGCTGCACTCGATAACGAGCGCCTTGCCGATGAACTGCGAGGCGGGGAACGCGTCGAGCGTCGTGCGGCCGGCGAACAGATGCGCGGGCGGGTCCATGTGTGTGCCCGTGTGGGTGTACATGGTCAGCTTCGTCTCCTTGAAGCCGTCCTTTTCATAGGTGTTCGCGCCGGCGAAAATGGGTGTCTCCGTGCCGGGATAGACCGGCATATTTTCAGCGATGGTGTGGGTCAGGTCAAGCACGCGCATGGGAACATCTTCCTTTCTGTTGAAATCAAAATCAGAACACGAACTGCACCAGCAGCATATAGCACACCGTGCCGCCCGCGATGGAGAGCAGCATTTGTCTCTTCCACAGGTGCAGGGCGATCGTCACGGCGATGGCGATGAGCTCGGGCAGGCCGTAGGCAAAGTGCAGCACGTCGACATTGCGCAGGCAGTAGACGACGAGCATGCCGAAGATCGCGCCCGGCAGTGCTGAGCCGAGGTATTGGATGTACTTGGGCGTCGGCTTTTTCGGGTTGAAGACCAGAAACGGCAGGAAGCGCGTGAGCATCGTGCCGAGCGCGCAGAGGATGATGGTGATGGCCTGTTGTAAGATCGTCATTTTACCGCCTCCTGCGTCTTGGCTTCGACGGGCTTTCTCAGCGCGGTCAGCGCGACGAGGATGCAGATCATCGTGGGAATGAGGAAGTTGTCCGCACCGAAAATGAGCAGACACGCAACACTTGCGATAAGACCGATCCATGCGCTGAAATGGTGCTTTTCTTTGAGCCACTGGTCCATGAAGATGACCACAAACATCGCCGTCATCACAAAGTCGAGCCCCTCGGTATTGAAGCGCAGAAGCCCGCCGAGGATGCCGCCGAGCGTCGCGCCCAGGAACCAGTAAAATTCATCGAGCAGCGAGACGAAGAAGTAGAACCAGCCGCGGTCCGCGCCCTCGGGGATCTCCGCCGTATAGTTGACGCTGAACGTCTCGTCGCACATCGCGTAGATGAGGTAGGGCTTTTTCCAGCCCGTGCCCTTGTACTTGTCGAGCATCGAAATACCGTAAAACAGGTGGCGCGCCTGGATCATTACCGCCGTCAGGAAGACCTGTACCGGCGCAAACGGCGCGAGCAGCATGCTCGTCGCGACAAATTCAAGGCTGCCGCCGAAGATGACGGCGCTCATGATCATCGGATACCAGAAGCTAAAGCCCGACGTGCGCATATAGACGCCATAGGTCATGCCGAGAAATAAAAAGCCTGCGAAGATCGGGATGGTGTGCGGAAACGCGGCCTTCAGTGCCGCAACTGCGGGTGATTTGCTGTGCATGGGAACGGGAAACCTCCATGTGATGATGAAACGAAGCAGAAATGCGCCGGCTATTTTTGCGCCCGGTGCATAAACTGACCTGAGGTGATACGATGTCCTGTCAGGACGCGCTGCCCGCCGCCGTCAGCGCCGCCGTGGCGGCCATGGCGCAGGGAAAGAGCGATGAAGAGGTCGCGCTGCTCACCGCCATCTTTACGCGGCTGGGCGACAGCCTTGCGATGATCGTCGCTCTGCGCGCGTGCGAAAAAAGCGGCGGCAGCGAGGCGGAATAAGGGAATCAGTCCTTGGCCGCCTCTTCTTTGTCTTCGTCCTTTTTGCCGCCCAGGGTGATGAACACGCCCGCGACCAGCGTGATGGCCGAGCCGAGCAGGATGCGCGGCGTGAGCGTTTCATTTAAGAAGAGAATGCCGACAAAAATGCTCGTGATCGGCTCAAACGTACTCAAAATCGCTGCGCGCTGTGCGCCGATGAGGAACGTGCCCTTCTGGAAGAGCATGACCGCGCCAATGCAGATCATCAGCGAAAAGGCGAGCGCCGCGAGCCATCCGGCGAGGGTCTGCGGCAGGCAGAGCTGGTGCGAGAAGAGACAGAGAAAGAACATGCAGACCGCACTGATGAGCGCCATGTAGAAGGTCATACGAAAGCCCATGACCTCGCGGTGGCGGAAATGCGCTAAAAGCAGAATGTAGACGGCGTAGGTCACGCCGGACGTCAGCGCCAGCGCGACACCGAGCGGATCGACTGCACCGCTTGGGTCGATGAGAAGCAGAATGCCGAGGGAGCACAGGACCGCGCAGAAAAGCACTTTTTTCTGCACCCGTTCGCGCAGCACCAGGCCGCCGAGCACCACGATGACGGGATAGGCGAAGTGGAATACCGTCGCCATGCCGGAGGCAAGATAGCGATACGAGCTGAACAGCAGGATCGGCGTGATACAGCAGCCGAAAAAGCCGGTCAGGCTGGTCTCGAGCAGCGCGCCGCGGCTGATGCGCAGCCCGCCCTGCTTTTGGCACAGCAGCGCGAGGACCGGGAGCGAGAGAAGATTGCGCAGAAACACCAGCGACATCGGCGTCACGCCCTGCGCGTAGAGAAAATTCGCGCCCAGCGGCATACAGCCGAAGATGACGGCGCTCAGGATCACGCAGAGATAGCCGAGCCACGGCGTTCGACGTTCCATGATTCTTCCCTCCTTTATATGAATAAAGTGAATGCATTTATCATACGCGCGCTTTTCCTTCCGGTCAAGTGGGGAAAAGAAAAAACACCGCGTTGACAAATATTCTCGCGGCTGATATGCTGTGATATCATCAGAAAAAGAGAGGAAAGCTGTCATGTTTCTCTTTTATGTAAACCCGATATTGATCGCTGCGGCAGTCATTCCGGCCATTGTCCTGCTGCGCTTTGTCTACAAGGAGGACCGGCTCGACAAAGAGTCGCCGGGGCTGCTGCTCTCGCTCGTGATTTTCGGCATTCTATCGACATTTGCTGCCATCGTGACCGAGCAGATCGGCGAGGCGATCTTGGGCATTCTCCTGCCGCAGAGTTCGACCGCCTATAACGTGCTGCTCTACTTCGTTGTGGTCGCGCTGTCGGAAGAGGGCTTTAAGTACCTGCTGCTCAAGAAGCGCACGTGGTATTCAAGCGAATTCAACTGCCAGTTCGACGGCGTGGTCTACGCCGTGTTCGTCGCGCTCGGCTTTGCCCTGTGGGAGAATATCAGCTATGTGCTGATGTACGGTCTCGGCACGGCGGCTGTCCGCGCGGTCACGGCCGTGCCGGGGCACGCGTGCTTCGGTGTGTTCATGGGCGCGTTTTACGGCCTTGCCAAGCGCTACGACAACTTTGGCGGCGAGTACCGCAGCCGCCGCTGCCGCCGCCTTGCCGTGCTCGTGCCGGTGCTGCTGCACGGTACGTACGACTTCATCGCGACCTATGAGTACGACGGCTATGCATGGATCTTCGTTGTGTTCGTTGTGCTGCTCTTCGCCGCGGCGTACCGCATGATCAAAAAGCTCTCGTGCGACGACCGTTTCATCGACGGCAACGACTACTACCACTATGACGGCCCCGAGTTCTGAAGAATGAAAAAAGCGCCCGCTCACCGAGCGGGCGCTTTTTCTATTTGAAAGTTATAATTCCATTTCGTACAGCTCGTCGCCGGCCTTGTGGAATCCGGCGCGCTCGAACATCCGCTGCGACTGCGCATTGAACGAGTAGATCTCCGTGTGCAGTTTGGGGATGTGCTGTTCCCTCGCGAGCTTTTGAATTTCGCTGATGACGCGCCTGCCGATGTGCTTGTTCTGGAAGCTCTTCGCCACGACGATGTTGATCTCGCCGTCCGGATGCAGGCAGACGTCGCCGCACAGGCGGCCGCGGTACTTGATGTAAAAAAGACTGCCGCGCGCGTTGAGATAGCGGTACATCGCCTTGAGCAGCTTCAGGTCGTACACACTGTTGCGGTTGTCGACCTGCTTGCACACATCCGCATCCTGATACCACGGAAGCGACGCTTTGTAGTTGGGATAATACGGGACGAGGGGGATCTCGCCGTCGACAATTCTGCGTTCCATGACAGACCTCGCTTACATGATGACTTTCGGCGGAAACGGGCTCAGATGTGCGCGATGCAGTCGTACGCGATGCGCTCTCCGCCGTCGAAGACACCGTGAATGACGCCGCAGCGCCGGAAGCCATACGCTTCCAAAAGCCGCTGCATCGGGCGGTTATCCGCGTGCGTGTCGGCGCGCAGATAGCCGATCTGCGCGGTGCAGAAGTCAAAGCAGGCCTTCGACACGCCACGCGCTTTCCCGTTGGAGGCGAGACGGTGGATCGTGCCGTAGGGTTGATCGAGATGCCACGCGCCGTCTTCGATGACGCGGTAGCTCTCGTCCTCGCCGAGAAAGAGGGCGAATGTGCCGACGATCTCGCCATTTTCAAGCATCACATAGCTGCTGCCGCATGCGATATCATAGGTGACGATGCTGCGGTCTGGGTACTCGTCGCCCCATTGCGAGGCATTGCCGTTTGCGCGCATGTAGCGCTTTGCGGCGGCGAAGACGTCCAGCACCGTGTCGACGTCCTGCAGGGTGGTTTTGCGAATTTCCATTTTAGCCCTTGTGCTGCTCGAACCAGCCGGTGATCTCATTTAAGCGGCGGATGCGGTGCTTGGGCTTGCCGCTGCGGGAGAGCTCGTGGTTCTCGCCGCGGAAGAGCACGAGGCGGCTTTCGACGCCGTGCGCGATCAGCGCGGAGTACATCTGATAGCCCTGATCGACGGGGCAGCGGTAGTCCTCGAGCGAGTGGAGAAAGAGCGTCGGCGTTTTGACCTTGTCGGCGTACTTCATGGGGCTGTGCCACCAGAATTTTTCGACATCCGGCCAGATGGTCGAGCCGCACTGGTCTTCGGAGAAGTCGGGGCCGATGTCGGACACGCCGTAGAAGCTCGTCCAGTTCGAGATCGAGCGCTGGCTGGCGCAGGCGCGGAAGCGGTCGGTGTGGCCGATGATCCAGTTGGTCATAAAGCCGCCGTAGGAGCCGCCGGTTTCGAAGAGGTTATCTGCGTCCATCTCGGGATACTTTGCGAGCGCCGCGTCGCAGAACGCCATCAGATCATCGAAGTCGACCGTGCCGTACTTGCCGCGGATATCCATGAACGCGCCGCGGCCGTCGGAGCCGGTGGGATTGCAGAAGATGACGAAATAGCCACGGCTCGCCCAGTACTGCATCTCGTGATAGAACACGGGACCGTAGACGGTCTTGGGACCGCCGTGAATATCGAAGATGACGGGGTACTTTTTGCCCGCTTCGAAGTCCATCGGCTTTAGGATAAAGCCGTGCACCTCGTGGTCGCCCGCGGTGAGGTTGAGGGGGTCAGGCTGGGCAACGTATTTGCCGCGCAGCATTGTGTCGTTGAAGTGCGTGACGCGGCGGCCCGTCTCGTCGTAGAGCTCCTGCGGCTTCATATCCCAGAGCGCGCAGAGGAGCATTTTGCCGTTTTTGCGGTCAAAGCAGTCGACGCTGCCGTCGCGCACGAGGACGGGGGAGACGGTGCCGTCTTCGAGCTTGTAGAGCCCCGCGCCGTCGAAGCGCGTCGAGATGAAGTACAGCACGTCGCCGTCCATCTTGAACGCCTGACCGCCGCCGTGGCGGACGTCGCAGCCGACGGAAGAACCGATGGCCTCGCCGTAGACGGCGTAGGGCGTGACGGCAAGCGTCTCGTAGTCGAGCTTGTAAAAGTCGCAGTCCGTGTTCATGCCGAACTTGCCGTCCGCGGCCATGACGAGCAGGAAGGACTTGCCGAGCGCGTATGTCGCGATGACGAAGTCGGGGCGACTCTTGACGACGAGCTCCTGACGGCGCGAGGCAAGGTCGATGCGGTAAAGGTCCTGACCGCCGAAGTGCGCGGGGCGGGGGACGGAGACGTCGAGAAGACTGAAATAGACGGTCTTCTGATCCTCCGCGAGCTGGACATCGGAGACATTGAAGCCCGCATCCGTCAGGCGGGTGAGGGACTTTTTCTTCGCATCGTAGTAGAAGAGACTTTCATACGCGCCGCGCGTGTATGTGCCGCCGTTCCACCACCAGGGTAGCTGAGAGATGACCTCGTAATCCTCGTTTTCCTTTTTGTCGTCAAAGTAGGCTTTTACGAACTTCCTGTCGCCTTTATAGAGGTCCTCAAAGCCGGGAAAGGTCGAGCCGACGACAAGCAGGCCGCCGTTTTTGAGAGGGAAGACCTGCGAGACGGGGATGGGAAACGTGTAGGCAAGATCGGCCTCGCCGCCGTCGAGTGCGATCTTGTAGAAGCGGCTCGTGAGCGATGGCTCCTTTTCCCCCTCACGGTCGCCCGCGAAAAGAACCGTGTTTTCATCCAAGTAGCAGAACGAGGATTCCTTGCCGCCGCCGGTCAGCGCGCGGACGCGGCCGCCTTTTAAAAGATAGAGGCGGGATTCGTAGCAATTTTTTTCTTTTTTCGCCTGACTCACGGTGAAGCAGGCGCTTGTCCCCTCGGGGGAGAATGTCACGTTCGCAAGTGAGCGGACGGCGCAGAAATCGTCAATGGTGATGGGCTTCATGGGAAAACTCCTTTCATCCGTCTGCGCGCAGAGCGGCGCAAAATCACGCAAGCATCATACCACAGCGACAAATATATTGCAATCCGCGGCAAAATCCGTCGAAGCGCACAAAAAAACATCTGCGGAAACCGCAGATGTTCACAAAAAATGCCTTGACTTTTCTGTACCCATTTGGTAAAATAAAGCGCTTATAAACGGGAAAGGGCGAGGAAAAATCCCCACCCACTACCGAGAGAATAGCATACCGCGGCAAAAAAAGCAAGATGCAGTTCGCTTTGTTTTACAACAAAGCCGGGTGTGTCGAACTGAATAGAGCCGCCGCAATACATTCCTTCAAGCGGACAGGGCTTGGAGAAAAGAAAGGCGTGAAGAGCAAAATGGCCAAAGACAAGATGTATGGCAAAACCCTTCGCAAGAATTTCGCCCGACACGAGGAGATCGTGGAGATGCCGAACCTGCTGGCGCTTCAGAAGAAGTCCTACCAGTGGTTCCTCGATACGGGTCTGCGCGAAGTCTTTTCCGACGTCGCCTCGATCTCGAACTACGCGGGCAACCTGGAGCTGAGCTTCATCGACTACAAGATGGACGAAGCGCCCAAGTACGACGTGCTCGAGTGCAAGGCGCGCGACGCGACGTATGCCGCCCCCCTGAAGGTGAGTGTGCGCCTCTACAACAAGGAGACCGGCGAGATCAAGGAGCAGGAGATCTTCATGGGCGACTTCCCGCTCATGACCGAGTCCGGCACGTTCGTCATCAACGGCGCCGAGCGCGTGGTGGTTTCCCAGCTCGTCCGTTCCCCCGGCATTTACTACGGCAAGGAGATCGACCTCAAGACCGACCTCCCGCTGCTGACGTCCACCGTCATCCCGTACCGCGGCGCATGGCTCGAATACGAGACCGACGCCAATGAGATGTTCTGGGTGCGCATCGACAAAAACCGCAAGATCCCCATCACCGAGCTGGTGCGCGCCATCGGCTTCAAGACCGACGCCGAGATCCTCGAGCTGTTCGGCGATGACGACCGCGTGGCCGTCACGCTCGAAAAAGACGCCTGCAAGACCTATGAAGAGGCGATGCTCGAGATCTACCGCAAGCTGCGCCCGGGCGAGCCGCCCACGGTCGAGGCCTGCGAGACCCTCATCAACAACCTCTTCTTCGACCCGCGCCGCTATGACCTGTCCATGGTCGGCCGCTACAAGTACAACAAGAAGCTCTCCCTGTGGGCGCGCATCCGCGGGCAGAAGCTTTCCTTCCCCGTTGCCGACCCGCGCACGGGCGAGATCCTCTTCGACGCAGGCCACATCGTCACCGACGAGGAAGCGCGCGAGATGGATGCCATCGGCGTCAACGATGTGACCATCGAGGTCGATGGCCGTACGATGCGCGTGTTCTCCAACCACATGGTCGATCTTGACCGCTTTGTCGACTTTGATCCCGTGGCCGAGTGCGGCATCAAAGAGCGCGTGCGCGAGAGCGTGCTCAAGGAGCTGCTCGAGCAGTACAGCGGCGAGGAGCTCAAGGAAGCTATCCGCGACAACGCCGACCGCCTCGTCCCCAAGCACATTTTGGTCGACGATATCCTCGCCTCCATCAACTACATGAACGCGCTGGCGCACGGCATCGTCTATAAGGACGATATCGACCACCTTGGCAACCGCCGTTTGCGCTGCGTGGGCGAGCTGCTGCAGAATCAGTTCCGCATCGGTTTTTCCCGTATGGAGCGCGTCATTCGCGAGCGCATGACGATCCAGGATCTCGACATCGTCACCCCACAGAGCCTCATCAACATCCGCCCCGTCACCGCGGCGATCAAGGAGTTCTTCGGATCGAGCCCTCTGTCCCAGTTCATGGACCAGACGAACCCGCTCGCCGAGCTGACGAACAAGCGCCGTCTGTCCGCTCTGGGCCCCGGCGGTCTGAGCCGTGACCGGGCGTCCTTCGACGTGCGTGATATTCACTACACCCACTATGGCCGTATGTGCCCCATTGAGACCCCTGAAGGCCCCAACATCGGCCTGATCAACTATCTGGCGACCTTTGCCCGGATCAACGAGTACGGCTTCGTGGAAGCGCCCTACCGCAAGGTGGACAAGGCCACCGGCTTCGTCACCAAGGACGTGGAGTATATGACCGCCGACGTGGAGGACGACTTCTACATCGGTCAGGCAAACGAGCCTCTGGACGAAAACGGCTGCCTGAAGAATGCCCGTATCACCTGCCGTCACCGCAACGAGATCATCGAAGTGGACCGGGGCGTCATCGATTATATCGACGTGTCCCCCAGAATGATGATCTCCATCGCCACCTCCTTCATTCCCTTCCTGCAGAACGACGACGCCAACCGTGCTCTGATGGGCGCAAACATGCAGCGTCAGGCCGTGCCTCTGCTGACCACCGAGCCGCCCATCGTTGCTACCGGCATCGAGCATAAGGCCGCCGTGGACTCCGAGGTCTGCATCAAGGCGGAGAAGCCGGGCACTGTTACCGCCGTTTCCGCTACCGACATCACCGTCAAGTATGACGACGGCGACGTACAGACCTACCATCTGACCAAGTTCGCCCGGAGCAATGCCGGCACCTGCATCAACCAGCGCCCCATCGTGGTGGTTGGCGAGCGGGTGGACACCCAGCAGATCATTGCCGACGGCCCCAGCTGCTCCGGCGGCGAGGTGGCTCTGGGCAAGAACGTGCTCATCGGCTTCGTCACGTGGGAAGGCTACAATTACGAGGACGCCATTCTGCTGAACGAACGTCTGGTGCGGGAGGACGTCTTCACCTCCATTCACATCGAGGAGCATGAGACCGAAGCCCGTGACACCAAGCTTGGCCCCGAGGAGATCACCCGGGACATCCCCAACGTGGGCGAGGATACTCTGAAGGATCTGGACGAAAACGGCATCATCCGCGTGGGCGCGGAGGTCCACGCCGGTGACTATCTGGTGGGTAAGGTCACCCCCAAGGGCGAGACCGAGCTGACCCCCGAGGAGCGGCTGCTGAGAGCCATCTTCGGTGAGAAGGCAAGAGAAGTCCGGGATACCTCCCTGAAGGTTCCCCATGGCGAAAGCGGTATCGTGGTGGACGTCAAGGTCTTCACCAAGGAAAATTCCGACGAGCTTGCCCCCGGCGTCACCAAATCCGTCCGGGTGTATATCGCCCAGAAGAGAAAGATCTCCGTGGGCGATAAGATGGCCGGCCGTCACGGCAACAAGGGCGTCGTTTCCCGGGTTCTGCCGGAAGAGGATATGCCCTTCCTGCCCGACGGCACCCCGCTGGACATCGTGCTGAACCCCCTGGGCGTGCCTTCCCGTATGAACATCGGACAGGTGCTGGAGGTCCATCTGGGCTACGCCGCCAAGGCGCTGGGCTGGAAGGTCGCCACCCCCGTGTTCGACGGCGCCAACGAGAAGGACATCCGGGACACCCTGAAGCTGGCGGGTCTGCGGGAGGACGGCAAGACCGTTCTGTACGACGGCCGTACCGGCGAACCCTTCGACAATCTGGTCACCGTCGGCTATCCCTACTACCTCAAGCTCCATCATCTGGTTGACGATAAGATCCACGCCCGTTCCACCGGCCCCTATGCTCTGGTCACCCAGCAGCCTCTGGGCGGCAAGGCGCAGTTCGGCGGCCAGCGTTTCGGCGAAATGGAAGTCTGGGCGCTGGAAGCTTACGGCGCCGCCTATACCCTGCAGGAGATCCTGACCGTCAAGTCCGACGACGTCACCGGTCGTGTCAAGACCTACGAGGCCATCGTCAAGGGCGCGAACATTCCCAAGCCCGGCGTGCCGGAATCCTTCAAGGTTCTGGTCAAGGAACTGCAGGCGCTGTGTCTGGACATCCGCGTGCTGGACGAGAACGGCAACGAGATCGAGCTGAAGGACGACGATGACGACGATGATGTGGTCTACAGCTCCGACACCGACAATGAGGTGGTGGTCGGCTCCACCGACGAGGTGCTGGACGCGGGCTTCGTGATCGACGAGGACAGCCCGGAGAGTATTTTGGATGTGTTCGGTGATGCGGAGGAGTCCGACACCGATAGCTACGAAGATTAAGGAGGCTGAAACATGGCAGATGCCACCTTTGATGCCATTAAAATCGGCATTGCTTCGCCGGAGATGATCCGGCAGTGGTCCTATGGCGAAGTGAAGAAGCCTGAGACCATCAACTACCGTACCCTGAAACCCGAGCGGGACGGCCTGTACTGCGAGCGGATCTTCGGACCGACCAAGGACTGGGAGTGCCACTGCGGTAAATATAAGAAAATCAAGTACAAGGGCAAGATCTGCGACCGCTGCGGCGTGGAAGTCACCAAGGCCAAGGTGCGCCGGGAGCGCATGGGCCACATTGAGCTGGCCGCCCCCTGCAGCCACATCTGGTATTTCAAGGGCATTCCCTCCCGGATGGGCCTGATTCTGGACATCTCCCCCAAGGTGCTGGAGAAAGTCCTGTACTTCGCCGCCTATATCGTCACCGACCCCGGCGATGCACCTCTGGCGCTGAATCAGGTGCTCACCGAGAAGGAATACCGGGACATGCGGGAAAAGTACGAGGACGACTTCAAGGCCGGTATGGGCGCGGAAGCCGTCAAGGCGCTGCTGGAGCAGATCGATTTGGATCAGCTGAGCCATCAGCTCCGGGAAGAGCTGAAAACCGCTTCCTCCCAGAAGAAGCTGCGGATCGTCAAGCGGCTGGAGGTCGTGGAAGCCTTCCGGGAATCCGGCAACAAGCCCAGCTGGATGATCATGGATGTGCTGCCCGTCATTCCCCCCGACATCCGTCCCATGATCCAGCTGGACGGCGGCCGGTTCGCCACCTCTGATCTGAACGACCTGTACCGCCGTGTCATCAACCGGAACAACCGTCTGAAGCGGCTGGTGCAGCTCCACGCCCCCGACATCATCATCCGCAACGAAAAGCGGATGCTGCAGGAGGCCGTGGACGCCCTGATCGACAACGGTCGCCGCGGCCGCGCCGTCACCGGCGCCAATAACCGGGCGCTGAAGTCCCTGTCCGACATGCTCAAGGGCAAGCAGGGACGCTTCCGTCAGAACCTGCTGGGCAAGCGTGTTGACTATTCCGGACGCAGCGTTATCGTCGTCGGCCCCGAGCTGAAGCTGTATCAGTGCGGCGTGCCCAAGGAGATGGCCATCGAGCTGTTCCGCCCCTTCGTTATGAAGAAGCTGGTCTCCGACGGTCTGGCCAACAACATCAAGTCCGCCAAGAAGATGATCGACAAGGGCAAGACCGAGGTCTGGGACGCTCTGGACGAGATCATCAAGGACCGCCCGGTCATGCTGAACCGTGCGCCTACCCTGCACCGTCTGGGCATTCAGGCTTTCGAGCCGATTCTGGTGGAAGGCCGCGCATTGAAGCTGCATCCTCTGTGCTGCACCGCTTTCAACGCCGACTTCGACGGCGACCAGATGGCCATTCACGTACCCCTGTCTCCCGAGGCGCAGGCTGAGGCCAGAATGCTGATGCTGTCTGCCAACAACCTGCTGCGTCCTCAGGACGGCAAGCCCGTCACCGTACCGACGCAGGATATGATCCTTGGCGCCTACTATCTGACCTACACCCGTCTGGGCAAGGCCGAGAAGGGCGCGGAGACCGTGTTCGTCACCGACCCCGGCGATACCGACTTCCCCGTCAACGAGATCGTGGACGCGGACGAGTTCGTCGCCGCCAACAAGGCCGCCAAGGCCGCGGGCAAGGCCATTGCCAAGTTCCGCCCCATCCACAATTATTCCTCCGTCAACGAGGCCATTGCCGCCTACGCTGCCGGCACCGTGGGTCTGCACGCCCCCATCCGGGTGCGCTACGGCAAGAAGATCGACGGCGAGATGCGCTACCGCATCATCGACGCCACCGTCGGCCGTCTGATCTACAACGAGCCGATCCCCCAGGATCTGGGCTTCGTTGACCGCACCGTCCCCGGCCATGAGTTCGATCTGGAGGTCAGCTTCCTTGTCGGCAAGAAGCAGCTGGGCAAGATCATCGACAAGTGCATCCGCCGCCACGGCTTCACCATCGCCACCGAGATGCTGGACCGCATCAAGGCTCTGGGCTACAAGTATTCCACCAAGGGCGCTATCTCCGTGTCCATCGCGGACATGGTGGTTCCCAGCGTCAAGTACGAGATGGTGCATTCCGCGGAGAAGAAGGTCGTGGAGATTGAGCACTTCTACCGTCAGGGCTATATCACCAACGACGAGCGCTACCGTCTGGTGGTTCAGCAGTGGGAAAAGACCACCGCGGACGTCACCAACGCCCTGCAGGGCAGCATGGACGAGTTCAACCCCATCTACATGATGGCCGACTCCGGCGCCCGTGGTTCCATGGCACAGATCCGTCAGCTGGCCGGTATGCGTGGCCTGATGGCCGATACCGCAGGCCGTACCATTGAGATTCCCGTTAAGGCGAACTTCCGTGAAGGTCTGTCCGTTCTGGAATACTTCATCTCCTCCAGAGGCGCCCGTAAGGGCATGACCGATACCGCTCTGCGTACCGCTGACTCCGGTTACCTGACCCGTCGAATGGTGGACGTTTCTCAGGACGTCATCATCCGGGAGCACAACTGCGGCACCACCAACGGCATCTGGGTCGGCGCGGTGTACGACAAGAACGGCGACGTGATCGACACCTTCGGCAACCGCATCCGCGGCCGTTATCCCGTCCACGATGTGGTCGATCCCCAGACCGGCGAGCTGCTGCACTCCAAGGACGTCATGATGATGCCCGAGGACGCGGAGAAGTTCGAGCAACACGGCATCAACAAGATCTATATCCGCACCATTCTGGGCTGCCGCGCCCGTGTGGGCGTGTGCGCCAAGTGCTACGGCATGAACCTTGCCACCTCCAAGGAGGTCGATCTGGGTGAGGCCGTCGGCATCATTGCCGCTCAGTCCATCGGCGAACCCGGTACCCAGCTGACCATGCGTACCTTCCACTCCGGCGGCGTCGCGGGTGACGATATCACTCAGGGTCTGCCTCGAGTCGAAGAACTGTTCGAGGCCCGCCGTCCCAAGAAGATGGCGCAGATCTCCGAGATTACCGGCGTAGTGAGCGTGGACGAGACCCACCGCACCGCCCTGCGTAACATCACCGTGACCGCCGACGACGGCGAGGTGAAGGTGTATCAGGTGCCTTACTCCGTGGGACTGAAGGTCGCCCACGGCAAGGTCGTGGAAAAGGGTCAGCCCATCACCGACGGCGCGCTGTATCCGCAGGATGTTCTGCGTATCTCCGGCGTGGAGGCTGTGCAGGATTATCTGGTGCAGTCCGTCCAGGCGGTGTACCGTCAGCAGGGCGTTGAGATCAACGACAAGCACATCGAGGTCATCATCCGTCAGATGATGCGCAAGGTGCGTGTGGAAGATCCCGGCGATACCGCGCTGCTCACCGGCAGCGCCATCGACAACTTCGAGTTCGAGGATGCCAACGCCGAAATTCAGCGCCGCATTGACGCCGGCGAGACCGAGCTGCGTCCCGCCACTGCCAGCGCCATGCTGCTGGGCATCACCAAGGCCGCTTTGGCCACCGACTCCTTCCTGTCCGCCGCTTCCTTCCAGGAGACGACCAAGGTGCTTACCGATGCCGCCATCAAGGGCAAGGTAGACCATCTGGTAGGTCTGAAGGAGAACGTGCTGATCGGCAAGCTGATCCCCGCCGGTTCCGGCCTGATGGCCTACCGGGACTACCAGCCCGGCGCGACCCCCGAAGCCAGAATCCCCGAGGAAATGATCGAGAACGCATTGAATTAACAAGAATCCGGCCGCTGCCCGAAAGGGCGGCGGCCGGATTTGCAATGCTGAGAAGCGTTAAAATGACCCTCGCATCAGTCGGACGCGAGGGTGGTTTCGTCTATGACGCCGTGTTCGGCTTCAAATTCCGCGATACACTTCTTTATCAGCTGCTCGATCTCCTTATTCTTGGTTCGACCCTCGTATTCGGCAATATATCCCAGCTTGTCCAGCAGAATCTGAGAAATGCGCAGCGTATACCTGGGGAAATCATCTTTCATATTGGCTCACCTCTGACGCAATTTTGATGCAATTGTAATAAGACGGTGGGGGAATTGCAAGCGGTGAACCGCAAATTGCGATAAAATGAGCGGATTCACCAATTTGCAGAAAAGGGACAACGAAAAAAATCTGGAAAATTTGTTGACAATCCTGAAAAAATGCGTATAATATCATCTTGTATGGATACAAAAAAGGAAAGTAGAATACCCGAGTGCGGCAATGTGCCAGACCTTACCGGCGTTAAGACGGTGGTCGGCGCGAAGCAGCTGAAAAAAGCTGTGGAGGCAGGCCGCGCCAGGTATGTTTTTCTGGCTGAAAATGCCGATCCTGCCGTCATAGAGCCCATCGTGCTGCTGTGCCGGACGCAGGAGATCCAGACCGTCTGGGTGCCCAGTATGGCCGAGCTTGGCCGTGCCTGTGGTATCGAGGTGGGCGCGGCGGCTGCCGCCGTCGTGGATTGATTCTGGTTCTATCGGACAACCGTCCGTAGAATATAAGACCCGCCAAAATGGCGAGAACAAAAGAAAGGAGAAAATAGATGCCTACTTTTAATCAGCTCGTAAGAAATGGCCGTCAGCAGGCTACCTACAAGTCCACCGCTCCTGCTCTGCAGAGAGGTCTGAACACTCTGGAGAACAAGGCGACGAATCTGCCTTCCCCCCAGAAGCGCGGCGTGTGCACTGCTGTTCGTACCACCACCCCCAAGAAGCCGAACTCCGCTCTGCGTAAGATCGCCCGTGTGCGTCTGACCAACGGTATGGAAGTTTCCGCTTACATTCCCGGTGTCGGCCATAACCTGCAGGAGCACTCCGTGGTGCTGATCCGCGGCGGCCGTGTCAAGGACCTGCCCGGCGTTCGTTACCACATCATCCGCGGCACTCTGGATACCCAGGGCGTGCAGAACCGGATGCAGTCCCGCTCCAAGTATGGCGCGAAGCGCCCCAAGGCCGGTAAGAAGAAGTAATTTTCTTTCCGCCAATCCAATTTGACTTTTCCAAGCCCGTTCGCAAGGCTTCGCCTTGCCAAGATGGTTTTATATAGATGAAACCTCTGGCCAGGCACAACGAAAGTCACACTTTCGAGTACCGATGAAATCATTATATTATGAAGGAGGGAAGCAAAGTGCCCAGAAGAGGTAATGTTCCCAAGAGAGAGGTCCTTCCGGATCCCAATTACAATTCCGTTCTGGTTACCAAGCTCATCAACAGCATCATGCTGGACGGCAAGAAGGGTGTTGCCCAGAAGGTCGTGTATGGTGCATTTGAAATTGTCGAGAACAAGACCGGCAAGAATGGCCTGGAAGTGTTCCAGCAGGCAATGGAAAACATTATGCCCGCCGTGGAGCTGAAGGCTCGCCGTGTCGGCGGCGCTACCTATCAGGTGCCTATCGAAGTTCGCCCTGACCGCCGTCAGACCTTGGGGCTGCGCTGGATCACCAACTACAGCCGCGCCCGCAGCGAGAACACCATGAAGGAGCGTCTGGCTGCCGAGATCATGGATGCTGCCAACAATACCGGCGCCTCCGTTAAGAAGCGTGAGGACGTCCACAAGATGGCTGAAGCCAACAAGGCCTTCGCCCATTTCCGCTGGTAATAAAGGAGAAAACCAATGCCTAGACAGTATTCTCTGGAGAATACAAGAAACTTCGGCATCATGGCACACATCGATGCCGGCAAAACCACCACCACCGAGCGTATCCTGTTCTACACCGGTAAGAATTACAAGATCGGTGAGACCCACGACGGCTCCGCCACCATGGACTGGATGGCACAGGAGCAGGAGCGCGGCATTACCATCACTTCCGCTGCAACTACCTGCTTCTGGAAGGGCTGCCGGCTGAACATCATCGACACCCCGGGTCACGTGGACTTCACCGTTGAGGTGGAGCGTTCCCTGCGTGTTCTGGACGGCGCCGTGACCGTTCTGTGCGCCAAGGGCGGTGTGGAACCCCAGACCGAGACCGTTTGGCGTCAGGCTGACGAGTACAAGGTTCCCCGCATGATCTACGTCAACAAGATGGATATCATGGGCGCCGACTTCTTCCGCGTTCTGGACATGATTCACGAGCGCCTGAAGTGCAACGCCGTGCCCATCCAGCTGCCCATCGGCAGCGAGACCTTCTTCAAGGGCAACGTAGATCTGCTCACCATGAAGGCCAACGTCTTCTACGATGAGCTGGGCAAGGACGTCCGCGTCGAGGATATCCCTGAAGACATGGTGGATATCTGCGAAGAGTACCACGAGAAGCTGATGGATGCCGTCACCGCGCTGGACGACGACCTGGCCATGATGTACCTGGAAGGCGAGGAAATCCCCGTCGAGAAGATCAAGGCCGTCATCCGCAAAGCCACCATCGACAACGAGATGGTGCCTATCGTCTGCGGTACGTCCTACAAGAACAAGGGTGTTCAGGAGCTGCTGGACGCAGTCGTGGACTATATGCCCAGCCCCCTGGACAAGAAGGGCATCCGGGGCATCAACCCTGAGACCGAGGAAGAGGATTTCCGTCCTGCTTCCGACGACGCACCCTTCTCCGCTCTGGCCTTCAAGATCGCTACCGACCCCTACGTGGGCAAGCTGTGCTACTTCCGCGTGTACTCCGGTACGCTGGAGAAGGGCACCACCGTGCTGAACTGCACCAAGGGCGTTAACGAGCGTATGGGTCGTATCCTGCAGATGCACGCCAACCACCGTGAGGACATTGAGAAGGTCTACGCCGGCGACATCGCCGCCGTGGTCGGCGTCAAGAACACCACCACCGGCGACACGCTCTGCGACGAGGATCACCCCATCATTCTGGAGTCCATGGTCTTCCCCGAGCCCGTTATCGAGGTCGCTATCGAGCCCAAGACCAAGGCCGGTCAGGAAAAGATGGGCATCGCCCTGA
>ERZ773136.1737-NODE-1737-length-20113-cov-4.580267_pt1 | contig 20113 bp, 15 predicted proteins | sample MGYA00580855_ERZ773136 | MGnify/ENA primary metagenome ERZ773136 (study PRJEB29015, sample SAMEA2737860) | human gut metagenome | biome: human gut; feature: human-associated habitat; material: faeces | place: China | collected 2012 ... | reverse complement strand
TTGTTGAGAAGAGTTATAAAAATTGCCCATTAATTATGAAATGAGTTCTAGTCAGCTATGGTACATAGGTAAGCTTTGAAGGATCTCTGTTTACATAAGAACGATACTTTTGTGATATAGTTTCCGTTAAATGAGAATAAAAGAAGAGCATAGTATTAGGCTATGCTCTTTTTTATGTATAAAATAATTCGGACATACATAATATGAAGTTTTACTCTTCATGGTCTCTGTTCTTAAGGTTTGTAACACTCAACCATATAGGGGGTATGTAATACTAATATAATACTAATATAAATATATTAAAATAGTAAATTTATATAGGAAATAGTTAGATTGTTTAAATATCAAAAATAGTAACTTTATATGTGGAATAGTTAGTAATTGTTTAAACATTAAAACAACAACCAAATATGCTGATTGAATGTTGAGTATAGAGAAGCAATTGATTTAATAAAAAACAATATGGAATGTGGAAGTATATTTATCCAATACACTGCAAACATGTCATCAGCATATTTGCAGAGTATTGGCTCATTATTGTTTTATGTTCTTTGTCTAAATATGAGGTGAAAACATGAAAAACAAAAACGTACAGTATCTGGATAATATCAAAAATAGTGTCAATGAGTTGTTAGACTTCTATACAGACAATCATCGTAAAACATTATCCATCAGGTTTGATGTTAGATATCCTCAAAATTATACCGGAGATACCTCATCAAAAAATATATCTGATTGCATGGCACATATGGTCAAAAAGTATAAACGTCGTAAATGTGATCCGTATTATATTTGGGTACGTGAACAAAATAAAAGTGATCATCCTCACTACCATTGTTTGTTCTTGTTAGATGGTACTAGAGTTAAAACTTATAACCATGTCTTTAAGAGTGTTGAGACAATTTGGAATTCTACTCTGGATATAGATAGAGATTCAAAAGGATTGATAGACTACTGCACGAATAAATCCAATAGGGATTATAACGGTAAAATGATTACCAGGACATCTAATATTGAAAAGTTTGATTCAAGATTAGATGAGGTGAAACAGCAGGCTTTATATTTGGCAAAAGCATACTCCAAAGGTCCTCTCTATGATGGACAGAGAAACTTTGGTATGTCACGTTTACCTAAAAATAAAAACAGAGATTCTCATAATTCTGATAATAATTAAGGGGATTATCATGGATACTCAAAACAAAAAATCTTATAGTTTTTCAGTGCAGCAGTCACCAAATTCTGAAAACGAACATACTGCTATCGTATCTGTATCTCTCTGTGATGGTACGATGACAGTATCCAACTTTGGTAGTGCAAATCAGGCTACAGTGAATTCTTACAACACAGTCGATATTATCAATGCTGCTAGAAATGATGCTCAGGCAAAGATTCAAGATCAGATGAATTTCATGTCGTCTCAAGCAGCATATCATCCATCAGTATCTACGGCTCAGAAAGATTCTACATATCCAGTTAATAGCAATTCTAGTACAACAGCGTTACCACCTTCTCAGAATAAACATGGAGGTGGGAGCAAACTGGCTAGTGAGAAACAGAAAGATTTTATAAAGCAGTTGGCTGATAGAAAGCGTATACATATAGATCAGTTGTGTATGGATATGTTTAGCCACGGTAGTAGTAATATGACAGGTGCTGAGGCAAACGAGATGATCAAGCATTTAAAAAGATCATAAAAGATTGATAGTATAAAAAGGGGAAGGAGATGATCTTTTCATGAGTTCTCTCCTTCCCTGTAAAATTTATCAAAATGATAGAGCGTGTTTTTGTTGAGTTTTATCATCACAGTATTACGGGAGAAAAACTATCTGTATAAGATAAATTTTATACTTGTAAGAGGATTCATCTGCATAATATATTTTCATCTTATTTGTTTCTATATCGTCAAAAAAAATATCATCCGCTTTCCTTGACGAATACTTTATTAAATTGATATGTTTTATCACCTTGGAACCCATTCTTGCTCTTGCTATAGTTTTGCCGTTGACTAGTAAAAATATTAAGATGATAGGTGAAATTTCTCGAAGAACTACTAGGCACAGATAGAGCAGCATGATTCATATGCCAGCACGCAGTTATATAGCCATCGATCTCAAGTCTTTTTACGCCTCTGTGGAATGCATGGAGCGTGGTCTTGATCCGTTGACTACTCACCTAGTGGTAGCTGATCCCAGCAGGACAGAGAAGACCATTTGTCTGGCAGTTTCTCCCTCATTGAAAGCTCATGGTATTCCAGGTAGAGCACGCTATTTTGAGGTCATCCAGAAGGTACATGCAGCCAATGCTTTGCGCAGACAGAAAGCTCCACTGAGGAGATTTACAGGTGAATCCTCAGATGCTCTTGAGCTAGCTGCTGATCCTTCCCTAGCCATAAGTTATCTGACAGCTGTGCCTCGTATGGCTCTTTATATCGAGTACAGTACCAGAGTTTACAGCGTATATCTGAAGTATTTCTCTCCTGATGATATCCACGTTTATTCCATCGATGAGGTCTTTATCGATGCTACTTCCTATTTGAAAAATTATCGTACATCCGTACATGAACTCACTAAGAGCGTCATTCTTGATGTGCTACGCAGCACTGGTATCACAGCTACAGCAGGTATAGGCACCAATCTCTATCTGGCAAAAGTGGCTATGGATATCATGGCAAAAAAAGTAGCAGCAGATGAGGATGGTGTGCGTATAGCCTGTCTGGATGAGATGTCGTATCGTCAGCAGTTGTGGCATCACACCCCCTTGAGGGATTTCTGGAGAGTTGGCAGAGGATATGTCCAGAAGCTGGAAATGTACGGCATCAAAACGATGGGAGATATTGCCCGCTATTCCATCCATAGCGAAGATTTACTCTTTCGTCTGTTTGGGGTGAATGCAGAGCTGCTGATAGATCATGCCTGGGGTTATGAACCGTGTACGATGGCAGATATCAAGGCATACCAGCCATCTTCCAGGAGCATAGGTTCAGGACAAGTGCTGCATTCTCCCTATGAGGTGGAAAAAGCTCGTCTGGTGGTCAAGGAAATGGTGGACTCGCTTGCTCTGGATCTGGTGAGCAAGCGTTTGGTGACGGATCAGCTGGTATTGACGGTGGGATATGATATCGAGAGTCTGTCTCCTGAGCGTGGTTATACCGGTCTGGTGATTACGGACAGCTATGGACGACAGCTTCCTCAGCATGCACATGGTACGGTCAATCTAGGCCAGTTCACATCTTCCAGCAGACGGATGACACATGCTGTTCTGGAGCTTTTTGATCGCATCGTGGATCAAAAGTTGCTGGTCAGGCGTATCAACCTGGTAGCAGCCCATGTCTTGCATGAAAGCCAGATAGGCAAAGACAAAAAGCCCAGACAACTCGATTTGTTCACCGATTATGCTGCGAAGCAGAAGCGGGAAGAGCAGGAACAGGGACAGCTCCAGAGAGAACGGAAGAGACAGGAGGCCATCCTGAAGATCCGTGAACGCTATGGCAAAAATGCCCTGCTGAAGGGCATGAACCTGGAAGAGGGAGCGACGACCAGGGAACGCAACCAGCAGATAGGAGGGCACAAGGCATGAGCGACAAGTACGATGATATCATCAATCTGCCACGTCCTGAGTCCAAGTATCCCCGTATGCCCAGAGCCAACAGAGCTGCCCAGTTTTCCCCCTTTGCTGCCCTGACAGGGCATGAAGAAGCCATTCGGGAGACAGCCTATCTGGTAGATGAGCCTAAAAAATTTAGTACAAAAAAATATAGAATTATTACTTCCGCCTTTCAATCAATTTTTTTCTAATTAAGTTTAATTTGTCGATATCACACTTTCCAATTCTACAATTTAGAGTTTTTGCATTTACGAACGATACAATATCGTCAATATCGCTATTTTCACTAAACATCTTTTTCAGATTTTCTATGTCGAAATGATCTATTCTTTGATATGGAATTGTTATTGATTTAAATTCGTTCGGCGTTAATTCAATTACGCCGCCTGCATAATACCTCCCGACAAATTCACATTGGGCGAGTGTTAATGAGTTATAGAAACAGAAAACTAGGCTCTCAGGGTCTATATTTTTAGACAACTGTAGCCCATATGCAATATCCGTAGTATATATCTGCTCAGGATTAGTAGAAAAACGAGGGATGGTGTCATAACGCTTGAAAAATATTACACTTCCACTTTTAACTATTGGAACTCCGTACCAAGGTTTTCGCCTAGAGCATTTATAGCTATACTGAATTTCAATGCCATTTCGTTTTGTTTTTGCAACAATATTCAAATATTCTTGCAACTGAATAGGTAAGCTATTGAAATCAAATTCTGCCAAATCTAATAGATAGACTTTATTGTTTTTTGACTCTAGATCTAATATAAGATTATGATTGACTTCGAATTTATTTTTTGCCATTGCTCCTTTTGATAAAATTGGTTTAATATAGTTTGTGCAATTATATCGAATAACTTCCTCTTTAGTTAGAATAAACTTATTGTTTGCTCCAGTGACAATCCCTGGTGCACTCTGGGAAATTTCTCTTATGCTAGGATAATATTTCGATATATTATTTAGTAAATCTATTTCTTCATCGGAAAGAATAGCATTTGACCATTTTTTTAGTGGTTTGTTTCGCTCAATTTTAGACTGATAAAAGGGCTTTGAAGAATTGGAATTAAAATATTTTTGGTATAAAATATAAGGTAGCCCTTTTATTTCGTTTGTAATATATACTAAGCAAGCATCTTGATCTATAGTAGGGAATATACGTTTTGAGAAACAAATAATATGGATCGTGTTAAAATTTTTTTCTAAAAAGCTCCTAATTTTTTCGGCATAGTTGACTTGCAAAAACTCAATAGGAAGTACAAAAAAAATTGCACCATTTTTAGAAAGAAGCTGGCTAGCTGCTAAAACAAATGCAACCCAAGCATTTTGTACTACATTCTCAGGTAGTCCTATTTTTCGGCATAAAGTACGTGATGCTTCTAAGAATGCTTTATCCATATTTTTCAAATTAATATAAGGTGGGTTGCCTATAATTAAATCAAATTTGGCTCTAGTTCCTAAAGAAAAAACAATAAAATCAGATACAACTAATCTCAGCTTGGGCGAAGAAATTTTTTCTTTAACATGCATTAATTTATCTTCGACAAGTTCAATACCAACGATGCTAGAAATAAAATTTGACTTCAAAAACACTTCAATAAAACGGCCATCACCAGCACTAGGTTCTAAAATACTTTTTATATTTTTATTTTGTTTTTCTAGATAATTATATATAAATTTTATGACTTCGTGCGGTGTGTAATACGATCCAATTAGTTTATTGTTTGCAGTATTCATAAAATTTATTATAGGTAGTGATTTCTAGCTTCAAACAAATGACGATAGCATTCATTTAGTCTTGCTATTTGAGGATACTCTTCTAAAAGATCGCGCAGTTCCATCAATAAGTAATCAAGACGTCGAAATTCACTGCCAAGTCCAAGTTTGTCATAGAAAGTCTTAACTGTATCATCAGAACTATAGTTTTGATGAATCCTTATATAGTAATCAGCATCTCGAAAAAAAATATTAGCTATAGAAGTGTCATCGGGGTTTAAAAGTCCTCTGTGAGGACCTTCAATTAAAAAGTCACTTTTTCCTCGATTACAAGCATGGCAAGCTAGTACTAAATTGCTTAGTTTTCCCGCCTGACTACGACCATGGATTGTTTGCTCAAAGCTACTTTCACAAATGAAGTGATCAACTTCAAATAGTTGAATATTCAAAATATATGTTGAAATCCCACAATATGCGCATTTATAATTATATATTTCTGCAAATTCTTTAAAATTTTTATTTTTATCGCTAACACGATTATACATTATTTTTGTTTGTGGATATTTACTTTTGAGAGTTTTCTCAAGATTTTCTTTCCCAGAAATGATATCCTCGAACTTAGATAGTTTTGTAGTGCGGTAATCCTTATTCATTGAAGTCATTTTTTAACTCCCTAAATGCTAATATTAACTTATCGATATCAGTTTTTTTCAACCCCTCATATGCCACATCTCCCTTCATTGAGTATAAGATGCTATCCTGGAGAAATTTATCGATAACACTGCTAGATTGCATAGTTAGCGCAATCTCTTCAAGAGCCAATACCTCTTTAATTGCTTCGTCTAAGCACGGATCAAGGTTTTCCGTATAATAAGATTCAGCGTCACTTTCACCTGTGCCTGAAAATTTGACTACTGTATTTTCAGTACGCAATCTATTGTCTTGACTAATAATAATTACCTCAATATAAGGTAAAAGTTTTTTGAAAAGCACTTTGAATTGTTGCCCAGAGAAACGACTACTAGCACTCCACTCTTCAAATAGATGGTTATCAATTAAAATTATATTGGCTGAGGTTACGACTTCATTTTTTATTAGATCTTCATAACCTTTTTCCTCATCAAATCTAACTTCATGATAATCTTTAATTATTTCGTTGCCATTGTATTTAAAAATTTTTTCACTCCATGCAACCATATGCTTAGATATAATCTTATCGATCCTATCATCTACGTATACAACATTTATTTTTTTCATTGCAGTTTTTCCCCAAGTTTAAAATTAAATTTGAAGCCATTTTTCCCATCAATACTTTCTACTTCCCCACCTGTCAGCTTTATTGTGTTATGAACAATCCACATCCCCAAACCATGTCCATCTTTTCTTGATGATTCATGAACAGCTAATATCCGCATAGGCTCATCGACATATTTTTCAGGGAGACCTCGACCGTAATCTTGATACATAATTTCTAGATAGTTATCAAAATTTTTTACTGATATACTTATCTTTACCGTTGCCAGATGCTTATTTTGTTGCAGTGAATTAAGTATAAGATTGTCAAAAATCGCTATTAGTATGTCTTCTGAGGTCTCAAAGTAAATATTTTCTTCAATTTCAATATTAATCAAAAGTACAGCATAGTCTCGACTCCAGTTCTTCTTTATTTTATCCAAAGTCTCATTGATAGATAAATTCGTCTTGTAAAATTTACGTTTTTCTATTTCACTGAGCATGGTATTGATGAAGGTAAGTATTTTTTTATTGATATATTTATTTTCTTCCAAAAGGGCAGGGATATTTTTGTAGCTATATCGAGTGTATTGAGCAGAACAAAGTTGATCCCAAAAACCATATTCAGTCAACGCATTTACGATGTAATCATAGTTGATGCTGATGCTATTTCTATCATTTTTGAGCTCATGAGCAATAGACGCGGCTTTAAGGCCTGTAGTAGCGAGAACATTGAGAATTCTGATATCATACTGATATTTTTTCTCTGTATTTTCTTTTTCATTTTGATAATTTTTTGATTCTTTTTTTACCGCAGAAAGTTCAAGAGCAAGTTTTTTTAACTCTGCAACGGTCAAGATTCTTTTAGGATTTGTTAAAATTTTGTCAATCACAGGGGTGGATGCCGAAGGCCCTGGGACATTTTTTATGTCGATAGATCGAAGAATTTCCTGTCTATATCGTTCAAATTTAGCTATGCCAGATGTTATTATTTTTATAAATAATTTGAAATATTCATTCTCCTGTAACCCTTGCCTGTTAGCGATGTCTTGCAGATAAGGATTTTTTTCTTTATCAATATCTACTTTACCAGAGAGTTGATTTTCCCGAACTCTCCATGCTCCAGTTCGGTGAGTTGCAGCAGCTGGGGATTTCCGGACACGTTGATTAAGACATAGCCAGTCTTTTTTACCTTCGAATGAAGAAATACTAAATGCATTTCTATATAAAATCACGCCACAATCATATCTATCTTCAAGAATGTCGTGTTTATATAAAAATTTATCACAGTCTTGTTTTGTGCATGATTTAAGTGAAAAATATAGAGTTGCCGAAAAATCGCCAACATCCTTTAACATTTGTTCAAGATCTTGTTCGGAAATATCAACTTCTTTATCACCTAATAATTCTTGAGTAATCAAAATTTTATGTTGTGCACTATGAATATTATCTTTGCAATATTCTTGAGCTGAAGAATAGAATTCATCACTATCTAAACTCCATAGAAGCTTTGTTTCTGATGCGTTATAAGCTAAGTTTATTTGCGTGACAAAATTTTTCCCTAATTGAGGTGTAGAAAAAATATATTTAACATCTTTTCCAAAGTTTGGATTAATTGTAATATGCATCCTATCGTCATTGTAGGTGAGAGATAAATAATCGATAAGTTGTTTTATTGATTTTTCAGTCCATTTATCTCGCAATTTAGTTATTTCTATTTTTGTTCCCTGGAGCAAATCACCTAACTCTTTGGAATCTTCAAAAAAGCTTACTTGCCAATCTGTAGTCCATTTTATGGATTGCTTTCCTTTTTGGGTGCTGGACAGAATAGCAATTTCACCAAGACGAGCTAATGCAAAGCGGCCAATGCCTTTTGAACCAGCCAGTACACGTCCATCACTGCCTATTTCATCTTGTAAAATATATTTTTTATCACTTTTGCCTACGTGCATCCATTTATCATATATTGTTTTTTTATCCATACCAATACCATCGTCTATGATAGTTATGGCATCTTCATCAAAAGAGATCGAAATATTTTTTGCTTGTGCATCATAGGCATTTTTGACAATTTCTAATACTGCTGATTCTTTATTAGTAAAATTTTGAACGCCTAAAAGCTCAGCTATTGTACTATCTTCAACAGTATACTTAAGTTTTTCCATAACAATCTCCCTTCTTATTACATGCAAAAACGTAATTTGGGAAGAGTTTTTATAATCGATAGTGTTTGCATGCTCACCGAAATCACACTCAGGAGCAAGTCGAGGATATACCTCGGCTTACCCTGTTCTTGTGCCCAGTCGTTAGGATCGTTGGTAATGCCGCTGGCTTTGTCTGTCTTGATCTGATAGCGCTCCATGACCCATTCGATGGCGGATCGACCATTGACCACGTAATCGTAGGCTTCCAGAGGGATGTTGGTCAGCTTGATCCTGGGATTGAACTCGATGACAGATTTGTCTTTCTTGTCAGGGAAGCGCATCTTCTCCACATGGAAATTGCCCTGTTCAGCTCCTTCGACAACTACTTCTCCACATGCGGGCTGAGTCTCATAGTTGAGGTGCAGGTCTGCCAGAGTTCTTCCTGCCTTGCTGAATGCCCAGAAATCCGCAGGTTTCTCCACCAGGGGGATACGAGGCAGCATCTTTTTCAGATCCGCAGCAAAGGCTTTCCGGTAGTCAGGGGAGTGCAGCAAGCCATAGACGTAGTAGAAGATGTCTTCCTTGGTCACTTTGGGGCCATAGCTTTCCCGGCAGCGTTCCAGAATGAAGTTGGTGATGCCATCCTTGCGCGTGTATTCCTCATTACCGGCATCAAAGAGTGTCGGCTGATAAACAGAGCGCTTTTCATAGTAGTAGAGAGGAAAGCATTGTGCTCCAATATTTTGAAGATGAAAATCTGGAATCATATTTGTAGCAATCGGTAGTGATTTATTCCAATCCCCCCCTATGCCAGGTAAACAAATTACTATATTTTTAGAATGTTGAGTAGGGAATATTTTGGGTATTTGATACACTCTTTCATTAAGGTTTCTGCTAAAATAGACAAATTGCTTATTGAATGGGCGGTACAAACTAAATTTACATTTTTCGATATTAAAGCTTATTTTTTGTTTTTTGTAAAAACTTGTTTGGAGATTTGCTGACCAGCTTATTTTTTTGCTATCGAGCTGTGGCTTATCCTCCCCAGAATCGACCATCTCTGTATAGTAAGATATTGTTTTCTCAATATTGTGTTGTAGTTTTTCTTGGCAAAAATTATAACACCAGCTATCTCTACTCGTTAATAATCCTCCAGAATATACTGAAAATATGGTATTTTTACTTTTATCTTTATCGCCAAGCGCTATAAATGCGCTAAATAAATCGTTACGCTGATTGAGCCAGTCCCCATGTGTATTGGGGTGGAGCTGTGTCCATTCCATGTTGGAATCAAGGATGCTGCGCTTTTGAGCGATGATGGCAAGTTTTTCTTCCCGGCTCAGGTAGTCACCTATGTCATGGTATTTGATAAACGCTTTACCCTGATGGCCAGGCTTTTTGACAAGGACAGTGATGGCAATGGGAGTCCGGCTACCAGAGCCAAAGATTTTTCCACCTTCCCGTCGAGAAGTCTCTCCGCTCGTCCTTTGGTTCCCACGCAGATTGAAGACATAAACAGCACTGAATTCATCTTCCAGGCATTTGCGGAAACCGTCCATTGCATTGCCATCCAGCCATCCTGCATTTGTGACAAATGCAACTATTCCTCCGGTTTTTGCGTCAATTCTATCAGAAGCAAAGCGAAAGGCCTTAATATATGTGTCATAGACACTTTTGCTGAGCTTTGCTTTAGAATTTAATACATATGTATCAGCAATACGCTTTTCAAGTTTTTTGTATGACTGATTTTTTGCATCATCATTTTCGGATTTCTGGCCCACAGAATATGGAGGGTTGCCGATGATGACCTGGATGGGAGATTTTTGCTGTGCCTGTACGCGTTCAGAATTTTGCTGTAGGGCAGGAGTATAGAGCCGGTTGGTATCGTCTGTTTCTCCCAGCTGGAAAGTATCCGTCAGGCAGATGCCATTGAACGGAGTGTAGGCAGTGTTTTCCCCCTGGGTAGCGTGGTAGGCGTTCTCGATGTTGATGGACGCGATATAATAGGCCAGCAGGACTATCTCGTTAGCATGGAGTTCGTGTTTGTATTTGCGAGGCAATGCTTCCGGTGTGATGAGACCGCTTTCGATCATACGGGCAATAAAAGTTCCTGTTCCGGTGAAGGGATCTAGGATATGCACGTTCTCATCAGAAAGGGAACGACCGAATACCGCCTGCAAAACATCCGCTACAGAACGGTTAATAAAATCCACGATCTCCACCGGAGTGTAGACGATGCCCAGTTTTTCCACAGTCAAAGGGAAGGCGGTGCGGAAAAATTTGTCGTACAGCTCAACGATGATACGCTGTCTGCCCTCAGTGTTGTCGATCCCGGCAACACGCATCTTCACGGATTCGTAAAAGCGTGACAGGACAACGGTATCCTTTTCCAGAGCCTGTTCTTCCAGCAGATCGATCATTCCCTGCAAGGCACGAGAAACCGGATTGTTCTGGACAAAGGAATAGTTCTCGAACAGAGCTTCGAAGACTGGTTTGGTTATCAGATGCTGGGCCAGCATCTCCACCACTTCCCCCGGAGTGACAGATGGATTGATGTTTTTGCGCAAGCCGGAAAGGAACTCGTCAAAAGCATCCTTGTGAGGACCAGGAACCGCAATTAGACGATTGATACGCTCGATATAGCCCTGTGCGATCTTGGCGACATCCGCTGCCCACTGCTCCCAATAGCGTTTGTTCCCCACCTTTTGCACCATGCGGGCATAGATAGCATTTTTCAGCTCTTCCAGCTGCGGTATGGGCAAGGGAAGCTGGGCTGGAGGCCGTTTCCTATCCCCTTTGTGTCCGATATCGCTTTCATCCTGATCAGATTGTGAAGAATCTCCACCGATGGGACCAATCAAGACACTGCCACCCCCAGCAGGTTTGTGGCGGTTCAAATCGATCTTATTGACCGTGGCACTGAAGCGGTCATCATGGGCACGCAAAGCGTTCAATACCGTCCAGACAACAGCAAAGCGTTTGTTGTCGTTGAGGGCTTCTTCCGGGCTCACATTGGAGGGAATCAGGACAGGGATGATGATGTAGCCAAACTTTTTTCCGGGTGCGGTACGCATTACACGCCCCACAGATTGCACCACATCGATCTGGGAGTTTCTGGCAGACAAAAAGAGAACGGCATCCAGGGAAGGTACGTCCACCCCTTCGGAAAGACAGCGCACATTCGTCAGAATACGGCACTCATTGCCATCCGAAGGAGATGCGTTGAGCCAGGACAACTTTTCGTCACGAGTCGTCGCAGGCATGGTTCCATCCACATGCTGTGCTGCCACACCCACCATCTCATCCCGTTCCGCCTGGGTCAGACTATCGTAATAGCTGTCCTTGAAATCATTGAAGACGGCACTGATCTTTTTGGAAATCTTGATGTTCTGGCAGAAAGCGACAGCTTTGCGCATGGGGGAGGGATCGGATGTTTTCAGCAGTCCCTCGTCGATGAGCATCCGCTTGGAGAGAGCATTGATACACCCGATGAGCTTGCTGGCATCATCTGTATCGATCTCCTTGGTTCTATCGGCTACAGCAGCTTGCAGGGCAGCGGGAATCTGACTTTCACTCAGCGTCAGTACCAGTACCTTGTAGTCAGCCAAAAGGTTTTTATCCACCGCCTCACCAAAGCCGATACGGAAGACTTCCTGCCCGTACATGGCTTCATCATCCATCGAGCAAAGATAGGCATCCGCCTCCTGGGCTTTCTTCTTGCTGGTTTCCGCATACAGACGTGGAGTAGCCGTCATGTACATACGCTTTTTGGCATGGATGAAGGCATCATCGTGAACTTTGACGAAGGCGGACTCTTCTTCATCCTTCAGGGTAACACCCGTTGTGCGATGTGCTTCATCACAGATGATGAGATCGAACTCCCGCTGAAATTCCTTCTGTGCACGAGCTATGACGGCAATGGACTGGTAGGTGGAAAAAACGACGGTCAATCCATCCGTATGGAATTTCTCTGCCAAGCGCAGCTGACGAACGATTTCATCCACATCGGTAGAGGCAGGGAATGCCAAATCCGTGACGCTGTATCCATCATGCTCATCATCAGCCTTGGTCTTGCTTTTGCTGACTTCAGGATCAGAGCAGATGCAGATAGGGAAAAGGGAGCTGCTGGCTTCCGCTGTCCATTCACGCAGGGTTTGTCCCACCAGAGCAATGGAAGGAGCCAGAAAGAGGACGAGACCTTTCCCTCCGGTTTGGTTTTCCGCGATCTTCAGGGAGGTGTAGGTTTTACCTGTACCGCATGCCATGATCAGTTTGCCACGATCGTTGCTCTGGAAATGCTCATGGAATGCTGTGATTGCAGCCTGCTGATGCGGTCGAGGCGTTTTTTTGCTCTGCCTTGCCTGAGCACCACTGATTCCTTTCTCCAGTGCAGACCAATCCACAGGAGCGCTCTCAAGATCAGCAAGACTAATTCGCTGAACAGGGGGTTCCTGGTGCCTGATGGCATTTTCTGCCTCACTCCCCCATTTGTTGGTCGTGGAAATCCAGAGACGCAGAGCAAAGGAAGTTGTTTGCAGCTGGTCGTTGACGAACTGCTTGCTGGATGTTGCCAGAAAACTGTCCACAGCAGGTTTGTCGATTCGAGCTTTTTCGTCATAGCACTTGCATTGGATAGCCCAGAAGTCACCTTCCACCGTTTGGGCCACCAGATCGATGCCGGTATCCTTGCCACCCAAGTTGTTCTTGTAGGGGAACTCTTTCCAGAGCCAGACATGCTGGAACTTGCCTTCATACCAGGGAATAGTTTGCAGAAAAGCCTGCATTAGGCGTTCAAAGCGATCCCCCTTATCCCGTTCGGAAAAAGAGATGTTGCGGAACTTGGCAAGAATATCACGAAAGGTCATGGCGTTCTCCTGGAGAAAATAGCGGTATGATTTTATCCGTGAACGCTTGAAAAGGGAAGGTGTAGACGCCCTTTCTTCTCTTTGGGGATGATCGTTTGGAGTAGACTCTAAATGAACGCTGTTCCAATGGAATAAGTCTGTTCATCTAGGGTTGTTTTTGTATTTAATTGACAAATATATTTAGCCTCTATAATCTTATTTGAACAATTTGGAGGCTAAGCATGGAAGGAAAGCAGATCGGCTACATCCGTGTCAGCAGCACAGATCAGAATACAGCCCGGCAACTCGATGGTTTTCACCTGGACAAGATTTTCACCGACAGATGCAGTGGAAAGGATACATCCAGACCCCAACTGACTGCTTGCCTGGACTACCTCCGTGATGGGGATACGCTGCATGTGCACAGCATCGACAGACTCGCTCGTAATCTTCAGGACCTTTTGCGGATCATAGAGAGCTTGAACCAACGGGATGTTTCTGTCTCCTTCCACAAGGAAGGACTCACCTTTTCAGCAGGCAAAGCGGAAGACCCCTTTCAGAAGCTCCAGCTCCAAATCATCGGCGCAGTCGCCCAGTTTGAACGAGCCATGATTCGGGAACGGCAGCGAGAAGGTATCGCTATTGCCAAAGCCGCAGGGAAGTACAAAGGACGCAAGCCATCCTTCACACCAGAGCAGGCAGAATTAGCTCGCAAGATGGTCGCTAATGGGCAGAGCAAAACGGAAGTCGCAGCTCATTTTGGGGTGAGCAGAACAACCCTCTACAAAATTTTAACTCATTTTAATTTTAAGTAAAATCTCAAATAAGCAACAGTCCTGCTACACCAGGACTGTTGCTTATTTATTTTTCTTGCATTAATGTGCTAAAAATACTACCAGATGAAAAAAATTGGAGAAGAATATGGGCGTAATTATAAATAAAATCAGCGTAATATTATCTATAATGTGCATTATACTATTTACAAGTTCTCCAGTCTTTGCTTTTTGGGGGCAAATTGTAAATCCAATTACTCATCAGATAGAAAAACAAGCTACAAAAGGTATCGCCAAGCAAACTACTCAAAAAGGCGTAAAGCATACTATCGGGGGTAATTCTAGAATATTAGCAAAAAATATGGGAAACGTACCGAAAGGCTGGCAAGCTCATCATATTATTCCTGTTGAATGTAAAACCCATCCTGTCCTAAATAAAATTGGCTTTGATATGGATGACCCTATTAATGGGATAGCATTGCCAAGTCGACCACAAATGGATCCTACTTTGCCAGTACATAGAGGGTATCATGCCGACTACTCACGTGCAGTAAAACGTGAGCTTGATGAAATTCCACTTGATTTATCAGAAGAAGAAACTAGAAAAAGAGTTTTGAAGGTTATTTCGAAATTTCGTAAAAAAATAGAAAGCGGGCAATCTTTATATAATACTGAAGGAGTTCCAAATGGGTGGAAGTAATATAGATTGGAATGGTATTAGTAATTTTACTCTTTTTTCTTTACCTCAAAAAAAGCTTCATTATGAATGTGTCACCTTATCTCAAGCAGCTGAAATATATAAAAATGAATCTTATCTTGATGCTTCTACAGCATGCTGGGAAATAGGTAGAAATAAGATTATAGAGCTTAATCTTGTTGAGGAGTGGAAAAAAATTTTTTACCAAGCACAAATCTATGCAAAAGCAGCTTTTAATGGATCGTTCGAAGCACAACGACTTATATCAACCTTAGATATCGATAGGGATTTATTCATTCAAGATTTACCTTGCGTAGGTGCAGCGATGGAACGTTTGATATGGCAAGAGTGGGGAAGCAATTTTTTCAATCAAGCATTAGAAATATATAACTCTGGATACTGGATTTGTGGTTATAATAAAAATACTTATATAATCTGTGGTGAATATTAAAATGAAATCGAAAATAACAATCTGGCGAGTTTTATTCTTTTTTTTGATATCCCTGATAACAATATATATATTTAGCTTATCACCAACTAAGAAATATGATGAAGAAGATGAGGCATCATTTTCAAAATTTAAGAAATATACTTATATAGAGATAAATTCAGCTGTTGAAAAATCTCTAGATTCTTTTCTTGATGACCTGATTGGATTCGAGGGATTATACAATTGTTCGAAAGATTTTTTGGGTATAGGAAGCGACAATAAGAAAAAATTCATAGCAGAAGTATGGGATAAAAATTTAAAAGAACCTATATCAAGAATAATTGATGATAGAGTGCAAATACTGATAGAAGATTTGTATAACACTAATAACAAATGTATTAATGATTTTAAGCTTCAAGGGGTGAATATAGAATCTTTTAGTAGGGAATTAAGGGATTCTTTGCATAAAAATGTTGAAAGTCGTTTATTTGTTTTTTGTAGCTCAGCATTAGATGAAAATGCAATTAACAGCGGGATAGCTTTAGGCGCTGGAACATCTGCTGGGTTAATGATTTCGAAACTGATGAAAACAAACTGGATAACAAATATTCTCTCTATAGGTGTTGACGTATTTATTTCTGAGGTCATTGACAGTAAATTTAGGAATGAATTAAAGTCGAAGATACACAAAGATATAAAAGAATCGCTATATTTAACATTAGAAGGACCCAATGGCTTATTCGAAGGGATTGAAAAACATATAGCTGCTTTCCATGATTTTCGGAGACATGCTGTATCTGTAGTTGCTCAGTGAGGTTAGCAAAGCCACGATGGAAGATAGTATTCCATCGTGGCTTTGCTATTTAAAACAATTTTGTTCTGATTTTACCACCATCCTGCCTCTTGGCATGGTATTTTCACAAATTTATTTTCATTCTTTTGTATACTCTCAATTCGTTTCGCACGTGTACATTCCCATTCTGTGACAGGATACATTCTATCCCAGGCATCCATAAGCTGTGTTTGCTGGCGGCTCATTCGATATCTAGGGCTATAGGCATCTGCCATATATTTATATGTTCGAGCGATTTGCCCTCTTGCGGTGATAGGAGGCTCAACTTTGTTATCAACAATTTTCATTTGGCAGGTGCCAAATGTTGCAGGAACACTATCCCCAATCATCTGGAAATTCATGTTGCCACGCATCGCATTTACACTGCCGATTGCTGGATAAAGATTGTACATGTCTGCTTGCATATACCTGTAATCTTTATTTACTTTTTCTGCGCACCGTCTACCCTTGAAAGGTTTTCCCTTATTTACACACTGCGGATCACCCTCGCGCCACTCTAAAAATGTACGCCCGAAGTTCTCAGCAGGGACAATATGTTCCCATTCAATACGTTTCGATCTTTTTTCATGTTTGGGTGCCACAAACCCTTTCGGAATTGTTATATTTTTTTCCTCATCAAAAAGAGCATTGCAATAGATTGTCACTCGATGATCAAAGTACACTTCTCTTTCAAGCAGTTTTTTTGCCTTATTAAATGAATCTATAGTTACATTTTTATTCTCTGCATAGACATCTGAGAATAGAAAGATTGAAAAAATACATAAAAATACTGCAAATATTTTTTTCATTTGCCTCCTCCATCTTGAAAAATATTTTTTCCTGGAATAAGTTGTACAAAAAACGTAGTATAACTGTCAAATATCGTCATAAATAGACTTGGAGGTAATAGAAATGGCACTAGACGATAAGGATATTTTTGCAGCAATTTTTGCTAAACACAGCAATCAACCTATCGAATACGTCATGGCTGAATACGAGAAGGCCAAACGCCTCAATATGGAGATCGAAAAAAGGCTCATGGAGCAGGCTGAACCTGTAGCGCCTGTTAAGCCTGTGATTGCTCCGGTCAAGCAGGTGGCACTCATCCCAGAAATCGAGAAGAAGCCTGTTCCTCAGAAGAAGCAGTATACGCAGGCGGATCTGAAGTTCGCTCCTGCTACGGCCATTACGGATAAAAGCATCACCTGTTGCCTTTGCGGTAAGCAAGCTCTGACTTTGACTGCCCGTCATTTGGCCCACCACGAGATCAGCGTAGAGGACTACAAAAAACTTTGTGGCTATGAGCCGACACAAAAACTCATGGCGCGGGAATACCTCGCAAAGATGACGGATAATGCCAGACGTGCCCAGGAAGCCAGAGCTGCGAAGCGTATGGAAAAAAACTAAAAAGCGACCTTAATCGGGGCTGCGCCAAAATTCAGCGCAGCCCCGATTAGCATTATGATATTTTTTCTGTGTAAAAACATCTATCATTCTCTAGCCCATATCCACTACATCCCCAGAATTTTCCGTATTTTCCTTCCCGCATCACCATTTTTCGACCACATATAGGGCAAAGTTTCATTGAAAAACCACAGCTTGGATTATTACAGATACTTTCTGATCCAGAGTCGATACTAGGTGAACCACATTTAGGACAAGTTCGTATCGATGCTCTGCACGCCAGTCCAGAAGAGCACTGATAAAAATCCCCATACTTCCCTTGCTGTAAACTTATATATCCAGTTTTACATGAAGGGCATTTAAATATCTTTCTATTTTTTTCTAAAAAGGCATCCGATACTATATGTATATTATACTTTTCTGACAAAAGCTCATCAATAAAAATAGAGGTGTTTCTTGGATCAGCAATAATATAGGATTTTTTTCTTGCTCGGGTCAATGCTACATAAAATAGCCTTCTTTCTTCAGAGAATGGATAGTCATCTAATGATGGTAATAAAGCTTCAACGATGGCATGATCTTTATTCTCATTTGGAAATCCCACCCTACCTTGAAAAAAACCACACAATATACAATAATCAGATTCAAGTCCTTTTGATTTGTGAAATGTCCAGAAGTTTATTTTTACATTAAGCGTTTTAATATATTGACTCAAATCATCTCTTATATTGTCTAATATATAATTATAACGTGCTAAAATAGAAATTTTTCCTGCAGGATCACTCGCTAAAATTTTTCTAATAACGGCATAAACCTTTCTGGATAACATTGATTTTCCATTGTATAAGTCATCCAGTAAAAAAACTTGCGGATCTGACACGATTTCATTTGTTTCTATATACTTTTTGTACTGCTGGGGGTTTTCCATGATAAAAGTACCAGCAGTTTCGGCGATACTATTGTTATACCTGAATGTTTTGTCTAGGATCGTGCATGTATTTTTGCCAATAAGTTTATCAAATTGTGTCGTAAGTTCAAGTTTCCCTCCAGAAAAACGATATATAGATTGCCAGTCATCACCAACACAAGTTGTACATACACGTTGAGAATTATCTATAATTTCTTTTACTAACATCCATCTCGATGAAGATATATCTTGAAATTCATCAATAAGAATATATTTAAATTCAGGAACATATTCTTTATCCCGAATAGCTTGCGTTGACATCAATATCATATCGTCAAAATCAATTGAACATTGATCTGCAAGTTCTTCTTTATAGTCATTATGCAAATCTGTAAGGAATGTTGTATACTGACCAGGGAATTGCACTTTTGCTTTTTTTAACCTCTGAAGTATAGCATCAGAATCAAGACTCTCCACCCGAATTGCATGGAGACAAGACAATAACTGGGTAGATAGTTTAATGATAAGGTCAGATTTTTGTAGTGCACGATTAAGTTCTTCGGGACTTTTCTGTTCTAAAGGAATGCCGACTTTTGAGAGAAGTGTCTGAAGCCTATTTTCTAGATTCCCTTCAGTCCAGTCGTAATGAAATGTTTCCAGCAGAATAGTTCCAAATTCTTTATGTAAGGCTCGCTTTCTTTCTATATTTTTATTGTACTCAATAGGGTCTATGTCTGGACGAGTATTTCCATTTCTGTCAATTCCAAAATGTTCTATGTATATATTCGTATTTACGATATGAAAGTCTGGTCTATAGTCAAATCCTAGATCTATTCTTCTTTTAGACACATATTGTTCTTCATATTTGTATGGGACGTTATGAATAAAAAGCCAATTTGCGATAAGAACTTCCTGAAATCCTCTTACTTTTTCATCATTAAGAGTTCTATACTCAGTATCACGAAGATAGGCCTCATATTTTACTGTTGATTCAAAGTCAAATGGATCAGCAGCAAAGTACGAGAACAGTAGTGTCTCCCAAAAAGAGGAAATCCCTCTGGACATTCGTTTTTCTATCCATTTACTGATCCACTGAAGCAGTTTCTTTTCATCTTCTGCAAAAACTGAGATATGTGTATTTTTGTGAGATTTTCTTAATATATCGAGCCCAAGTGCGTGAAATGTTTTTATTGTTGGAATATCAGTTTCCTTTATTCCATATTTCTGCCCACGCAATAGAATACGCTCAGTGAGTTCTCTGGCGGCGGATTTATTATAAGCAAGAACTAGTATATGTTCAGGAGGGATATTCTTTCTAATTATATAATTTAATACTTTTGACACAATAACAGATGTTTTCCCAGTCCCAGCTGCTGCTAATACCAAATTAAGATCGTTATCTCTGATAACAGATAATCGTTGTTTCTTTGTCAATGGGTTGCTCTCAACAGTATCAAAAAAATTAGTTGCCTCTTTTTCCTCAACCTCTTCGAAGTTAGTTCTTAAATATTCTATGTATTCATCGACATC
>ERZ773136.1727-NODE-1727-length-20260-cov-4.188864_pt1 | contig 20260 bp, 16 predicted proteins | sample MGYA00580855_ERZ773136 | MGnify/ENA primary metagenome ERZ773136 (study PRJEB29015, sample SAMEA2737860) | human gut metagenome | biome: human gut; feature: human-associated habitat; material: faeces | place: China | collected 2012 ... | reverse complement strand
CCTCCAGCCATTCCGAGAAACCGTTGCGGATTTCATCAATCTTGGCGTTGGCGAGCTGTATCGCCTCGGTGTCAGGCACCTTGATGTCCCTGCCGTCTTCATCCTTGCCGATTGACTTCTTTATGTCGGGCACGGTGTTGTGGAGGGCATGTTTCAACAAGTTCATGCCGTCGTATGTGCGGTAGTAACCCCTTACGCAAAACTCCTCCCAGATTTTCATATTGCCACGGCTGTTTGTTGCCGAATACTCGTCCATTGAGGATGAATAAGCAATCTTTACATCAGTGGCGTAGAGATACGACATATAGGCTGAATAGATGCCGGTCGGAATCCAACGCTCGCCGAAGTTGAAGTCCAGCTCGTCGAACTCGATGCGGCGGGGCCGTGCTTCCTCCAACGCTTTGAGAGAGTCCTGCGACATTGCGATGAACGGCTCGATGCCGTCATAACCGGGAAAGCCTTTGATGCGTTCCTCCTCGCGGTCAATCCATGCTTTGACTGCCTCGGCTTTGGCAACTACATTGCCGGCGATGAAGCGGTCTTTTATCTCGTAGTTGCTCACAAGCGGATTATAATAGATGTGTCCCTCCAGATTTTCCGTCAGGGAATCTTCATCCATATCCACGAGCGATGACATATATTCGAGATTGACCTCACCGTATTTGTTGAGCGAAGCGGTCAGTGCCTCCAGCGGAGTATCGACACTTGTAACTTCATCGAGAGCGAAAGAAACAGGATGGTCGAAGATGTCAGCCTTGACAAACTGACCGTTCTCGCCACGTTCCAATGCCAGTGCGTCACGACCGTTGGCGTCCATAAGGATGAACTTGACATTCTGTTTCTCATTGAGGTTGCCGTACTTGGCGACGAACTCATCGTAATACTGATTGAGATGTTCGCGCAGATGTTCGGACGCTTCATGGGTCTCAGCCTCATAGTTATAGAGTTGCTGGTATGTTTCCGAAAGGGTTACATACAGCATGGCGCGTTTCTCCTGCTCCGGTTTAAGGTTGAGCGGGGTGAAGGTTGCGCCGTTCTTACGGACCTCGGAGAGGAAGCCGACCATGCCGTCCTGAACGACCATACTGCCGTTATGGTGAAAGAACTGTATATCCTCCGAGAAAGGACGGGACGACATATCGCGCTCGATGGGGATTGCCGTGACTTTAGGATGTCGGGCACGACCTCCGGGAATGAAATCGCCCTCGGTCTTTTCGATATATGTTTCTCCGGGAGCAATTCCGGCGGCTTGTGCCGCTTCCAGAGACTCCCGTTCAAGGCGCATTTCCTCCATCTGGCGGTGGGCAATCGACATCATGGTCTCATAGAATCCGTTAATGGGCGGATTGTCCTCCCAGTTCAAAGAGCCGTAAAATGCGAGTTCCTTTTCAGAGAGAGGACGGAATTTTTGAACAGGAATGTCTTTGACCGCAACGCTCGGTTTTGGTTTGGGAGCATCCTCGCTGTGTCTGGGTTGCCGTTTAGGTTTGCCGATAGGCTCCAACTCTCCGAAAAGATTGTAGGCGAAAAGACGCGGGTCCGGATTGTCCGAATAATCGGGCCTGCCGTCGGTCTCTATCTCTTTGTCGGGTCCCTGCTTCGGTGGATCAACAGGTTTCGGCTCAGTTTTCGGAGACTGATTCGGTGTAACCGTTTCGACAACCTTCTGTTTGGTAGTCTTTTTCAGTTTCGGGTCCTCCAACTGCTCACATATAGCCACACGTTTACCGGCCCGCACAAGTTTAGGCAGATAAGTGTCAAGTGCATGATGGGGAAATCCCGCCAACTCTATTCGGTTGTCAATACCGTTCATCCGGCGGGTCAGTGTAATGCCCAGTATCTCCGATGCTTCAACCGCATCCTTTCCGAAAATCTCGTAGAAATCACCGACACGGAACATAAGAATGGCATCGGGATGTTTCTTTTTCATCTCCTGATACTGTTTGAGCAAAGGCTCATTCTTCTGCTCAATCTTCTCGGCGATTGGATTTTGTTTCGGCGGTTCCGGCTTAACTTCGGGAGTTGGCTTTACCTCCGGCTTCGGTGTCGGAGTCGGCTTGACAGGGCCTGGCGTGGGAGGTTTTATACCGTTGGAATTATACAGCTCCAGATTCAGACGCAGGTGCAGCGTCTCATCAAGAGCCTTCCGCAAGTCACTCGCAATGCCATCGACACCGCCGTCGTGGTGATACACGATAGCCGGTTTGCCGTACTGGTCAGTGCCTACTTTAGCATCAGTGCATATCACATTCTGGGGAAACGCCTGAAAGAACTTGTTGCCCGGCACCTTCGTACCACGGTCAACTACCGACTGAATGAAGAACTCCTCATCAGCCGATAATGCCTTCTTTCCCGTGTGCTTCTGGAGAATAATAAGGTCAGACCCAGCATCAGTTCCGGCGTTATCGGAGAAAGTGTTGTTTGGCAGACGCAACGCCGCCACAAGGTCGGCACGCTTCACAAGTTCCATCCTGATGAAAGGACTGCCGGCGTTCATCACTCCCTGGGATGCTATGAAAGCGACAAGTCCGCCCTCGCGCACTTGGTCGAGTGCTTTGAGAAAGAAATAATTGTGGATGGTCTTGGTAGCCTGACGGTAAGCTATATCCTTGCTCACGGCATACACCGGGTCTGCGACAGCAAAATCTCCGAAAGGGACATTGGAGGCGGCGACATCGAAATAGCCGTTGAAGTCGCTCTCTATCTTCTCAAAACCCTCTATACGGGTCAGTATCGACGGATGCAGAGCCGAAAGGATTTTGCCCGTGAGCAAATCTTTCTCATACGCCAGCACCTCCGCGTCGGGGTAACGGTCATTTCGCAGAAAAGAGTCGATGAAAGCGCCCTGTCCGGCAGAGGGTTCCAGAAAACTTTTCACCTCGACACCGGAATATTTTAGCGCATCGGATATGGCATCCACTATGCGGTTGTCGGTATAAAACGCTGTCAGCACCGAGGCTTTCAGTGAGTCCATATACCTTGCAAACTCCTTGTCATCCTTTGAATAGTCATGGATAAGGCGACGCAGTTCCACTGTCGGTGCAAACAATTCGATGTCGGATTTGCTCCATTTGGCGGCATCTGCTAATTCGTTTGCATCGTTGAGTATGCACTTTAACCCTCCGAAGCCAGCATACTTCCGCAGTATCTCGCGCTCCTCGGCACTTTGCGCCGAGCGACCTTCAACACCGAGGCGTAAAGCAAGCCTTATCGCCTCGATGTTGTCGCGCATGGTACGGAGGCGGTTATAAGCCATAGCCGTCCAGTATTTCGGTGATTATTCCGAGCAGTTCGGTCAGCATTGGCTGATGGGTCTCCCTGTCGAGAAAGTCGCCGTTGACCTCGTAGCGGTCAAGTATGTCGCTGACAGGTTTCTGTCCGAGCAGATGCACGGCGAAGTCCGGCATATACTCCGGCGGCAGACGCAGCCAGAGGTTTTCCTCCACCACATTATATATTATGTCGTAGCGCGACACATATAGTCCGGCAAGGAGTGTGCGCATTGCCAGCTCACGGGCAATCTGAACGGGCTTACCCTCCAGACTCGCCGACACGAATGTGTCGTATGCGTCGTCCGAGCGGGTTTCTATGAAATTCTTATTGTCTCTCTGGGGAAAATGATGGTCAATGAGATGACCTCGGAGATAGACTTGGAAAAAGTCTGCCTCCGGCAATTCTATGTTATGTTTCATCGGGGGATGCGGATATAGTGGTTGTCGATGCCCTCTATTTGCATATTATAATGAAAAAGGACACCGGGTATCCCTCCCGATGTCCAACCACTAATCCGCGTCAAAAATGAAACAAAAAAACATAATGACGCAGAATCAGTCGCAAAGATAATAAATTATCCTGACACGGGAGGGATAGATATGGTTATTCTGTCTTGATTTCAAGAGGGTTTAGGCGGTTTTAACCGTTTTCGCCTTCTTTCCCTTGCGGTAATGGCGGTTATTCTTCTTGCCGCGTTTGGACTTGCGACCGTTACCGCAGTTGTCGGAGGCGAAGGCGTCGATGACGCGCTTGACTATGAGGTTGTATAGCTTTTCCTCGTCGCGGCTGAGATCCGTGGGGTGCAGTCCGGTGGTTACGATGCCGAAGCCGTTATACACGCTTTCGCCGTTGCGGAAGTTATGGCACTTGGAGGGCTTGCCTTCGCCCACCGAGCGGCCCCACCTGCTGTTGTAGCGCAGCATCTCCATATTGCGGAGCATCGCTTTCCATACTCCACCGGGGACGGTATTCTGCAACACGGCGGGATAGGATATGAGTTTCTTGGCATACAGTCGGTATGCTGTCAGTATTGTTTTTTCGTGGGTATAGTCCAGCTCACAGGCAGCCTGAATCATCAGGGCCGGGAGGTTAAACAGGGGGCAGCGGTCAGTGATTACCCCTATATAGTTGTCTCCCTCGCGCTGTTCTCCGGAAGCCGGGGCGGGTACGCCGGCACATTCCGTATCTTTGGCGGCTTCGGCGACGGATATTTCCTCTACTGCGGGCGACCCTTTCAATTCCGCGTTTTCCTCTGCGGCCTGTACGATGGCGTTGTAGATGGATTCCTCCAGCCATTTCTCGTATTCCTTGCGGTTCTGAGGCCCGTGGTTCACGGCATGGACGATGGCTTTCTTTGTCAGCACGGGGAGCCATGCGCGGCGCGTATTCACGGGGCAGCCGATGAAGTAATAGAGGCTCAGGAAGTCGAGGTCTCCGGTAATGTCGGGGCGCATGGCGTTCACGACCGTCAGGCTCATCTTCCACAGGGCCTTGATTGAGTCGAGCTGTTGGATGTCCTCGGCAGATTTCTTGTAGCCGACAAGCTCGTCGTAGTTGCGCATGGCGAATTTGAAGTTATGGGCGTAGGCGAGGCGGCTATCCATCGTTGTCGAGAGTACGAAACTCTCCTGCGGGGAGAAGGTAGCCTCAACGAGCTGTCCGTTTGTCCATGTCACGGCATATCCGTTGCCGAGGTAGTAACCCTCGTGTTTTTCATTTGCGCCGATGGCTCTGGCGATTGTATCCGCTGTGATCTGATGGTCTGTCACGACGGTTATGAGATTTTTCTGTCTCATTTTTGCTTTTTTATTGGGGGTGGATATTTCTGGATTAGTGGTTTTTTGAAATAGCACCGGAGATTCCGGACTCTCCGGGATGCCGTTTCGGTTTTTTAGGGAATTATCCCTGCTTTTTGAAGATTACATCTTCGGGCCTTTTGGCTTGCGCTGCTGTCGCATCTGGCTCTCGTTCTTGGGAGCTGTCTGATATTTCTGGAGCGGTTCAGCCACTTTGCTTGTCGCCTCGTTTGTCAGACCGTCATTGTTGACGGCTTTCTGGGTCTTGGATTCCTCGGCGACCTTCACGCGGGGGTCGTTGAGCGATGTATTGGGACGCTGTTTCTCCGGATTGAACCAGAGATACACCGTACATGGCTGTCCCTTGTCGTCGAGGCGGTTGGTAAGTTCCGCCACGCGCCCCTCGGCGTAGTCCTTCTGCTGCTGTTCCGTCAGGGGGATTTTCGCCCATTGGGAAAGGGGCTTGATCTTGCCGTCCTTCGTGAGCCACGACGACTGCTGATTCGTGGTGTTGCTTTGTGTCTGCGACTGCGATTTTTCCTGCTTTCTGATTGCGCCGGGTACGAATTCCACACCCTTGCGGTCTGCCGACACCTGAAGCACCACGTTGTAGGTCTTGCCGTTCTTGTCGGTTATCTCTTTCGGAGGGAGCGCCTTCCCTTCTTTGAGCTGCATGACTTCGGCGACGGTCAGTTTTGTCTGGCCCACAGTGTCGCGGACAAACACATCCTTGACCGGGACGGAGACTATCTCGTTGGTATAGCGGTCGATGCTGACGTATGACGGCACTTTCTCGCCGTTTTTGTCGGTCAATTCCACTACCTTGCCGAGATTGCCGGTCTCGCGGAGAGCTGCCTTGTCTTCCTTGCTGAACTCATAGCCTTCAAATTTCTGGTCGAGTTTCGGCTCACGATGGATGAAGTGGGGTACAACCTTTACATTGCCGTCGGAGTCTGTGCGGAATGACAGTCGCGCATCAATAGGAAATTTCTCTCCGGCGAATGTCGGTGTGACAGTGACGACCCTTGACTTGCGGTTGTAGAGCATCTCGCGAAGGTCTCCCGATTTTTCCAGCTCGTCGCGGTCGATGCCCCATTTCTCCTTGAGGTTCGCCCAGTCGATTTTGCTCTCGTCGATGGCGGAGTGTCTGGTCTCCTTTGCGGATGCCTGTGCGTTGGATTGTGCCTGCTGTTCCTCCTGCGGGGAGCCTGCCGGCGACTGCTTGGGCTGTTCGGCCGTCTGTGCCGCCTCCTGCCTGTTGTCCTGCGTAACCTGTGGGAGATCCACCTTGTTGTTCTTCAGCATATCGGCGTTTGCCACGGGGTCTTTTGCAAAGTCCCCGATTACGGTGCCTACCGTCTCGTAGCGGTCGGCGGGGACACGGAAGAATCCGAAGGTCGTGGGATTCTTGCACTGGCGCACGAAGTTGGAGAGGAAAGCCTCCAGCGGGTTCTGTCCTTTGGAAAATTTCACGAGGTCTGAAAGTTTAGCCGACTTTACATCGGTCATCTTTGGCGTGCCGTCCTCGTTGAGTCCGGTCACCGCGCCTACCTGCCCGGTATCGTTGTTGCGGGCGATAAGCACTTCTTCTAAATTCTGGTCTTTTGCCATAAATTAAAAAGTGTTTTGGGGTTTGATACTTGCGCCACCGAAGTGACGCGGGATTATTTTGTGTTGTAGGTGTGTCATGCGTTCTGCACGGAGAATAATTCTATCACGTCGGCTTTGCGATATTTCACCTTGCAGTTCTTGCCGGAGCCGGTCTTGATATAGGCAATCATGCCACATTTGCGATATTCGTACATCGTGCGTCTTGAAACATGGTATCTTTCGCAGACCTGCTGTTCCGTCCACGTTTCTTCCTCCGGGTCAAGGATGCCGAAGCCCTGAAAAGCCTCCGTAACCTTTTTCGCCACATGGTCAATCTTGCTGTCAAGACCCGTCTTGACATTCCTGACCTCCGATGCCAGCTCACGGATGAGCCGGACAAGTGTCGTGTATTCCTCCGTTCTCATTGCCCGCGATTTTTGTAAAGGTGGTTCATCATACGGAAAAAGATTTTCATCATCAGTCTGGCCTTATACTCGCGGATTGTCTCGGCGATGGAATTGAACATTTTTGTTTTCATATTCTTTTTCGGATTTAATGTTATGCCGCAAAGTTCGCCATAAGCCGAAACCCTGCTGAGGTATTCCTCAGGTAGTTCCCTGTTTTTTTAAGACACGTTAAGATTTAGTTGTGGCTATCCATACTCCTTTTGACAGAGCATAGGGGTCAGTCCGCCAGTCCGTTACAGCGGATTGGCATGACGGTGTGTGCCGCTAAAAAATTCAGGGATAAATCTAATTAGGCGATATTAAGGGTCTATCAGGAAATGTCATGACTTATATCCTGAAAATGCCCAATCGGTTGTCATGGGGAAAGCCCGGCACCGTATCGGATTCGATATAGAAACAACCGGAATATGGCTGATTGTTTCCGACAATTTTCCAAGTTGGGAAATGTTGGGAAACTTCATTGAAATATCGGGAACACGCTGACAGACAGCAATCTTTTTCAACCTATAAATGGTTACACGTTCAAAGCATAAGACAGGCGAATGCCTCATACGCTTTACTCAAAATCCCAGCCGAAATATAGATACCGGCGACCCGCAGTCCGGAATGTGGGCCACCCTCTCTGTATTCGGTCAAGTCACCCACTAATTCCGTTAAAAGATGAAAAGAACATACACAATCCGTGGTGATTCTATATTACCACAATGGGCAGATACACCCTCGAAAAGCAATAAATTTACGTTTCCGTATTTGACATACCAAAGAGATGCCTATGGCAAAGCAAAACGGAGAATCGACTGATAGAGATATTCTAAACAGAATACTCTCAATCCTCGAAAAACAAGGAAAACCCTGTGAAAACTCTCTTAAAAATAGGGTGTATGATAATCAGGCGATAATGGAATTACTCAATATCAAACATAAGTATCTTAAAATGCTCCGTGATAAAGGATTTCTTGGATATTCCAGATGCGGAGACAAATACTGGTACTCTCAATCCGATGTGGATCTTTTTCTCAGTCGGTTCCATTATGAGGCTTTTGCCACTCCATTATCTTCCGTATAAATAAAAAACAGTTGACTCACAATCGGGTCAACTGTTTTTTTATGGATAATAATATGTTTATAATCTAAACGAGGATAAACCAGAAAGTCTGTTAAGTTCAGTGGACAAAGTTTCAGGAAGAAAACGAGCATACACTTTCTCCGTTATATCTGTGCTTCCATGACCGAGAAGACGGCTGACAACAGACATAGAAAGGCCTTCATTCAAGGCATAAACGGCGAATGTATGTCTCGCAACGTGCATAGTCAGCGGGAAACTAAGCTCCAGTTCCTCTCCCACAACAGTCAAGGACTGGTTAATACTTCTTGTCGCCGTATTTCTGACTTTATATAATGCCTCATCATCATCTATATCCAGATTCTCTTTTACAAGGTTGAATACAAATTTGGAATCCCCGTTTTTCTCTTTCCATGCTTCAAGTAATTCAATAGCCGGGTCAGACAACGGAATTATATGGCGTTTCCCTGTCTTAATCATGACCTTTCTTAATTCTTTTTTCTTCAAATCGACATTAGTCCATTGAAGCGTCATAATATCTACGACTCGAAGACCGCAAGCGTGAAAGGCGAAAAGAAACATTTCGATATATTCCTTACGACGGGGTTCCTTACAATGATGGTAGTATTCTATCAACTTTGCCAATTCTTCTTGCGAAAGGCTCTTGCCATCATAAGAAGACTCATCACCGGATAGATTAGGCTTGACTGCAATACGCATGTCTTGTATTCTCGCATTTAATGCCGCATCTATTATATGTAGTTCTGCGGCATAAGCACAGGCTTTGAGAATAGGGGTCAGAGCATGGTTGATGGTGTGGTCGCTATTCTGTTTTATTTCACGACGCCATTCTATATATTCTTCAAGCAGCTCAATAGAAATCTCTCCAAGATAGATTCCATCGGATTTATATGTTCCACGTTCTTTTGAACGCAGGAACTCCTTAAACATATTCATGCCGCTTTTCCCGTTTTCATAGCGACTACGGCCGATACGGTTTCGGGAATATTCGGAATCCAGCCTGTCAGTAACGAACTCAACAAAGTCCTTACCGTTATCTTTCCTTACGGCAACAGGCTTTTCAAGAAGGAAGCCATCTATGACTTCTTCCGTTATTTGATGCGGATTGTTTTGGGTAAATTCGGCAAGTAAAGAATCTGTCCTTTCTACTCTGGCAAGTAATACACTGTTGATGCGCTTGGACTCCGAGCCGTAAGATGGGCGAACACCACCGCGCCCGGCGTGAAGATTCTGGTTCCAGTCTGCAATCTTCACGAAGATATTGGTAGTGCGTCGGATCACCTTACGGTTCCAAGTATATTCTATGTCCACCGGATAAGCCTTGTTCTTATCCGGATTTTTTGGTGTCCTGAGACGGTATTTCCCTAATGGGTATAATCTCTTTGTCCTTCCCATAGGCCGTTATTTGTTTGTATTTTTACGATATTCCCACATGTCTGCAAAGGTAGTGAATTATATACAAACAAAACGGAAAAATCGGGGCAAATGTTGTATTTTACACAAACAAATTCGGCTATTTTAGACCATAAAACACCAGCCATACAAACAAATTCTAATTGCTTATATGGCTGGTAATCAGTATGTTGCGTGTAAATTTGAGTCTTAATACTCGTCCTCGTTGAAGAAGAAGTCTTCTTTGGAGGGGTAGTCGGGCCAGATGTCTTCGATTGATTCGTAGGTGTCGCCTTCGTCTTCGATTTCCTGAAGGTTTTCTATTACTTCGAGGGGGGCGCCGCTTCTCATGGCGTAGTCTATAAGCTCGTCTTTGGTGGCGGGCCAGGGCGCGTCTTCGAGCTTTGATGCTAATTCAAGTGTCCAATACATTGTTGTTGAGCATATTAAGTTGTGGTTTTCGCCTTTTCCGGCTAAAGCGGAGGCAAAAGTAGTTATTTTCTAATTGATAACAATGCCTCGGGGCCTTTTTGCTGTTAAAAAAGGTGAATGTTGGAGGTGGGAGGCCTCAGGGCACGATGACTTTGGCCGATGAGATGCCGGTTGAGGCTATATATATGCCGGGAAGCAGGCTTATGGTGGCGGGGCCGTAGAGCCGGCATACGCGGCGTCCGTCGATGGCGTAGATGTCGACAGGGGTATCGCCGCTGTAGCAGAGGTGGCCGGGGTATGTGGAGATCGCCGGGGCACAGGCGCTGTCGACGGTCTCGATGGCGTTGTCGGGGCCGTCGAGTGTTCGCAGTCCGCGGGCTATCGATGGTAGGGACATTCCTTCGGGACTTGTGGCGCTGACGCTGAAGGCGTAGAGGGTCATAGGCTCGAGCCCGGTCACTTTGGCGCTGAGGGCGTCGCCGGCATCGTAGGGGGCGAAGCCTTTGACAGGGGTGTTGTTGACAGTGGCGCCTGTTGTTATGGTAACGTCGTCGATGGCCACTGCGGCGCCTTGTTTACCCTGGAAGGTTATGGCGATGCTGCGGGTGTCGTCGGGAAGTGCCTCGAAGACAGCGGTATGGCCCTGACGGTTGTCGTCGGGATAGTCCAGTGGCAGAATGGCGTAGGTTCTCCATTGTCCGATGGCGTCGAGAAGCTTGACAGTCAGCGATGATTCGGCTCCTTCGGCTCCGGCTGCGCAGCGATACCAGAAGCTGAGTGAGCTTGTCGGTGCTTCGGGCGTTGTCAGGGTGTTTTCGTCGGCTGTCAGCTTGAGCGACGGCGATTCGGCTCCGAAATATCCCTGCGATGCGTAGGTCGCTGTTGAGGTTGATTTCCATCCCTCGGGAAGTTTCGACAGGCCGCCAGTGAAGTCGGCTGTTGTCTCGCTGCCTCCGCTGTATTCTTTCCTGACTACGCTAAGCCGGTAGGCTGTTGCGCCGTCGAGCGGGAGCCATGAGGCGGTGAAGCTGTCGGCCGTTATGTCGGTGGCTTCGTTGGTCTCTGCGGTGAGCATGGTTATCGATGTCGCTTTGGTCGAGAAGGCGATGGGCTGCGAGGGTTCGCTGTCGATAACTCCGCCGATGGCGGTCACTGTGTAGCTGTAGTCGCTCAGCGGTTCGAGTCCGTCAACCGTAAGTTCGGTAGCGCCTTTTGTCGTGACTTCGTTGCAGGCGTCGACCGGCACGAGGCCGCCCGCCGAGCTGGTTGTGTAGACGCTGACACGGTAGTCGGTGGCGTCGTCGGCAGCCTGCCAGCTCAGGCGCACCGATCTGTCGGTTATGTCGGTCGCATCGTTGGCTTTGACCGCGTCGACTGATTTGCCTCCGCCGGCTACGTCGAATGTTATGTTGCCGTCGGCGTCTTCGGCGATGTTCGTCAGTGGCAGGCCGGGACGGATGCCGCTCCATGAGCGCATCGAGGGTGTCGTGTCGTCGGTAAACGATGTAACGTTCGAAGTGCCGGGGAAGCAGTCGCCGTCGCGCGATGATTCGGTGCGGCGGTTGTCGGCTTCCTCGATGTCGACATATTGGTGGGATGAGGTATTGTTGACCGTGTTTCTCTCCCAGACTGAGGGCTCATAGTCGATATGCCATACGAGCATTCCTTCGCCCGGGATATAGGCGTCCCATCCTTCGCGGCGCCGGTTTTCAAAGAGGAAAAATTCGTTTTCGTCGCCTGTGGCAACCATCAGTGCGGTGTTTTCGCTGATCGGAGGGAGGCTGACAGTGGTTGCGCCGCGAACCTGGCGCGGAGTCATCCATCCGAGGGCATTGCGCTCGAACGAGGAATAGAGCGGGGGAGTGCGCCCTATGTTGTTGTAGGGGCCGTAGTCGAGAGCGCTCCAGGCGCCGGGGGTGAACGACGATGTGTAGCTTGTGGCGTAGAGGTCGGGAAGACCTATGACGTGGCTGAATTCGTGGCAGAAAGTGCCGACGCCGTCGGGGTGGTTGTCCACGACTTCGTTGGTGCAGCCGTAGGTGTCGATCTTCACGCCGTCGAGCGTCAGAGATTTTCCGGCCGACGACAGGGAGTAGGAGTGGGGCCAAACGGTATTGGCTCCAGCGCCTGTCGCTTCGCCTCCGCCGGCATAGAACACGAATACGTTGTCGACGACGCCGTCGCCGTTGCGGTCATATTCCCGGAAGTCGATTTCGTCGTCGAGGGCACGGCAGGCTTCGATAACCATTTCTTCGGGGGCCTGATCGTTGCCGTAGAAGTCGTTTGCTCCGTAATAGCTGCGCGAGTGGGCGAGCTTTACGGGGCCGTAGAGGTCGAATTGAGGCACGAATTTACCGGCACTGTTTTCGATAAACCAGTCGCGGGCCGACCCTGTGCCTCCGTAGGTGGGATCGCAGAAGTCCTTCTCGTTGAGCATCGAGTTGAAATAGCTGTGAGGGTCGGGATAGACAAACCTGTAGTCGTCGTATTCGACAAGAATAACGATCGCTTTCTGGTCGCCCATCACCGGGAACGATGCCCCCGGAAAGAGTCCTGTGTGGGCGCGGCGCGGGCCGTTGTCGGCCCTTGCGTCGAGAGCGCGAAGCATTGCCGGAGTCGACAGCTTGGCCAGCATCTCGCGGTCGGTTGCGGTGCGGCGTGCCGGGTCGGCCGCAATGAGGCCGGTCGACACGGGTAGCCCTTTGGCATCAGGACGCGCGTAGTAGAATGCTGGATCTCCCGGGGTCTGGGTCAGCAGAAGGGTGTCGACGGTTGTGTAGAAATGGCGGTGTTCGTCGCCGAAAAGCCGTACTGTCAGGGTTGAGCCGTCAGGCTGTTCTACAGTGAAAGGTGTCCGGCGTGCAGGCACTGCTAAGGCTGCGACGGCGGTAGCGGCTAAAAGAACCGAAGCGGATAGACGTGAGATGTTCATTTGTCAGTGCTGTCTGTCAATATTTTTTGTGATGGCAAATATAACTAAAATAAAGCTCCTGCGTCAGTTCAGGAGCGATAAAAACGGCAAAATGCCTCGGGAGGGTATGTTTTTCGAAAGTGTGGACTCTGTCAGGCTATCAGAGCGGGTATGTCGGCAATTGAGTCGACGATGGCGTCGGGGCCGGCTGAAAGCAGCTCGCGGGCGCTGCCGGCGCCGCGTGAGAATGCTATTGTGGCACAACCGGCGTTGCGGCCCATTTCTATATCGTGAAGTGCATCCCCTACGATAATGGCTTCTTCGGGATCTACACCGAGCTCGTTAAGTGCCTCAAGCGCCATATCGGGGGCCGGTTTGCCGCGCTTGACCGAGTCGAAGGTCACTGCAGCTTCGACAATGTCAGACAGGCCCCATGATTCGATAATAAGATTCAGATCTCCGGCGCGCCGGTTTCCTGTAAGTCCGATCTTTATGCGTCGGCGCCGCAGCTCGTCGAGTGTCTCGCTTACCCCTCCGAAAAAACGGCGAGGGCGCTCGAGCGCCAATCTCAGAGCCTGACGGTGAAACAATTCGACCGCCTCGTCGACCATGACCTCGTTCGACATATCGGAAAATATGTAGAAGCTGTCGCGGGTATTCATGCCCAGAAGAGCCCTGACAAGATCCCTGTCGGGTTCGGGCTGCCCCAGCTGGCGCATGGCGTAAAGCTTCGATTCGATTATGTCCGAGGCGGTGTCGGCGATTGTGGCGTCGAAGTCGAAGATGACGGCTCTTATATTTCTGAATGTCGGGTTTTGCGGCATTATCGCGTCTTTGGATGTGATGATGAAGAGAGTAGACGTTGCAAAGGTAACCGTTGACGTGCACCATGACGAATGAGTAAGCTTTTTGTAACTGAATATTAACCGAGCTGTCACGCGGGACGTCTGATTTGCGGCGTTGCGCTAATTTTGTTAATTTTGTGGCTGCAACCTGCGTTTTCAGGGCAACAGCATGCCCTGTCGGAGCGTTATTACAATAAAGAAAAAGTAAAACAACGCAATGAATATTCTGTCGATAACAGGGGCCCTCTTCTCTATGGCCTCGCTCGTATTGATGTTCGTCCAGTGGCGGTGGACGGCAGTGGTGGCCTTCGTCGGGCTGTTGCTGACGGTTCTCGGCTCGTCGGGCTTTGCCGGGGCTATGCTGCCGTTGTTCTGGGGCTTTGCCGCGCTGGTTGTGGTCGGCCTTAACTATATGCTGCCGCGCGAAGTCGTCGCCTCGCGTCTTGGCGTCGGTTATATCGGCCTCGGAGGCCTGACAGGCCTTGTGCTCGGATATTTGATTTCGGTCAACGTAATGGTTATCGGAGCCGTAGTCGGAATCGCCCTCGGCGGACTTGCGTTCAGCATGACGCCTTCGGGGCGTCATCTTGATTTCCCCTCGGCCCGTTTTTTGCAGTATTTGTGTGCCAAAGGCCTTCCCTCCGCCGTCGTGCTCTCGATGGCCGGATATGTGGCCATAATCCTTATTGAAGAATATGCGCGTTAAGATAATAGCCGTCGTAGCGGCCCTGATGGCAGTCTTCTCCCTTTCGGCCCAGGACGCTGATCAGAAACAGGAACTTCTGCCGGGACTAAAGCGCACGCGCCCCGACATGGAGCAGATAAAGCGTGAGATAAACGATCCTCAGTCTCCTTATTATTATCCCCGTCTGATGGAAGAATATCAGCGCAACGACACGCTGATGAAACTCGACAAGTTCCGCCATCTCTATCTCGGCTATCTCTTCCAGGAGGACTATACTCCTTACCGTTCCAGCGAACGTCCGCTGGCCTACACTGTTCCTAACGCTCCGACCCGAGAAGACTGCAACGAGATTATCGAGAAAGCCCGTGAGGCTCTGGCCGACAATCCGTTCGACCTGCGCCAGATGATGCTGATGATCAATGCCCTGCGAACACGCGGCAACAATGCTCTGGCGTCGATATGGCAGTATAAGCTCAACTGGATTCTCATGGCCATAGTGTCGACCGGCACCGGCCTCGACGAAGAAAACGCCTGGGTTGTCATCGAGCCGCAGCATGAATATGTTCTGCTCAATATGCTCGACTATCTTGTCGACGACCACGTGTTCTATGATCCCGGCTACGAATATATAACCGTCACCGATGCCGACGGCCGCAAGCTCGGCGGATATTATTTCGACATACGCAACCTTCTTGAGGAATATTACCGCAAGCATCCCGAAGAGGTTGAATGATTTTTTTCCAATGCAATGACCCGCAACGACTTTGAGATTATGGCTCCCGTCGGGCGAATCGCTCCATGCCGCTCTGAAAGCCGGCGCCGACGCTATTTATTTCGGTGTCGAGGGGCTGAATATGCGTGCACGTTCGAGCGCCAATTTCACAATCGATGATCTCCGCGATATCGCCTCCCTCTGCCGCGGGGCCGGAGTGAAAACCTACCTGACTGTCAACACCGTCATCTACGACAGCGAGACAGAGCTGCTCGGACGCATACTCGACGCCGCTGCCGAAGCCGGAATATCGGCTATTATTGCCAGTGACATAGCCGCCATCCGGGCCGCCCGGCGCCGCGGTCTGGAGGTGCACATCTCGACTCAGGTCAACATAACCAATCTCGAAGCTGTCGAGTTTTATTCGCAATGGGCCGACACCATGGTGCTCGCCCGCGAGCTGAATCTCGATCAGGTGCGCGCCATAAGCGACGGCATTGCCGCCCGCAACATCCGCGGCCCCCACGGCCGGCGTGTGGCCCTCGAGATGTTCTGCCACGGCGCGCTCTGCATGGCTGTCAGCGGCAAGTGCTATCTGAGCCTCCATGAGATGAATTCGAGTGCAAACCGGGGCGCCTGCACTCAGATATGCCGGCGCGGCTACACCGTCACCGACCGTGAGACCGGCGACAGCCTCGACATCGAGAATCAGTATATCATGTCGCCGCGTGACCTCAAGACAATCGGCTTCCTCGACCGCATGGTCGACGCCGGAGTGACGGTGTTCAAGATTGAGGGACGTGCCAGGGGGCCCGAGTATGTCATGACCGTCGTGTCGGCCTACGACGAAGCACTGCGCGCCATCTGCGACGGCACGTTCACGTCCGAACGCATCGCCGCGTGGGATGAAAACCTCACCAAGGTCTTCAACCGAGGCTTCTGGAACGGATATTATCTCGGCCAGCGCCTCGGCGAATGGTCAGAGAAATACGGGTCGAGCGCCACGCGCACCAAGCGTTATGCCGCCAAGGCTGTGCGCTACTATCCGCGTCTCGGCGTTGGTGAGTTCATGCTTGAGGCCGGCGAACTCCGTCCCGGCGACGAGATTGTCATCACCGGGCCTAAGACCGGCGCCATCATCACCACTGTCGAGCAGGTGCGTCTCGACCGCGACCCCGTCGAGAAGGCTATCAAAGGTCAGGCATTCAGCATTCCCGTGCCCGAGAAAGTGCGTCCCGGCGACCGCCTCTACATCTGGGACAAAAAATAGCTTTTGGACTTGAACTGTCTGTTGTCGACCCAACAGATGAAACTGTCCTAAAGCGAATTAATAAAAATTTAATCGAATAAGCGGACATCGCGTGGCTTCGGCTTTCTTATGTCGGTCTTGACTAACATTGGCTACGACACTTTGCATCCCTACAACTATGCAGGGAAACTTTCGGTGATTGACTTTGTAATCGCTTGATTTTTAATTGTTGGCGGACGCGATTAATCGCGTCCCTACAATCGGATCCGGCGCGCGGGATTATTCGCTGGCGGGGAGGTAGAGGCCGGTTTTTTCCTGGAGGCCGTGCAGGAGGTTCATGACGTGGACTGCCTGCGAGGCCTGACCTTTCAGCAGGCCGTCGATGGCGGCGCTGACGCGTATGCCGTTTTCGGAGGCTGAATAGTTGACGAGGCATTTCGCTGTCGTCGCCACGTCGTCGGCCATAGGCTGGCGCGATACGATGTGGGTCAGATTGTGGTCTCCGAAAAAATCGCGTGCCAGGCGGTCGATTTCATCAACGGCTACCGAGCATGGAACATCGGTTGTCACGACTGTGCCGCGATGCCACTGACCTTTTCGCCTTTCGATGATTATCTCGCCGTCGAAACTCGACTGCAGAGCGCGCAGGGCGTCGCCGATCTCGGCAGCTGTCCCGTGAGGCAGCTCGCTGTCGAGCATCCCTTCTTCGACTGTGACTTTCAGCGGCCCTTTCAGCATGAGATTCGCTGCCAGTGGAAGCAGAGGGGTTGCGACTGCGGTCGCTTCGGCCGAAGGAATGAAAGCATGGCGGGCTCCGCGCACCAGTGGTTTGCGGTTCAGTTCCGGAAGCCCGTAGACCCATCCGTCGATTTTGTTGAGCGCTATGGCCACAAGATCGTCGGGAAGCCCGGCCGGAATATGGCGTCGAGGCGGTCGTATGCCGGGAGCGATGTCGAGAAGCGCAGATCGGTGTCGCCGTCGAGCCCTTTGTGGCAGGCTGTTACAGGATGGCCGGCGAGCACCGGCGATGTCGTTGTCATGGCCGTAACCTCAACGTCGGGGTGATTCAGCAGAAGTCTCAGAAGCCGGCCCGCTGCCGGAGTGTGGGCGGCGGTTATGGCGGTACGTATCATTTCGAGGAGGGTTGAAAAATGTCGTTGAATATTCTGTCGGTGGCGCCGATACTGTCGGCGATATATTTGCCGGCTGCCGCGCCGGCGCGCCGGCGCAGCTCTTTGTCGGCGACAAGGCGCGTCATGACGGTGTCGAACGCTGCCGCGTCGTCGAAATCGAAGCCTCCGCCTGCCTTTATGAGGTCGGCGGCCTCTTTGAATTTTTCGTGGCGCGGCCCGAACACTACGGGGATGCCGTAGGCCGCCGCTTCGTTGAGATTGTGGATTCCGGCTCCGAGGCCGCCGCCGATATAAGCTATCGTTCCTTTGCGGTAGAGGGCTGCGAGCAGTCCGAAACTGTCGACAATGATATAGTGTAACGTGGCAGGGTCGCGTCCGGCCTCGTTTATCTCGCTCAAACAGCGCGTGTCGCCTAAGGCGCTCAGCCGCGCCTCGAGAGCATGGAGCCGCGCGCGGTCAAATTCGTGGGGCGCGAAAATAGCTTTTACCTCCTTGTGGCGCGCGAGCCAGTCAATGAGGATGTCTTCGTCGGCCGGCCAGCTGCTGCCTGCTATGAGGGTTATGTCGGCGTTCGAATTGAAGCGATCGATCAGGGGCAGGTCTACGGCCGACCGCATTATCGACGTGACACGGTCGAATCGCGTGTCGCCGGCTACGCTGACATTGTCTATGCCGATTCCTGCGAGAAGTTTGCGCGAGGCTTCGTCCTGAACGTAAAGGCGCGTGAAGCAGTTCAGTATGTTGCGCATCGCCGAGCCGTAGCGGCGGAAAAATATCTGAGTCGGGCGGAATATGGCCGATATTATATAGGTCGGTATCCCACGGCGATGGAGCTCGCCGAGAAAATTGCCCCAGAATTCATATTTGACGAATATCGCTTTCGACGGCTTCACGATGTCGAGAAAGCGCGCGGCGTGGGCCCGGGTGTCGAGCGGAAGATAGCAGACGGCGTCGGCCAGACGGTAGTCTCGTCGGACTTCGTAGCCGCTCGGCGAGAAAAATGTCAGCAGAATCTTTGTCTCGGGCTGCTCCGCCTTGATGCGCTCGATCAGAGGACGCCCCTGCTCGAACTCTCCGAGCGAAGCGGCGTGGATCCATACCCACGGACCGCGCTTCGACGCCACGTGTGACCGAAGATAGCGCTCGGTCTGGCGTCGTCCCTTGATAATCTTTCGCGCCTTGGTGTGGCCTATCGAGGCGAGTGCTATGGCTGTGCCGTAGAGGCGTATGCCTATGTCGTAGAGCGGTGTCAAGCCTGCTGGGGTTCGATTCGTTCGATTGCGGCCTCGATGCGGGCGACGTTTTCGTCGGTGCCCATCAGTTCGAGAATGTCGAACATGTGGGGGCCTTTACATTCGCCGACAACGGCCAGACGCCACGCGTTCATGACATTGCCCATGTGGAGGCCGTTCTCCTTTATCCAGCCGAGAATAATCTCTTCGGCTTTTTTCGATTCGAGGGTTGGGAGGGCGCGCAGCTGTCCGATAAGATCCTTCATGTGCTGGGGCATATCGGGAGTCCAGCGCTTTTTGACAGATTTAGCCTCATATTCTGTCGGTGCCTCGAAGAAGAAACGGGCGTTGGCCCACAGTTCCTCGATGAAGCTGACGCGGTCTTTGACCATCGCGGCGGCGCGGCCTATATAGTCGCGCGAGAAGCTGCCGGTGTCGACGCCATGGTTTTTCAGAACGTCGGCGAAGAGGTCGGTCAGGCGTTCCGGGTCGAGCTTCTGGATATATTCGTGGTTGAACCAGCGTCCTTTCTCATAGGCGAATTTGGCGCCCGAACGCGAGCAGTGTTCTATAGAGAAACGCTTGATAAGCTCGTCCATGTCCATCAGCTCGGTATCGTCGCCCGGGTTCCATCCGAGCAGAGCCAGGAAGTTGACCACTGCCTCGGGCAGATAGCCCCCCTCGCGGTAGCCGTGGGTGAGATCACCGCTCTGAGGGTCGCGCCAGTCGAGCGGGAACACCGGGAAGCCGAGGCGGTCGCCGTCGCGCTTGCTGAGCTTGCCTTTGCCGTCGGGCTTGAGCAGAAGCGGAAGGTGGACGAACTCGGGGCGGCTGTCGCTCCAGCCGAAAGCTTCGTAGAGAAGGAAGTGGAGCGGGGCTGACGGGAGCCATTCCTCGCCGCGTATGACGTGGCTGACCTCCATCAGATGGTCGTCGACGATGTTGGCCAAATGGTAGGTTGGCAGGTCGTCGGCGCTCTTGTAGAGCACTTTATCGTCGAGGACACTCGAATTTATCGTGACACGTCCGCGGAGAAGGTCGTCGACTGCGACTTCGCGGCCCGGCTCAATCTTGAATCTGACAACGTAGGGCTCCCCTTCGGCGATGCGGCGCTCAACTTCTTCGGCGCTCATCGTCAGCGAGTTGCGCATTTGTCCGCGCGTCGAGGCGTCATACTGGAAATTCGGCGTGGCCTCGCGGGCTGCCTGAAGCTCTTCGGGGGTGTCGAAAGCTATATAGGCTTTCCCCGCGTCGAGAAGCATTCTTACATGCTCGCGGTAGATGTCGCGGCGCTCGCTCTGGCGGTAGGGGCCGTGGGGGCCTCCTTCGCGCACGCCTTCGTCGATTTTTATGCCGAGCCATGCCAGCGCCTCGTTGATATAGTCTTCGGCACCGGGAACAAACCGGCGTGAGTCGGTGTCTTCGATGCGAAGAATCATCTCGCCGCCGTTGTGGCGGG